>WNGB01006640.1_pt1 | contig 17380 bp, 13 predicted proteins | sample 5400681 | NCBI WGS metagenome assembly WNGB01 (sample SAMN13153367, study PRJNA577476) | soil metagenome | isolation source: 115 cm soil or saprolite under grassland replicate 2 | place: USA:California | collected 2016-06-15 | reverse complement strand
ACGATAGTTGGCGACCTGCTGCTCGCTGATGCCCAGCAGGGCGGCTACCTCGCGGTTGGGCATGCCCTTGACGAGCAGAAGTTCCAAAACCTTGATGCGCAGGTAGTCGCCCCGTTCCTGCCACTGCCGCAACAGCTGGCTCAGGCCGCGGGCGACGGCTTCGCTCTCCAGCTCCTGGCGCTCCTGGCTGCGCGCGATGCTGGAAGCAGCGGGTTGGTCGTCGAGTTGCTGGTGCAGGACATCCGCCGGACTGTCCGAGACGCGCAGGAGAGGATGGCGTCCGAGGCGGCGCAGGTGGTCCGTCAGTTTGTACGAAGCGATGGTGAATAGATACGTTTGCAGCTCGCGATTCTCGTCGAAGTTCGGCAGGCTGTTGAGGAAGCCGACGAAGGTTTCCTGAATGATGTCCTCGCTCGCGGCGCGATCGTGAATGGATGCGGCGGTCAACGAAGGCGAGCAGGCGGCCCTCGTAGCGCGCGATGAGTTGCTCCCAGGCGCGGGAGTCGCCCTGGCGAATCTGGCGGACCAACAAACGGTCGGTTTCCGACATTGTGGGGGTTTCTCGGGCCTGGTTCTTCCCGCTTGCGGGTCAGCGGTCTGGCGAGTGCTAACCCGCAAGCGGGAACAAGCCCTCTCACGACAGCAGCACCAGCCCGGTCCCGACGCCGGCGAGGAGGCCCGCCAGCGCCAGCACCAGCCAGCGCGTGTAAGCGCCTTTCGTCCAGTCGTCCAGGCGCAGATAGCCGGCGAGGGCCGCCAGCAACAGCACCAGGCCCACCGTTACCTTGCCCGCCAGGAGCATTCGGTCGCTCGCCTTCTCCCGCCGAGCGTCTTTCACCAGCTCGCGGTATTGCTCCGGGGTGATGGTGACCGTCCAACTCCAGGAGCGCAGCGTGTACTCTCTGCCCTCCGGCGTGTTGACCGTCTTGTCCTCGTCCGTTAACCGCTGCGGGCTGCCGCTCACCAGGTGAGCGCGAATGTACTCCGCCGACGGCGACCAGCGCAGCGGCGGCTGCTGGCGGCGCAGATGTTCCTCCACCAGGGTGCGCGCTCGCGCGAGGGCGACCTTTTCCGCTTCCTCGATAGTCTCGCCGCGTCCTTTCACTTCCCAGCGCGCGGTTTTGTCTGCCCTGGCCTTGTCCGGGGCCAGCTTGCCCTTGCCCGCGGCGGGCTGCGTCTGGGCGCTGCCTCCCGAAGCGAGGGAGAGCAGCGCCACCGTCATGAACACTGTGAGGCTTGTGCGCATGGGTCGATTCCTGCATCGCAGTTTCGGGGGGTTCGCCCAGCGGAGTACCGCACGGCTCGCCCCCCTGAGAGCGTTTCGGGGGGTTCGCCCAGCGGAGTACCGCACGGCTCGCCCCCTCTGGGCGGTCCGGCTCACGCGTAACGCAGCCGCAGCCGGCGGCTTGGCGGAGGCGGGGGTTGTTCCCAGGGGCTGACCAGCTGGACGATCACCGACGTCATGATGAGCGACACGAAGCCGACCGGAGCGCTGGGCCGCGGCCAGAGCAGCAACAGCAGGTAGCCCCAGAAGCCGGCCGCCAGCACCGCGAACAGGCTGAAACGCTGCGCCCGCCGCCGGTCGGCCATTTTCCACCAACGGAGAGCGAAAAAGGCCAGGCCGAAATAGCTCAGGTAGCACGCCGCGACCGGCAGGTCCGGGCCTTCGCGGAAAAAGTGCGCCAGCGACCAACCGCGCCTCGCAACCGGCTCCGGCAAGCCCACGGGTTGCAACCCGTGGACTTGGGCTGACGCGCGGGCCTCTGCCTGGAGGAGGTCCGGCAGTTCGTAACCTTCGAGCCACAGCGCTTCCAGCCCGATCCCCACGCCCAGACACATGAGCAGCACACGCCGCCGCCAGGAATCCTCGACGCGCGTGGTCCACAACCGCGCCGGGACGATGACCGCCCAGCAGGCGGCCACGGTCAGGAAGAAATAGCCGCCGATCTCGGTGAGGTCGTTGGTCCGCCGCACCGCCGCCCAGACCGTACAAAGCAGCGCCGCGAGCAGAGCGGCCATCGCCATCGAGCCGCACATCTCCAGCACCCTGGTCCGCAGGGGAACAATCACGGGCAGTGCGGCGGGTGGCGGTGGGGCCGGCAGGGCTTGCGGCAGCGGCGCGGGACGGGGTACCGCCTTGACCGGCTCCGCCGTGCCGCCCAAGGCGGCGACCTCTTTCGCCATTTCCGCCATCGTGCGGTAGCGGTGGGCGGGGTTCTTCGTCAGCGCCTTGCTGATGATCGGCACGAACTCGAACGGCAACTTGCTCAGGTCGGGCGGCGAGGTCAGGTGCTTCATCAGGATCTCGGCGGCGCTCTCGCCCTCGAACGGCACACGGCCGGTGAGCATCTCGTAAAGCAGGATCCCCGCGGCGTAAATGTCGATCTGCTTGTTGTAGTTGCCGGTGGAGATCTCCGGGGCCATGTAGTGGACGGTGCCGACGCTCTGCGTCTGGGCGTTGTGCTGGCTGCTGCTGATGAACTTGCACAGGCCGTAGTCGCCGACCTTGACGTTGCCGTTTTCGAGGAAAATGTTGCCCGGCTTGAGATCCCGGTGGACGATGCCGTGATCGTGCAGATAGCTGACGGCTGCCGCCAGGCCCGCGAACCACTGGCGAGCCAGTTCGGCGGGCAGTCCTTGCGGGTGGCGGTTGAGGATCGTGCTCAGCGTTTCGCCGGCGACGTACTCCATGACCACCCAGGTATCGTCCTGGTTGTCGGTGCGCAGGTCGTACAGGTTGACGAGATTGGGGTGTTTGAAGTTCAAACACTGGGAGATGCCGCGCAACTCGATGTCGAGATTGCTGCGGACGAGTTTGAGTGCGACCTCTTTGCCGCCGTCGCTCAGTCCATAATACACCTCGCCAAAGCCGCCGCGGCCGATGCCGCGCTTGATGGTGAAGCCTTCCAGGGGCCGCTGCCCGGAACTGTAGGTGAACTTCATGGAACACCCCTTTTCGGAGTGGTGAGTGGTGAGCGGTGAGTGGTGAGTGAAGACAGCTGCTTGTTGTCTTCACCCACCACTCACCGCTCACCACTCACCACTCAGCAGACCGATTCCAGCGCCAGCGAGAAATCGTCGCCCGTGACCGTGGCGCCGGGCTCCAGCGTGCCGCGCTCACGGCACGGCTGGCCGTTGATGATCAGGTTGCCGCCGTGGCGAATCCCAAGACCGGTCTTTTGTCGGAACAGGACGATCGGCTGTTTCAGGTCCGGCATCGCGACGTGAACCTGCGAACCGGGACCAAGAACTAGTGTATCCGCCATCAACAACACGGCATCGACCGCCAGGCGCAGGCGATGACCGCTCACCAGGTCGAGGCGAGCGCTGGTGCTGACCGGCACCGGCTGGCGAAACTGCAGCTGACAGCACGCCCCAAGCGTGATGCGATCACCCGAACGCAACAGCGCTTTCAGCACCGGCTTGCCGTTGACCTGGGCCGGCCGTAGCGCTTCGAGCAGGTAGCCTTCCGTGTCGCGCGTCAGCGTCGCGTGCAAGCGCGAGACGTCGGCGAACAGCGGCAGATCGACCGTCGTCTCCGGCGTCGCCTGACCAAGCGTCACACGGTTGCTCAGACATATCAGGTAACCGCCCACGCCGTCGATCCACAACAACAGCTGCGATCCGGGTTCCGGCACGCGCACTTCGGTCGCGCTCGCGAGGTTGCGCGGCGCGGGGTTCGAGGCAACGGTCGCCGGCTCGATCGCCTTCCAGGCTCGATTGCGCACCTTGCGGGCCTCGGCATGCTGCGGCGCCAGCGCGAGCACCTGTTCCGAAAGGTGCAGCACTTCGCGCCAGCGTTCTTGCTCGGCCGCCTCGTGCAGGGCCGCCAGCAGAACCGCGAACGAATCCTTGCGCTCCAGCAGCGAATCGGCGAACCGCTTCAGGGCCGTCGCGGCAGCAGGCAACAGACGCCGCGCTCGGTCCAGCGTTTGCAGCGCCTGGGCGAACTCGCCACGGTCGGCCAGGTCACGGGTGAGGGCCCAGTCTTTCGCCGCCTCCTCCAAGGGCCCGAGTTCGCCTTGCTCGACTGCCCGATCACGGAGTTTGGCGATGGCTTCAATCGCCCGAAGCGGTTCGCCGGCCTCCAACAGGGCCCGCACTTCCGCAAGGCCCAGGCGCGTCAGCGCTTGCCGCAGCTGGATCGCTGCCTGCTCCGTCACGCCAGTCTGTTCCGCTCGCAGCAGATCCGCCCAGGCTGCCGCGGCGTCATCGTGCCGCAGAAACCGTTCGCCGCGCTCGACAAAAGCCCGCGCCAGTTGTTGGAGCAACTCGCCGGCCCGCTTCTGCCCGCGAATGCCCGGCGGATTGAGAAGGCGCTGGACCTCCTCCAGACGCCCGGTCTTGAGCGCCTCCTGGGCCTGTCGCAAAGTCAACCATCCAAATCCGATCATGGCGCTGTCGTCTGCCCCGAGAGTGTGCGACGGAGCGGGGCGCCGTAGCCCGACTCTCCGAGTCGGGTGAGCCAGAAGGCCCCGACTCGGAGAGTCGGGCTACGGTGCGGCCCCGGTTAGGCGATGGAGAAGGCTCAGTTGCCGCCGGCAACCTTGGGCTGGGCTGGCTGGGGGCCGACCAGGTCTTTCAGCAAGCTCCGATCCCCAGGCTGTGCCGTCGAGGTTTCCGATGCCGGTTGGAGGTAGCGTTCCTCCAGGGCAAGTTTGCGGCCCTCTTTCTTCTGTGCTTGCTCGATCCGGTCAAGTTTGCGCTGAATGTTGCGAACCCAATCCTGGTTCACGCCAGCCGGGGCGGGAGCCTGCTTGACCTGCAAGGTCTGTTCTTGCGCCTCCAGTTTGGCGATGTGTGTCCTCAGTTGTTGTTTCAGCAAGGCGATATTGTCCAGCTGTGCCAGGTCGGCGTGCAGGATCTTCTGCAAGGCCGCGAGCTCCTCCTCGTGCGCTTTGAGTTGCCGGACGGCAGCCTCCTCGCGCGCCCGACGAGCCTTGGCCGCAGCCAAAGTCAGTTGTTTGCCCTCAAACAAAATGCTCTCGCTGCCGGCCTCGACTCCCTGGATCAACTCGCGGAGACTGTCGCGCCGCTGCTCGAACTTCGCTCGTGCGGTGTTGATTTCCTTTTCCAGTTGCTCGGCCCGTTCCTGTTTGTCGGCGATCGGGCCGAGTAAACCGCGCAACTTCTCATCCAGACCGTCGATCTCCCGCTTGACATCCTCAATTTTGTCAGTCCGCGAACTCAACTCTAAATTCGGACAGTTCCGGTTGCACCAGCTGCGGAGGTAGATGCCCAGATCCGTCTTCTTGTAGGCGTACAGCGCGCCGACGGCGAGCAACCCGATGACGACTACTTTCTTACACATGTTACTGAACCCCTTTCCAGATGTAGGACAGATACGGGAGGGCGCGGCACGTGACGCCCAGCGACGACACAATCACCCGTCATTTTATTCGCCGAGGGCAAGGAGGGATTTAGAAAAATGACGGAAACGGACAGAGCGAATACGCCGCTCCTGGCGGCTGTGCCGGGTGGGCAAAAGACGGCATCTATGCGGGCGCCCTCGCGCACCGATCCTGGGAAATTGCAGAAAGGCATTGATGGATTGCAGCGATTGCGAGAAAATAAGCTGTCGTTAGCGATTCCCCCGCGGTGACGGGACTTTCGGGTTCTGGTTACCGCGCACAACTTTGAGGTGGTCCGTCTCCTTGTCACGGGCCGCGCACCGGAGTGGCAGTTCCATGGCGAAGACATGCTCGATTTGCAACCGCTCCTATCCCGATCAGCTCCCCGCCTGTCCCTACTGCGAGCCCGCCACAGTCAGGCCGGGCCAGGATCCCCTCGATGACCCCTTCTCGGTCGGCGACGAAGACGCGGCGACCGTGCGGCCAACGTCGAAAAAGCCCGTACACCCTGAAGAGGAGATCGTCGAGGTCGGCGACGTGGGGCGTGCGGAGGTCACTGACGTTGCGTCCGATGTGCTGAGCGTCGAGGAGGTGGTTGCCGCCGAGCCTACCTCGACCCGGTCGGACGTCCTCAACGTCGGCGAGGCAGCGGTGGTCGAATCGCCGTCGGGCCAGTCGGACGTCCTGGAGATCGAGGAGGCAGCGGTCGCAGAACCTGGCTCTCCGATGTCCGACGTGATTGAAGTCGGCGAAGTCGAGGTCGTCGCCGGCCCCACCTCCGCAAAGTCGGATGTCATCGAGGTCAGTGAGTCGCCGGTCGAATCCCCCGCGGGCCAGTCGGACGTCCTGGATATCGAGGAAGCAGCGGTCGTCGTCGGCCCCGCGTCCGCGAAGTCCGACGTCCTCGAAGTGAGCGCAGAGCCTCCCCCCCCGAAATCCGACACGCTCGAAATCGACGCGGCCCAGGTTCTCGACGAACCTGCCTCCGCCAAATCGGACGTCATCGACGTCAGCGAGGCGGCAGTGGTCGAATCGCCCTCGGGCAAGTCGGACATCCTGGAGATCGACGAGGCCGAGGTCGTCGTCGAGCCGTCGTCGATCATCGAGGCAGCCGAGGCGGTCGAGGTTGTGGACGAAGCAGAGCCGAAACAGGCGCCTCCGCAGGCGAAACCGGATCCGAAGGCGACGCGCATGGCTGGCAGGGCGCCCGCCCCGACCATGCTCGCGGGCGAAGATGCGTTCGACGAGGGGGCGACCGTTCCGCCGGGAATGCCGAACCTGGAACTGGACAGCGGCAAGGGGAAAAAGAGCGACGAGGTGGTCGAGGTCGGCGAGGAAGTCCTCGAAGCCGCCGAGGCGTCGGCGGTGGAGGAGGTTGTTGAGGAAGACCTGATCGAGGCCGAGGAAGCGCTCGAACCGGACGAAGCCCTGGAGCAGACCATCTCGTTTGAGCCGCCCTCGAAGGAATCCGGCAAGGATGCTTCGGCGCTTGACATTCTTGCCGAGGATGTCGTCGAAGAGCCGTCCGGCGCCGACCTGCAGCGCAAGGCGCCGGCCAAGCCGGATCGCACTTCCGGGGTGGACATGATCGCCGAGGCCCTCGAATCCGGGGTCGATCTCGGCAGCGACGCTCCCAAGCCGCCGCCCACCAAGCCCACCAAGCGCCAGCGCAAGTCCGAGGTCGATCTCGAAGGCGTCTACGAACCGAGTTCCGAATCCTCCGCCGTCGATCTGGGCGCTACCGAACGGCCCTCCTCGAAGAAGAAGGCCGGCGAGGACGAAGTGGAGGAAGTCGTCGAGGCGGCCGAGGAGGAGGGAGTTGTCGAGGTAAGCGAGGAGGTGGTCGAGGAAGCCGTCGAGGACGAATTGCCCCAGGTGAAGAGCAAGAAGGGCAAGGCAGACGAGGAAGCCGTCGAGGAGAGCCTTCTGGCCGAGGGGGAGGAGGCGGCCGTCGAAGAGGCGGTCGCGGAAGCCGCCGAGGAGGAGGTTGTCACCCCGAAGACCAAGGCGAAGGAGAAAACGAAGAAGGACGAGGAGGCGGATTACGAACCCGAGGAAGACGAGTACGACCGCAAGCGCGGCCGCAAGGGGGCGCCGGTCATCATCAGGGGCGGCGGCTTCTTCAAGACGATGGTGAGCATTCTGTTCGGCATGGTGCTGGTCGCCGGCGCGGCGGTCGCTGTCTGGTATATGGCCCCCGACCTGCTGGAGAACATTCCGGAGTCGCCGCGCGGAAAGGACTTCAAGTGGCAGAAGGTGGATAAGGAGAAGCACAAAGCCGTCGAAAAGGAACTCGCGGCTGCCAAGGCGCTCGCCGAAGCCAGGCGGAAGCTGGACCGCGGGGAATTCGACGCGGCCATCAAACTGCTCGCTGGTGCGGTATCCATAGAGGAAAAGGGAACCCGCGGCGAGGCGCGCTGGCGCAAGTATCTCCAGGAAAAACAGGGCGAGGCTCTCAAGGCAGACGACGAACTCGTCAAGGAGGCGCGGGAGGATTTGGCCGGCAACGATTACTTCCTGAAGCAGATCGATGATACCCTCAAAGCGGACCAGGAGACTCGGAGTGCCCAGGCGATCGACAAGGCCGTCCGCAATGCTCTGGCGAAGATCGGTCAGTTGCCCAAGGGGGACAACGCCGCGGTGGCCAAGGCGGTGGAGGGTGTCATCCAACGAGCCGCCGATGATAGGGATTTGCTCGAAAATCTGAACAAGACACTCGTGGACAACAACCTCTTGAAGAAGGGTGACCCCATCAAGGGGGTGCCGTTCAAGGATCTGGTCGAGAGCCTGGCCGCGGCGCGCGATGCCCTGGAGGAGGCCAGCAAGCAGTTGAAAGTCAAGCCGCGCGAGGTGCCGAAGACGGTCATGGAACTCGACGCGACCCGCAAAGCGCTCGACGAGAAACTCACGGAGGTCAACGCCCGGCTCAAGGCCGCGGGGGTCAAGGATGGCGACGAGAAGGGCGTCAAGGAGTTGGCCGATGCTCGCGACGCTCTGCTCGCCCAGAAGAAGGCGCTGGACGGTGCGGTCGAGCAGGCGCTGGCCGAACTGAAGCAGTCCGGCGTGGTGCTGCAGGGCGACGACCCGAAGAAGCAGTTGGTCGAAGGTTCCCGCACGATTCGCCTCAAGGCCGAGTCGCCGCTGGCGTCGGGGCTTGGCTCGATGTTCTCGTCGCTGAGTGGCCTTGGCGGCGGCGCCGGCAAGTTGCTGCAGCGCGGCTTCGACGCCACCAGCCAATCGACTCAGCTGGCGGTGGCGAAGGCGCGCGAGGCCCTGCTGGAGACGCCCGAGCAGCGGCTCGACACGCAGATTGCCCTGGCGCAGGGTGGTCGCAAGGATCCGCGCGACCTCGTAAGCGCCTCGAAATATGTCGAATGGGTCAATTCCAAGGAATCGAAGGCCCCGCCGGAGATGAAGGCCAAGGCGCTGTATGCCCTGGGTCTGGCTCAGCGGAATGTTGGGCAGTATGCGGAGGCGGTCAAGTCGCTCAAGCAGGCGGTGGACGCGGTTGCAGCCCTGAAGACGCCGCCGGCCTGGGCTGGCGAGGCGAAGGAGGGCCTCAAGGAGTTGACCGACTCCACCGTCTATTTCCTGCCGCGGGCGAAGCGACTCGCCCAGGAGGGCAAGTTGCCGCAGGCCCTGGAGGAGTTGAATACCGGCCTGAAGGCGATGCCGAATGATCCGCAACTGCTGGCTCAGCGCGGGCTGGTGCGACTGGAGATGGTCCAACCGCCGGCGAAGCTCGACGCGGGAACCCAGAAGCAGGTGCGCGACGACGCCACCCTCGTGCAGAAGGATCCGCGCCACGCCGCCGAGGGTTACTACCTGCTTGGTCGTTTGGAGGAGCAGGCCGGGAATCTGCCCCAGGCCGAGCAGAATTACACCCAGGCGATCAAGATGAATCAGGGCGGCCCGGAAGAGACAGAGCGTTACAAGGCGGCTCTGGGCAACCTGCTGTTGCGTGACCGTCCCGCCGCGGATGCCGAGCCGGCCCCGAAGGGCAAGGCTCCGGTGGATACGAGCGGACTGAGGATCGAGGATCGAGGATCGAGGATCGAGGATCGAACGGATCTTGCTCAATTCTCGATCCTCGATCCTCCATCCTCGATCCTCAAGAATCCGGCGCAGCTGGTGGATCTGCTCGTGACCGGAGTTCAGCTACCCGATGAGGACGACAACCCGGAGCAGGCGGCCCGGCTCAAGCAGGCGATCAAGTTGGCGGAGGATCTCATCAAGTCGGACAACCCGAAGACGAAGGGCGAGGGTTACATGATCCTCGGCCAGGTCTACGCCAAGCAAGGCAAGCGCACCGCGGGGCTTTTCAACTACGTCAAAGGTCTCGAATTGTTCTATCCCGGCAAGAAGACGGAAGAGCTGGTCAAGATGGTGAACGAGCATCCCGCCTTCCAGCAGCCGGATTCGCTGGCCAAGGCGGACCAGCGGCAGGCAGAGCGGCATTTCGGCAAGGGCCTGGATGCCTACTGGGCCGGTCGCTACCCGCTTGCCGAGGAGCAATTCCGCCAGGCGGTGATTAACTACGATCAGGATGCCCGTTATCAGTATTTCCTCGGTCTGGCGCGCTACGCCCAGGACACGAAGGCGAAGCGTGAGGCGGCGGTGCAAGCCTGGCGGGAAGGCGCCCGCCTGGAGGCCGCGCGGCGCCCGCACACCATTTACGTCAACGCCAGCATGGAGCGCGTCCAGGGTGAGGTGAGGCAAATCCTGAACAATTACCGGCAGAAGACGCCGTGAGGATGACAAGGTGACCAGGTGACAGGGTGACCAGGTGACAGGCAGTTACGCTCCTTCACCTGGTCACCTTGTCTCCTTGTCACCTTGTCAGTTTTCGGGGGCAGTATGTCCACCGCCTGGGTGCCGCCACGACGCGGCTATCACCTGCGCGTCTTCGGGGTGAGCCTGCTGCTGATCGTCCTCGCCCTGGTCGGTTTTCTCTTCCTGGTCAGCATGGAAGCGACCGTCCACGCCACCGGCGTTCTCAAGGCACGCGATCAGCAAGAGGTGCGCGCTCGTCTCGCCGGTGTCGTCGAACCGGGTTGGTATGAAGGCGAAGTCACCGGGGGCGGAGGGACGCCGCTGCGTGTCCGCGTCGATGCGCACGGTGAGGGCAGCAGCGACCCGGCGCAGGGTAAATCACAAGCCATCCGCGCTTACAAACTCGACGACGGGCGCCGGGTCGATGCGGCGTCCTTGCGCTTTCACAAGTTACAGGTGGGCGACGAACTCTGGCCGGGCCAGATCCTGGCGCGCACCCATGCCGACGAGTTGGAACTGCGACGGAAACAGCTAGATGGGAGGCTGAAGGATCTGGAGGCGCGCGGCCGCCCCGTCGAGGGCCTGCGCGGCGAACGCGACGCTCTGGTGCAACACCTGGTCCGGGGCGCTCTGCGCGTTCCGGAGAGTCATACGCTCTGGATAGTGCTAAAAGTGCATGTGGAGGCGGGCGCCGCGGTGAAGCCGGGAGACGCTGTCGCGCTAGTGGCGCCGCTGGACCCGAGCACACGGCAACCGCTCGACCCGATCGTGCACCTGGAGATCAACGACAAGCACTGCGCCGAGGTGGCGCCGCAGCAAACGGTGCGGCTCTCCTTCGCGATGTACAACCATCGGCATCACGGTTATGCCGAAGCGGTGCTGGAACGAGTCGAACCACTGGGAGAGACCATCGGCGGCGAGCGCCGCTTTCGGGCCGTTGCTGCCGTCACGCAGGCGCCGTTTCCGCTACGGCCCGGAGCGGGCTGCAAGGCCGAGATCGTCGTGGGCCGCAAGCGCGTCTACCGGATCATTCTGGAGCAGTAATGGACGGCCCGTGAGCCTCATGCGCACTGGCGGTCGGTCGCGCCGTGGTCGGCGAGGAATCCGGCCAGCAGCGCGGTGAAACGCGCGGGATCCTCGAACGGCATCGCGTGGCCGACCCCCGGCACGACGACTAGCTGTGCTTGCGGCAACCGCTCCTTCAGCTGCATCCCATAACGCGGCGGGCAGACGGTGTCCTCCTCCCCTGCCAGTACCAGGACCGGACAGCGGATTTGCGCGACGCGGTTCAAAGCATCGTGGCGGCTGGTCGCCTCCAGTTGCCGCAGGAAGCCGTCGAGCGGTTGTTGGTGCGGGTTCTGCCGTAACAGCCAGCGCAGCCACGTCACCCGCTCCGACTGCTCGAAGAACCGCCAGCTGACCCACCACGGCAGAATCGCGTCGAAGAAGGCGCCGCTGTCCTCGACGCGCCGCCGGATCATTTCAAAGGCGCGCAAGGTGCCGCGGAACCAGTCGTCCGCTCGCCCGAGTGTGTTGACCAGGGCGAGGGTTTTCACGCGCGCAGGCGCCGCCAGCGCCAGTTCCTGCGCGATCATGCCGCCCATCGACAGGCCGACGATATGCGCCGGCGGCAGTTGCAACCGCTCCAGCACGGCGGCGACGTCGCCGGCGAGGTCACTGGTGGTGTAGGGTTGGGCCGGACTGAGCGTCTGGCCGGCATCGCGGTTGTCCAGGGCCAGACAGCGGTAGCGTTTACCGAAGGCGCGCAGCTGGCCCGTCCAGTAGAGATGATCGCCGCTCAGTCCGTTGAGGAAGACGAGCGGCTCGCCCTGGCCTTTTTCTGCGTAGAAAACAGCGACGTCTGAGAGCTGAGAATGGGGCACGGCCGACCTCCTTTCCCTGGAGTGGGACCGTCACAATGGTGGTGATTGTCCCCGGAATGAGGTGCGGCGTCAATGCCTGCGAGCGGGTGGTCGGTGCCGCTTGCGATTTTAGCCCTGGCACAGTGGCTTTGACTCCGGTGAGACGTTGCTGCTGTTGCAGGGCCGGGGCCTGTCCTACAGCGTACCGCTGCGGCGCAAGGGCAAGGGCAGTAACCGCCGCAACGCCTGCTTCGCCTTGCCGCTGGGGACGGTCACGGACGTGGACTGGGTGACGGAGCAGACGCGGCAGCGGGTGCGGACGCAGGCGGTGGTGGGGCTGCGCCGCGACGACGGCAAGGTGCAAGTGGACGCCTTCGGCGGCTGGGGAGCCCACGAGGAAGCGCGGGTGCGGCAGCGGGCGTGGCTGGCGCAGTGGAAATACCGGCAACGGTTCGGGATCGAGACGAGCTACCGGCAGCAGAACGAGGCCAAGGCGTTCACGACGAAGAAAGATGTGGTGTATCGGCTGTTGTTGGTGGGGCTGGCCTTGCTGCTGCGGCAGTTGTGGGTGTGGTGGACGTGGCAGGTGGCGCGGGACCGGGGACTGCGGCCGGGGCAATGGGTGGCGGAGTTGCCCCTGGAGCAACTGCTCGACTGGCTGGCCGACGTCCTCAAAGCACGCTACCCCGAGGACAAGAGGATCCGCCTCGGGCAGCCTCTTGTCCCGCTCGATGGCGGAGTTGTGGCTTGAAACTACTGTCACGCTCCCGGCTCGCCATCGTGTTAGAGGCTCGAATCCTCTTGGCCGTCGTGGCGTCCGGGCTCAGGCCGTTACGCCTCCGGCAGCCCGCGCGGCACCATCGGCAGCGAGCGCAGCCGCCGCCCCGTCGCCTGAAAGATGGCGTTGCCCACCGCCGGCGCCAGCGCCACAATCGGCGTCTCGCCAGCCCCCGCCGACGGCAGATCGGTGCGGTTCAACAGGACCGTCTCCAGGACAGGAACGTCGCCGAAGCGCGGCACCCGATAGGCGGAGAAACGCGGGTTGCGGATGCGCCCGTTGGCGAAGTCGATGGCCTCGAACAGCGCCCCGCCCAGGCCCATCACCGTTGCGCCCTCGACCTGGTTTTTGAGATGATCCGGGTTGAGGATCGCCCCGCACTCGAAGGCGGTCACGACGCGCACCACGCGCACCCGTCCGCCCGGCCGCTCCATCGCGACTTCGGCGCAGGCAGCGACGTAACTGCCCTTCTCCGTCCCGCAGGCGATGCCGAACCCGTGGCCGGCAGCGGGCCTGGCCATGCCCCAACGAAAGCGATTCGCGGCCGCTTCCAGAACCGCGCGCAGCCGAGCGTTTTGCAAGTTGCGGAGACGAAAGGCGAGCGGATCCTGGCTGAGCGCGTGGGCCAACTCGTCCATCTGGGACTCGCGCGCGAAGGTGTTCGCCGTTGCCGCCAGGGCGCGGTACGAGCCTTGACGCAGCGGCGAATCGCAGGCGTGAAATACCGAGCGTTCGTTGGGCACCTCATAAGGCGTGCGCAGGGCCGCGGCGCCATCACTCACGGAACGCGACGCGGAGTTGCAGCTCCGTGCCGCGACGGCGGACGCTGAATGCCGTATCCGCGTTTGCGGCGACGCGGCTTCGCAGAAGGCGGCGGAAATGCTCCGCGGAAGCCACCGCCTCCCCGTTAACGGCAATGATGCGATCCCCCGCCTGCGCGCCCGCCCCGGCGAAGGGACTGCCAGGGCGGACTTGCTTCACCTGGACGCCATCCTCCGCAGCTGTAACCTCAATCCCGACGTCGGCAGGCTCGAACAATTTCAGAAATGGCAGCGGATTGCGCGCCTGCTCAACGATCACGTTGTCCTTGGTAAAATGCTTCTCGGAGGCGACCTTGCCGGTGGCGACGATCACGCTTCGATGGACCCGTTCACTGCTGACATCGCCGTCGCAGAAGATTACGCTATCGCGGATGCTTGTCCCGATGGGGGCCATCATTTTCAGGTCGCCATTGAGCAGCAGGACGACAGGGCCGGCGTAACTGTAGACCTGCAGGTTGCGGCGGCAGACGATGACGCTTCCATAGGTGCTGTCCACGGTGGAATCGGTCCCGACGACGATCCGCTTGCGGGCCGAGTTGGAACGGTCTTCCTTCCAGGTTTCCAGAACCCACAGGGGGCACTGCAGAAAGTCCGCCTCCAGCGGCACGAACCATTTGGACGGCTGACCAGTCCTATCGCCCGCCCACAGGGTCATGGCCCGGGCGAGATGGCCCACCGCCTGCCAGTCCTCCGCGCTGGCGGCCTTGCCGCGCAGGACCAACCGCTCGACGAGGAGGTCAGCGGCCACGCGCTTCCCCTTGGCGATCGCGGCCACCCGGTCCCGCTGCCGCTGGCGCTCGCGGAACATGCCCAGGATGTGTTCCACGCGGCGCCGGAACTCCAGGCTGGCGGCCGAGTCAAGCGCCTTCTGCAGGGCGGGCAGGGCCTCCTGTTCCAGGTCGAGCAGTTTGCGGCTCGCCTCCTCACGCTCGCGGTAGCGCTGGCTGTTGAGGTGCTCGATCAGCCGGCGAACCTCTTCGGCCCGTTCTCGCTTCTCTTGGGCGGGCAAGCCGGCAGCAGCCAGGGTCACGCTGGCCAAAAGACACACGGCCACCACAACACGCGCAGACATGACACACCTCTCGGACCAGAGGGACAGAGTTTCAGGGGCGTGTCCCGACAGGGGCGGACAGCAAGTCCGCCCCTCGGGGCAGAGCTTACAGGCCGGGGAGTTCGCCTGGCTGCATCTCCACCGCGCCGATGTCCACGAACCCATCAACGATCCGGTCGTAACCGCGCTGGTCGGTCGTGCTATCAACCAACGAGGTGTCCCCCGCAGCGACCCTCGCCACAGCCGTATTTACACCCTGTCAGATCGAGATCATCGCGTAAGACGCTGAGGAGAGGCCGTTCCGCGTCGGCGTCGATGCGGCGCCGCATCCCGTTGACGTGCAACTCTGTGACGGTCGCCATGTGTCGTTCCTCGCTGGCAGAAGTGGCGGGCGCTTCCTGGACACATATAGGCGGGAACCGCGGAGCCGGCCATGTCACCGCGGGAGTGCTTACTACCTGCGGTGCAGCGATGGACTCACTCCTTCCCGAGCAACAGATCGAGCGCCCAGCACCCGCGGACATGAGGCCCCGACCGGCGACAGTGGGACAGAATCGCCTCGTCGCGACAGCCGGCATCCTCCAAGGCGTCCGCCAAGATCGGCACTTCCTCGAACCGGCGCTCTTCGTAGATCGACTGCGCCATACCTCGTAGCAGCGGATCTCGCAGCAAGGGTGAGGTGGCGGGGATGGTCGCGGGCTTGCAGGGATTTCCGAACACGTCACGGATGAGATCGCACTGGGCCTTCCTCTCTGCCTCAGCGGTGCTTTTCGAGAGTGTAGTGGTCGCCTGATAAGCAGCCCCGCGCGCTGCTTTTGTACGAGTCCTCCGCGCCGCCTCCTTGGCCTCACGGCACGCCACGTTGACCAGAGCAACCCGCGCCTCACCAGCGGCGTGCTTTGCGTCTCCAATCGCCGCATTGGCTACAGCCCGCTCTGCCGCAGACGCGCTCGCCCGATAAGTGATGGTGCGGGGAGGGTCCCCTTCAGCAAGCACCGCGTCTGCCCAGTACTCACTGGCCTCCACGGCTTGACGGCCCTCCTCGGGGAGGAGGTGCCAGATTCGGCGGCAACAAGCACAAGCGAGAAGGCGGACTTTTCGAGCGCTCAACTGCCGATGGCGATACCCCAACCAGCCGAACCATTCCGCCTTCCAGTCCCTGCAGCGCCACTGGAGATGGCGGAACAGCAGGCCCAGTTCGGTGCATCGCAGCCAGTCAGTTTCCGTCCAGTCCTTTTGTCTCATGACTCCCCCTGACGTGAGTGCTGCCGACATGACAGGAACCGCTGGCAGGGGGTTCGTGTTTGCCCCAGTTTCACGACCAGACGAAAATATCCTCCCGGTCCGGGCTGTAGCCGATGAACGTCGCCAGGACGATGCGCGGCTCGGTGCCATCGACGCCGGGAACCTCGTGGATGAGCCGCGTGTTGAAGAAGTACAAATCGCCCGGCTCCAGGCTCACCTGCACGTTCTCGATCCGCCGCGCGGCGGCGAAATCGTGGAAGGTGCCGGCGTCGAGGTGCGGCTGTACCTCGGGCTGCCAGAGGTAGCGGTGCAGCGTGCATTGCGCCGCCCGTCCCTCGCGCTCGCTGTTCTTCAGCACCAGCACGCCGGCGAACTGATGAGCGAATTGATGGACCGCGTAATCCTCGCGTCGCTCGCGCAGGCGCACCGAGTCGAAGTGCGGCGCGTAGGTGTAACCGCCGTAGTGCGCTCGAATGATCGCAGGGCCGTAGCGCCGTCCATCTGGCTCATGAGCGGTAACCGCCTTTTTACCTCGCGAAAGGTCGCCTAGCCGATCGTAGAGCAGTCGCACCGGATCGGGCAGATCGGCGAACAGGCGGGCGAAAAGCTGGTGGGTTTGCTCGGCGTGCGCGAAGAACGCCGCCGGGTCGGAGCCGCGATAGCCCAGGCTGGTGCCGATGTCGATGCGCCGCTTGCCGCTGGCCAGCCGCTCCTGCCACGCGCGCCGTTCGGTGCCGGCCCGACCTTCGCGGTAATACCCTTCGGGGATGCCGCTCTCCAGGAATCGCTCGGGCACCGGCAAGGCGGGGTCGTAGAGCAGTCCCTCGGCGAGCAATTTCTCGTAGAGTCGCTGGCACATCGCGAGCGGGTAAGCGCCCCGCAACACGATCGCGGGAATTTCACCCGCGGCGAGCGCGTCGAGCGGGCGAGGGTACGCCCGCAGGGCGTTCGGCACGTCCGGCTCGATCAATCTCCAGGGGGTCATCGCTGACATGGCTTGCTCGTGGCTCCGTTGGCTGCTGTTCTCGTTGTCCGTCCCAACCGCAAGGAGAGTGGCGCGGACCTTCTTGGCATTGTAACGAGACGCAGCAGCGAGAACGACGCGCCGAGGGGAACATTACCAGAGCAGAGCATTGCCTCCGCGTCTGCGCGACGGTAAGCTCGAACCGTGGTAGTGAGGCGGGACTCTGCGAAACACCAAGCCTGGCGGGATGACGCTCATGAAGCAACTATCGCGGCGACAATTCCTCGGTCTCTCGGCAGCGGGGTTGGCCGGGGGCACTCTCCCCGCACAAGTGTTGGCAGCGGGCGCGCCGGCCAACGATGATATCGTGTCGTTCTTCCTGATCGGCGATACGCACTACCTCGCCAATCGCGAGCAGGCGAAGCAGTTGACCGCCACCTCGCGCCTGCTCACGACGCGCCTGGTGGACTGGCTCAATCGTCTGCCGGGCACGGCGATCTCCGAGAAGGCAGGCGGCGGCAAGGTCGCCACGCCG
>WNGB01007623.1_pt1 | contig 17382 bp, 15 predicted proteins | sample 5400681 | NCBI WGS metagenome assembly WNGB01 (sample SAMN13153367, study PRJNA577476) | soil metagenome | isolation source: 115 cm soil or saprolite under grassland replicate 2 | place: USA:California | collected 2016-06-15 | reverse complement strand
CGCTGCTCGAGCTGAAGGCGCGGGCGCTCTTCCCCGACGAGGAAGCGGAGCTCGCCGAGCTCGGCCCGGAGGAGGCGGCCGAGGAGCTGGCGCGGCGGCTCGCCGAGTACCGGCGCATGAAGGAGGCCGCCGTCTGGCTGCGCGAGCGGCTGATGGAGACGCGCGACCGCTTCTTCCGGCTCGGCCCGGCGCCGCTCGCGCCGCGGCTGGAACGCCGGCTCGCGCCGCAGGACGCGGAGCAGCTCGCCGCGGTGTTGCGCCTGCTCGCCGTGGAGCCGCCGCAGGTCTCGCTCGCGCACATGGCGCTCCGCTTCCCGCCCGTCTCGCAGTTCGTCGAGCGCTTCCGGGTGCTGCTCACGCGCCGAAGGCTGTTCGACTTCGACCAGGAGGTCGCCGGCCTCGACCGCGTTGAGATCGCGGTCGCATTTCTCGCGCTGCTCGAGTTGCGCAAGTCCGGCGAGATCTCGATCCAGCAAGCCGCCCCGTTCGCGCCGATAAGGATCGCGCGCGCCGACGTCGAAAGGAGCCTTTCGTGGAACGTCCGCTCCGCCTGATCGCCGCCAACCCGCTCGACCAGCTCGCGCGCACCCTCGAGGCGCTGCTCGTCGTCGCCTCGGCGCCGCTGTCGCTGGACGACCTCTGCGCGGCGACGGACGACTCGGCGGAGCGCGTCGAGACCGCGCTCGGACTCCTGTCGGAGCGGTTCCGCGAGGGCCGCAGCGGGATCGTGCTCGAGAAGGTCGCCGGCGGCTGGGCGTTCCGCGCGTCGGCCGAGGCCGCAGAGGCGGCGGCGCGGCTGTTCGAGCGGCCGGTGCAGCGCGGGCTGTCGCAGGCGGCGCTCGAGACGGTCGCGATCATCGCCTACCTCGGGCCGGTGTCGCGGCCGGAGATCGCGCGCATCCGCGGTGTCGCGGCCGACTCGACGGTCGCGGGCCTGCTCGAGCGCGGGCTGATCGCGGAGGCAGGACGCGACGACGGGATCGGCGGCGCCGTCCGCTACCGGACGACGGCACTCTTCGAGCGGGTGTTCGGGCTCGAGTCGCTCTCGCAGCTGCCGCGCCTCGACGACCTCGGCGACGACGTCGAGCGGATCCGCGAGCGGCTCGCCTCGGTCGCCGAGCAGCGCACCGCCTAGCTCGAGCTTGTAACTCTGAGTTACAAGCCGCCTAGAGCCGGCGGATGATGTCCTCGGCCTCGTCGCGTGTGAAGGCGCGCAGGGTCTCCGTGTGCTCGGCGCCGAACCGCTGCAGCTTCAGCATGATCTCGACGGCGATCTCGTCGTCGGGCGCCTCGAAGATCTCGACGACGTCGTAGCGGCCGAGCGTCACGTAGACGCCGACGAGCTTGCCGCCGGCCTGCTCGATGATCCGCTCGCCCTCCTCGACCCGCTCGCGCCAGGCGGGCAGACCCGCGATTCCCTGTGTCGTCCACCGCATGAGGGTGATGTAGTGCGGCACAGCGCGAGAATAGTCGGCATGAGGTTGAACGCGTACCTCGCGCGCGCCGGCGTCGCGTCGCGGCGCAAGGCGGACGAGCTGATCAAGGCCGGCCGCGTAACGGTGAACGGCGAGCCCGGACAGCTGAACACGTTCGTCGAGTCGCGCGACCGCGTCGAGGTGGACGGGAAGCCGGTCGCGAAGCAGCGCCTCGCGTACGTCCTCCTGCACAAGCCGGAGGACGTCGTCACGACCGCGCACGATCCGCACGGCCGGCCGACCGTCGTCGAGCTGGTCGATCTCCCCGAGCGCGTCGTGCCGGTCGGCCGGCTCGACGCCGACACGACCGGCGCGCTGCTGCTGACGAACGACGGCGAGCTCGCGCACCGGCTCGCGCATCCGCGCTACGGCGTCGAGAAAACGTACGTCGCGGGCGTCGAAGGCGAGCCGTCGGCCGACGCTTTGCGCGCGCTCGCGGAGGGTGTCGCGCTCGAGGACGGGCGCAGCGCGCCGGCGCGCGCGAGACGGCTCGGGCGGTCACGCGTCGAGCTGACGCTGCACGAGGGGCGCAAGCACCAGGTGAAGCGGATGCTCGAAGCCGTCGGCCACCCGGTGCGCCGCCTGCACCGCAGCGTCTACGCAGGACTGACGCTCGAAGGCCTCGAGCCCGGCGCGTGGCGCGAGCTGGAGCCGGGCGAGGTCGCCCGGCTCCAGTCGCTCGTTCGTCCTACGGGGACGGAGTGACCGTCGGACACCCCGCGCCCGTGCAGTTGACGCGGCCGCTCGGCGGCGCCAGCACGAACGGGTTGATCGGCGAGTTCGCGGTGATGTAGTCGGCCGCCACCTGATCCATGATGTCCTGCGTCGTCATGCGGGCGGCGAAGTTCGGGTAACCGTCTCCGCCGTTGGCCATGAAGTCGTTCTCGGCGATCTTGTAGGAGGATGCCACCGTCAGGCCGACGGGCGTCGCCGAGCACGTGCCGTCCGGATTCGCCCACACGGCCGACGTGACACGGTTCCCGGCCGGCTGCGTGATGTCGTACGTGAAGCAGAGACCGGAGACCTGCGGGAACTTTCCGTTGCTCGCCGGCATCGCCGACACGCCGTTCTCGAGCATCGCCTTCAGCTCGGCGCCGTTCACCGTGAGCGTGACCACGATGTTCCCGAACGGCAGCACGGTCAGGACCTGGCCGCGTGTGATCGGGTACGGCGGCGGGGTGTAGGGCGGGCAGAAGTCGTTCGGATTGTCGGCGGTCGGGCACGTGAGATCGGCGCGCAGTCCACCCGAGTTGGTGATCGCGAACTGGACGCCGATCGGTGCGTACTTCGTCCGCATCGAATCGGCAACGACGTCTCCGACGAGGGACTCGCACGTTCGGCCGGCGGTGTTGCCGCACTGGTCGGTCCGCGGGATGAACTTCGTCGAGCTACCGATCACCGTGTTCAGGATCGGGCCGAGCTGCGCGTTCAGGCTGTCGATCCTCGCCTGGATCGTCGCGTCGGGCGTGATCCCGATGTCCCACGGCTTGTGGAAGTCGGCGGTCTTGTAGACGACCTTCTTCTCGGTCGTGTCGATCACGAGCCGGACCCGCGTGATCCGGATGCCCTTGCTCCGGTTCTCCGTCACGAGCACCCCGTTCGGGCGCGTCGTGAGGACCTGGAAGTCCGTGTGGTCGCCGATCACGGCGTCCACGTTCTGGACGTTGTCCGCGAGATCGACGAGCGGTCCCGTCGGACTCGCCAGCGTCCCTGCAGTCGCGCCGAGATGCCCGATCGCGACGATCGTGTTGATCCCCTTCGCCTTGAGCTTTGCGGCCTCCGCGTTGACGGCCGCGAGCGAGTTCGTCACGTGGAACGGGCCGAGTGCTGTCGGGCTCGTCAGCTCCGGAAGATCGTCGTTCGAGAAGCCGACGATCCCGATCTTCACGCCGCCGAACGTCGTGTCGAAGACCTTGGACGGCGACCATTCCGGCGGCGTGTTCCCGTTCGTGTCGACGATGTTCGCCGAGACGTACGGGAAGTTCGCGAGCGGAATGAGCGTGTTGCGCAGGTACTGCTCGCCGCGGTCGAAGTTGTGGTTTCCGAGACCGTCGAGGCCGAACCCCATCAGGTTCATGAGCTCGATCGTCGGGGTGTCGCCGAAGAAGCTCGAGATCGGCGGCGTCGCACCGACCGAGTCGCCCGCGGCGAGCGTCAGCGAGCCGTTCGGTGCCTCGGCGCGGTACACGTCGAACCACGGCTTCAGGAACGCCGCGCCGCCGATGCCGAAGCTCGGCCCGACTGTGTCGGCCGCTTCCGAGAGCGGGATCAGCTGGCCGTGGTAGTCGGAGATGTCGAGGATCGTCACCTCCTTCAGCTGCCCCGGATTCGGGAACAGCTGGTAGAGGATCTTGCCGCGCGCGTTCTGCGGTCCGGCATAGCCGCCGAGCAATGCGAGCGTCGGCGCGACGTCGATCGCCCGGACGCCCGCGACCGGATCCTGGTGCCGGATCCCCGGCCCGGCCGCGACGAACGTCGCGTGCAGGTTCACGTTGTGCGCGAGATCGACGAGGTTCGGCAGGTATCCGTGCTGGCCGAAGAACTGCGAGTACGCGATTTCCTTGCCGACCGTCGCTGCGTCCCACTGGTAGGGCGGCCGGAGGACGACGACGACGTCGCCGCTGCGATTCGGGTGCAGCGCGTCGTCGCCCTGCACGTTGCGAAGCTGTTCCTTCTTGAAGACCGCGGCGACGACTTGCTTCCCCGGATTGGCCGGGTCCGCGAAGCTCTGGAAGGCGTTGACGATCGCCGTCCGCACGCTTTCGTAGGTCACGCCGGCCGGCAGCGACGTGTTGACGTAGAACTGCGCGGTCCCGCCGGCCCAACACGCCTTCGCGAGATCGGTTGCGACTGCGCGGCAATTGGACGCCGACGTTGCGCCGCTCGCCTGCAGCGGCGTTCCGTTCAGCGTCGTGTCCGCGAGCACCTGCCGTGCGTTCACCGCGTACCACTGCGGCGCGAAGCCGTGATCCGAGGTCGCGACCGTCGTCGGGCTGCCGCCCAAGAGGCTGCGCGCGAGCGCCAGCTTCGTATCGGCCTCGGCGTAGGCGCTGCGGATGTACCCCTCGCGGATCGCGACGCGGCCGTCCGGCACGCCGTTGTAGTCGGCGTCGTCGTACGTGGGATTCGGCGCGCCTTCCATGTCCGTCGGCGTGACGAGCCCCATGAACTGGTGGGAGAACTCGTCCGTCACCGGGTAGCCGACGAACGCGACGTCGGTGTCCGGCTGGAGCGTTCCGAGGATGAAGTTCAGCACGGCGTTGCCGTACGCGGCCTCGAGGTCGCGGCCCTGCTGGACGTACGTGTCCTCGTCGATGATCCGCGCCTCGAGCGGCGCGAAGTCGGCGGCGACGTAGCCGGGCAGGTTGTCGGCGATGTACTTCTCGAGCCGGTCCTCGCCGACGCCGCCCGCGGGCAGCGCGTTGCACGCCGCCGTCGCGCACAACGCGATGACACGCTCGACCGACGTGAAGTAGAGCTTGAAGCTCGAGAGATCGGGCGCGAGCGTGATCAGCTTCACGTAGAAGTCGGCGGTCTGACCGACGCGCGGCCCGATCAGGCCCTGGGCGCCCTTCAGCTTCACATCCTTGAAGTCGCCGACCGCGAGGTCGACCGCCTTCTGCGAGCCGTCCTTCGAGGCGCTGCTCGGGACGAGGATCGCATGGTCGTAACCGACGCTCCCGTTGATGTTCGAGTCATAGACGTAGACGTCGTAGACGCGCGTCGGATTGTTCGACGCGAACGTCGTCGCGATCGTCAGCGTCGTCTGCTGCGCAGGTGCAGCGGGATCCCCCGTCGGCACGTTTGTCCAGCCACTCGCGGCCGCGAACGCCGCGACCTGGTACGAGATGCCGAACGACGCGGCCCCGGCCTGCTCGGCCGGGACGGCGGGGGCGGCGAGCACGCCGCGCGTGGAGAAAAAGGTGGCGAAGTCGACGGTCGGACCGGCGATGGCGGACTGCCGGCCGCCGACCCACTCGACCTGTGCGACCTTCTTGCCGGCGCGTTCGGCTGCCGCGGCCAGCGTGTCGGCCTGCAGCACGCCGGTCGCCGAGAACGACGTCGAGTTCGTGAAGGCGTCGCCCGACCGGAAGAACGTGTTGTTCGTCGAGCCGTGTTCGCTCGGCCAGGTACCGGTCATGAGCGTGTACCAACCGACGCCGGTGTTCGGCGGAAATGCCTGTTCCAATCCGTTGTCGCCGATCACGCCCTCGCGCATCAGCTTTGCGTACGTCGGCATCGCGCCCTGTCCGGCGTATTGCTGCATCAGGTCGGGTCGCATCCCGTCGGACGAAAACAGCAGCGTCTTCGCTGCGCTACCGACGACGGGACCCGGCTTGTCGGCGCTTGCCGCTTCAGGCCCCAGCACCGCGAGTGTCGCGAGTACGGCCGCGCCCGCGAGCATCGGCGCGAACCGGTGGAAACCGCGTGTCATTGCTTCTCCCCTCCCCCTCGATTCCAGTCCGGCGAACCTACGCCGTCTCGGCGGCGCGTGCAACGGCGAACGGGTGAGAGGACGGCCTAGAGCCCGCGCGGCCGCGCTGCGCCGAAGTTCCGGCCGGTCGTCGTCTTCACGAAGCCCATCGCGTCGTACATGCGCTCGAGGGTCGGCTGCGAGGCGCGGCGCGCCTTCTCCGCGCCCACGGCCAGCAGCCGCTGCAGCTCGCGCTCATCTGCGCGAAGTGCCTCATAACGCTCCTGGATCGGCGTGAGCAGCGCGACGACGGCTTCGCCGACGTCCTCCTTGAACTGTCCGTACCCCGCGCCGTCGTAGCGCGACTCGATGTCGCCGATCGACGAGCCCGTCGCCACCGCCATGATCTCGATCAGGTTCGAGACACCCGGCTTGTTCTCCGGGTCGTGCCGGACGTCGCGCTCCGAATCCGTCACCGCGGTCTTGAACTTCTTCCGGATCACGTCCGGCTCGTCGATCATGCGGACGACGCCCTGGGGCGCTCCGCGCGTCGTCGACATCAGCCGCTCGGGCTCCTGCAGGTTCTTGATCCGCGCGCCCTCTTCGGGATAGACGGCACGCGGAACGACGAACGTCTCGCCGTAGCGCTGGTTGAACCGTTCGGCGATGTCGCGCGTCAACTCGAGATGCTGCCGCTGGTCGTCGCCGATCGGAACGATGTCGGTCTGGTAGAGGAGGATGTCGCCTGCCATCAGCACGGGGTACGTGAACAGGCCCGCGGACACGAACTCCTGGCCCTCCGACTTCTCCTTGAACTGCGTCATGCGGCGCAACTCGCCGAACGCCGTCACCGCGCTCAGCAGCCACGCGGCTTCGGCGTGCGCGGTGACGTGGCTCTGGGCGAAGACCGTCGAGCGCTCGGGATCGAGCCCGGTCGCGAACAGCATCGCCGCGAGCGAGAGCGTGCTCTGGCGAAGCTCGACCGGCTCGTACGGCGTCGTGATCGAGTGCAGGTCGACGATGCAGAAGAAGGCGTCGCCCTGCTCCTGGGTCGCCGCGTACTGGCGGAAGCCGCCCGAGTAGTTGCCGAGTGTCTTGTCGCCGGAAGCTCTGATGCCACTGAAGATGCGCAAGGTCGTGACTCCGTCTGTTTCGGAAGGACAGGGCGAAAGGCGAGCGGACGGGTTAGCCGCGCAGGCTCCCGCCACGCTCGCTGCGCCACGACCAGCGGTTGCGACAGGCGGGATTCATGACCAGAGCGTAGCGGCCAAACTGTCGGAATGCGAGTGGCGATCGTGGGCACGGGTCTGCTCGGCGCGTCGGTCGGCCTGGCGGCGCGGCGGGCGGGGCACGAGGTGCGCGGCTGGGACGCGGACGCCGGCGCGCTCGCGGCGGCGGCCGAGCGCGGTGCGGTCGAGGCGGCGGCGAGCGCGGCGGAGGCGGCCGCGGCCGCGGAGCTCGTCGTCGTCGCGGTCCCGGTCGCCGCGATTCCCGCCGCGGTCCAGGGCGCCTTGGCGGCTGCACCGGACGCGACCGTCACCGACGTCGGCTCGACGAAGCGCGCCGTCGTCGACGCGGTCGGCGACCCGCGCTTCGTCGGCGGCCACCCGGTCGCGGGCGCGGAGGTGCGCGGCCCCGCGGGCGCGCACGCGGAGCTCTTCGACGGCGCGACGTGGTTCCTGACGCCCGGCGCGTCCACCGACCCGGCGCGCTACCGCGCGCTGCACGCCTTCGTCGCCGACCTCGGCGCGCGTCCCGTCGCGATCGACGCCGAGGCGCACGACCGGCTGCTCGCCCTGACGAGCCACCTCCCGCACGCGCTTGCGAACCTGCTCCTCAACCAGGCGGGGACGACGACGGTCGAGGGACACACGGCGCTCGGGGCGGCCGGCGCGTCGTTCCGCGACATGACGCGGGTCGCCGGTGCGAACCCGCGCATCTGGGTGGACATCTTCCTCGAGAACGCCGAGCCCTTGCAAGAGGCCTTGGCCAACCACCGAAAACGCTGCGAGCAGCTCGAGCGCGCTTTGGGCGCGGGCGACGCGGGCTTCCTCGCGCGCTGGATCGGCGAGTCGGTCGACCACCGGCGCGAGCTGCTCCGCGACGCGTTCGACGAGCCGGGCGCGCTGCAGCGGCTGCAGGTCCACGTCCCCGACCGGCCTGGCGTGCTCGCCGGGATCATGCAGGCGCTCGGCGCGGAGCGGATCAACATCGAGGACCTCGAGCTCCATCACATCTCCCGCGAGCTCGGCGGCACGCTCGTCCTCGTCCTCTCCGGCGAGGACGCGGCTACACGAGCTGCTGATGTCCTCGAACGACAGGGCTACGACGTCGATGTCGCCCCCGAAGTGATGTAGGTCTACATCTGTGGCGATGTAGGTCTCCACCTACACTGCGGATGTGGCGACGACACACGCACCTGAGCTCCTGATCGTCATGAACGGGACGGCGACGCAGGAGCAGATCGACGAGGTCGTCGCGCGCCTCGAGGAGGCCGGCGCGTCCGCGCACGTGACGCCCGGCAAGCAGGCCACCGTGATCGGCGCGATCGGCGAGCGCGAGCTGATCGCCGCGCTGCCGCTCGAGGGCTATCCCGGTGTCGAGCAGGTGCTGCCGATCCTCAAGCCGTACAAGCTCGTCTCCCGCGAGATCTCGCCCGACCCGACCGTGATCCAGGCGCGCGGGCGGCGGATCGGCGACGGCTACTTCGGCTTCATCGCGGGGCCGTGCACGGTGGAGACGCACGAGCAGACGCTGACGACGGCCCGCGCGGTCGCGGCCGCGGGCTGCACGATGCTGCGCGGCGGCGCGTTCAAGCCGCGCACGTCGCCATACACCTTCCAGGGTCTCGGCGTCGAGGGCCTGCGGATCCTCGCCGAGGCGCGCGAGGAAACGGGGCTGCCGCTCGTCACGGAGCTGATGGACGCACGTGACGTCGAGCCGGTCGTCGAGACGGCGGACGTGATTCAGATCGGCGCGCGCAACATGTCGAACTTCTCGCTGCTCGCCGAGGTCGGCAAGGCGCCGAAGCCGGTGCTCCTGAAGCGCGGCCCGTCCGCGTCGGTCGAGGAGCTGCTGATGGCGGCGGAGTACGTCGTGCGCGAAGGGAACGCGGAGGTGATCCTCTGCGAGCGCGGCATCCGCACGTTCGAGACCTCGACGCGGTTCACGCTCGACATCGGCGCGATCCCGGTGCTCAAGCAGGAGACGCATCTACCGGTGATCGTCGACCCGTCGCACGCGGCGGGGCGGCGCGAGCTCGTGCTCCCGCTCGCGCGAGCGGCCGTCGCCGCGGGCGCCGACGGGATCATCGTCGAGGTGCACCCCGAGCCGGAGCACGCGCTCTGCGACGCGGCGCAGCAGATCCCGGTCGCGGAGTTCCCGCACTTCGCGGACGAGATCAACGCGCTCGCGTCCTTGATGGGCAAAGTCATCGGCTGATGAGGATCGAGCCGGCCGCGTCGCTCGTCGGCGACGTCGCCGTCCCGGGCGTCAAGTCGATCGCGCACCGCGCGCTGCTGTTCGGCGCGATCGCGGACGGCGAGAGCGAGATCCGCAACTTCGGGCGAGCCGGCGACACCGAGTCGACGATTCGCGTCCTTCGCGCGCTCGGCGTCGACGTGCTCGACGCCGCCGACGACGTCGTGCGTGTGCGCGGCGTGGGCCTGCGCGGGCTCCGCGCGCCGGGCGAGCCCGTCGACTGCGGCAACGCGGGCACGCTGCTGAGACTGATCGTGGGGATCCTCGTGGGGCAAGAGGGCGAGTTCGTCCTCACCGGCGACGACTCGCTCAGCGCGAGGCCGATGGAACGGATCGCGGAGCCGCTGCGGCAGATGGGTGCCGACGTCGAGACGACCGACGGGCACGCGCCGGTCGCCGTGCGCGGCGGCGCGCCCTTGAAGCCGACGCGCTACGAGCTGCCCGTCGCGAGCGCACAGGTGAAGTCGTGCGTCCTGCTCGCGGGCCTCTACGCGGAGAACGGGCCGACGATCGTCGTCGAGCACGGAGCGCCGACGCGCGACCACACCGAGCGGCTCCTGCTCGCGATGGGCGCGCGCGTGCAGACGAGCCCGCGGCAGGCGATGGTGTGGCCGGCGAAGCGGCTCGAGCCGCTGTCGCTCGAGCTGCCGGGCGACTTCTCCTCCGCCGCGCCGCTGCTCGTCGCCGCGACGTTGCTCGCGGGCTCCGAGCTGCGCGTCCACGGCGTCAACCTCAACCCGACGCGAACGGGCCTCCTCTCCGTGCTCGGGCGGATGGGCGCCCGCGTCTCGATCTTCAACCGGCGCACGATCGCGGGTGAGCCGGCCGGCGACGTCGAGGTGCGCTCGGGGGATCTCGTCGCGACGGCGATCGATGCGGCCGAGGTGCCGTCGCTCGTCGACGAGCTGCCGCTCTTCGCGCTGCTCGCCGCACGCGCGCACGGCTCGAGCGTCGTGCGCGGCGCGCAGGAGCTGCGCACGAAGGAATCCGATCGCATCGAAGCGGTGACGAGCTCGCTGAAGACGCTTGGCGTGCGGATCGAGGAACGCGAGGACGGCTTCGCGATCCGCGGCGTCGCCGCGCGGCCGAAAGGCGGGCGGATGGACAGCCGCGGCGACCACCGGCTCGCGATGCTCGGCGCGGTCGCGGGTCTCGTTTCGCGCGAGGGCGTCGAGGTCGAGGGCGCCGACGCGGCGGCTATAAGCTTCCCCGGGTTCTTCGACCTCCTGGAGTCGGTGACGAGACGATGATCGTGGCAATCGACGGGCCTGCCGGGGCCGGCAAGAGCACGGTCGCGCGGCGGCTCGCCGAGCGGCTCCACTTCCGCTACCTCGACACCGGCGCGATGTACCGCGCGCTCACGTGGCTCGCGATTCAACGTGGGCTCGACCTCTCGGACGGCGAACGGCTCGGCCGCCTCGCGCGCGAGCATCCGGTCACTTTCGAGGACGAGCAGCGCGTCTTCGTCGACGACGTCGAGGTCACGTCCGCGATCCGTCGCACGCAGATCGACCGCATGGTTCCGGTCGTCGCGCGTCATCCGCAGGTGCGGGAGGTGATGCGCGAGCGGCAGCGCGAGCTCGGCTCGCAGGGCGACGTCGTGATCGAGGGACGCGACATCGGGACCGTCGTCGCGCCGCAGGCAGAGGTGAAGATCTACCTCTTCGCGGATCCGGACGTGCGCGCGAAACGGCGGCTCGCCGAGCGTCCCGAGATCGGCAGCGATGCGCTCGCGACCGACCTGCGCGTGCGCGACGAGAGCGACGCCGCCCGCATGCGTCCGGCCCCGGACGCGCAGCAGATCGACACGACGAACCTTCAGGTCGAGGACGTCGTGGACCAAATTGCGGAGCTCGTCCGCAGCGTTCGCTCCGCAGCGTGAACGCGGTCGACCTTGCGTGGGCTGTCGGCCGTGTCTACATGGGCGTTCCGGCGAGGCTCGCGACGCGCGCGCGCGCGTACGGCAGCGAGCGCGTGCCGCGCGAGGGCGGCGCCGTCCTCGCGGTCAACCACCTGCACTGGATCGACATCCCGATCCTCGGAGCTCTGACGCCGCGGACGGTCCACTTCGTCGCGAAGATCGAAGCCTTCCGCTTCCCGGGCCTCGGTGCGTACCTGCGCGCCTTCGGCGCGATCGCGATCCGCCGCGGCGAGTCAGATCGCGACGCGGTGCGGCGGATGCGCGGCGCCGCGCGCGACGGCGAGGTCGTCGGCCTCTTCGTCGAGGGAACGCGCCAGCGCACGGGCCGTCCCGGCAAGGCGCAGCCGGGTGCGGCGATGGTCGCGATCCAGGAGGACGTGCCGGTCGTCCCGGCGGCGATCTACGGGACGCAGTTCTGGAAGATCGGCAACTTCGCGCCCTGCTCGGTCGCGTTCGGGCATCCGATCGACTTCAGCGGCATGCCGAAGAACGGTCGCGCGTACAGGGAAGCGACGATCGAGATCGAGCACACGATCAACCGCCTGTTCGACTGGCTGGCGGACGTGCACGCGAGCGGACGCCCGCGCGGAGCGACGCCGCCGTGAGCGAGGACGGGCTGCTCGGAACCGTCGCGATCGTCGGCTTCCCGAACGTCGGCAAGTCGACGCTCGTCAACCGGCTCAGCGGCACGCGCGCTGCGGTCGTGCACGAGACGCCGGGCGTGACGCGTGACCGGAAGGAGATCCTGTGCGACTGGAACGGCAAGCGGTTCCTGCTCGTCGACACCGGCGGCGTCGACCTCGCCGACGAAAGGCCGATCACGCGCTCGATCGTCGAGCAGGCGCGCGCCGCCGTGGGCGAAGCGGACCTCGTGCTGTTCGTGCTCGACGCGCGTGCAGGCATCACGCCCGGAGACGAGGAGATTGCGCAGATCCTCCGCGAGGCGCACAAGCCGACGCTCGTGCTCGCAAACAAGATCGACGACCCCTCCCATGAGGTGCTCGCGTACGAGCTCTCGCGTCTCGGCCTCGGCGATCCGATTCCGATCTCCGGCCTGCACGGGTACGGGACGGGCGACTTGCTGGACGCCGTGCTCGAGCATTTGCCGAAGACGGTGACGCGCGCCGCCACCCGGGATGCGATTCGCGTCGCGATCCTCGGCCGTCCGAACGTCGGCAAGTCGTCGCTCGTCAACGCCTTCCTCGGCCAGGAGCGCGTGATCGTCTCCGATGTTCCCGGAACGACGCGCGACGCGATCGACACGCTGCTGCAGCGCGACGGGACGACGTTCCTGCTCGTCGATACCGCCGGCCTGCGCCGCAAGCGCCGGCAGCGGCAGGGGATCGAGTACTACTCCGAGCTGCGTGCGCTCGAAGCGGCCGAGCGTGCCGACGTCGCGCTTGTCCTGATCGACACCTCCGAAGGCGTCGTCGACCAGGATCTGGCCGTCGCCGACGTCGCGCGCAAGGCGATGTGCTCGACGATCGTCGTGCTCTCGAAATGGGACGTCGGCATCGTCGGGATCGAGGACGTGCGGCCCCGGCTCGAGGCGCGGCTCCGTCAGCGGCCGCCGATCGTCGCCGTCTCCGCGAAGACCGGTCGCGGCGTGCAGCGGCTGCTCGACCGGATCGAGACGCAGTTCGCGAAGCACGTCGCGCGCATCCCGACCGGCGAGCTGAACCGCTTCCTCGCCGAGCTGCGCGAGGAGCGCCAGCCGCCGTCGCGCGCCGGCCGCAGCCTCAACCTCCTGTACGGGACACAGACGCAGCAGCGGCCGCCGCGCTTTCGCTTCTTCGTCAACGATCCAAGCCTCGTGACCCGCGACTACGGCTACTGGGTCGAGAACCGGCTGCGCGACCGCTTCGGTCTCGAAGGCACGCCGGTCGCGATCGACTTCGTGAGGCGCGCATGAACGTCACGGTCGTCGGCGGCGGCTCGTGGGGTACGGCGTTCTCGCGCCTGCTGCTCGACCACGGTCACGAGGTGACGCTCGCCGTGCGCGATCCCGAGCAGGCGGCGGCGATCCGCGAGTCGGGCCACAACCCGCGCTACCTGCCTCAGGTCGACCTTTCGGGCGTTGTCCCGGTGCCAGGCAGTGGGCCCTGGCCCGAAGAGACAGACCTGATCGTGCTGGCCGTACCGTCTGCGGCGTTCGCGAGCGTCGCAGCGTCGCTTCCGGGTACGGCTCCCTGCCTGTCGCTTGCGAAGGGCCTCGATCCCGCGACGGGCGCCAGGCTCTCGACGCTCGTCACGGGACGGCCGGTCGCCGTCCTCTCCGGCCCCAACATCGCGCAGGAGATCGCGGCCGGGCTGCCGGCCGCGGCGGTGATCGCGTCGGAGGACGAGGCGTTCGGGGAGGAGCTGCAGCACGCGATCAACTCCACCGTCTTCCGTGTGTACGTCAACCCGGATGTCGTCGGCGTCGAGCTCTGCGCGGCGGCGAAGAACGTGATCGCGCTCGCGGCGGGCGGCGTCGACGGACTGCGGCTCGGCGACAACGCGAAGGCGGCGCTGATCACGCGCGGCCTCGTCGAGATGGCGCGGCTCGGCGACGCGTGCGGCGGCCGACCCGAGACCTTCTCCGGCCTCGCCGGCATGGGCGACCTGATCGTCACGTGCGAGTCGGTGCACGGCCGCAACCGCCGCGCCGGCGAGCTGATCGCGCGCGGCGCGACCGCGCAGGAGGCGGTCGCGGAGATCGGCCAGACGGTCGAGGGCCTGACGACCGCGCCCGTCCTGCGCGACCTTTCCCATCGCCTCGGCATCGAGCTGCCGATCACCGAAGGCGTCTGCGCCGTGCTCGAGGGACAGGTCGAGCTCGCAGAGCTCGTCGAGGGCCTGATGGGGCGCCGTCCGACGGGTGAGTAGGTAACCTGCCCGCCCATGGCCGCGCGCGAATTCCTCTTCACGTCCGAGTCCGTCACCGAAGGGCATCCGGACAAGATCGCCGACCAGGTCTCGGACGCGGTGCTCGACGCCGTGATGCGCGACGATCCCGCAGGACGTGTCGCCTGCGAGACGCTGATCACGACGGGACTCGTCGTCGTCGCCGGCGAGATTACGACCGACACCTACGTCGACGTCGCGAACATCGTGCGCGAGACGATTCGCGGGATCGGCTACACCGATTCCGCGTACGGCTTCGACGCGAACACCTGCGGCGTCGTGGTCGCGATCGATCCGCAGTCGCCGGACATCGCACTGGGTGTCGACACGGCGTACGAGGTGCAGCACGACCCAGGCGACGACGATCCGCTCGACCGCGTCGGAGCGGGCGACCAAGGAATGATGTTCGGCTACGCGTCGAACGAGACGCCGGAGCTGATGCCGATGCCGATCATCCTCGCGCACAAGATCTGCAAGCGCCTCGCCGGCGTTCGCAAGGCCGGTGAGCTCGGGTACCTGCGGCCGGACGGCAAGGCGCAGGTGACGATTCGCTACGAAGTCGACGAGCACGGGCGGCAGACGCCCGTCGAGATCGAGCGCATCCTCGTTTCGACGCAACACGCGGAGGGCGTCGACGCCGAGACGATCAAGCAGGACGTGATCGAGAAGGTGCTCCATCCGGTGCTCGACCCGCGCATCTACGACGAGAAACGCCTCTACGAGGATCGCGACTTCGTCTACGTCAATCCGACGGGCAAGTTCGTGATCGGTGGCCCGATGGGCGACACCGGCTTGACGGGACGGAAGATCATCGTCGACACGTACGGCGGTGCTGCCCCGCACGGCGGCGGTGCGTTCTCGGGCAAGGATTCGACGAAGGTCGACCGCTCGGCCGCGTACGCCGCGCGCTACGTCGCCAAGAACGTCGTCGCCGCAGGTCTCGCCGACCGCTGCGAGATCAACGTCGCGTATGCAATCGGCGTCGCGCACCCGGTGTCGATCGCGGTGCGCACCTTCAACACGGAGCACGTGTCAGGCGCGCGGATCGAGGAGCTCGTGCGCGCGCACTTCGACCTCCGCCCCCGAGCCGCCGCTCGCGGCCGTCGACGTTCAGAACTCCTAGACTTCCGCGCATGGCTTCCAGCGGCTGCACCGGCTGCGGGTGCGAGCAGTGTCCGTGCCCGAGCTGTAGCTCGAAACGCGGCGGCTAAGGCACACGCCGCCGCGGCCCGGCCGCCCCGGGCGCCGGCGAATCGGCGCCGAATCGGCACAGACGCGCGCGGACCTCTTCGATAGCGTCGATCGCCGAGGGCGGCGGGACCGGCACCCCACCCGAGGGTGTGGGGTGGGCTGCAGTAACGCGAAATCAGCGTGCCTTGCGGATCGCGTCGATCAGGTCCCACTTGCCCATCTTGGAGCGGCCGGGGATCTGCATGCGCTTCGCGACCTCGTGTCGGTCACGGAGGTCGTACCCGTTATTCCGGCCTGACGAACAACCCCGCCGCTGCCTTCTCGCCGATCGCCCGCTCGTCGCCGTTCAGCCGCACGGTGAACTGGCCCGCCTCGGGCTGCGCCGCGCGCACCTCGAGCTGCGCGCCGGGAACGAGCCCCTGGTCGTAGAACCAGTGCAGCAGGTCGCCGGCCAGCCGTGCGGACAGCGCTGCGGCCGCTCGAGCCGGTCCCACATCCGCTGCACCATGTCGTCCGAGAACGTGTCGCCGAGCTCGTCGGCGTGGACGTGCGCTTCCGCCGCCGTGTAGCCCATGAAGTCGGTGAGCAGTCGCTCGATGATCCGGTGCCGGCGCACGACGTGCTCTGCGCGCTCGCGGCCGCTCTCGGTCAGGAGCGCCTCCTTCCGCGAGCCCCGCTCGATCAGCCCCTCCGCCTCGAGCCGCTTCAGCATCTCGCCCGCCGACGCGCGCGAGACGCCCAGCATCTCGGCCACCCGCGACGCGAGTGGCAGCGAGCCGGCCGGCGGCGTGTACTCGCCGATCGGGAAGGCGAGGAAGTAGATCGTCTCGAGGTAGTCGTCGGTCGAGTGCCCCTGCGCCATTGATCCGATGCTAGTTTGAGGGCCACGTGTAAGGTGACCCTTACAACAAGATGAGCACCGCGCAGACACTCCTTCTCGGCGCCATCGCCGGGGGCACGATCTTCGTCGGCCTGCCGGTCGCCCGCATGCGCAACGTGTCGGCGAACGTCCGCTCGATGCTCGCCGCCACGGCGACGGGAATCCTGATCTTCCTGCTCTGGGACGTGCTCGCGAACGCCGTCGAGCCGGTCGAAGAGGCGCTCACGAACGGGCGCGACGGGCGGTTCCTCTGGCTGTCCGCGCTGCTCACGGTCGGTTTCGCCGCCGGCCTGCTCGTACTCGTCTACTACGACGGCTGGATGAAGGCGCGGCGCCGCAAGGCGTTCCTGCTCGGCCCCGGCGCCGCGGCGCCCGCGGAGTTCGAGACGTACCACTTCGCCGGGCTCTCGCCGGCGCGCTGGCTCGCCGTGTTCATCGCGACCGGCATCGGCCTCCACAACTTCTCCGAGGGACTTGCGATCGGACAGTCGGCCGCGAGCGACGAGCTCAGCCTCGCGATCGTGCTGGTGATCGGCTTCGCGCTCCACAACGCGACCGAGGGCTTCGGGATCTGCGCGCCGCTGTCGGGCGAGACGGAGCTGCCGAGCTGGCGCTTCCTCGCGCTGATGGGGCTGATCGGCGGCGGGCCGACGTTCGTCGGAACCGCGGTCGGCCAGGCGTGGGTGAGCGAGGCGATCTCGGTGCTCTTCCTCGCGCTCGCGGGGGGCTCGATCCTCTACGTCGTGATCGAGCTGCTGAACGTGCTGCGCGGGGCGGGCTCGAAGGCGATGGTGACGTGGGGAATCCTGCTCGGGCTCGTGCTCGGGTTCGGAACGGATTTCATCCTCGTCGCATCAGGCGTCTAGCCTGATCGAATAGCGCTCGCCTCCGTCTATCCGCTCGTCACCGCACGCGCCGTCGCGCGGCCGTTCACCTACGAGGTGCCGGACGACGCGCGCGTCGGCTCGGTCGTCGAGGTGCGCTTCGGCAACGCGAAGCGGCGCGGGCTCGTCGTCGAGGTCGGCGTCGAGGCGCCCGACGGCGTCGCCGTGTCGCCGATCGAGCGCGTCGTCGAACAGTTGCCGCCGGCGCTCGTCGAGCTCGCGCTCTGGCTCGCGGAGTACTACGGCTCGAC
>WNGB01012783.1_pt1 | contig 17386 bp, 13 predicted proteins | sample 5400681 | NCBI WGS metagenome assembly WNGB01 (sample SAMN13153367, study PRJNA577476) | soil metagenome | isolation source: 115 cm soil or saprolite under grassland replicate 2 | place: USA:California | collected 2016-06-15 | reverse complement strand
AGTTCGCGCGGGATCACGACATGTTCGACATCCCGGCCGACTACAAGCTCGAGGTCACCGTCACTCCGCCGCCCCTGGAGGCCTCCATCGACGGCGCCGCCTACTACCCGGCTCCGCCCTTCCAGAGCTCGGGCGTGGGGCGCTTCTACGTCACGCCGACCAAGGGCGATCCGGCCAAGCTGGCCGAAGCCAATCGCGCCGCCATCGCCGACCTGAGCGCGCACGAGGGGTTTCCCGGCCACGACTGGCACTACAAGGTCATGACGCAATACCGGGACCGCATCAGCCCCGTGCGGTGGCTGACTCCCGGCGAGGTGGAGGGCTCGGCGTCGATGTGGGAGGACTCGATGGCGGCGGAGGGATGGGCGCTGTATTCGGAAGCGCTCATGGCCGAGCCGCAACCGGGGGCGCCGGACGGGTTCTACACTCCGGAGGAGCGGCTCTACCAGCTCCAGGGACAGCTCTACCGCGACCTGCGCGTCCGCATCGACACCGGCCTTCACACCGGCCGCCTCGGTTTCGACCAGGCCGTCGATCTCTTCTCCGAGATCGTGGACTTCCTGCCCGGGTCCTGCGCAGCAAAGGACCTCTCCGCGGAGAAGGCCGCGTCGTGCGACTCCGCGCAGCGTGCGATCTTCCGGTACTCGAAGTGGCCGACCCAGGCCATCACCTACCGGCTGGGCAAGCAGAGAATCCTCGACCTGCGGGCGCGGGCCGACCAGATCGCGCCCGGGCCCCAGGGTCGGAAGCGGTTCCACCTCCTCTTCATGCAACAGGGCACCATCCCTCCCGGGTACTTCGCGGACGCGCTCCTCGAGGACCTGCGCCGCTGATGCGCTCCCCCGCGGCCGCGGTTGCGGTCCTGCTGTGGGCGGCGGCGGGGGCCGGGGCCCAGGGCACGGAACCGGAGGAGCCGATACAGGAGCTGTTCGTCGGCGAGACCGCGTTCGTCCAAGCGCGCAGGGAGGTGCAGCTCACCACCGGTTTCGACGGGCGCAAGAACGCGGGCGAGAAGACATGGACCGCCGCGCAGATCGTCCAGTACGGAGTGACCGACTGGCTCGAGCTGGACGCCAAGCTGCCTTTCGTGAGCGGACCGGAGTCAACGGCGCTGCGCCACGCCGGATTCGGCGACGTCGAGGTCGGACTGCTCGTCGGGCTGGCGCGTCACATTCGCGCCGGCGCGCTCTCGGTGGGAGCACGCGTGCGGTTGCCCACCGGCAACGAGGCCAAGGGCCACGGCGAAGGCGAGACGGTACCGGAGCCGGTCCTCATCTACGGCAAGGCCTTTGGAAAGGTGCAGCTCCACGCCTCCGCCGAGGTGGGATTCGCGAACAAGCGAACCCCGAAGGAATGGACCTACGGGGCCGGCCTCGTCCTCCCGAGCGGCCGCTGGCGCGAGACCCTCGAGCTGGACGCGCGCCACGAGGGCGACGAAAGCCGCCTCCTCCTGACCCCGGGCCTCTATCTCAAACCACGGCACGCATTCGAGATCGGGATTGGAATCCCCATTGGCCTCACCCAGCGCTCCCCGGACGTCGGCGCGGTGATCCTCGCCACGCTGGAGCTGGACGGCCGCTAGGTTTGACAGTCCTGCGGGGCGCACGCTAGGCTGATTTCCGTCGGTCCCGCCGGCCGTTTCCCCGGTTCTCGTGGTGCAGAGATGACCCCGAACGCGCTCGCCGACACAGAGGCCGCCGTCCCCAGCCCTCCCACCGCGCGCAAGCAGACGAAAGTCGACGTCGTCCACGGCGACAGGCGCGAGGACGACTACTTCTGGATGCGCGAGAAGAGCAATCCGGAGGTGGCCTCCTATCTGGAGGCGGAGAACGCCTACGCGGATGCGGTCATGAAGCCGACGGAGGCCTTCCAGGGCGCGCTCTACGACGAGATGCTGGGCCGCATCCAGGAGACGGACGTGAACGTGCCTTACCGCCAGGGCGCGTACTTCTATTACTCGCGCACCGAGCAGGGCAAGCAATACCCCATCCTCTGCTGCAAGCGGGAAAGCCTCGACGCGCCCGAGCAAGTCACGCTCGACCTCAACGTCCTGGCCGAAGGTCACACCTTCATGTCCCTCGGCGCCTACGCGGTGAGCGACGACGGCAACCTGCTGGCCTACTCGACCGACTCGTCGGGGTTCCGCCAGTACGACCTGTTCATCAAGGACCTGCGCACCGGCCAGACCGGCCTCGCGGTGGCGGAGAAGACGGGCTCCGTGGCCTGGGCCGCGGACAACCAGACCCTCTTCTACACCGTCGAGGACGAGGCCAAGCGGCACTACCGTCTCTACCGCCACCGGATCGGCTCGGGCACGCCGGACGAGCTGGTGTTCGAGGAGCCCGACGAGGCCTTCAACATCGGCGTGGGACGCACGCGCTCTCGCGCGTACCTGATCCTGGGCGCGGGCAGCCTCACGACCGCGGAGGCGCGGGCGCTGTCCGCGGACGACCCCACGGGCGAGTGGCGCCTGCTCGCGCCGCGCATCCAGGACCAGGAGTACGACGTCGATCACCACGACGGGTCCTTCTACTTCCGGGTGAACGACACCGGCCGGAACTTCCGTCTCGTGAAGGCGCCGGTGGAGGCGCCCGGGCGCGAGAACTGGACGGAGGTGATCCCTCATCGTCCGGCCGTGATGCTCGAAGGCGTGGACTTCTTCCGGCCGTTCTACGTCCTGCTCGAGCGGGAGCAGGGGCTGCAAAGGCTGCGCCTCGTGGATCTCGCCTCCGGGGGCACGCAGGACGTGCCGTTCCCGGAGCCCGCGTACTCCGTATTCCCGGCCGCCAACGCCGAGTTCGACACGCGGAAGCTGCGCTACTCGTACGAGTCGATGGTCACGCCGCGCTCGATCTTCGACTACGACCTGGACAGGCGCACCTCTGAGTTGCTCAAGGAGCAGCCGGTGCTCGGCGGGTACGACCGGGCGCAATACGTCTCCGAGCGCCTCTTCGCCACGGCTTCCGACGGCGTGCCGGTTCCGATCTCGGTGGTCTACAAGAAGGGCACGCCGCGGGACGGATCGGCGCCCACGCTCCTGGGGGGCTACGGCTCCTACGGGCTCCCCCTGCCCGTGACCTTCTCGTCCTCCCGCCTGAGCCTGCTCGACCGCGGGCTGATCGTCGCGCTCGCCCACATCCGCGGCGGGGGCGAGATGGGCAAGCCCTGGCACGACGACGGACGCCTGATGAAGAAGCGCAACACCTTCACCGACTTCATCGCCGCCACCGAGCACCTCGTGGCCCGAAAGTACACCGCGGCTGATCGCCTGGTCATCGAGGGTGGCAGCGCGGGCGGCCTGCTCATGGGCGCGGTCACGAACATGCGGCCGGACCTGTTCAAGGCCGTGGTCTCCCACGTCCCCTTCGTGGACGTCATCAACACGATGCTGGACGCTGCGCTCCCCCTCACCGTCGGCGAATACGAGGAGTGGGGGAACCCCCAGGAGAAGGAGGCGTACGACTACATGAAGACGTATTGCCCCTACACCAACCTGCAAGCGCTGACGCTGCCGGCCATGCTGGTGAAGACGTCCTTCAACGACAGCCAGGTCATGTATTGGGAGCCGGCCAAATACGTCGCGAAGATCCGCACGCTGAAGACGGACACCCACCCGTTGATCCTCAAGACGAACATGGGCGCCGGGCACGGCGGCGCGTCCGGACGCTACGACCGCCTGCGCGAGATCGCGTTCGACTACGCCTTCGTGCTGGGCCAGGTGGGGATCAGGCAGTGACGGAGCGCCGGGTCCTCCAGAGCTACCTCGGCGGTCGTTGGGTCTCTGGCACCGGGCCTGCGCACACCCTCGTCAATCCGGCCACGGAGGAGCCTCTGGCCGACGTGCGCAGCGAAGGGCTCGACCTCGCGCGTGCTCTGGACTTCGCCCGCACCGTCGGCGGTCCCGCCCTGCGCGCCCTGACCTTCGCGCAGCGCGGCGCGATGCTGCGCGCGGTCACGGACGCTCTCCAGGCCCATCGCAACGAGCTGCTCGACCTCGCCGTCGCGAGCGGCGGCAACACGCGGTCGGACGCGAAGTTCGACGTGGACGGCGCGATCTTCACGCTGGCCGCCTATGCGGACCTGGGCAAGGGCCTGGGCGAGGTGAAGGTGCTTGCGGACGGCGAGGGCATCCCGCTCGCGCGCAGCCCGCGGTTCCACGGCCAGCACATCCTGGTGCCGCGCATCGGCGTGGCCGTCCATATCAACGCCTTCAACTTCCCCGCCTGGGGCCTGGCCGAGAAGGCGGCGGTCGCGCTCCTGGCCGGGATGCCGGTGCTGAGCAAGCCCGCCACCTCGTCGGCGCTGGTCGCGCACCGCATGCTCGAGATCCTGACGGCAGCCAAGGCGCTCCCGGACGGTGCGCTGTCGCTGCTGATGGGTGGCGCGGGGGACCTGCTCGCGCACCTGGGGCCGTTCGACGTGGTGGCCTTCACGGGCTCGAGCGAGACGGGCGAGACGATCCGGGGCCTGCCGTCGGTCATCAGGAACTCGGTGCGCGTCAACGTGGAGGCGGACAGCCTCAATGCCGCCGTCCTCGGGCCGGACGTGGCCGCCGGCGACGAGACCTACGCGTACTTCCTGAAGGACGTCCTGCGCGACATGACGCAGAAGGCCGGCCAGAAGTGCACGGCCATCCGCCGCGTCCTGGTTCCCGCCGATCGCGCGGACCGGTTCCGCGACGACCTCGTCGATCGGCTGCAGGGGATCACCGTCGGCAATCCCGCTCTCGAGAGCGTGCGCATGGGCCCGGTGGCCACCGCCTCCCAGCTCGAGGACGTGCGCGCGGGCGTGGCGCTGCTCGCGCGCGACGGGCGTCTGGTGTTCGGTAGCGGCGAGGTCCAGGCGGTGGGCGTGCCGCCGGGCAAGGGGTTCTTCACCACGCCCGTGCTGATCGAGGTGGAGTCGGGCGCGCCCGCGCCGGCCGTGCATTCGCGTGAGGTGTTCGGGCCGGTGGCCACGCTCGTGCCGTACTCGGGCACGGCCGCGGAGGCCGCGGGGCTGGTCGGACGGGGACGCGGCGGGCTCGTCTCCTCGGTGTACTCCGAGGACACTGCGTTCACGGCCGAGGTCGTGCTCGGGATCGCTCCGTACCACGGGCGCGTCTTCCTCGGCAGTGCCAAGATCGCGGAGGCTTCGCCCGGACCCGGCACCGTCCTGCCCATGCTCGTCCACGGCGGTCCCGGCCGGGCCGGCGGTGGCGAGGAGCTGGGCGGCCTCCGCGGCCTCTCGTTCTACATGCAGCGCGTGGCGCTCGAAGGATCGCGGCCCGTCATCGAGAAGATCCTGAAACAGCCATGACGTCCCCCGAGATGGAAGCTCGCATCCGCGCCCTGCCCAAGGTCGAGCTGCACCAGCACGTGGACGGGTCGATCCCGGCCGAGGTGACCTGGGAGCTGATGCGTCACTACCGTCTCCATCCCGTGGAGACGCTCGAGGAGATGCGGACCCGCCTGGAGCTCCAGCCCGAAGAGGAAGGCACGCTGCTCGCCTACCTCGACAAGATGCACTACCCGCTCTGGATCACGCAGTTCTACGAGAACATCGCCAAGGTCACCGAAGCCATCGTGGACGAGGCGGCGGCGGCGGGCGTGAAGACGCTGGAGCTGCGCTATTCGCCGATCATCCACACCTTCGCCGGCCTCACGCCCCGCCAGTCGATCCGCGCCGTGCTCTCCGGGATGAACCACGCCTCCCACCGGCACGGCGACATGCGGCTCGGCCTCATCGTGATCGCGATGCGCCAGCACGGCCCGCACATCGCGAAGATCCTGGCCCGCCAGGCCATCTCGGAGGCGCAGCACCTCCACGCCCGGATCGGCGTGGTCGGCTTCGACATCGCGGGTCCGGAGAAGGGCAACCCGCCGCGGCTCTTCAAGAGCGCATACGAGATCGCGCGCCTGGGCAAGCTGGGGCTGACCGTGCACTCGGGCGAGGATGCGCCCGCGGAGTACGTGTGGGAGGCGGTGGACCGGCTGGGCGCGGAGCGCGTCGGCCACGGCTGCGCGGCGGCGGGGGACCCCGAGCTGATGCGGCGGCTGGCCCGCGACGGGATCGTCGTGGAGTGCTGCCTGTCGAGCAACTACCACACGGGGGCCATCCGCCGCGGCACCCCGCACCCCATCCAGCGTTTCCTGGAAGCAGGCGTGCCCGTGGCGATCTGCTGCGACAACACGACCGTATCGCGCACGGACCAGGTGCGGGAGAGCCTCGAAGCGGCGGAGCAGATCGGGCTCGACGCCGTCGAGCACGTCCATCGTGCCGCCGCCGCCCATACGTTCATCCGGCCCGAGTTGGCCCTGAAGGACACCGAGCACGACCTCTGAGAGGCGCGCCCGCCTTGCGGTACGATCCGCGGCATGAAGACCCGCACCCTCTTCGCCGCCGCGCTGATCACCGCCGCCTCCTGCCTCCCGGCCGCGGCCGACGACGCCCCCGCCCATCCCACGCTGGCCATCGGCGCCGCCGCGCCCGACTTCGACTTGCCCGGCGTCGACGGGCACACGCACTCGCTGAAGGAGTACGCGTCGGCGCGCGTGCTGGTGATTGTCTTCACCTGCAACCACTGCCCGACGGCCCAGGCCTACGAGGAGCGCATCCAGAAGCTCAGCGATGACTTCGCGCGGAAGGGGGCAACCCTGGTCGCCATCTCCCCGAACGACCCCAAGGCGGTGCGGCTCGACGAGCTGGGCTACACCGACCTCAGCGATTCGCTCGAGGAGATGAAGATCCGCGCCCGCGAGCGGCACTTTACCTTTCCCTACCTTTACGACGGCGAGACGCAGGCGGTCGCGCATCTCTACGGGCCCACCGCCACACCCCACGTGTTCGTGTTCGACCGCGACCGCAAGCTGCGCTTCGCGGGGCGTGTCGACGACGGGGAGAACCCGGCCAAGATCACGGTGTCGGACGCACGCAACGCCATCGAGGCCGTCCTGGCCAGCCGGCCGGTGCCGGTCGAGAAGACCAAGGTGTTCGGCTGCTCGATCAAGTGGGCGGAGAAGAAGAGCTGGCTGGCCGAAGGCGAGAAGAAGTGGGCCCAGGAGGAGGTCGCTCTCACGCCCATCGATGCCGCGGGGCTGAAGGCCCTGACCGCGAACGATTCCGGGAAGCTCCGCGTCGTCAACGTCTGGGCCACGTGGTGCGGCCCCTGCCAGGTGGAGTTCCCCGACCTCATCGCCGTCTATCGCATGTACCGCGGCCGTGGCCTGGAGCTGGCCACGGTGAGCGCGGATCCTCTCGAGAAGAGCGCGCCCGTGCTCGCCTTCCTGAAGGAGCAGCGCGCCTCGGGCCGGAACCACATCTTCGAGAAGCCGGACCCGTATGCCCTGATCGATCCCGTCGATCCAAAATGGCAGGGAGAGCTGCCGCACACGGTGGTGATCGCACCGGGAGGCCGGGTGATCTACCGGAGCGACGGCGCATTCGACCCGCTCGCGCTGCGCAGGGCGATCGTCGGCTACTACGGCCGCTACTATCACTCGGTGGCGGGCCAGTAGGGCCGCACACGGTGGCGCGGGGGCCCACCACGTCTGACCGGCGCGACCACATCCTCGCCGCCGCAGCCGTGGTCGCGGCCCTCGCCTACCTGGCTGGGCTCGTCCTGGACTCGCCGGCGCTGCGTCTGGTCGCCAAGCCGGTGCCCGCGGTGTCGCTCGGCCTCGTCGTCCTTTCGGGACGTCGCGACCGCTACGGGCAGGCGATTGCCGTCGGGCTGTTCGTCTCCGCCCTGGGAGACGTCCTACTGGAGCTGCCGGGCCGGTTCGTGCCCGGCCTGGTCTCTTTCCTGGCCGCGCACGTGGCCTACACGGCTGCGTTCGTCCACGAGGAGCGTCACCTACGGATCGCGCGCGCCTTGCCGTTCGCCGTCTGGCTTCTCGCGGCCTTCCTCTGGCTGCGCCCGGGTCTGCACGAGTTGACGGTCCCCGTCGTCGTGTACATGCTGGCCATTGGCACCATGATGTGGCGCGCGGCGGCTCGTTGGGGAGCGCACCCCGGTGCGGAAGTGGCTGTGGTGGGCGCGATCCTGTTCGGCCTCAGCGATACGCTGATCGCGATCGATCGCTTCCACGCGCCGTTTCCAGGCGCGCGCTACGCGATCATCCTTCTGTATTGGGCCGGACAGGCCGGGATCGCCTCATCCGTACGAGGACACGCCGATCCCCGCCCGTCCTGACTCGCCGCGGTAGAGCCTCTCCCCTTGCTTACCGACAAGAGAGAGCGTAACGTCTTGTCGGTAACCGAGGGAGGAGATGAGCAAACCGACCGATCTGGTCCAGGGCACGCTGGATCTGCTGATCCTGAGGGTCATCGCGCTCGAGCCGAGGCATGGGTGGGCGATCGCCCAGCGCATCCGGCAAATGTCCAACGAAGAGTTGCGCGTTGGCCAAGGCTCGCTCTATCCGGCGTTGCACAAGCTCGAGCAGAACGGCTGGATCGAGGCGCGGTGGGGTGAGAGCGAGAACAATCGCCGGGCGAAGTACTACTCGCTCACCAGAGCCGGACGGAAGGCCCTGGAGAGGGAGACGGCCGAGTGGGAGCGGTTGTCCGCGGCCATCTCTCTCGTGGTGAAACTTACGTAGGAAAGGAGTGGGGAGCCATGCGCTGGGTCAGGATGCTCCGGCTCCGAGTTCGTACGCTTTTCCACGCGGGACGCGTCGAGCAGGAGTTGGACGAAGAGTTGCGGTATCACCTGGAGCGACAGGTCGAACAGAACCTGGCGGCCGGCATGTCTCCAGAGGAAGCGCGTTACGCAGCACTGCGCGAGATGGGCGGTCTCGACCAGCGCAAGGAGGAGTGCCGCGACGCGCGCGGGGGAGCTGGCCTCGACACCCTGTTTCAGGACATCCGCTACTCGCTGCGTCTGTTCCGACGAGCGCCCGGCTTCACGGCGGTCGCGGTCGTGACCCTGGCCCTGGGTATCGGCGCCAACGCCGCCATTTTTGGCGTGGTGAAGTCGGTGCTGCTCGACGCGCTCCCCTACGCGGACGCGGACCGCCTGGTACGCGTGTACGGACAGGTCCTCGACGGCGCGCAACAACGCCTCCCGCTGACCGCCCGCATGGTCCACACGATCGTCGCCCGGCAGCAGTCATTCGAGAGCTATGTCGCATTCGCCCCCGCGCGCGATGCCGTTTACGGAGGCTACGACTTCGCACGGATCGTGCGGATCGCGTGGGTCGAGCCCCGTCTCTTCCAGACGCTTGGTGTCTCGGCTGCCCTCGGGCGGACCTTCCACGACGATGATTGTGCCGTCGGTCACGTTCCTGCCAGTGGCGCGGAAGTCGGTCCCGACACCGCCCGTGTCGTCGTGCTGACCCACGACGCCTGGCAGGGGTTGTTCGCGGGTGACCCGGACGTCGTGGGCCGGGACGCGCGCATCAACGGGATCCCACGTACGGTGATCGGCGTCCTGCCGCGTGGCTTCGTGGGCCCCATGGGCCCGGCGGACTTCTACCTCGCCTTCGATCTCCGCCCGGCCCTCGCCAACGGCGCCGGATGGCTCGGGCTTGTCGGCCGCCTGAAGCCAGGCAAGGCCCACGAAGCAGCGCAACGCGAGGTCGCCGCCCTCTGGGCCTCGCGCGACAACCCGCGGGAGTACGACCGTGTCGGCTTGTTCGCGACGCCGCTGCGCGACGCGATGATCGGCAGCACCCGGACGCCGCTCCTCGTGCTGCTCGCAAGCGCCGCTCTGGTGCTCCTCATCGCCTGCGCGAACCTGGCCGGAGCCCTCTTGTCCCGCAGTCTCTCCCGGCGCAAGGAGTTCGCCGTCCGCCTCGCGCTCGGCGCCGGGCGCGGGCGGCTCGTCCGGCAGCTGCTGACCGAGAGCACGCTGCTCGCCCTGGCCGGCGGGGCGGCGGGACTGCTACTGGCCCACTCGCTGCTGTCCCTCCTGCGCGGTCCCGCGAGCCCCGTGCTGCCGGCCTACGCCAAGTTGTCGCTCGATCCGGGCGCGGTACTTCTCACCGCGCTCGTTGCCATCGGTACCGGCCTCGCGTTCGGGATGGTGCCCGCACTCTCGATCGGCCGCTCCGACGCGCACGGGGCGCTACGCGACGAAGCACGCGGCGCGAGCGAGGGGATACGGCCACGCCGCCTGCGCGGCCTGCTGGTGGCGGGGCAGATGGCACTCTGCGCGAGCCTGCTGGCCGGCGCCGGCTTGCTGGCGCGCAGCTTGTGGGAGATGACCACGGCGCCGCTTGGCTTCGATGCGGCTGGCGTCCTGACCTCGAGATTCCGGCTATCGACACCTGACTACCCGACGCTGGAGGCGCGTGCCCGCTTCCACGAGCAGCTCGCGGAGCGGCTGCGGTCCCTCCCCGGTGTGGACACCGCCGCGATCGCGCACAAGATTCCCACGGTCGACCCGAGGACGGCTACTTTCACCCTCGAGGGTGCGCCGCCGAACGCCCCGCAGCCCTTGGTCGTGCATGCGAGCGTGTCCGACGACTACTTCCGCACGCTGCGGATCCCGGTCCGGCAGGGACGCACGTTCGACGCATCGGACCGCGCGGGCGGGCCCGAGACCACCGTCATCAGCGAGAGCTTGGCGCGCCGCTACTGGCCTGCCGGCCAGGCACTCGGTTCCCGTATTCGCTTGGGCGGGGACTCAGTGACGGTCATCGGCATCGTCGGCGACGTGCGCAACGATCTCGCCCGGCCTGACGCCGAGCCGGAGGTCTATAGATCCCACCGGCAGGAATCAACGCAGAGGTTCTGCATCCTGCTCCGCACGCACAGTGATCCGCTCGCCCTCGTGAGACCCCTCCAGCGCGAGGTGGCGGCGCTCGACCCCTCTCTGCCCGTCCAACAGGCCATGACGCTCGATGCCGCGGTCGGCGAAGGGCTGGCCGCCCGGCGGCTTCCGGTGATGCTGACGACCGCGTTTTCCGCTCTGGCACTGCTCCTCGCCTCGGTTGGCGTCTACGCCATGTTTGCCAGCATGGCGGCCGCCCGAGAGCGGGAGTTCGGCGTGCGCGTGGCGCTCGGTTCGTCCCCGCGGGCGATTGCCGGCCTGCTGCTGCGGCAGGCCGCCGGCTGGATGGCCGCCGGCCTGTCCGGCGGTGCGTTCGGCATCGTTCTGGTCGTACGGCTTCTGCGCGGCTGGCTCTACGGAGTGCCGCCGTTCGACGCGATCGCCCTCGGCGGTGCCGTCGCGATGTTGGTCGGTTCCGCGACGGTTGCGTTGCTCATCCCCGTCCGCCGGGTCGCGCTCCGCGCGGAATGATGGTTCTAGCGCCGGCGGACGGTGACCCCCCCGTTCGTGGTCTTCGCGCGGATGGTCGGCCCGCCCGAGCCCAGGTCCGTCGAGAGGTCGCGGCCCAGGGTGCGGGTCCAGGGCCGCCTGGGCCGCGACCTCTCGACGGACCTGGGCTCGGGCGGGCCGACCATCCGCGCGAAGACCACGAACGGGGGGGTCACCGTCCGCCGGCGCTAGAACCATCATTCCGCGCGGAGCGCGACCTTGACGCCGCCGTTGGTCGTGCGCCCGTGCATGGCCCCCCCGGCGTCCGTGATCTTCACCCCGCCGTTCGTGGTCTCGAATTCCGTCCGCCCGCGCACGCCGGTGAGGGTGATGCCGCCGTTGTGGGAGCGCAGGTCGAGGTCCGTGCGCACGGGGACGGTGAGCCGGTAGCTGACCGTCCACCACTCGCGGGAGCGGGTGGCCGGGCCCTCGGCGGAGATGGTGCCCGAGGTGCGCACGTGGACCTCGGACGCCATCTGGCGCGCCGCCTCGTCGCTCCCGGCCACGGCCAGCACCTTGGCCTGCAGCCGCAGCGCGCCCTCGTCGCCTCCCGTGACCGCGATGCCGCCGTTGGGCGTCGCGTCCACCGTCACCGCACCCGCGGGCCGCAAGGTCGTTTCCCGCACCTCGCAGAAGCGCGCGCGGTTGCCATCGCCGTCGCGGTCGTTGCACCAGCCGTCGCCCGGGACCACTCGCCAGTCCTGCGCGCCCGCGCTCACGGCCCCGGCGGCCAGGAGAAGCGCGCCCCACGTCGTCCGTCCAAGCATTTGAAGCCTCCCGCGGCGGCCTACGCCGCCCCACGTGCATGAGACGCTCGCGCGGTCCCGGCGGTTTACCGGATGTCGCCCCGTCTCAGGAATAGAAGTCGCGGGGCCAGGCGTGGGCGCGCAGGGCCGTCTTCAGGGACCCGGTGAGACGGCGCCCGTCGGAGACGGACGTGTTCGCCTCGACGTTCGCGACCTTGCGCATGCCGGGAATGACGGTGGAGACGGCGTCGTGGGCGAGACAGAAGCGCAGCGCGAGCTCGGGCAGGGTCGCCGCCTCGCCCTCGCCGAGCAGCTTGCGCAGGCGCAGGACGCGATCCCAGACCTGCCGCTTGCGGTCGCCGCCGAAGTAGTGGTTCCGGAAGTCGCCGTCGGGGAACTCCGTCTCCGGCGTGATGGTTCCGGTGAGCGCGCCCTCGTCGAAGGGCACGCGGGCGATCACCCCGCGACCGTGCTCGAGGCAGGCGGGGAGGAACTCGTCGTCCGGGCTCTGGTCGAAGATGTTGTAGATGATCTGGAAGGTGTCGAACACGCCGGACCGTACGGCGCGGAGCGCGGAGGCGGGGTCGTGGTCGTTGACGGAGACGCCCAGCAGGCGCGCCTTGCCGGACTTCTTGAGAGAGAGCAGCGCGTCCCGCCAGCCATCCTCGTCGAGGAAACGGTCCTGCCACGTGTGGAGCTGGAGGACGTCGACGTGATCGCGCCCGAGGTTCTTCAGGCTCTTCTCGCAGCACTCCACGATGTAGTCCCCGGGATAGGTGTGCGACGCCGGCACGTCGCCCGGGGCGGGCCAGCGCCGGTTCTTGGGCGGCACCTTGGTCGCGACGTAGATCTCTTCGCGCCGCTCCTTGAGCACGCGGCCGATGAGCCCCTCGCTGTGCCCCTCGCCGTAAGCGAGGGCGGTGTCCAGGAAGGTGACGCCGAGGTCGATGGCGCGATTGAGGGAGCGCAGGCTCTCCTTGTCGTCCGCCCCGATCCATTCGCGCCGCCCCAGTCCCCAGGCGCCGTAGCCGATCTCCGAGACCTTCAGCCCGGTCTTGCCCAGCGGTCGGTAGTGCATGGGCGGATTATCGCGCCGCGGGCAAGCCCAGGTCTCGCACGAAGCCGTCGATCGCGTCGGCGATGAGGGCATGGGCGGCCGGGCTGGGGTGGCGGTCGCGCTCGAAGCGGAGGAGCGGCGCGGAGGGGTCCGCGTAGTAGCGCTCGACGGCGGAGGTGAGATCGAGGGCGAAGAGATTCGGCTCACTCAGGTGCGCGAGGGCGTCCTTCAACGGGACCGGCATGGGGCTGGTCCCGCCGCGCTCGAAGTAGGGGAGGTTCACGACGATGAGCCTCGCCCCCACCGACCCCGCCGCGCGGGCCATGTCTCGGAGGAGCCGTTCCAGGATCCGCTCGCGGGTGGGGGGATCGTCGGGCGCCTCCGGGCGCGGCGTGCGCGTCAGCCGAGCGACCTCCGCCTCCGCGGCGACCAGCACCTGACGTGGTCCGACCCCTTTGGCGAAGAAGAACTCGTCCCAGAAACGCCGGTTCACCGTGAAGAGGCCCGGGTCCGGGCGGCGGAGGACGGGCTGGCCACGGTCGTCCATCCCGACATAGGAGAAGGGGAGGCACAAAGGCCCGTAGGCCGGCGCGCAGGGCGAGACGTTGCGCTTCATGTGGTCCGCGATGAACCCGTAGAGGACGACGCGCGGGCGCAGGTCGAGGCTGCGCTGCAGCATCTGGAGGGACTGCACGGTGCCGTAGGCGGAGAAGGCGAGGTTGGCCGCGGGCACGCCCCAGCGGCGGGCCAGGCGGGCGGTGTAGGTGTCCTCGTTCTCCACGCCGTGCCCCCAGGAGAACGAGTCGCCGACGGTGAGGAGAGCGACCTCGGGCGGGGTGCGCTCGCCGCGGCGGCTCACCCGGGCGCGGCGGTCGCTGGTGAAGACGTGATAGGCGAGGCCGGCGCGCGGATGGCGCCGCAGGCTGGCCGCGTTGGGCACGGGCACGAAGCCGATCTCCGGGTCGGCCTCGATCGGGAAGTCGCCTTCGAGGACGAGGTCGAGATCGCGGAACGTGCGCGCGCGCGCGTAGGCGTACCCGGCGAGGAGAAGGACGCAGACGACCAGCGTGAAGGCCGCGGTCAGGAGGGCGAGCAGGAGCCGGCGGCGCGGCGCCGGCGGGCTCAGGCCAGCCGCAGGAGCTCGCGCTGGATGTCCCCCGTCACCTCGGCCGCGTCCTCGCCGACGTACATGTCGATCTCGCTGCGCACGCCGAACTCGGGCAGGTAGATCCCGGGCTCGATGGAGAAGCACACGCCGGGGACGATCTGGCGCTGATCGCGCGTCTCGAGGTTGTCGATGTTGACGCCGTTGCCGTGCACCTCGTACCCGATGGAGTGGCCGGTGCGGTGCAGGAAGTACTCTCCGAAGCCGCGCTGCTCGATGTAGCCGCGGGCGACGTCGTCCACCTCGTAGCCGTGGATGGTGCGCCGGGAGGCGACGGACTGCGTCACGAACTCCACGGCGGCGTCGCGGGCGCCCTTGACCGCCTCCCACACTTCCGTCACCCGGGCGGGGACGTCCGGGCCGCAGAAGGCCATCCAGGTCGCGTCGTAATAGACCGCGCGCGGATCGCCCGCCACCTTGGCCCAGAGGTCGATGAGGACGAGGTCGCCCTTCCTGATCTCGCGGTTGCCGGGGCCGGCTCCGGTCTCGAAGTGCGGATCGGAGGCGTGATCGTTCACGGCCACGATGCAGGGATGGTGCGTCGTGAGCCCGCGCGCGTCGAATCGCCCCTGGATGAAGGCCTGCACGTCGTGCTCGGTCACGGGGATGGCGCTGCGGAGGCGCTCCTTGATGAGCGCGAAGGCCTCGTCCTTGGCCAGCAGGGTGTCGCGCGCCGCGCGGTCGTGCAGCGCCTTCTGCTCCGGCGACCAGCGCGACTCGAACATCTGCACGAGGTCGGCGGAGCTGACCACCATGGCTCCGGACGCCGCCCGCACCATCTCGATCGTGCCCGCGTCCACGCGGCTGACGTAGGGGATCGCCGCGGCCGGGCTGTATTCCATGGCGACGCGCCTCATGCCCGCCAGGTGCGTCTTGAGGAGGAACTCGAGCTCCTTCCAGGAGCGATACAGGACCTTGGGGCCGGGCACGCCGCGCAGGGTATGGGGCTCGATCACGTGGAGGATGCCGACCGGCTCACCCTGCCGCGGGATCAGGAAGAACCAGCGCCGCGTGCCGATCTGGCTCTCATCGAAGCCGATGACACTGCGTGCGATCGGGTTGCTGCCCCGGAAGTCGTAGAGCAGCCACCCGTCGATCTGCTGCTCGCCGAGCGCCTTCTGGATGCCGGCCAGGTCCATGATCGCTATCTTAATCTCAGGGGGGGAACTCACCGCGCATCGCGACGTCGGTGAGCTCCCCCCCTGAAACCCCCCAACGCGCGCCGCCGCGCCGAACGCGGCGCGGCGCCACGCTTACTGGTTGGCCAGGGATCCTACCTTCTGCGGTCCTGCATCTTCGCCAGCAGGCGCAGGATCTCGATGTAGAGCCACACCAGGGTGACGAGCAGCCCGAAGGCCCCGACCCACTCCATGTACCGAGGCGCGCCCGCGGCCGCCCCGCGCTCGATGAAGTCGAAATCGAGGACGAGGTTCAACGCGGCCAGGCCCACCACGAAGAGGCTGAACGCGATGCCCAGCGGGCCGCTGTCGTGAATGAACGGGATGCTCTTGCCGAAGAACCCCATCACCATCGACACGAGGTACAGAAGCCCGATGGCGCCGGTGGCGGCCACGATGCCGAGCTTGAAGTTCTCGCTGGGCCGGATGAGACCCGTCGAGTACACGGCCAGCAGCACGGCCAGGGTGCCGAAGGTGAGACCTACGGCGTTGATGACGATGCCGGGATAGCGGTGCTCGAACACCAGCGAGAGGCCGCCCAGGAGAAGCCCCTCGAAAACGGCGTACAGCGGCGTCATGATGGGCGCGGCCGTGTTCTTGAAGACGGTGATGAGGGCGGTGACGAGCCCGCCGATCAGGCCGATGAAGATGAAAGGCTGGGGAACAGGGCTGTTCCAGACGAAAGCCGCCGCCGCCAGCAGGATGAGCAGGGAGATGCCGGTCTTGTTGACCGTGCCCTGGAGGGTCATCGCTTCTTCGCCGAGCGCAGCGCGTACCCCTCGGAACGTGCTCTCTTTGAGTGCGGGGTTGCCGGTCCTGAACATCAGCGCCACCTCCAAAGCTCGATTATAGGCTGCGGACCCCCACTCGCTCGCAGGGCCACCCGGCGGGGCCGGCTCTCAGTGTGAAACCGCGGCAACTTGACTGGCATGCCTCAGTGCGTACCTTCCCTGCACGGCGAGGCGCTCAAGTACACGCTAGGTCTTCAAGGCTGCCTTGCGCGTAGCGACGAGGCCGCGCGTGACGTCACGATCGTGCCGCCCACTCCGCCCTTTGCCAGAGAAGAACGCCGCTGGACCACCTCGGCGGACAAGGGGGTAGCGTGCGCGCCGATCGATCAAGCCGCGCGAAGCGCAAGTCCATAGTCCAAAGGCGGTCGGTGACTCCCCAGATGTAAGGCCGGGAGTTCCGCGGCTTGACGCAACTCCTGCCCTCCATTGGCTTGCGGCTCCTCAATTCAACAAGAGGAGCCACCAATGGCTCTACGCGTGCGACGTGGTGCGCGCGATTGCTGGTTGCGTCGTGCGCCAGCTCTTTGGCCCCTGGCCGAAGGACGGGCGCGGTCGGACTAGAAGCAAGCGCCGCATAGCCGTGCTGGGATCGTCGCTACCCGGACGATCCCGGTTGTTTCTTGTGCTAATTTCCCCCTTGACATGCCGTCAGCGTGGCCGCTAAATTCTAGGTGCGACTGATAGGGCCTCCTTTTTAGGGGTCTGTGGCCTTTTTAACGGGCCGTCAGCCGCCTTTTTCTTTCCTCCTTGTATCTCCTGTATTTAGACGAATCGGGCTACCCTGACGACGCGCAGGACAAGCACTTCGTGCTGGCGGGCGCGGCGGTCTTTGAGCGGGTCACCTTTTTTCTGTCCCGATCCATCGACGCCGTCCAGACGACCCACTTCCCCGGCGTTCAACCTATCGCCTTTCAAGCCACCGACATCCGTTCGGGTAATGGGTTTTGGAGGAACATCCCCAGGGAAAAGCGCACGGCGGTATTGAGCGATCTAACGAAGGCTCTCGCCGACGCCAATCATCCAGGGATGTTCCTGTTTGCTGCGGTAGTCGAGAAGACCGCGACCCTATACGGCGAGAACGCCGTCAAGCGCGCCACTGAAGAGATCTGTCGCAAGTTCGATATCTTCCTGATGCGACAGTTTCATCAGTTCAATGACGCCCAGCGCGGGATCATCGTGTTCGCTGAAGGCCGCTTTCAGCAGCGGA
>WNGB01006348.1_pt1 | contig 17387 bp, 17 predicted proteins | sample 5400681 | NCBI WGS metagenome assembly WNGB01 (sample SAMN13153367, study PRJNA577476) | soil metagenome | isolation source: 115 cm soil or saprolite under grassland replicate 2 | place: USA:California | collected 2016-06-15 | reverse complement strand
CCGGGCCGTCGTGGCCCTGGGCGGCACGATCACCGGCGAGCACGGCGTCGGCCTAACGCAGCGCGACTACCTGAAGCTGCGCTTCTCGTCCGAGGTCCTGGCCGCGATGCGCGCGGTGAAGGCAGCCTTCGATCCGAAGGGCATTCTGAATCCGGGGAAGATCTTTGGGGAGGCCACGTGATCCGCCTCTCGCGCACGATTCACTTCAACGCGGGCCGCAGCCTCTGGCGACCCAACTGGACGCCCGAGAAGAATCGAGCGGTGTACGGAGACGAGGGATCGCACGGCTACGGCCACAACTACGCGCTCGAATTGGCGGTCGAAGGCGATATCGATCCCGAAACGGCCATGGTCGTCAACCTGACGGACCTCGACCGCATTCTGAAAGAGGAAGTGGACCGGCCGCTGGATCACCGGAACCTGAACCGCGACGTTCCGGACTTCGCCGAGACACCGCCGACGGCCGAAAACCTGGCCGTTTGGATCTGGAAGCGCGTCGCGTCGCGGATCGCGCGCGAGGGCTGGCGATGCCGCATCGTCCACCTGCGTCTGACTCTCACGCCGGCGTTTGCGGTCGAGATCGAAGATTAGGAAGGAAGACGCCATGTTCTTCAAGCAGTTCTATCTCGGCTGCCTGGCTCAGGCCTCCTACATGATCGGGTCGGAGGGGGAGGCGGCCGTTGTCGATCCGCGGCGCGACGTCGAGGAATACCTGGAAGCGGCCCGCGCGAACGGTCTGGTCATCCGGCACGTCATCGAAACTCACCTGCATGCTGACTTCGTCTCGGGACATCGGGAGCTGGCCGAGAGGACGGGAGCTCGGATCTCCATCGGGGCGAAAGCTCATGCGCGCTTCGATCACGCACCCGCGCGCGAGGGCGAAGAGATTCATGTGGGTCAGGTCGTGTTGCGTTTCCTCGAAACGCCGGGGCACACGCCCGAGTCCGTTTCGATCCTCGTGATCGATCGGGACAGCTCGGAGGAGCCGCAGGCCGTCCTGACCGGAGACACGCTCTTCATCGGCGACGTCGGACGGCCGGACCTGCTCGGCGCGAAGATATCGGCCGCAGAGCTCGCCGGAATGCTCTACGACTCGCTCCACGGCAAGCTCCTGACGCTGCCCGATTCGGTGGTGGTCTGGCCGGGCCACGGTGCCGGGTCGCTGTGCGGCCGCAACATCTCGAGCGAGACGTCCTCGACGATCGGGCAGCAGCGCCGGTTCAATTACGCTCTGCAGCCGATGAGCCGGGAAGACTTCGTCCGCATGATGACGATCGATCTTCCGGAAGCTCCGGCTTACTTCGGCCGAGACGTCGAGGCAAACCGCGGCGGAGCGTCGAGCCTCGCGGAGCTGCCGAAACCCGCGCGGCTCTCGCCGACCGAGGTCCAATCTCGTCTGCGGAACGGAACGATCGTGCTCGACGTGCGTCCCGCCGCGGCCTTCGGGGCCGCTCACGTGCCGCGTGCCATCCACATCGGCCTCGGAGGCCAGTTTGCCTCCTGGGCGGGCACGCTCCTGCCGGCCGGTGCGCCGATCGTTCTCGTGACGGAAGACGAGGAACAGGTGGCCGAGGCGCAGACGCGGCTGGCGCGCGTCGGCATCGAGAGCATCGTCGGCTTTCTCGACGGAGGCGTCGCCGCCTGGGATGCGGCGGGTTTGCCGCTGGCGAAGACCGAGCAGGTCAGCGTCGACGAGCTCGCCGCCCGCATCGCCGAGGGCGGCCCGGGTCAGGTCCTAGACGTGAGGCGCCCCGGCGAGTGGAAGGCGGGCCACATCGCCTCGGCCGCCCACATTCCCTTGAACGAGCTCGCCGGCCGCACCAACGAGCTCGATCCTTCCCGTCCCATCCACGCGATTTGCGCCAGCGGCTACCGTTCCTCGATCGCCGCCAGCCTGCTCGTGGACCGCGCTTTCGAAGTGATCAATGTTGTGGGCGGCATGAATGCCTGGCTCGCATCCGGCCTCGAGACGAAGACCTGACGGCTCGAGCGGCATTCCGGACGGCTGGCCTTCTAAGAGCCGACGAGGTGGAAGCCCTCGGCCGCGAAGTCGGGATCGAAGGCGAAGGCCTTCTCGACCCTCCGTTCTCTCATCACGAGAAAGCTGACGTGGTCCACGAGGCTCACTCGGCGTTTCGACGAGCGCTCGAGTTGTCGGACCGCTTCATCGTGAAGCGCGCCGTCGACCCAAGCGACTTCGAAGCCGTCTGCGCTATCCGCGAACTTGACGGCTGGCTTGACGCCGAGCCGGTGTTGAATGAGGGCCATGGCCTCGACGAGAACATAGTTGTGAGTCAGGAGGAATTCGCCGTTGGAGAGCAACGCGTCGAAGAGACGCACGGCTTCCTGATGACGCGGATCCGCGCGGTCGGCCAGGGCGTAGAGGGCCGAGGTGTCTACGAAGATCAACGGCGCTTCTTCGACAGGAGGGCTTCGTCGAGAGCCTCGTCGTGCCGTTCCGAAACCGGCGCGAGCTTGACCTGCTTGGAGCGACCCGCTCCGACGAACGAGAACTGTTTCTTGCCGGGGCGCCGACGCTTGTGCGCCGTCCCGAATGCCTCCGAGAGCGTGTCTCGGACGAGCGAAGACATCGAACGCCCTTGTTCGTAGGCGGCTCGCCGCAGGGCCGCGTGAATCTCGTCATCGATCTGTATCTGGGCTCGTTTCATCATGACATCATAACACCATGATGTGGGAACAGGAAAATGCCACGACGCTTCGCGGAGGCAAGACGCGCCGCTACTTCGACTTCGGGACGTTGGAGATGACGATCTCGGGATAGACGACGCGGGCGACGACGGTTTTTCCCCTCACGGTCTTCGTCTCGACGATTACCTTCTGCTTGACGGCGAGCCTCGGCGGCAGGACAGAGGAAGAGTCGAGCAGGTAGGTCCGCCGGGTTCCATCTTTCTGCCGCACCGTCAGTCGGCGGCCCTTCTCGTACGCCGTGACGGTCGCCGCGTCCTCCATCAGGAGCTGAACCGGCGCGCCCTTTGGTCCCTCGGCTTTGGCCGCGGTCGTCGCGGTGGACGGCGGCGGGGGCGGGGGCGGGGAGGACGCCTGGATCGGCGCCGGCGTGGGAGCAATGGGAGTGGGCGTCGGCGGCAGCGTCGTCAAGCGCGTCACATGGAAGCCGCCGTCCTCGAACAGGGTGTAGTAGACGTTAGCCCAACCGTACATCTTCAGGTCGGGCGGCCAGAGGATGTTCGAGGCGACCGGATAGATCGCCTGCGAGCCGTCGGCCCGGCGGATCACGATGTTGCGGCCCTGCTCATAGTTGACGACCGTGCCCGAGTCCACTTGTTCGGTTCCGATGGGCGCCGGCGTGGGCGTGCCTTCCTGCGCGGTCGCCAGCGTCGCGGCGAGGAAGGCGGCGGCGAAGATTCCGCTTCTCATCGGGTTTCCAGAATGCAATTTACGCACCCGAACCCGCGGCCCGCAGAGCCTCGAGCGACCGGAGATAGTCCGCGGGCAGAGGCGACGAGACATCCAGGCCCATCGCCGGCACCTCGATCCGCAGCGCATGGAGCTGCGGCCGCGTCAACTGAGCGAGCGCGCGGCGCAGGCCCGGCTCGGACAGGCTCTCCCAGCGCCTGCCGCTGCCGTAGAGGTCGTCGCCGACGATCGGGTGGCCGTGCGCGGCGAGGTGGACTCGCAGCTGGTGCGTGCGGCCCGTCTCCGGAGAGAGGGCCAGGTCGGCGATCGCCGAGAAGCGTTCGAGAGTGCGGTAGCGGGTCCGTGCGCGTTTGCCCTCCTGCCGCGGCTTCATGCGCCGACCGTCCTCAAGGTCGCGGCCGAGCGGATCGTCGTAGAGGCCTTCGACCGGCTCGGGGTGGCCCCAGACGAGAGCTCGGTAGGTCTTGCGCGCGCCGCCTGCCTGGAAAGCGCGGCTCAAGGCGCGGTGTCCGGTGTCGGTCTTGGCGAGAAGGACCACGCCCGTCGTGCCGACGTCGAGGCGGTGGACGAGGCGAAGATCGTGGTCGGGCCGTTCGCCGACCGCCGCGAGCAGGCGGCCCAGGACCTCGGCCTCCGAGCGGCCTGGAGCCGAGGACGTCGCCATCGACACACCGGCTGGCTTGTCAAGCGCCAGGACGTCCGCATTTTCGAAGAGCTTCACCGCGCCATCCTCGCCGGGCCACCGACCGTGGCGCAACTCGTTTCGCCGGATGGGTCCCGTCGTGTAATCTTTCTCTTCGCATTGGACAGCCGAACGGCGGAGGTGAAGGGGATGACGGGGCACACGACCCTGCTCGAGGAGGCTCTGGAAGCCTGGGAATTCGCCCGTCAGGGCGCCATCGCGGAGCTGCAGAACATTCCGGAGCAGAAGTTCGGCTTCAAGCCGTCCGACGAGAGCCGTACTGTCATCGAGCTCGCGCAGCACATTGCCGAGTCCGGGATGATGATGGCGGGCGAGCTGACCCGGTCAGACGGGGATTTCGGCCGCAAGTCCTACGAAGGCTTCCTTCACGAGTATGCCCGGGGCGTGGGCGGGAAGCGTACGAAGGCGCAGCTTCTGGCTCTCTTACGGCAGAGCCACGCGGACGGCGTCAAGCGCTTCCGAACGGCGGGCGAGCTCGCGATGCTCCAGCACATTCGCCGCTTCGACGGCAAGTACGGCACGCGGCTGGCCTGGATGCATCACGGCATCGGCCACGAGGAGTACCACCGCGGCCAGCTCGCGCTCTACGCGCGGCTGTTGGGCCGCGTGCCGGCCTTGACCAGGCGCATCCGCGGCGGCTGAGGCGTTGCCGGACTTACTTCTTCTTCACTGGAGCCTTGGCAGGCGCCTTCGTGGGCGCCGCCGCGGACTTCTCGACAACCGTCGCGTCGACACGCCAGACGCTGCCGCCTCCGGTGCCGACGAGCAGACGTCCCGGACCCGACGGGTCGGCAGCGAGCGCAATCGTGTCGGGATGCGGCGGGTCGCCGCCCACGCGCGCCCAGGTCTTACCGGCGTCGGAGCTCTTGAAGACGCCTTTCTTCCAAACCGCGGCATAGAGCGTCTGAGGGGCAGTTGGATCCAAAAGCAACGCCTGCACGTTGACCTCTCCTAAGCCTGTGCGGCTCGCCGTCCAGCTCACTCCGCCGTCGGTGCTCTTCCAGACGCCTTCCGACTCGGTTCCGACGTAGAGGGTCTTGCCCGCCGGATCGGCGACCAAGACCTGCACTTTCGAGAGCGGCAATCCGGCGCCGGAGAGCGCAAAGGTTTTTCCGCCGTCGGTGATCTTGCGCAGCTCCCGATGGAAGCTGACGAAGGCCGTCTCGGGCTGAGTCGGGAGAACGGCCGTCGCGAACAGCCCGTTGGTGCTGCTGCCGACGTCAAACTCGCCTTTGAGCTGAGTCCACGTCGCGGCGCCGTCGGCGCTTCTGTAGACGTTAAAGCTGTCGCGAAGGTAGAGGACGCGCGGGTTCGAGGGATCGAGCGCCAGCGTCATGACTTTCGTGCTCGAGGACAGGCCGCTCTTGGCGTGCGTCCAGTGATCGGCGCCGTCGGTCGACTTGAAGACGCCTTCGTCGGTGCCGGCGTACAGCGCGTGAGAAACCGGATCGAGCACGAGACGGTTGACGCTGCGGTCCGTCATTCCTTCGCCCTTCAAAGTCCAGGTCGTGCCGCCGTCGGTCGACTTGAAGACCCCGCACGCGTTGGTCGCGGCCCAGATGACCTGAGGAGAAGCAGCGTCGGTCACGACCGCCGTGACGTCGGCGGCGAAAAAGCCGGCGCCCGGTCCCGTCCAGCTCTTGCCGCCGTCGCTGGTGTGGAGCACGCCGTCCCGTGAGGTCCCGGACCAGAGAGCTTTGGGGCTCGCCGGGTCGAAGACGAGGGAGCCAAAGTGCATATAGCCGAAGCCCGAAGTCAGATCGGTCCACCGGCGGCCGCCGTCGTCGGTCACGAGGAGGTTGTTCGAGATTCCGGCCCAGACCTTGAAGGAGCTGGAAGGGTCGGGAAGCAAACCATAGACGTGAGCGCTCTTCATCCGGCCCCACGAGGCCGCCGTCCAGCTCCCGCCGCCATCGGTCGAGACGTACGCCCCGTCGTTTAAGGTTCCCGCATACACCGTCTCGGGCGAGGCCGAGTGGACGGCGATCGCTCGGATGGCCTTCGTGGCGACCTCGGAGCCCGTGGCCTTCCAGGTCTTTCCGCCGTCGACGCTCTTGAAGACTCCATCACCCGGCGTGACGTAGAGAGTCGTGGGCGTCTTCGGGTCGATCGCCAGGGCATAGAGGCGGAAGTTGTGCGGCAGACCTTCGGTGCTCCGCTTCCAGGTCGCGGCGCCGTCCGAGCTTTTGTGGACGCCGTCGTTGTGGCCGGTATCGGTGGCCGCATAGATGGTCTGCGGGTTCTTCGGATCGATCACGATGGCCAGAATGGTCGCCTGGGGATCTTCGTAGAGCACGCGCTTCCAGGTCGCACCGCCGTCGACAGTCTTCCAGACGCCTTGGTCCCACGTGCCCGCGTAGAGGGTCTTCGACTTGGACGGATCGATGGCCAGGCTGTGAACCGACCAGCCGCGCAGCGCGGCGCTGGCGACGCTCCAGGTCGCGCCACCATCCGTCGTCTTGAACACCCCTCCCCCGTAGACGCCCGCATAAAGCGTCCCGGGTACCGACGGATCGGCGACGAGCGCGAAGACGTTGCCGCCCGAAGGGCCGAGCGGCGTCCAGGCGGGACCCGCGGCAACTCGGAAGGCACAGGCCAGGAAAAGAACGAAGGCAAGCGACAGGGACCGGCGGCGGATGATCATTCCTTTGCTCCTCCGGAACACTCGAAGCCGCAGGGTAAACAAGCTGTCGAAGAGTTTAGCCGGATGCCCGTCGTCGTGTAACCTGCTCGGATGATCGAGACATGACGCTCGCCGCCGGGAGTCGGCTCGGGCCTTACGAGGTGCTCTCTCCGTTGGGAGCCGGAGGGATGGGGTGAATTAGATGCCGCTTGCCTCGGGCTCGCGACTCGGCCCCTACGAGATCCTGTCGGCCCTCGGCGCCGGAGGGATGGGAGAAGTCTGGAAGGCGCGGGACGGCAGGCTCGGGCGCGAGGTGGCGATCAAAGTGCTGCCGGAGGCGTTCGCGGCGGACGCGGAGCGCCTCGCGCGGTTTCGGCGGGAAGCGCACGTTCTCGCGTCGCTCAATCATCCGCACATCGCGGCGATCTACGGCTTGGAGGAAGCGGATGGAGTCGAAGGGCTGGTGCTGGAGCTCGTCCCCGGCGAGACGCTCGCGGAACGGCTGGCGAAGGGCGCCCTTCCGATCGAGGAAGCGCTGGAAATCGCCCGCCAGATCGCCGAGGCTCTCGAGGCGGCGCACGAAAGAGGCGTCGTGCACCGCGACCTGAAACCGTCCAACGTGAAGCTGACTCCGGAAGGAAAGGTCAAGGTCCTGGATTTCGGGCTCGCGAAAGCGCTGACGGGAGAGGCGCCCTCGACGGACGTTTCGACCTCTCCGACGCTGACGGCCGCGGCGACTCAGGCGGGCGTGGCGCTCGGGACCGCGGCCTACATGTCGCCGGAGCAGGCGCGCGGCAAGCCCGTCGACAAGCGGGCGGATGTCTGGGCCTTCGGCGCCGTCCTCTACGAAATGTTGACGGGCCGGCAACCCTTCGCGGAGGACACGGTCTCGGACACCCTCGCGGCGGTTTTGAAAACCGACCCGGACTGGAGCGCCATGCCGGCGGTGACACCCGTCCCGATTCGAAGGCTTCTCCGCCGCTGCCTCCAAAAAGACCCGCGGCGGCGATTGCGGGACATCGGCGATGCGCGGATCGAGATCGAAGAAGCCATGCAGGGCGTCTCGCCGGACGCGGCGCCGGCGGCAAGAGCTCCCCGGGCCTCCCGGCGAATGCTTCTTCCGGCCCTGATTCTCGGGCTCGCGATCGGGGCAATCGGGGCGGGGCTGATCGTCTCCCGATTCGGAGCGGACCCATCGCGCGTCCCCATGCGCTTCGTTACCGTCACGAATTTCTCGGGCGTGGAGGCCCAGCCTTCGCTTTCTCCCGACGGCCGCTCCGTCGCTTTCGTCTCGAACCGCGACGGCCGCTACGACATCTGGGTGGGGCTCGCCGCGGGCGGGCACCTGGTGCGCGTCACGAACGACCCGAGCGTGGAATCGCACCCGAGCTGGTCTCCCGACGGAACGAGGATCGCCTACGCGAAGCTGAAGGAGTCCGGCTTCTCGGATATCTGGGAAATCCCGGCGCTCGGAGGCGCTTCCCGGCGCGTCATCGTCGATGCCGCGGAGCCCGCCTGGTCAGCCGACGGGCGTTCTCTTGCGTACACCAACCAGGCGACCGGGACGGTCTGGACCTGCGACGCCTCGGGCGGCAACGCTGACTTCGGACGCCGCGCGCGGGGAGCTGGGCCCCGCCTTCTCTCCCGACGGCAAGCGCATCGCTTACTTCTCCAATCGCAAGGGGGTCGAACGGGAAGGAATCTGGGTCATGGATGCGGACGGCTCGAACCCGTCGCCCCTCGTCGTGGATGACTATCAGAACGTCTTCCCGCGCTGGTACGCGGATGGACAGGCGCTCTTGTTCCGCTCCAGCCTTGCCCGTCTCGGCCTCCCGGGCGACCGGTTCCGGCGCGTGGCGATTTCGGGCGGGCCGCCGGAGGTCGTCGTGCCGAAGCAACTGGGCCTCACGGCGGACGTCGATTCGCAGGGGCGCATCCTGAGCAACGACGTGCAGGGCCGCGGGGCCATCTACGATCCGAAGACGAAGCAGACGCGGGTCCTCGAAGCCTGCGCCGGCAGCGTTTTCCGGTGGTCTCCGGAGGGCCGCAGGATTGCCTACATCGGCCGGCAGGGAGGCGCCCAGGCGGGCCTCTGGATCTACGACTTCCAGAGCGCGCCGCGCCAGGTCTTTTCCGGTTGGCTGTTGCAATTCACCTGGGCGGGTCCGGACGAGCTCGTCTGCGAAGAGGGCAAATCGGATCTGACCGGCGTTTTCTGGCGCGTCCGGGCGGACGGATCCGGCCGGGAGAAGATCCCGCTCACGATTTCCCTGGCGGTCATGTTCTATCAGCTCTTTCCGAACAACACCTTCGACGTCAGTCCCGACGGCCGCCGCCTGGTCGTCCACACCATGGAACAGCAGGAGGCCGACATCGGCATGATCGAGAACGTCCGGTGAGTGCCGAGTTGCGATTCATCGGCCAGACGGATGGAGAGGGTCGGGCTTCACGAGCCGCCCGGCGCGCACCAAGAAAAACGCAAGGCCGGCCAAGACGACGAGAGTGACGGCCTCTCCGGCGGCGCCGGAGAGTCTCGGCGCCATGGAGCGAGGCGCGGCGCCGAGGGCGACGAGAGCGGCGACGAGAATGCCGGCGAGGCCTTCGCCGGCGACGAGCCCCGACGCGGCGAGGATGCCCGGATCGCTCTGACCCGGCGCGCCGGCCCGGCGGCGCTCCACCCACGCGCGCAGACATCCGCCGACGTAGATCGGGGCCATCGAGGCGAGCGGAAGATACACGCCGATCGAGAACGCGAGGCCGGAGACGCCGCAGAGCATCGCGCCGATCGCCAGTCCGCCTCCGGTCAGCACGAGCCCCCACGGCAGGGCGCCGGACAGCACTCCCTCGATGATCGTCTTCATCAGCACCGCCTGAGGCGCCGGGATCTCCTTCGTGCCGAACTGATACGCGCCGCCGAGCAGGAGGACTGTTCCCGCAACGGCCCAGCACGCGAAGGCGGCGCCGATCAGCTGCCCGAGCTGCTGCCGCGCCGGCGTCGCGCCCACGAGGTAACCGGTCTTCAAGTCCTGCGAGATGTCGCCCGCCTTCGAGGCGGCGACGGCGACGATCGTGCCGACCGTCAGGACCGCGGCGCGCGCCGCAGGCTCTGTCCAGCCGGCGGCGGCGAACACGGAAGCCACGCCGAGGAGAGTGACGAGTGTGATGCCGGAGGTCGGCTGCGAGGAGACGCCCACGATCCCGACGATGCGTGCGGCCACGGTCACGAAGAGAAGCCCGAAGAGAGCCACGCCGGCGGCGCAGACCGCGCGGGGAAGCGATCCCATCCCGCCGGCGAAGATACCCGGCACGAGCGCGGCGGTCGCGATGACGAAAAGAATGGCTCCGAGGACGAAAGGGCCGGGCAGGTCGCGGTCCGTCGAGTCGACCGACTCCGCTTTGCTTCGGCGTTCTCGCGAGAGGCCGCGCACAACCCCGGCAAACGCGCCTCCCATCGTCGGCAGGTTCTTGACGACGGTCAGCAGCCCGGCTACGGCGACGGCGCCCGCGCCGATGTACCGGACGTACCGCGACCAGATGTCGGAGGCGCCCATCTTCGAGATGAGGCGTGTCGTCTCGGGAAAGAGCGGAGCGGGCAGATCGCCACCGCCATGACGGCCGCAGGGATCGAGGCGGAAACGGTCAACCCGACGCGCAGCCCCAGATACGCGTTGGCCGCGCCGAAGACGAGCCCGAGGACGACGCCCGCGACGATCGCGCGAAGGGTGAACTCCTCCGGCGGCAGCCCGGCCTGTTCGCCGTTCGCGGAAGTCTGCTTCCTGCGTCCCTCTCCGGCAACCCCGGGCATCGCTCTCTCCTTCGTTCCAGGTTTTGGGCTGTTGTTGTAGCTTAGCCCTCACGGCGGCTCCTCCGAGATCCTTGCACCGGTCGGCGAGATATGCATGTTTGACGGAGTCATTCCCGATCCTCCATAATGGAGGAATGATGGAGGACGCATGGCCACGCTCAACGTGAAGAACCTTCCGGATGCGCTCTATCGGAAGCTGCAGAAGCGAGCCAAGCGACAGCACCGTTCCGTCGCCCAGGAGGTGACGAAGATCCTGGATGATGCGCTCGAGACTCCCGATCCGCTGTCGATCCTGACGCTGCGGGGGCTTGGCAAGAAGCAATGGAGCGGAATCGAGGCGGCGGCTCACGTCGAGGCCGAGCGCAAGTCTTGGGACTGATCCGGGAGATCGGCGATGGCCCGCTGGCGCTGAACACCGTGGTCTTCATCTACTTCATCGAGGAGCATCCGCGCTTTCTCCCTCTACTCGATCCTGTATTTTCGTCGATCGACGAAGGGCGCCTCCCGGCGGCCGTATCGAGCCTGACGCTCTTGGAGGTTCTGGTGGTCCCGTTTCGAGCAGGGAACGTCCCTCTCGCCGAACGATACGAGCAAGTCCTCACGCGTAGCCGCGGCCTCCGTCTGATCGACATCGATCGAACTCAACTTCGTGCCGCGGCACAGCTGCGGGCGCTTCATGCCGGCCTTCGAACTCCCGACGCCATTCAGATTTCGGCTGCGTTGTCGGGCGGCTGTTCGGCTCTGTTGACGAATGATCGCGATCTACCGGCGATACCGGGATTGCGGATCCTGCAACTCGAGGACTTCGCAGCATGACGATCCCGACCGGCGCGCGCCTCGGCCCCTACGAGATCCTTGTTCCACTCGGCGCCGGCGGCATGGGCGAGGTGTACAAGGCGCGGGACACGCGGCTCGAGCGCACGGTGGCAGTCAAGGTCCTGCCGTCGGGCGTCTCGTCCTCTCCGGAGCAGCGCCAGCGCTTCGAGCGGGAGGCCAAGACGATCTCACAGCTTTCGCATCCTCACATCTGCGCGCTCTACGACGTGGGCAACCAGGACGGCGTCGAGTACCTCGTCATGGAGTACCTGGAGGGGGAGACGCTGGGGGAGAGGCTGCTCAAGAGTCCTCTTCCGATAGATCAGACACTGCGCTACGGAATCGAGATGGCCGACGCGCTGGACAAGGCGCACCGGCAGGGGATCGTGCATCGGGACTTGAAGCCCGGCAACGTGATGCTGACGAAGTCGGGGGTCAAGCTGCTGGATTTCGGGCTGGCCAAGGCGATCGCGCCGGCGTCTTCGGCTTCCGCGCTGACATCTCTGCCGACGGAAGGTCAGGCGCTGACGGCCGAAGGGACGATCCTCGGCACCTTCCAATACATGGCGCCGGAGCAGCTCGAAAGCCGCGAGTCGGATGCCAGGACCGATATCTTCGCGTTTGGTGCCGTCCTCTACGAAATGGCGACGGGCGAGAAGGCGTTTTCGGGGAGAAGCAGGGCTTCCTTGATCGGCGCGATCCTCAAGGACGAGCCTCCTCCGATCTCGACGGTGCAGCCGATGACGCCGCCGGCCCTGGACCGCGTCGTCCGAACCTGCCTCGCCAAGGACCCGGAGGAGCGCTGGCAGAGCGCGCACGACATCAAGAGCGAGCTGACGTGGATCGCGCAGGCTGGCTCACAGGCAGGCGTCGCCGCGCCGGTGGTTGCCAAACGGAGAAGCCGCGAGCGGCTCGCCTGGATCCTGGCGGCTCTCTTCGGCATTGGTCTCGCCGTCACGTTGCCTCTCTCGGTCCTGCGACGGACGCGCGGATCGGGCGAAGGGCGAGCGGTGAAACTCTCGATCCTGCCTCCCGAGAAAGGGGCGTTCATCCCCGGGATGATCGCCCTCTCGCCGGACGGAGGCCGCCTGGCCTTCGTCGCGACGGGCGCCGACGGCAAAAACCTTCTCTGGATTCGCTCTCTGGACGCGCTCGAGGCGCGGCCGCTGCCCGGGACCGAGGGCGCCTACGCCCCCTTCTGGTCTCCCGACGGCCATTTTCTCGGCTTCTTCGCCGAGGGGAAGTTGAAGAAGATCGAAGCCTCCGGCGGCCCGCCCCAGATCCTCTGCAGCCTGACGGCGATCGTGGGACGGGGTGGCACGTGGAATCGCGAAGGAATCATTCTTTTTGCCTCGAGCCCGAGCGGTCCTCTCTTCCGTATCCCGGATACGGGAGGCGCAGCCTCTCCCCTCACGAAGCTCGATGACACGCGCCAGGAGAATTCCCACCGCTGGCCCGTCTTCCTGCCGGACGGCCGGCACTTCATTTATTTCGCCAGGAGCTGGCAGAAGGAAAACCGCGCCATTTTCGTGGGGTCGCTCGATTCGAAAGAGACCAAGTTCCTGATGAACGGGACATCCAACGTCCTTTTCGCTCCCGGCTCCTCCGGAGGGTCGGAGGGTTACCTGCTCCTCGAGCGCGATGGATTGCTCGTCGCGCGCAAGCTCGACGTTGCGACTCTTCGATTCGAAGGTGACCCGATACCGATCGCCGAGAGGATCAAGGCAAGCGATCCTCTGACGGCGGCGATGTTCACGGTTTCGGAGACCGGTGTTCTCGCTTACGGAAAGGGAACCAGCACCGGCCCGCCGCGGCTGGCCTGGTTCGATCGGAGCGGTCAGCGGCTCGGCTCGATCGACTCTCCCGGATACTGTCTGGACATCAACCTTTCTCCCGACGGGAAGCACGTCGCCTTGGACGTCGTGAATTTCGAGGTCGGCGGGCGCGAGCTCTGGCAGGTGGAGCTGACGCGCGGAGTCGCGTCCCGGTTGACGCTCGGGGAGAAGATGACATGGAGCCCCGTCTGGTCGCCAGAGGGGAGCCGCATCGCCTTCGCTTCGAATTCGATCGGTGCGGCACCGGATCTCTATGAAAAGCCTTCGAGCGGCGTCGGGAAAGAAGAGCCCCTCTTCCATTCGGACGCGTCGAAGTTTCCGGTGGATTGGTCGGCGGACGGCCGGTTTCTCCTCTTCGAATCGAGAGACCCCGGCTCGAAGGTGAAGCTCTGGGTTCTTCCGTTTTCGGGCGATCGCAAGCCCTTCCCCCTCCTCCAGACGCCCTTCAACGAGTTTCTGGGAGCCTTCTCACCCGATGGAAACTGGATTGCCTATGTCTCGGACGAGTCGGGGCGCCCCGAGGTGTACGTGCAGGCCTTCCCGATCTCGACCTCCAAATGGCGGGTCTCGACCGCCGGCGGAACGGCGCCCCGCTGGCGGCGCGACGGGAAAGAGATCTTCTACGTCGCTCCCGACTCCCGACTCATGGCCGTGGCCGTGACGGCCGGTCGCTCCTTCGAGGCGGGAATCCCCGCGGCTCTCTTCGAGCTCGGCGCGACTCCCGGGATCGGCCTGCGCCATCAGTACTCCGTGACATCCGACGGAGAGCGTTTCCTCGTAATCCGAACTGCGGAACAGCGGGAAACACCTCCGATCACGGTCGTCTTCAACTGGATGGCGGACCTCAAGAAGTAGACACTCAGATGGCGCTTTCCGCTGGCAGCCGACTCGGCCCCTATGAAGTGATCGCACCTCTGGGCGCCGGGGGAATGGGCGAGGTTTACCGGGCGCGGGATGAGAGGCTCGGGCGCGAGGTCGCGCTCAAGTTCCTGCCGGAGGAGTTCTTCGAGGACAAGGAGCGCGCCGCCCGCTTCGAGCGGGAAGCGCGGCTGCTCGCCACGTTGAACCATCCCGGAATCGCGACGGTCCATTCCTTCGAAGAGGTCGTCGGCCGGCACATCCTCGTGATGGAGCTCGTCGAAGGCGAGGACCTGGCGGAGCGGATTGCCCGCGGTCCCATTCCCGTCGATGAGGCGCTGCCGATCGCGAGGCAGATCGCCGAGGCGCTGGAGGCCGCGCACGAGAGGGGAATCATTCATCGGGACTTGAAACCCGCCAACGTGAAGCTCGCGCCGGACGGCAGAGTGAAGCTCCTGGACTTCGGGCTGGCGAAGGCCCTGGAGGCGCAGACAACCTCCGGCAGCGCGCCTCAGATCACCCAGTCGCCGACGATCACGGCAAGGGCGACGGCGGCGGGGGTGATTCTGGGAACGGCCGCGTACATGAGCCCGGAACAGGCGCGCGGCAAGGCTGTGGACAAGCGCACCGACGTCTGGGCCTTCGGCTGCGTCCTCTTCGAAATGCTCGCAGGCAAGCGCATTTTCGAGGGAGACACGGTCTCCGACGTCCTCGCGGCAGTCCTCCGCCAGGAGATTGATTTCAAGGCTCTTCCGCCGGAGACGCCGCGCGGCATCTCGCGTCTGCTGCGCCACTGCCTGGAGCGCGATCCAAGAAAGCGTCTCCACGACGTCGGGGACGCGAGGATCGAGATCGACGACGCGGTCGAGTCGCCTGCGGAGCGCCCGGCCTTCTCTGCGCCACCGCCGGCCGCGATCCGGCGAGTCTTGCGCTTCCTTCCGTGGCTCGTCGCGACCGGCCTGGCGCTCGTCGCCGTTTTCTTTCTCCGTCGTGCGTCGTCCGGCGCCGGGAACATCGTCCATCTTTCGTTGAACGTGCCCGAAGGCGTGAGCCTGGATCCAGACGTGCAGGCGCAGGCGCAGTTTCTCGCGATCTCGCCCGACGGCCGGCGCATCGCGTTCCGCGCTCGGAGCGGGGAAGACCGACGCCTCTTTCTTCGCGACCTGTCGCGGGAGAACGCCGAACCGGTGCCGGGAACGGAGGGCGGCGACGAGCCTTTCTTCTCGCCTGACGGCGAATGGCTCGGTTTCGTTGCGGGAGGCAAGCTGAAGAAGACCGCCCTTCGCGGCGGCACGCCCGTCACGCTGGCGGCGGCCGCTCTGATCCGCGGCGCGGCCTGGGGCGACGACGGCACGATCGTCTTCGCTCCCACCGTCAACGCGCCGCTCTTCCGCATTCCGGCCGCCGGCGGGGAGCCACGTCCCCTGACGGTCCTCGACGCCGCGGCCCAGGAGCGCACGCACCGCTGGCCCGAGGTCCTGCCCGGCGCAAAGATGGTCCTCTTTACGGTGGGCACGGCGGACAAGCCCGGCGACTATGACGAGGCGCGCATCGATGCGATCTCGCTCACCACCGGGAAGAGACATGTTGTCTACCGCGGAGCCAGCCTCGCATGCTACGCGCCGCCCGGGCATCTCCTCCTGGCGCGCCACGGCGATTTGCTCGCGGTGCCGTTCGACATGGACACGGCGCAGGTTCACGGCACTCCCGCGCCGGTGCTTCAGGGCGTGAGCGGCGACTCGCGCAGCGGGATCGCCTTCTTTGGCGCGGCGAGGACCGGAGCCCTGGCGTACGCCGTTGGTTTGTCGGCGCAGGCAATCACCGAGATCGTCTGGATGGACCGCGCCGGCCGGCGCGAGCCGACCGGCATCCCGCCCGGGATCTACACGTCGGTCAGGCTTTCACCAAACGGGCAGAAGCTTGCCTATCCGGAAGGACCGGCCGCAGGCGCGCGCAGCGATGTCTGGATCGCTGACCTCTCTCACGGCGGCCAGTTCCAGCTCACTTCGAGCGGGCGGGCGCACTCCCCCTGCTGGACGCCGGATGGAGCGAGCCTCGTCTATGCGACGCCGAACGGGGACGCGATTCTGCGCCAGCGCGCGGACGGCGGCGGCGGCGCGGAGATTCTCTGGAAGTCTTCCCAGCTCGTCCGGATCACGACGGATTCCTTCGCGCCCGATGGCTCCGCGCTCCTCTTCACTCTCACCGGATTGCCGAGCCGGACCGACATCTTCCTGCTCCCGCTCTCGGGAGAGCGCAGGGCGCGCACCCTGATCGCGACGCCCGACGCCGAGACCGGGGGCATGATCTCTCCCAACGGGCACTGGCTCGCTTACACGGGCGAGTACGAGTCGGGGCAACAGGTCTATATCCAGCCGTTTCCGAGCCTCGCGGGCCGCTGGCAAGTCTCCCGGAGGGGAGGTGCCGCCCCGCGGTGGTCGCGCGACGGCAAGGAGCTCTTTTTCGTCAGCGGCGAGGAAGTTTTCGCGGTACCGATCCAGCAGGCGCCGACCTTCTCGCCGGGCGAGCCGCAGCCGCTTTTTCGCATCGACCGTCCGGGCTCGAGCGAGTGGAGCGACATCTATGACGTGACGCCCGATGGCAAGCGCTTCATTGTCCTCGTCCGCCAGAAGGACTCGACGAAGGCGCCGCGCATCGACGTCATCCTCAATTTCGGCCGGCGCCTGGCCGAAGGGGCGCCTTGATGCCGTTCCCGGCGCTCGCGGGGACTTTTCGCCGGCCGCCGCGCTGAGGGAGAATAGACTGGAGACCGAGATGCGCCGTTGCTTTCGAACTGTGAACGCCATTCTCGGGCAGGCCAGGCTCTGCCACCCTGTCCGCAAAGAAGAGCTCAACTGCGGCACGCGTGTGGTTGTGACCACCGAGAACTCCGTCTACTGCATCGACGTTCTCGAGGACGCGACCTACAGCGTCCGCGGCGGATGGTTCGATCGCCAGAAACTCTCTCCGGTCAGGATCTCGATCGCCGGGTGCACCTGGGGCGGCAGCGTCATCAAGAACGACATCGTCGCCGCCTGCGGGCTGCATCTGGAGTTCGGCAATCGCGTCGTGACGAGCCGGATCCGGGAAGTCCACGTCATCCGAGGCGGAATCCGGGAAAGCCGCGGATTGCGCCTGGTCGACAGCCGCGAGCTGTTTCTGAGCTGCTACGGGCCCCGGTGGAGCTCCGATTCGGCCGGGTGAGATAGTCTCTTCTCCCACATTGACCCTGATAGCCGGCACACGCCTCGGACCCTACGAGATTCTCCCGCCCCTCGGAGCCGGCGGGATGGGCGAGGTGTACCGGGCGCGCGACACGCGGCTCGAGCGGGACGTCGCCGTCAAAGTGCT
>WNGB01008302.1_pt1 | contig 17394 bp, 19 predicted proteins | sample 5400681 | NCBI WGS metagenome assembly WNGB01 (sample SAMN13153367, study PRJNA577476) | soil metagenome | isolation source: 115 cm soil or saprolite under grassland replicate 2 | place: USA:California | collected 2016-06-15 | reverse complement strand
GACTGGTCATCGCCATGCTGTTCGCGGTTGGCACCACTCTTCAGGCACTTTTGAGAGCACTCGGCTCTTCGCTAATCCGCCGCCAGTCCTGAGCGTCTCCCGAATCGTGGCTGATCGCAGAGTGCCTTCCCCCGCTGAAGTGATGTTGGTTCCGTCACGAACCGACATCGTAGGGGCCGCGCAGACACTGTTGCATTGGCCACCGACGCCTGCATCAGGGAGACTCGCGCGATGAGATCACGCCGGCATCTTCCGGTCCGACCAGCGCCCAGGTCAGCCTGTGGGGTAAAGAAACTCGATCGGGTCGCGAGATAGGACTCGTAGCGTTCGGGTCGGGCCTCTCCATCCCAGACCAGGTCCTGGATCTCCGGTCGAGGTTCCATTTGGCCACGACGAGACATGCCACGCCCAGATCGCCGTGAGGCGACAAACCCGTCGGGCCCGCTTCGGCAATTAGGCAGCCATCGCGGGCCCGTCCCGAGCGCGAGTTCCAGTGCGTCGCGGAAGCGGGTCCAGCGAACGCACGCTCCGGAGCTTCCGCAGCGACGAAGGGCCGTCGCATCGATGCAGGAGGATCCTCATGGATCGGCTGGTCTTCCTCGGTCGTGCCTGGGGCCGCGCTTATCCCGGCCGGTAGCTCCAGCGGATCCGATGCCAGGTCCTCCGGACCCTCCTCCGCGCCGGGAGTGCCGAGGGAGAGAAGGCCGGAGGCCTGCAGCCGCAGGAACTGCGCCCAGGTCGGCCCGATCCGGCGGGGCGCGGGGCCCAGGCCGCCTTGGCGAAGCACGGTGGCGATCGTCGTCGCCGAGACGTCGATGCCAAGCTTCAGGAGCTCGCCTCTGATCCTGAGATAGCCCCACCTGGGATTCTCACGACCGAGCCGGAGGATCAGGTGCTTGATCGAAGGATCGAGGGGAGGGCGACCGGGCCGGCGCGTGCCGCGCACGCGCCTCCTCAGCTGATCCCGGTGCCATCTCACCAGGGTGTCCGGACCGACCAGGAAGCTCCTCCACCGGTCCCGGGACATGACCCGAGCCGACGCCGCCAGGAAGGCCCGATCGGCTGTGGTGAACACGGCTCGCCCGAGGCCGCGACGGAGGACCTTGAGTTGGTGGCGGAGCACGGCCTTCTCGAGATCCAGCTCGTCGAGGCCGCAGCGGACGAGCAGGCGGAGTAGCCAGCACATAGACCGGTACCGGATGGACCAGAGCATCCCGGCAGTGTGACGGCAGGTCGGCAAGCTGGCGAACGGCCAGGTCGGAGCGCCGATCGAGTTTCTTTACCCGACACCATATAGAGGAGTGAAGCAAGCATGGCAGCGATACTGTCATGCTGAGCGATGCTCAACCACAGACCACTCCGGCGGGCTGCCTCATCGAGTTCTTGTACCCCACGCGTGTTCATACTGTCCGGGCGACATCGTTGGGCGCGAACAACTGGTCCACAGTGCGACCTAACGCAACGAGTGAAATGGTCGCGAGCGGTCTCCGAGACCTAAGGGGTCGAAACCCAGGCGGTAGGCGAGAGCGGACTAAGTGACATATGTGAGTGATGCTTGGACATCCGATGATCGACGTGTCGTGGGTCGTCCGACGCCTGTGAATCGTTTGACCATCGGTCGGCTAGTCGAGCAGGGAATATGCAAGCAGAATCGCAGCAATGGCAAGGCCAATCAGGCAACACACATTCACAGCAACGGCTAACCTGTTCGCCCGTAGAGGGCGGGGCGAGGTGCGCATCGTACGGCCGAACCTGGCAATCAAGAACCGCGCGGTTACGGATTGTGCGCTGAGAATCAGGAGAAAGCGTCCGAGGACGACAGTCGGCTCTGCTGAAAGATCCAGCGAGACGAGGAACAGCGCGACCGAGAAGACCGAGATAGCGCGTGCGGTGAAGTCCGACGCAATTGCTTCGGTCGGTCCTTTGGATCGCGGTCTGTCTTCCGCGCGACCCAGCGACAGCCACAAGCGGGACTCATGAACATCGAAACCAGCGTCTCGGAGCGCCGTTCTCATGCCTCTTCTGGCAGTTGGTGGAGTGTGAACCATGATCGTCTGATCATCGTCGTGAAACACGAAGCCTGTGTTAAGCCACGGAAGGGCAATTCGTGGCTTCACCATCACGACGTCGGGTGCGGTGTGGACGAGTCCGTGCTCGCCGCTGGCGAACATCGTGACCCTTCCCGGCGTGATGAGGACTCGTCCCGGAAATATCGCAATGCGACCCGCTCCATACACCGAGCCGACGTGCACCCCAACTGAGCGTTGCAACATTGGCTCGGGCGAACGTCCCGATGCTCTCGTCGAGTCGCTCATGGCGTCCATGTGTACGTTTTCCCCCGGTACCCGGCCGTGAACCAGTTGGATCTGAATCCGGGACTCCATGAAACAAGCGCTTGCCACGTCGTGTGGCCGTGCGTGGTGGACCAGGCGTAATTGGCCCCGGCCCCGTACCAACCCTCCCCTGAAACGTCGACGTAGTCGAAGGTGCCCCCGAGATCCTGAAGTCTTTCGGCATTGCTGACAGATAGCCCTGCTGTGGCGTTCGCTCCCATTCCCTCACCCGATCCGCCACCTAAGGTCGCCGTGAGTCCGTGTTTTCGCCGGGCGTGGGGTCGTCTCACAGCTCGAGCTCGAGAACGCCGTCCTCCGTCACCAGGTGAAGGTGCTCAGACGCACGGTCCGCCGGCCGGAGCTTCGCGACCGGGATCGGACGTTCCTTGCCGCCGCGAGCCGCGCGCTCTCCCGGGACCGTTGGGCCTCGTTCATAGTCACGCCCCAGACACTCCTTCGCTGGCACCGCCAGCTCGTCCGGCGGAAGTGGACCTACTGTGGGCGAGGACCCGGACGACCGCCACTCGATCCCGAGACCACCGATCTCATCGTCGTCTCGGTCGAGAGAACCGAGATGGGGATGCGTGAGGATCCAGGGCGAGCTCCGAAAGCTCGGGATCCGCGTTGGGTCGAGCACGATCCGGCGGATCCTACGTCGTGTCGGCCAGGGACCGGCGCCTCGTCGGACTGGTCCGACCTGGGGCGAGTTCCTGCGAGCACAGGGCAGGGGAGTGCTGGCGTGCGACCTCTTCACCGTCGAGACCGTGCTCCTGAAGACCCTCTACGTCCTGTTCTTCATCGAGCTCTCCACGAGGCGAGTCCATCTCGCCGGCGCCACCAGCCGACCCGACTCGGCCTGGGTCACCCAGCAGGCTCGGAACCTCGCGATCACGGGAGACCTTGAGGGCAAGCACATCCTGCTCCGGGACCGAGACGCAAAGTTCCCAGGTCCCTTCGATGAAGTGTTTCGAACGGACGGACTCACGGCCGTCGAGACACCCGTCCGTGCGCCGAGGGCGAACGCGTTCGCCGAGCGATGGGTCGGCTCTGTTCGACGAGAATGCCTCGACCACATCCTTGTTTCGGCCGGGGCCACTTGCAGCGCGTCCTCAGCGCGTACGCCGAGCACTACAATCGGGCCAGACCTCATCGGGGCCTCGACCTTCAGCCGCCCGATCCCGGACCGCGTGCCGAGGCGGTACCCGGGGCGAAGGTCCGCCTGTGGGGGTCAGAAACCCTGATCACACGGCTGACCTGGAGGTTCGCAGAATAGGTCGGGGCACGGCGCTTTCCTGATCCTCGCCGAACCGGTCTCCCACTGGTCTCGAGGCGCTCAAAGGGGAATCTGCACGAGCACGCCCGCCGATCCCAGCCGGCGTCCTGGGGATTTAGGTGAGCTTACTGGCCACGCCGTCTCGACGAGAGCTCCTCGAGCTTGCCGTGGACCGGTGGGGAGACATCAAGAAGAAACAGCGGCCCGGGCGGACACGAGAGCTCGCGGCGGTGGAGGCGCGGATCCGCAAGACTCAGGGGGCGTTGGACCGTTACTTCCAAGCCTTCGAGGAGGGGAGGCTCCGCGAGGAGGTCTGCACCCGACGAATCGAGGAGTTGTCCTCCGAGCTGACTTCGCTCGAGGCCAGGCGCTCGGATCTTGCCGAGGAGGTATCGGAGAGTCGGGCGAGCGTCCCAGATCCCACCGAGCTCGGGGAGCTTCTCGGGGACATCGAGAACGCTCCCCGAGCGCAAGGCCGTGATGCAGGCCGACGTGGCTGAGATCAAGGTCCGGGATCCTGGCCACATCCAGCCGGTCTTTCGCGGACCACCGTATGGATCGGTGCCCCCGGGGGGAGTCGGACCAGACCTGCGACGCATCGTTCGGCTTCGCCAGCGCATCCGGCTGCGACTGAAGCGTTCGAGGTGACCCGGCCCCCCGAAACCCCGTCAGGACGCGGGTCCGCGGGCTCAAGGGATTCGCCGGCCGTCGACGCAGGCGCCAGCCGGGAGAAGAAGCCGCTCGAGGCCGTCGAGGGGTTGCGGGACCCGGCGGCAATCGCCAGCTCTGGACGCGCCTCGAGCAGCAAGCTCTGTACGCTCGTCGAGCAGCAGGCAGCGGAGCGGATCGTTCAGCCCTTCGTCGCTGTCTCGGTTGCGGACGGCTAGCGCAGCAGCCGGGCACTCGCCGGAATGCCTTCTGGTGCATCAGCGCACCGTGATCACCTGGCCTTAGGAACCATATCCAAAGACATCCGGGAACGGGGTAAGGTGGATCATCGATGACATGGCGACGGCCGAAGGGTCGGCCGCTTCTCGCAGGCCTTGCACTCGTTCTCCTTTTGGGAGATGCCGGATGGCGTGCGAGCACCCCAGCTGAGCTCCGAGTCTCGTCGCCAGGCGGGGTGTCGATCCAGCACCAGGAATCCCGTTCTGCCTCGCTACCCGCGACCAGTTCGGGCATCTCCCTGGGCAAGATCAATGCCTCGAACCAGCGGCTCCGACTCACTCGGTTCCGCTGGGACTGCCGGTGCCGGGCGCCCATGGAATGGCGCTCGGCTCTCGCCGGGGCACTCACGACACTCCGGGAACGCCCGGCACGAGCCGGGCTCTTCCGCCCCGTCACTCTCCGGGGTCCCCCCCGGCTCCAGCTCGCCTGATCGTTCGCCGCAGGATTCCGCGGCTTGGAGCGCATTCCCTCTCCGTGAGGAGCAGCCTGAATGCCCCCAGCACCCAAAGGAGCCACGATCATGGATACGAAAGGCGACTGGACGAACACCGCGCGTCGGATGTGGCTGTGGCCGGTAGTCATTCTGGTCAGCTTCCCGATCGGGGGGTACATCGCAGACCTGGTCGTGAACGGAGTCGATTCCGTGGGAGCAGCGCTCGCCGGGCGCCTCATCGTGGGTGTCATCATCGGAGCGGCAGAGTGGTTCGCTTTGCGGCAGCGGGTCGCGTGGCCCTGGATCGTGGCGACAACTGCGGGGATGGCCGTGGGCTTGGTCGCGGGAGCGGCCCTAGTCGACTATGGGGTCGATCGAGGAGACCTCGCCCTCATGGGTGCATTGACCGGCGTCGGGGTAGGGGTGCTGCAGGCGCTGGTGCTCGCACGCCATCGGATCCCCGGTGCGTTCTGGTGGGCCGTTGCGAACCCCCCTGCCTGGGCGCTTGGCTGGTTCGTGTCCTCGTACGTGATCGCGAGAAACATCGATGAGCGGTTCCCGATCTTCGGCGCTAGCGGAGCGATCGTCTTCGGACTGCTGACCTGGCTACTCCTCGCAGCGCTGTTCCGACGGGCGGCACCCCAAGTCCGGGGGACGGCAGCCACAGCCGCTCAGTGAACATGGAACGCGCTGCAGGCGCTCTGCTCATCTTCGTGCCGCTCGCGTTCAACGCATTCTTCCTCCTGCTCGCGCGACGCTTCGACTACCCGGACATTCTGCGCAGCCCAACCGGGGACATCCTGAGCCGCTTCCAGGCGGGCGGGGTGGGCCTGAAGCTTCTCTGGTACGGCTTCATGCTCACGGCCGTCCTGCTCGCCCCCCTTGCCGTACTCCTGGGACAGGTACTCGCTCGTGACGACCTCGCAGTTGTGCCCACGGCGACCGTGATCGGTGTCCTCGCGGCCGTCGTGCAATTCCTCGGGCTTGCTCGGTGGCCGTTCCTCGTTCCGGCGCTAACGCGCGCGTACACTGATCCTGCTTCGACCCAGGCGACGCGCGAAGCGACCACGGTAGCGTTCGAGTCGTTCCATCGCTACCTCGGGGTCGGGATCGGGGAATGCCTTGGCTACCTCCTTACAGGCGCCTGGACGATCCTCGTCGGAGTGGCGATGCTCCAGTCCTCCGCGTTCGAGGCGTGGCTCGCCTGGCCGGGGATCATCATCGGACTCTTCCTCATCGTCGGTTCTCTGGAGTTCGTCGGTCGCTTCGAGGAGCAGGGCTGGAAGCTCGTGGGCGCGATCGTCCCCATCACGTACATCGCCTGGTCGGTCTGGCTCGTCCTCTCGGGGTTGGTACTCGTGGTCGGGTAGGCGGCAGGAAGCTCGACGAGGCGGCGGTTGCAGCGGACGTCCAGAAGACCCCCGTCCCTGATTGGCGACTCCGTACGTTGACGCCCGTTCACGGGGGGCCACGATGAAAGCAATCGTCCAGGACAGGTATGGCTCAGCCGACGTCCTCGAGCTCCGGGAGATCGACAGGCCGACCGTCAAGGATGACGAGGTGCTCGTTCGGGTCCGCGCGGCCTCCGTCCATGCAGACGTCTGGCACGCCATGAGAGGCGTTCCCTACGTGCTCCGGATCATGGGCTCCGGGGTGCGCGCCCCGAAGCACCGCGTCCCGGGCACGGACATGGCCGGCGTGGTCGAGTCGGTCGGCGTGGACGTCACGCGGTTCCGGCCGGGCGACGAGGTCTTCGGTCAGACGCTCCTCGCCAACCTGTGGCGAAACGGGGGCGCCCTCGCCGAGTACGTGGCCGTGCCGGAGGCCATGCTCGAGTTGAAGCCGGCCAGCCTCACGTTCGAGCAGGCCGCGGCCGTCCCCACGTCCGGATCGCTCGCGGTGCAGCACGTGCGCGACGAGGGACGGGTCCAACCGGGACAGAAAGTCTTGATCAACGGCGCCGGTGGGGCCGTGGGGACCTTCGCGGTGCAGCTCGCCAAGGCGTACGGGGCGCACGTGACCGGGGTGGATGCCACCGGTAAGCTCGAGATGCTCCAGTCGATCGGCGCGGACCAGGTTCTCGACTACACGCAGGAGGACTTCACCCGGCGCGACGAGCGATACGACTTCATCCTTGACATCGCCGGGAACCGTCCGTGGTCGGAGTGCCGACGGGCGCTCACTCCGGACGGGACCTACGTGCTCAGCGGCTTCGACCAGTACGGACGCTCGGGCCATCGGTGGTTCGGGAGCCTGGGTCGCTTCGCCAAGCTGATCGTGATCTCACCCTTCGTGCGCCATCTCCACCCATTCCGCGGCACCAAAGATCCCGGAGACCGACTGGTCGTCCTGAAGGAGCTCATCGAAGCCGGCAGCGTCACGCCGGTCATCGACAGGACGTATCCGCTGAGCGAATCAGCGGACGCGATCCGCTATCTCGAAACCGGGCGCGCTCGAGGGAAGGTCGTCATATCCGTGTGAGGCGCACGAACGCCCATATCGAAAGGAGCTGGTGATGACCGGAGGAGGTGGCTGATGGCTGGAGCGTGACGCCGCACGAGCCTGGGCGGACCCCACAACGAGGGTTGTTCGTCGTTGTCGTTGACTTCAACGAGGAAAGGAGTTCCCGATGGATCCGACCAGGAAGATCTCGCTGATCACGGGATGGCTCTTCATCATCACCTTCGTCACCTCTATCCCAGCAGCGCTCGTCCTCTACACCCCGGTGCTGGACCACCCCAACTACATCGTCGGCGCCGGCGCTGACAATCGCATCGCCCTCGGAGCGCTTCTCGAGATGATCCTCATCATCGCCAACATCGGCACGGCCATCGTGCTGTTCCCGATCCTCAAGCGGCAGAACGAAGGCCTCGCCCTCGGCTACGTCACCGCCCGTGTCATGGAAAGCGTCTTCATCGCCGTCGGCATCCTCAGCCTGCTCGCGGTCGTGACCTTGCGGCAGGACGTCGGGGGCGCCGGGGGCCCGAGCTCGCTCGTCAACGTCGGTCGGTCGCTCGTCGCGATCCACGACTGGACGTTCCTGCTCGGACCCGGCTGGGTCGTCGGCGTCGGGAACGGGCTGCTGCTCGGCTACCTGATGTACCGATCCGGCCTCGTGCCGCGGGGCATGGCGATGCTGGGGCTCATCGGAGGTCCGCTGATCATCGCCTCGGGGACCGCCGTGCTGTTCGACGTCTTCGAGCCAGGCTCCGGGCCGCAGGTCATCGCGACGGCACCGGAATTCGTTTGGGAGTTGTCGCTTGGCGTCTACCTCATCGTCAAAGGATTCAAGCCGTCTCCGATCACGTCCGGCTATGCCTGACATGTCGGACTGGACGACGGCTCCCCGGCCTCTGCGGCGACTGCCGCGTAATCCCTCGTCGACCCCAGCACAGCTGGAGGTCCGGCTTCGGCCGGGCTCCGAGACAGCCACAGCCGCTCAGTGAACATGGAACGCGCTGCAGGCGCTCTGCTCATCTTCCTGCCGCTCGCGTTCAACGCGTTCTTCGGAGTCTTACAGGCAGGAATTACGATGGCTCATTCCTCCGCTCTGAGCCTGCTCGGCCCACGCCTGAGCTTCGGGACGTGCCGAGCCTGCCGGCCGGGTAAGTGAGATGCATGCGTGACGAAGGGACCCTTCGCGGCGTAGCAGCCCGGCTGGCCGTGCCGCCCGCGCCCGAAGAGTTCTCCGACCACGAGATGGAGGATCTCCCGGACCCGGCCATCCGGTACCTGAAAGCGTCAATCGCACAGGGAACGCCACTCGCGCAGGCCGCTCGCTTTCGGATGGGTGGCTCGATCAAGGTGGGCAAGCGATGGCTCCCGTTTCGGGGCCCGACAGATCGAAGCCCCGCACCATGGATTCCTGTGGGCCGCCAGAGCAGGCGGTGTGATCGTGGGATCGGACCGATACGCAGATGGCCGTGGCGGTATGGACTGGAGGATCCTGGGCCTGTTTCGGGTGGCACACGCCGAAGGGCCAGACGTCTCCCGCAGCGCGGCCGGTCGGGCCGCCGCAGAAGGCGTGTGGGTGCCCACCGCCTTGCTCCCGCGGTTCGGCGTCACCTGGACGGCCGCCGATCAGCACACCATGACGGCGAGCTACCGGCTGGGTGACACTCAGATCGACCTCCACATGGTCGTCGATGACCAGGGGCGGCCGCTGTCGGTCGTCTTCGATCGGTGGGGCGATCCCGACAACTCCGGCACGTGGGGCTACCACCCCTTCGGGTTCGAGGTCACCGGGTACGCCACCTTCGACGGGATTTCGATCCCGAGCGCCGGTCGGGCCGGATGGTTCTACGGGACGGACCGGTGGAGCGATGGGGAGTTCTTCCGCTCCGAGATCGTCCGCTACGAGCTCGTGGTGGCGCCCGTGCGATGACGTGACCCAGCGCCCAGATTGGCCGGTCCTCCATCACCGGCGTCCGGCAATGCCGGACTGCGATTTGCCACGGTTTCCCAATGGGGAAGAATTGAGAACGAGGAGGTGATCCGCATTGTCCGATGGCGCCACCATGCGACAGACGTCCCGGATCGGAGAGCCCGCAGTCGCCCGCTTCCTGTTCGGCTCGCCGTACGCGTCCCCGATCTGGCTGCTCGCTCGGATCTACCTCGGCTACCTCTGGCTGCACGCGGGGTGGGAGAAGATCACCGGGACCACGGGCGGCACGTGGACCTGGCACTGGGCCTACACCACGGACTCCTGGGTCCGCTCGAGCGCCGGCCTGAAGGGCTTCGCGGCGTTCGCCCTCACCAACACCAAAGGGCCCAACGCACCGGTGAACTACGGCTGGTACGCGACGTTCCTCAGGTGGCTGGAACATAGCGGTGGATGGCTCGCGCCGGTGATCTCGATCGGGGAGGTCGCGATCGGGGTTGCCCTGCTGCTCGGGCTGTTCACCGGGATCGCGGCGTTCTCCGGGGCCCTACTCACCACGGCCTTCGGCCTGGCCGGGATCGCCGGGGTCAATCCGATCTTCCTGATCCTGGAGGTGCTCCTGGTCCTCGCGTGGCGGAATGCGGGCTGGATCGGCCTGGACCGGTTCGTGCTGCCGAAGCTCGGCACGCCATGGGAGCCGGGACCACTGTTCCGACGGAGAAGGGGCAGACCCACACCGCCCGACGTCGCGGCCCCCCCGCCCCCGACCACGACCGGACCGTAGTGCGGCGAGGCCAAGGCTCCGCACGCCCCGGGCGACGGGACCGGCTGAGCCCGATCGACGTGAGCAACCTGCGCGTCGAGGACCATGGCCTGCCCATGCACGTCGCGGCGTTCGCCATCCTCGAGGGGACGCCTCTCCTCGATGCCTCCCGAGAGCTCCGGCTGGACGCGTTACGGGGCCGCCTCGAGCAGCGCCTCGCCCTGGCGCCTCGCCTTCGCCAGGCGCTGTTCCGCCCCCGCGTTGGCTTGGGGCCGCCCCTGTGGGTAGATGACTCTGGTTTCGACGTCCGCCAGACACTAGCGATTCCCGCCCCCGGCGACGAGTCCGCCCTGCTGAAGGTGTGCGCAGAGCTGAACGACCCGCCGCTCGATCGATCACGTCCTCTGTGGGAGATGTGGCTGTTGACCGGGCTCGCAGACGGCACCGTCGGGATGTTGTTCCGCCTGCACCACATCGTCGCCGACGGCATCGCCGCCCTGGCCCTGATCGGGACGCTGTTCGACGCCGCTCCCGATGCCCCCGCTCCGGTCGCGGGATCCTGGGTCCCGCGGCCTGCGCCCGGCCACGGAGAGCTGCTCGCCGACAACCTGCGGCGTCATGCCACCGCCCTGACGGCGGCCCTCTCCCGGATCCGGCACCCCGCCGCCATGAGTCGTCGCCTGTCCGTGCCCGTGGGGCAAGTTTGGCAACTCCTCCGCGAGGGGTCCGCCCCGCGAGTGTCCTTGAATCGGCCGGTCGGCCGGCATCGCCGGCTCCTGTTCGTCCGAGCGGACCTGGACCGGGCCAAGGCCGTTATCCACGCCCATGGCGCCAAGGTCAACGACGTCGTGCTCGCGGCAATGGCCGGCGGCGCGCGGAGGCTGCTGGAGGCGCGCGGTGAGCTCAAGCCTGGCCTGGTTCTGAAGGTATCGGTCGCCGCGTCGATCCGCAGTCTGGCCGACGAGCCAGCCATCGGCAACCGGGTGGGGATCTTCCTGGCGCCCCTTCCGGTGGGCGAGCCCGATCCGATCCGCCGGCTGCAGCAGATCGCCCGAGCGACCGCGGAGCGCAAGCGCCACCCTCCGTACCAGCCCGGTGGACGCTTCGCGCAGCGCTGGATGGTGCGCGCGATGTCCCACCAGCGACTGGTCAACCTGCTCGCCAGCAATCTTCCCGGTCCTCCCTTCCACATGTTCTTCGCCGGTGCCCGGGTGCTCGAGCTGTTCCAGGTCGGGGTGGTCCAGGGGAACATCACGGTGAGCGTGGGGGTAGTCTCGTACGCGGGGCAACTGAACTTCGACATCGTGGGTGACGCCGACGCCAGCCCCGACCTGGCGGAGTTCGCGGCTGGGGTGTCGGACACGCTCCTGCAGTTAGGAGCTGGACCCCAGAAGTCAGGCATTCTGGAACCATCGTCCCCCTGAGGGCGCGTTCGGGTGGGAGTACTTTCGCGCCGGTTCCGGGTGATTGGAAGGGGTCGAAAGACCGAGCCGGAACGTCGCTCGGAACCACTTCCACGTGCTGCGAACGACCCTCGACCACAGCGTTCGGGCACCCAGCAGTGGTCGGCTGCCGTCCCGAGCTAGCCTAGGGTGAAAGGGAAGCTAGCAACGGTAGCAGAACCCCGTGGGTTGAGGATCGCTGAAGGAGGGATCGAATGAGACGTCGATACGCTGGCGTCACCGCAACTGGGGGCGCGCTAGCCGCTTACATCCTCCTGGGGAGGCCCCGCCAGCTCCGGTGGGGTGCGACCGACCAGGAATCCGACGGGTCCCTCCCCGGCGATGAGTTCATCGCGGACCCTGGCCTCACCGCCACCCGGGCCATCACCGTCCGCGCCTCGGCCGACCGGGTGTGGCCGTGGATCGCCCAGCTGGGGCAAGGGCGGGGCGGGTTCTACTCCTACGACTTCCTCGAGAACCTGGTCGGCTGCGACATCCACAGCGCCGATCGCATCGTCCGCGAGTGGCAGGACGTCGCGGTCGGGGACGAGGTCAAGCTCCATCCGGAGGTGGGGCTGGAAGTGGCCGCCCTAGAGCCAGGCCGATCGCTGGTTCTCCGCGGCGCGGTTCCCATGGGGAGCATCCCGCCGCCCTACGAGTCCACCTGGGCCTTCGTGATACGGGAGCGGCCGGACGGGACCACCAGGTTGCTGGAACGGGAGCGATACGCGTACACCCGGCGGTGGGCGCCGCTCCTCGTCGAGCCGGTTGCCGTGATCAGCTTCGTCATGAGCCAGAAGATGCTCCGCGGGATCAGGGACCGGGCCGAACGGGCCGCTGTCCCGCCAGAGGGGAGCTCCACACCGGACCGATCGTAGCGGGCTGCCGAATCTCACACGGGGCCGGGTCAGTCGAAGGCTTAGCGTGTCCTGTCTCCGAGTTGCGGCGACGAGTCGAGGGGCGAAGGTGGTCCCGATTCCCCTGTCCAGCGGATTCTCTCGGCCACCTCCCGTAATGACGAGCGGTCGGCTTGGGGCTGGTCAAGCGGCCAGGGTGGGACGAGTGAGTCGCCCTCGTACCGCGGGATTACGTGCAGGTGGAAGTGGAAGACGGTCTGCCAGGCCGCAGGTCCACTCGCGTGCACCAAGCTGATTCCCCTTGGTGCGAGGCCGCGCCTGATCATGCCCGCCACCTGGACGGATGCGGTCATGGCTCTTTCGGCGTCCTCTGGCCTCACGTCCCAAATATCCCGCGAGTGCCGCTTGGGGATAACCAGGACATGGCCCTCCGTGGCTGGGTGGAGGTCCATGATGGCCACGACGGTCTCGTCCTCGTAGATGCGCTCCGCTCGCTCGGAGCCACTTACTATCGCGCAGAGGACGCATTCTTCGGACACGAACCCATGCTAGGACCGGACAGGCCGGACGTGTCGCCAGAACTCGGTGATAGGACAGCTTAGCGTTCGGTCGAGGCCGAGCGCATTCGTCCCGGTACCCTGCCCTGTGAAAGAACGAGGCGACCTGGAGGTAATCGAATTGACCACGAGGCAATTCACACCGGAAGAAGCTCGGGCGATTGGGGAGCGAATTGGCATCGATTGGGGGGCTGGCGACGTAGACCTCGAGCAGTTCCGGATGGGGCTCGCCGTCGAGCTCGAGCACGGCAGCCAAGACCCGGCCACCGACGTAACCCACGATGACGAAATCATCACCGGGAAGATCGCGCTAGCACATCTAAAGGAGATCTCCGACTACTACACGCGTCTGGCCGCGATGGAGCAGGATGCAGAGCGGTAATTCGCGCTTGTGGAGCTGGAGGCCGTCGCTGTCGAGGGTCGTCATGAAGGCCGCCGTCCCCGACAGTGCGAGGACCATCCACTTGCTCGCCTGCTGGACGTGGTCGGGCGGGGTCGCTGAAACGACGTCCGCGTGCGCCTCGCGGGACGGGGCCTGGGCACAGAGCGACGAAGCGGCGACGAGCGCGATGTGCGCCGAGCGCGGCGGCGGGACGCTGTCGGGCCGGAGTGCGTAGCGGTCGCTCACGTGCTCCGACCGTAGATCAGTACGCGGACCCTGTCAGCCTCCCCGCAGCCCGTGGGACCGACACGGAGGATGTCGCAGGTACGACTCCCGTACCCCCGGGGGGAGTCAGACCAGACCTCCGCAGGTTGGTGCGACTCCGGCAGCGGCTACTGCTGCGCTTGAGGCGCTGAAGGCCGGGATCGGGACCACCCTGGTGGAGGCAGCGGCTCTTGGCCGAAGGGCCGTCGGCATCGAGCTCGAGGAGCGTTGGGTCGCGCTGGCTCGTGAGAACCTCCGCCATGCTCTGACGTCCGAGCAGCGGCGAACGGCGCGGGTGCGGCGCGGCGACGCCCGTCGCCTGCCGGCGCTCCTTGGCGAGATGGCCGGAACCGTCGACCTTATCTTGGTGTCGCCGCCATACGCGTGCGATGCCGGCGTGATCGACAAGCCTGCCTGGCGCTCGGGCCGGCGCCTGTGCGACGCGGGCACGCTCAACTACTCAATTGACAAGTCCAACATCGGGCACGCACGCGGGCAGGCGTACGCGCTCGCGATGGAAGACGTCTACGCCGGCTGCTTCGCCGTGCTTCGGGCAGGCGGACTACTCGTGACCGTGACCAAGAACACACGCCGGGCCGGACGACTGTTCGATCTGGCCGGCACGACCGTCAACCTGGCGCGCGGTGCCGGGTTCACCTACCTCCAGCACGTGGTCGCGCTCCTGGCCGCCATTCGGGACGGCGAGCTGCGCGCCCGACCCTCCTTCTGGCAGCTCACGCAGACCCGTCGCGCTCGCGCCCGTGGTGAGCCGGCGCACCTCGTCGTGCACGAGGACGTGTGCGTGTTCGAGAGGCCAGGGGTGGGCCGATGACCGTCCAGGTTCCGTTGTCCGTCTGGCCTTCTGCCCAGAGGCCCGCGCGCGCCCAGCGAGTCGGCCGCTACCTTTCGGACTCGGTGAGACATCCGGCCAGGATGCTCCCGGCCATCGCTCGGACGGCGATCACGGAGTACACGGCCCCGGGCGACCTCGTGTTGGATCCGATGTGCGGGATCGGGACCACGCTCGTTGAGGCCGTCCACGCCGGACGTGATGCCGTGGGCGTCGAGTACGAGGAGGATTGGGCGGACCTCGCCCGAGCCAACCTCGACCATGCGCGAAATTGCGGTGCCTCGGGGGACGACAAGGTCATCACCGGCGACGCGCTGAGACTGAGTGAGCTTGTCGCACCAACGATCCAAGGAAGGGTCGCCCTGGTCCTCACCTCGCCGCCCTACGGAGCCTCGGTGCACGGCCAGGCCAAGGCGCGAGCCGGGGCGGGCGTGATCAAGGCTCACGATCGCTACTCGACCGACCCCAGGAATCTGGCCCACCAGTCCGTGGGCCGGCTGCTGGACGCAGTTACCCGGATCCTGGCCTCCTGCCGTGATCTGCTCCGGCCGGGCGGCGTCGCGGTCCTTACCGTGCGCCCGTTCCGCCGTGCCGGGGAGCTCGTCGATCTGCCGGCCGCCGTTCTTCGATGCGGCGACGAAGCCGGCCTGCTGCCTTACGAACGCAACGTCGCACTCCTCGCCGGATTGCGAGGGGACCACCTGGTGCCGAGGGCCTCGTTCTTCGCACTCGACCAAGTGCGCCGAGCGCGGCGCGCAGGTCGGCCCCTACAGGTGATCGCGCACGAAGACGTGCTCGTGTTCCGGCGACCTTCGAGACCGTGACCGGCGAAAGCGCCTCATCCGGAGGGACTGCCCCGGAGCGCTCCTCGACGGGTGACCCAGCCCCAGAGTCAGGTGAGGAGCCCCGGCTTCTGGTTCGCGTGCGAATCCGCCGGGTCGGAGGGGAAGCAGGCCGGGCCCTGGCCGTCGCGCAGGGCACTGCCCTCACGGGTGTGCTTGAGGTTCTGGCCAAGGTCGAGGTAGACCAGGTCCGGGAGGAATGACGGCGATGACGACTCCGGCTGCCGGACCGGCGCCTCGGTACGCCTGGTACGGGCGGGTCTCCACCGAGGACGAGCAGGATCCGACCCTCTCGTTCCCGCGGCAACTTGCCAACGCGGAGGCCCGCGTCGCCGAGGCCGGGGGGCGGATCGTCGCCCACTACTACGACGTCGAGTCCGGCACCGGCAACCTCGCCGCGCGGGGCTCAGGCGGCCTCGCGGGCTTTGCAATCTCCATCCCACGAGACGGAGGGCTTCACGAACTGCTGACCTCCTCCGCGCTCCGACCCCGTGCCTTCGATCGCGTGATCGTGGAGTCGATCTCGCGGCTGTCGCGCAATTCGTCGGTCGCCTTCCGCGTGGAGGACGACCTTCGAGCGGCGGGTGTTCGGCTCTGCTGCGCCGACGAGCCGCTGGAGGAATCCTTCGGCACGATTGTGCTCCGACACGTCAACATCGGGATCGCCCGCGGCTACCACCACGAACTGATGGTGAAGTCCCGTCAGGGCCTCGAAACCTCCACGCGGCAGGGCTGGCACACGGGCGGCATCGCGGCCTACGGGTACCGGTTCGTCGAGCACGATCACCCGAACCCGCACAAGGCCGCGCGCGGGCAGCGTAAGCGAACGCTGGAGCCCGACCCCGTCCGAGCCCCGGTGGTCAAGCACATCTACGACCTCTATCTATCCGGCGGGGTCGGCATCACCCAGATCCGTGACGTGCTCAACGCCGACCCGGACCGCTATCCGCCGCCGATCCCGGTGGATCCCGCCCGCTCCCTCGGGGCGTGGAGCCGGTCGAGCATCTGGGAGGTCCTCCGGAACCCCAAGTACACGGGTTATCAGGTGTGGAACCGCAGGGCCAGGAAGACCGCGGGCAACAGGGAGAACCCGCCGGAGAGCTGGATCTGGTCCGAGGAGCCGGCCCATCCAGCCCTCGTGTCCAAGGAGGAGTTCGAGGCCGTCGCGGCCCGTGCGGCCTCCAACCACCGCTCTCGTCAGGGCGGTAGAGCTGATGGCGGGGCGGTCACGACACCGAGGCATGAGTATCTCTACCGAGGCCTGGTGCGGTGCGGGGTCTGCGGCCTTCGGATGTGGGGGAACCACCGACGCCGTTCCTCCTATTACAGCTGTCAGCCCTCCCACCAGCGGTCAGCGAACATCCCGGCGGATCACCCACCGAGCGTCTACCTCAGCGAGCCCGTCCTGCACGAGGCCGTCGTGGGCTTCATGTCCACGGCGCTGTTCGGTGCCGAGCGTCAGGACTACTGGCGTCGCCGGTTGGCCGACTCTGGGGAGGAGGAGAGGGTGCCGGCTCACGCGCGCCTGGAGGAGCTTCGCGCCGAGATCACCGACCTCGAGCGGCGCATCGAGCGACAGGTGGCGAACTTGGAAGCCGAGGACGCCACGCCGTCGCTGCGGCGGCGGGTTGGGGCCCGGATCGCCGAACTGGAGGACGCTCTGGAAGAACGACGCAAGCACGCGAACGCGCTCGCCGCCCACGCATCCGAAGCCCCGCCGACGGCCGCCGATCTCGCGACCGCGCTTGACCGCCTGCCGCTTCTCGCCAGGCGGCTTCAGAACCTGCCCCAGCCGGAGCTCCGGGCGCTGTTCGACAGCCTGCAGTTGCAGATCGCCTTCCAGCCTGAGACCCGCACGATCGACGTCGAGGTCGCGCTCGTCGCGGACGAGCCGCCGAACCGCGACGGCGAAGTGTCGCAGGTCTGGTCCGTGCCCCCGGCAGGAATCGAACCTGCGACACGCGGTTTAGGAAACCGCTGCTCTATCCACTGAGCTACGAGGGCCAGCGGAAGCTGCCGAAAGACCAGACCTCCTACAACCGCCTGCCTGCACACTCCCAGGATAATGG
>WNGB01006341.1_pt1 | contig 17400 bp, 20 predicted proteins | sample 5400681 | NCBI WGS metagenome assembly WNGB01 (sample SAMN13153367, study PRJNA577476) | soil metagenome | isolation source: 115 cm soil or saprolite under grassland replicate 2 | place: USA:California | collected 2016-06-15 | reverse complement strand
ACATTGTACATATGTGCAGTATCATCGCTGACACTTCCTCTCCGACTCATAACTTCGATGCTGTACGTAGGGTGCTCTCATGGCGCCTGCTATTGCTACCTACGAACCCCGCGATCCGAGCCGCACAGTGCTCTATAAAGTGATTGCAGACCATCTCGCGACCTTTCTCGCCTCGTTCGAGGCTGATCCAGATGCCACAGGCTTGCCGGCCTATGTGGAACGTGAATTTTATGACTATTTGCAGTGCGGCATCCTGGCCCATGGCTTTCTGCGGCTTGGCTGTGACACGTGCCACAAAGAGCTGTTGCTGCCCTTCAGCTGCAAACGGCGGGGGTTTTGCCCGTCGTGTGCCGGTCGGCGCATGGCCCAGAGGGCCGCACACCTCGTCGAGCGCGTGATCCCCTGGGTGCCGACGCGCCAATGGGTCGTGTCGGTGCCCGTACCCTTGCGGTATTGGATGGCCTCTTCACAGGACCTCACCGCGCAGGTCCATACGATCATCCGTACCACGATCGGGCAGTATTATGTGAACCAGGCGGTCACACGCGGTGTCCCACGAGACCAGGTCCAACCGGGGTCGGTGACGTTTATCCAACATTTTGGCAGTGCCATCAATTTGAACCTCCATTTCCATTGCGTCTTCCTGGAGGGCGTCTACCTCGATCGCACCGAAGCGGGCCTCAATCCCCGCTTTGTCAAAGCCGAACCGCCTAGCGATGCGGACATCGCCAAGAGCCTCCAGAAGATCAGTCACCGGGTCATCCGTAAGCTGCGTCGGCTCGGATATCTGGAGGCGGGAATTGAGGCTGCTGTGGCCACCGGGTATGATCCGCTGCTCGACAACGAACCGGAGCTTGCCCGCACCATGGCGGCCTCGGTCAAGCAACGCATCGCCTTTGGGGAACACGCTAGAGAGAAAGTGCGACGCATCGCCTCAGGGTTTGGCTATGAAGGAGAACGGCCTGAACTCACGGGACCTCGTTGTGCCAGTGTCAACGGCTTTTCCTTGCACGCCAACACCGCTATTCCGGCGCATCGGCGTGATCAGTTAGAGCGTTTGATGCGCTACACAGCCAGAGGTGCTGTATCGCTTGAGCGGCTTACGGAGGACGACTATGGAGACCTCGTGTATATGTTCACCCGGCCATGGTCCGATGGCACCAACGGTATCAAGCTGTCACCGTTGGAGCTTTTAGAAAAGTTGGCCGCGATCGTGCCCCTGCCGCGTGTCCACCTCGTGCGCTACGGCGGCTGTTTAGCGCCGCATAGCACGCTTCGAGCCGCGATCATTCCCACACTACGCCAGCAGGGTGTGGACGGGGATAAGGCTAAAACTGGCACCCCCTACTGGAATTGGGGCAGGCTGCTGGGCCGCGTATTTGATCTGGATATGGCCACCTGTCCTTTTTGCCGACGTGGCTCACTGCGGATCATTGCCGCCATCATCCATGAGTCGGTGATTACACGCATCCTACGTCATCTCAAGCTAGCGTCCGTCCCACCTCCCATTGCACCAGCCCGCTGTCGCCAAGAGATATTCGCGTTCGACTAAGCCCACGCCAGCGTGGTCCCGTAGGCGACGTGCGCACCGCGACGGCTTATCTCATGCCTTTGCGCCTGTGAAATTCCGTTTGAAATCGTCCCCCCCCAGCTTTCCCAAACCGACCGTCCCGAGGCCTTCGCGCGAGGGAACCCCTGAGACTTCCACCCTCCCCCATCCTGAGCCGCATGTCCAGCCGTACTACGCCGCGCTGGGCCTTGCTGCGCGCGGCTGTGGCAGGCAGCCGCTAGGCGCTGGGGTCGCAGCCATCACCGCGAGCAGCCGCCAGCGGGAGCGTGCGGCCGGGGGGGCCGGGGCGAAAAAGGCTTTTGGATTTCCTATACGTATACGTGGACAAGCTGCTGACAGTATATCGGTGCGTGATCACGGCACACCTGTCGCATCCTACGGCGAAAGGTGTGCCATGAGGGACGCCTGGTAAAAAAGTAGAGATGTGAGGCACAGGTACAATCCGATGCGCCGAAGCGCTGCAGGGATGTGGAGGCTCCACGGGTCTGTTGCAATGCCTCGGCCCATTGGTGTTCCCGACGGAGCGGATCATAGGCATACCAGATCTCAGTCAAGGGTGCGACCACTCGCAAGTAGTCGATATGCCAATGCGGCTGCGCCGCACGCTGGCGGTGGTGCGCGACGCGTGCCAGCACCCCGCCTGGACCGAACGCGCTCCCCACATACACATAGAAGCCAGGCTGGACCTGGAGTTGCCCAAGCCGCCCGATCTGTACAGGATGGTCAGCGCTGGATGACAAAATCAAGGCGTACGTTCCAGGCTTGGACTCCAAGCGTTGCGGTCTCCTATCCGTGGGGGTGTATCGCCGGTGCGTTGGGCAAAAAAGGTGTGTTGTTGGACCTGATCCAGCTCATCGACCAGCGCCTTGAGCGTGGCGCGTGGGTCGTGCAGCGGCAGCGTCGCCAGGCGTGTTGTCAAGAGTGGCAAGAGGTGCTCCTGATCGGCATGCCAGCCATAGGCCGCGGCGTGTAAAACAATGAGGGTACCACAGAGGTTCTGCCAGGCAGCCAGCGACAGGCCGCGCAGATGATACACGGCGAGGTCACGCCAGGCCTGGGCATAATTGCGCTCGAAGGACGGCCAGTCATAGTCCTCTTCGTGGAGCCGCTGGAAAAAGTCCGGCGTGAAGGCGAAGACAGGGTACAGTCCTGGTGACGGGGACTCTGGACAGAGTAAATGGTGCAGGAGACGATAGCTCCGTGCACGTATGGGGCGAGGCACCTGGATGATGGCCTCGCCTTCATCGAACAACAGCACCCAGCCGCGATAACCCATGGTGCGGAAGAGCTGTGGTAACGCCAGGATCATGTGCAGGAAGGGTTCATAGCCCTGGAGAGCGAGGGAGGCCTGGCGATAGAACGAGACCTGGCGGTATTTGAGGGCAGCACGCAGGCGCGCTACTGGAACGGCTTCTCCATAGAGGGCACGCCGTAAGGTCCAGGGGAACTCCGCTGGTCGGAAATCCCGGTACTGGGCCAGGAGTCGCTTGCCTGATGGGATATCTAGGGTGGGCAGGGGCAGGGCGACCAGGATTGCTTTGAAGACGTGTGGCATCGTGGCCGGCAGGAGGGCGGCCAGTGTCATAGCCGGGTCTGCACTGTCCTGGACTCGTGCTCCAGCCCATGTCTGCCAGGCATTAAGGAACGACACGGGCATTCCTGTCCCGGCTGGCACAGCAGTAGGGAGCGTCATGGCCCGTAGCAAGGCACGGTAGACCTGCCGGAACTGGTGGAACGGCACTTCCCGTGGGTCCAGGTTGATCGCGCTCGCCACGTAGCCCTGCTGCAGGGCGTATGCCTGCACGTAGGCCAGGGTGTGCGATTTGCCCTGTCCGTAGGCGCCACAGAGGCACAGATGTCGACTGGCATCCGTTTCAGAGAGGAGGTCGCCGCGGATTTTGGCGTCCAGCGTCTCGTGATGCACGGTGAGCAGGCGGACCGCTAGAGGATCGTACAGCCCTTCTCGTAAGCGCTCGAGGAGGCGTCGCAGTTGAAACGCCGGCGCGTCTTGCAACACTGCAGTGACAGCAGGGTCCATCAGGCATCCCACGACGGCGGTGAGTGTACGGCGCCTTTTTCCTGGGCAATCTCGTGCTGGACGGCGACGATCTGGTCTGTCAGATCCACGCCCTCGAGCGTCCCGTCCTGTTCTGCCATGTCCAGATAACGGATGATCTGCTTGATGAACAGGCGGACTTCAGCGAGCAGCCCCATACGCTGCTGGGTGTCGCACACCTGCTGGATGAAAGCGTCGCTCATCACCGCGGCGGCGTCCCAGCGATAGGCGCAGGCATGAATGGAGCGAAGGCGCTGCCCCAGGGCCAGGAGTTCAGGCGCCTCCAGGGGCGTGCGGTGCAGGTCAATAACGATGCTGCGATAGTTCAGCCGGCGGCTCTCACCAACGGAGCGCACCCGGCTCCACAGCGCATCATACGATTTAAATCCCTTCTCCGCCAGGATGACGTCCGGGATGATAGAGAAGAAGACGTGTAAGTGATGCGCCTGCTCCGCGTTATCGATGAACAGGCGCACATTTTCATAGGCTGCATTGCGCACACTGGCGGACTGACCTAGCACGGTTTCCAGCTCGTCCAGCAGCAAAATCAACCCCTGATAGCCCAGGTGCCGGAGAAACACGATGAGTGACAGCAACAGGCGTTTACTGTTGGTTTTGTTCAAGGTATCGAAGATCTGCCACGGTCTGATCTCCTTCTTGCTCAGACGGCCACCCTCGAACCACTCGTAGAGGGTCTGGCGTTCTGCCTCCCGGGTTTCCGGCATCTCCACGTCTGTGAGGGGGAGGAAACGGTTCCGCAGCAGCGCCACCAGACCATTCGCGAAGTTGACATCCATGTCCTCCAGACCGCGCAGCGTCTCCGCCAGCGTTTCCACAGACTCAAGACGTGCCGCGGCATCTGCCGCAGCGTCAAAACGCGGCTGTAAATCGTCGAGCCAGTGGGTGATCAAGCCACGGATGCCCCTGACCCCCGACGCTGTCGCCAAGCGCGAGACAATCTCACGATATACCAGCTCAAATTTGTGGAGCGGGATCTCACGGGTGAGGACTACAAAGGAGACGGCAAAGCCCCCTTGCTGCACCAGATGCTGGATCACCGAGAGAAAATGCGTCTTACCGTCCCCGTAGTCGCCGTTGACGAAACGCACTTTCGCGCCACCGGCAGCGATGTAGTGGGTGAGGTCATCCTCGATGATATGGAGCCAGCGCTCACGCCCGACCGTGAACAGGGGCACCTGGTCGACCGGCACACTGCCGCGCCGCAGATGCTCGATAATGGTGCGGGCCTCCACAGGTTGGAGCTGTTCTAGAGTGTCTGCGACAATCACTGACCTGACTCCCGATGAAATGACAGACTCGAGATGCGCCGCCGCTCGCCGCTGGTGTCAATCAGCCACATGGCGTTCTGACGACCCGAGCTGAGGCGCAGCACACGGCCGTCTGAGGTCGCTGCGACGTCAGAACTAAAATAGCGCCAGAAATCGACCGCGAATTGGTCGGCATCGTATTCGCGAAATTTATTTTTGGCCATATCCTGCAAAAAGCTGCGCGGCTGCAGTGACAGCGTGTACTCCAGATACATGGTCTGGATGGGGGCGGGGTCCGCCTCGTGTCTGCCGGCAGCGTGGTTCACCTTCTGGTACACCGCGAAGAGCCCATCAATAAAACCTTGTGGTTCGAAGGGGCGGTCATACAAACGGCGCTTCAATGCCAGCACCGCCCGCAGCAGGCGTTGCGGGTCCACGGTCTTCAGCGGTCTGCCGTTCAGCATTGTACGCTTTTCGGTAAAACTCACCTCCAACTCGATGCCCTTGAGTAAGCGCAGACGTGGGAAATCGTTCTCCAGCGGCAGGTCCGCCTCCTGCACCAGCCGGCTAAAATCTTCCAAGAAATTCACCTGTGAGCGCTCCACCTTGCGCGTTGCGTCGGCGCGCAGGATCGCAAACACCTCGCGCGCCTCCTCATATCCAGGCTCAGCCTCCACGTCGCTGCACATGCGGCTGTGCAGCAATTCGTAGAGTTGAAAAAAATCGTCCCGCTCAGCGCTCCGCATACAGCTCGTCACAAAATCAGCAATGCGCTGCCGACGGTTGAGATCACGCTGATAGGGCCGCAGCATCTCGGCCAGTCTGGTCTGCTCAGTCTGTAACGCACCCTCGGGTTCCACGGACACTGTCTCTCCTCTGGAATCAAAGGCCACGCGGGACACGCTCCCCGCGCCCGGTCAGCTAGGCTCCGTGCTGCCGCCCGCTGAGCAGGTGCATATGGATGTGGTCGATCAGCTGGCCACCACCACGGCCTACGTGCACTCTGAGACGATACCCCTGCGCCACAATGTTCCACTGCGCTGCCAGGTGTTTGACGACCAGGAAGAGCTTGCCCATCAGGGCGATGTGCTGCTCCTCCAGGTCGTTCACGCTGGCAATATGCAGCTTTGGAATCACCAGGACATGCATGGGCGCCTGCGGGTGGATGTCTTTAAAGGCCATGGTCTCGTCGTCTTCGTGCACAATGCTGGCCGGGGCACGCCTGGCGACAATCTCACAGAAAATGCACGCCATTGACTACGTTATCCTCGCCACTTGAGGGGACCCCCACCCTCGCCAAAACCCTCTCCCAGAGGGAGAGGGCACAGGAGGTCAGTTTACTGTTGCCCCTCAAGCAAGAGCTGCACAATTTGCGGCACTATGTCACGAGCCCGCTGGTCTAGTTCGTCCTGCGTGAGGTTAGCAATTGGATGCTTCACACTCAAATATTTATAGTTGGGTAGGCCCCAGGCCTGGGCCATGGCCCGTCCAGTCGCTTCAAACACATCGGTGATAATCGAAGCCGCTGGAATGCCGTGCTTTTCAAACAGAATACCGTCGAGCACACTGCCCGAGCTACACGAGCCTCAATCGCCGACCCCGGCGATGACGACATCGCAGCTGGCGGTGTACTCGTCGATGATCTCCTTGTGCGCTGGCACGCCAGAGCTGTGCTTGCTGCGTATGATATGGCTCTGGGCACCGTACTCGTGCTCCAGAATAGCGGCAATACGGAGCAACAGCTTATCCGAGTTGTACTTTGTATTCTCGACCAGACCAATACGCACGTTGCGCAGTGATTCTGGCCTGGGCACGAAGGCCATGGGCTGTTCCTTGGCCTCCGTGGTCGGATCGAACACCTGTAGAGCCATTGTACTCTCCTCCTCTCCATCACCACCGGCCCCTATGGCCGGCGGATCTCTTTCGTAACGCTTTGCGAGCTGCGCTTACCACCCCAGCCGGGAATATAGGCCGACTGCACGCCCGCACGGCCACCAGCAGCGACAATTACAAAATCTTGCGGCGTCTCCACAAGATTGTGCATGGTAGTCTCATCTGCCGGCTGGACTGCACCTGGCATCACGTTAATGCGCTTCATTTCCGCCTGCGAGGTTTTGGTATGCTCGAAGCAGAACTGTCTGACGTCGTCCTTGGACCAGCCAGCCTTTGCCATGACTGCCTGGTGCTCCCCAGCGAACACCAGGGCGTACTGCGGCTGGCCGCGCAGACCCGCGGAGATACGCATAAACGCACAGGCCGTGGTTAACACGCCTTCCGGGGTAGCGCTCAATTGGTTCCCATACTGATGCGGGGCCATGGCCGCGAAGATCGTCACCGCATTCTGCTCAGGGCGGAAGCCGCGCTCCACGTGCAGCGGCGGCCAGGGGCTGTCGACCTCGTTCTCAGCGATACAGTAGCTATACTTGCCGCCATGGCCCAGGCTACTGCGGTCGAGCAACCCGGGGATCGTCCCGGTGACATTCCGCATGATCAGCCGTATGGCACGACCGATGGCCGCATTCGCCCGCCAGCCAGGCCCAAACAGATTATCGCCACAGTTGATATCCAGTTCGCGGGCGATCGGCCCATTGACCACCATGAAGATCGCCGAGCCACCGGTACTGGTCGCTGGCCCGTGATACCCAAAGCGCGGATCTCCCAGGGCCTCGACTGCAGCGACGACGATCGGCATATACTCGGGCTTACAGCCCGCCATCACTGTATTGATCGCCACCTTCTCCGCGCTGACCGACACCTGGCGATTCTCAATAAAGGTGATTTCCGCTTCCGGCTCGAGCCCTGCCGATTCCAGCATGCCCCAGATGCTGTTCTCCGTTGGTGGCACCACCGGGAGCCCATCGGTCCATCCTTTGGCGTAGTACAGCTCTATGGCCTCGGCCATATCCTTGACTTCGTAGCGCTGCGACTTCAGCTCCGCCATCATCCCTCCTTCTGTCCCGCTCTCTCGCTCTCCCCCGCGTATCTCTTCACGCTGCATTGTGGCAAAGAGCACCCGTCAAGGCAAGGAGAAATGCGTATCCCGCTCCTTGGGGCGCGCCGATTCTGCGAAACAGCACCAGAGCGGGTGCTGTTGCATGCCTGTTCCTTCTGCCAGTACATTTACGTACCGTGCGGCGGAGCTGGAGCTTTTGGGCATCTCCAGCTTACCACGAGAGGTGGCCGTATCGCTGCGGAAAAGTGGACCCAGAGCGCGCCGCGCTCGCCGGTGTGAGTCGCGCGAGGAGAGATCATGGCAGGAGCACCGCGCATCGTGTCAGTGCCAGAGAGGCAACCGAGCACTGGGTGGCGCCAGATTGTGGACGATGAGACCTGGCTGGGACGCCTCATGCTCGCCCCCGCGATTCTCTATATCACCCTCCTCATTGGCGCCCCCTTTATCTTGGCGCTGTACTACAGTCTCAGCGATATCACCGTTGGTAGTGAGACGATGCATTTCGTGGGCCTGCAGCATTTTCAGGAGGTCGTGCAGACTCCCAAATTCCTCCAGGCGCTGCGTAATACCTTTTTGTTTGCTTTTGTGTCGCAGCACCTGGTGCTCGTGCTGGCCAATATCCTGGCCCAGGTGTTGCGCCACGAGTTTCGCGGCAAGTGGCTCGTGCGTTGTCTGCTACTGCTGCCCTGGGTCGCCCCTATTTCCCTGGGCAGCATTGGCTGGCTGTGGATTTTTGACTCACTCTATAGCGTGTTGAACTGGACGTTGCAAGCGTTCGGCTTCCTGGCGCCCACAGCGCGACTCATGTGGCTGGGGAAACCCAATTTGGCGCTGGGGTGTATTATTGCCGTGCACGTCTGGCGCCTCTTGCCTCTGGCGACGGTCATTCTCATGGCCGGTTTGAGTTCCATTCCACAGGACATTCATGATGCGGCTGCCATGGACGGTGCCGGGTTCTGGCGGCATCATTTCCAGATCACCATGCCCCTGGTGGCCCCCATTATGATCGTGGCGGTGCTCTTTGGGTTCGTCTTTGCGTTCACGGATATGATCGTGATCTACGTACTGACGCGGGGTGGTCCGTACAACAGCACGCAAGTATTGGCGAGCCTGGCGTTCTTCACGGGCATTGACGGTGGCGATTTAGCCGAAGGTGCGGCCATCTCGCTGTTTCTCTTCCCATTGCTCGTGGCGGTTGCCATCGCCTTCCTGCGCCTGGCCCGGCGCGCTGAGGTGGTGTGAGATGCTGAAAAAATGGCTGGCGGGCGGCTCGCATTTCGGGATTCTGGCGGTGTTTGTCACGTTCACGGCGTTTCCGTTCTATTGGATGCTGATTACCGCCTTCAAACAGACCCGTGATCTGCTCGATCCCAAGAACAACCCCTTTCTGTTCAACCTGCCCCCGACCTTCGAGCACGTGCGGGTGCTGTTCAGCGAGACCATGTTTGGGCAATGGCTCCTCAACACGGCCCTGGTGGGCGTGCTGGTGGTCGGCATTACATTGCTCCTGGCCGTCCCCGCTGGCTATAGTCTGGCGCGCCTCACCGGTCGCCTGGGGGAGCAGCTTGGTATTGCCATCTTTCTGACCTATTTAGTGCCCCCCACGATCCTGTTCATTCCCCTGTCGCGGGTCATTGCCACGCTCAAGCTCCAGGATTCACTGTGGTCGTTGGTGCTGGTCTACCCGAGCTTTACCGTGCCGTTCTGCACCTGGTTGCTGATGGGGTTTTTTAAGGCCATCCCGCGTGACCTGGAGGAGGCCGCCATGCTGGACGGCTACAGCCGCTTCGGGGCCTTTGTGCGCGTGGTGATTCCGGTCTCTGTGGCGGGGCTTTTAACCGTGGTGATTTTTACCTTCACGCTCGTCACCCAGGAGTTTGTGTACGCCCTGACGTTCATCACGGCGGTCTCGCACTACACCGTGAGCGTGGGCGTGCCCACCTTTCTCGTGCGCGGGGACGTCTATTTCTGGGGCTCTCTGATGGCCGCCTGCTTCATCGCCAGTGTGCCCATTGCCGTCCTGTACAACTTCTTCCTGGATCGGTTTATCGCTGGCTTTACGGTGGGCGCGATTAAGTGAGGGCGGTCCTGGCTTGCCTTGCTCTGCGGTGGGTTGTATGATCTTGCGCAGTGTACACATGTGTAGATGCTGCTAGCCACGGGATCGCCGCGAATCTCATCTATGTTACGTGAGGGATGTTATGGCGCAATCACCAGTCGATACCATTTCTGCTATTCAGCACCTGATCACGGAGGACGACACACCCGTGGATAACCTGCCCTCCAAAAAAAGCAACGCTTGCTGACCGAGCCGCTCTATAGTGCGTGGTCCGGCCCAGGGGCAGGGCGGACATTCCTGGCGGCGGCAAACGTGGGGGGGGCTGCGCAGATGCGCAACCCGGCGATCGTACCGGATATGTTTCTGAGCCTGGATGTCCAAGTGGCAGAGGACTGGTGGCGTAAGGAGCACCGTTCATATCTTGTGTGGGAATTCGGCAAGCCACCCGAGCTGGTGCTGGAAATCGTCTCTAACACCGAAGGCAACGAGGATGGGGAGAAGAAACACACATACGCCCAGATGCATGTTGACTATTACGTGATCTATAGACCCACTCCAGCAGGTAATGTCCGATGTTCTCACGGTCTACAGGCTACGCAACGGCGTGTACGAACGCCAGGCGACCACACAGTTGCCGTTGCTCAAGTTAGGCCTGGTACTGTGGGAAGGCACGTTCGAGGGCAAGCACGACACCTGGTTACGCTGGACGGACGAGCACAGCGTGCTCATCCCGACAGGCAAGGAACGCGCGGAACAGGAGCGGCTGCGGGCCGAGCAGGCCGAGGACCTGTTAAGCCAGGAACGCCAGCACGCCGATACTCGGAGGAGATCAACGGCGTACCAAAAAAGCTAAAGCCTATTTGGCACTGACGCCTGCGACGGCTCGGTTATCCTGTTGACCACAAGAACCGGTAGAGGACAAATCCTTATGCAACAATAGGTTGTATGCACTTTGCGGTTCGTGGTACAACCGTGGGTTTTGGGCCTCATTGTCATAGGAGATCTCGCTTGCCCGAGCGGATGTCCAGCATTCATGGAGCAATCCGACAAGGCCTACGATGCCGAGAGCGGCGCTCAAAGTCAGTATCGTCCAGACGACCACACGACCTCCTTGTTTATCACCTTTGCACTTTTTCGCTCTATGCTGCATACCCTCTGCGTGCTGAGGCACTCTTTTCAAGCGACTTGAATGTACCCCTCAGGAGGGACACGCGGTAGGAGAAGGATCACATGATGCTTGTAACCTTTGTCACAAGAGGAGGGGGCACAGGGAAGGCTGCCCTGCAGAATCGGAGCAATTTGCTACACCAGACGATAGCTCCTTTGTGAAGGCTTACTCGCAAGGACTATCAAAAACCGCAGGTTAAACGAGAATCCGGGCAAAGAGACATTTTTTCACTCTCACGTGTCAGCGTGGGTGGGACTGTCCTTTTTTTGTTGCCTTTTTCGAAAGGAGTAGCAGAGGCCTCACGCGCTGCTCGAAGAGCACAGGCACAAAGAGATGGCTGGCGACCAAGCTTGCCAGGGCCACCATCGCCAGCCTACACGACCACGAGGAGCAGTCTCCATGATGGTTGCACGAGTCCCCAGAATGCATGGCTGGAGTCATTCTTGGAAACCCCTGCCTGTTTTTTTTATAACCTTCGTGCACCCTGGTAGACTGAGGAAGGATCTCTATCCCCGTTGTAAAGAAGAGCAATATCTGTGCCAAGACTTTGCTCTCTTTCCATGCGGCGCTTGAACGATGGGAGGCCCGAGGGACATACCTGTTTTTTTCGGGGAAACCTGAAGGTTTTTCACGACACATCTGTCTGTTTTTGCCTACAGGCGGAGACGGGAACGGTGTGCTGGTGATACCGACATGTGTATCATGCGTTTGTCGTGAAGGGGTGGGCGTCGATAGTCAGGGAGGCACGCATGCGGCCTCGCCACACTCCGCGTCCTCCCGTGAGAAAAAACGTCTCACTGTTTGTGGCGGTTCTGCCGGGCGCAGCATACACAACCGGGAGGGAAGGTGTCAATGCAGGTATTCCCCGTTTTTCCCTATAGGGAAAAGCTGATATCAAATTGCTGAGGTTAAGCAAGTTTTCGAGGGGTACACATTCAATGCGAAATAGCCCTGTAATGAGAAGTGGATAGCAGAATGGATCACGTGAACGGTGAAGAAAAAGGAGACTACAGTGCTCAAGAGCTAGGCATAACGCTCAGGCACAACCTGTGTCGATCATTATGGTCGCTGGCAGGAGGGTTTTCCCCAGCGGCGTGTATCCCCAAAGGGGTGACAATGTGGAGAGTCCGATGTTTAAGGATGAGGCTGACGTTCTTCGGACGCTCGCGGCATGCAGAACCGAGGCGTCAGCCCTGGGGATGGGTACTCTTGGATTACGGCTGTTCTAAGATTTTCTTGCGCTGCTTTTCGTACTCGTCCCGGCTTAGCGCGCCGCTCTCGTAGGCTTTTTGCAGGTCGGAGAGTTGTTCGCCTTTGGACTTCGTGATGACCACATTCTCTGTTTTGGCCCCACCCCCGCCACAGCTCGAAAGCAGCACCGACACAGCCAGGACCAGGGCTACGCAAGCGGCAGAGAGACGTCTCATGTATGACCTCCATCATCTTCATAGAGACAGGACTGCTGCATGAGTGTGATGTCTACCATGCCAGGGAGATTGGCGACCACCTGTTCGAGGAATTCGTTGACATACCCATGGGGGTGTGCGCCAATGAGGTGATGGTCAATCCCAAAGTGGTGGGCGGGTGGTTCTATCCAGGCACCGGTGCAGGAAGGACAACGCACTTCCATATGCTGCAAGCGGCGCTGTAAGCGGTGCTGCCCTCGCACCGTTCCCTCCCTGCAATCTGTGCTAGAATACGGCCCTGGCTTGCACGCGTATCACGCACCTGAGGAGGACGCAGCATGGCAAACAACAAGATCCGCGTAGGGAATGTCGAAATCCTGTCACTGTCGGACGGCTTACTCGAATTCGATCTGTGCAACTTTTTTCCAACGATTCCGCAGGAACAGTGGCACCCGTATGAAGCCCACCTCACTGCGGAGCATCACGTGCGCTTCAACCTGGGTTCCTTCTTGGTACGCTCAGACGGGCGGACCATTTTAGTGGACACCGGTCTAGGGCCTAAACCCGTGGATGCCCCTGAGGCTCCCTGGGGCCAACTGCTGCACGATTTCACCACCAATGGCGTGCGGCCTGAAGAGATTGATATGGTGGTGATGACACACTTGCACCGCGACCATGTGGGCTGGAACCTCATGATGCAGGGCGGGAAGTACACGCCAACCTTCCCGAACGCCCGCTACTGGATGAGCGCGATAGATTGGGAGGTCTGCCACCAACCTGCAGTCCGCGACCGCTTCCCCAATGCGCCGACCTGTGTCTGGCCCCTGGCCGATCTGGGCCTTGTGGAGCTGATGCACGGCGAGCACACGTTAACGCGCGATTTGACCGCTCTGCCCACGCCCGGCCATACCCCGGGCCACATGAGTATTTTAATTACGTCGCAAGGAGAACGGGCTCTGATTCTGGGAGACGCGGCGCACAATCCAGCCCAGCTGCAGGAGACCGACTGGGTCTCGCGGGCGGACATGGACCCAGAGGTGACGAGACAGACCCGACGGACCCTGGTAGAACGATTGGAACGAGAAGAGATCGTAGTGGCCGCGGGCCATTTCCCCGCGCCCGGGTTCGGGAAGGTTATGCGTTTACAGGGCCACCGCTATTGGCAAGTGCTCTAGCGCCGGGCTCTCGCCGGTGCGCCTCCGCGCGTGTGCTTTCCTCCACTGCTAGAAGCGGCAAGCCTGACAGACTGGGAGAGGGAGTAAGTGGCGATGCAGGGTATTGCTATTGTCGAAGCGGATCTCGGTGACCCACAGCACCAGGACGCGATTGTGCATCTCATCGATATGTACGCCCGCGATCCAATGGGCGGGAGGAAGGCGCTACCTGAGGCAGTGCGCGCGGCGCTCATCCCTGGGTTACAGCGCCATCCCACGACCGTAGTGTTTCTCGCCTGGCATAGCGCTACCCCAGTAGGGATTGCTGTCTGCTTTGTCGGATTCTCAACGTTCCTGGCTCGTCCCCTCGTCAACATCCACGATCTGGCCGTTATCCCCGCGTATCGTCGTCATGGCGTTGGGCGTCTCCTCCTGGAGCGGGTCGCTGCCAAGGGGAAAGCCTTAGGTTGCTGTAAGCTCACCTTAGAGGTCCGGGCCGACAACCACTCGGCACAGCGGCTCTATGAGGCGGTGGGATTTGATAGTGCTGCCTCGTATGGCGGCGCGGTGCACGTATTGTTTCTGGAGAAGCGACTTTAGCGAGGCGGCCACTCCACCATGTCGCCTCGCTTTTGGCCTCTAGGTGAGCATGACTCACCCCAAATTCCAGGCACCGCTGACTAGCAGGTTCGTACCAGAAACATAGCTGGCCGGCTCGGAGAGCAGATAATCCAGCGCTCCTAGGATGTCCTGAAAACTCCCTGGGTGTCCGGCGGGAAGTCGCTGTGGTGGGTTGCCAACACTGTTTTCGAGAAAGCCTGGGGAGATCATATTCACCGTGATGCCTTTGGGCATGAGCAGTTGCGCGTAGCTGCGCGTGAGCACGTGCACACCCAGTTTGGCGATGTGATACGGGGTAGCCATGACGTGCGCCTCAATGCGATCACAGGCGGAGTCTCCTAGATTAATGATGCGGCCTGGCGGCCTGGCGGCTTCTAGGAGCGGTAAGGCGAGCTGGGTGAGATGAAACGTCGTTGTGCAATTGAGCGTGAATGCTTGCTCCCACTGCTCAAGCGTGATGTTGGGCAGACGCTCCATGAGGTACCAGCCGAGATTGTTGACCAGCACGTGTAACTCGGAAGTCCTCTCAGCCACCTGGTGCAGCAAGTGCTCACGGCCAGTGCGGCGCGACAAATCCGCCTGCACGCAGGTCACCTGGCCGCCCGCGGTGGTCAATTCTGCCTGTAACGCCTCAGCGGCTAGCTGGCTCGCGTAATAGTGGACGAACAGCGTGTACTGTTGGGCAGCTAGGTGGCGCGTGATGGCTTGCCCCAGGCCCTGAACTCCGGCAGTGACTAACGCATAGCGGCGCTTCATGATGCGTACAGATCCATCACCTGGCGGATGCGATGCACGGTTCTCACCTCGTGCGAGCGAATGACATGTGTGCCGCCTAAGAGAGCCAGGACACTGAAGAACGGCTCGGCGGCACGGCGCTCGTCCTCTAAAAAGATTTCCGGGGCATGGGGCAGAATATTGAATGTGGGATAGCCGATCGCATGCAGGCGAAAACAGTGCAGGAAAGTGTTGAGCTGGTAATTGATGCGCAAGCAGCTGTCCTGGAGGTTGTTGTAGTAGAAGCCAAGACCCGGATCGATAAAACACTTTGTGACGCCATAGCGCGCGGCCTGGGCGATCAAGTCCCGGAAGTAATGCCCGATCTCGGCAATCATGTCGTCGTGGAAGCGGAAGTCACTGACCTGGCGTACGGTTGGACCCTGGACATAGCACAGAACGACCGCAACGTCGTACGTTGCCGCCAGTTTAAAAATGTCCTCACCATACAGCGTCCCGGTTAAGTTAAAAATATCGGCCCCCACCCTGGCACAGGCTTCGAGTACTTCAGGATAGTAGCTTTCGACAGAGACCAGCAGCTGGCGCGCTTTGAGCGCCTCGACGACTGGTAAGAGTCGCTCCAACTGCTGGTGAATATCGGCCTGACGGGCGTGTGGCAGCGTCGACTCCGCACCGATGTCGATAATGTCGGCGCCATCAGTGTGTAACATCTCGGCACGGGCAATCGCCTCTGCCGTGGTGGCGCACACGCTTTCGCGATACCACGAATCGGTGGACAGATTGATCACGCCGACCAGATAGCGATAGCGGTTGAAGTCAAACAGCCGCCCGCCGATGGGAAATGTCCGTACTGGCTTACCCAGCGTGTCGCGATATGTCTCAAGCAAGGTGCTCAGCACATGATGATCGAGCACTATGTCCTCCCTAAAAAGCTCGGAAGAGCGTAGCACAGAGTTGCTGGCCTTTGTCGGAGTTGCCAGCCATGGTCAGTGCAGCACTCTGGAGCTTGGCGTCGACATTGGCTCGCCCCACGGTCAGTAGAAACATGCTTTCAGCGTCAGCGCTGAGAGCGGCATCACACTGGTGCGGGGGCGTTGCCTCATAGGTCACTGTCTTACCTCGTACCGTAAAACCCCATGCCGCGTCACCCGTGCGTAGCACGTACACACCGTCGAGCCCCTCAGACAGCCGCTGTTGGAGAAACTGGAGCTGCATTTCAGGGATAGCATCGAGCAGGGCAGGTACCACGCCCGGTGACAGGTGCGCCGGCGTTTCGTAGGGCTGGCGTATGTCCCAATCGTGAGCACTCAGTTCGATAAGGCGCATGCCGATCCAGAGACCAATGGGAATCAGCCCGCGCGGATGCCGGGCAACTTTGGCAAGGTCCGATTCCTGGAGTGACTCTAAGACTGCCTGCAGTTGGGCTCCTTTCTGTTCAAACCCCTCTAGGAGCGCTGTGGGGCCGCCATCGATGAGTTTTTTGCTAGCGGCCTGCCGCGCCTCGCGGAACTCTGCTGGGGTATTGATGCCCCAGGGAAATGTGGGCGCACCGCTGCGGCCAGCCGTAATCACCTGCGCATAAAAATCGCCCCCCATGGTGAGATGGGCCACCGCATCAGCGGCCGTCCAGCCTGGGCAGTAGGCCGGGCGGCTCCAGTAGCTCTGCGGCCAACTGCGTAAGGCTTGCACCAGGCGCGCGGTCTCGCGCCCCACCACGGGAATATTCGCGAGTTGTTCACGGGTATTGAAGGCCATACCAGATCTCCCTCTCTTTACACCAACACTGCGTCCTCGACGTCGAACACTGTCGGTTGCTGCACTGGTGTACACAAGGCATGCATAGTCTGTTCCACGAACTTCCGGCGCCAGGCATATTCCTCAGCCTGAGGCTTTTCGGGTGCCCCAAAAGGATGGTGGAAACGCCCACCTCGCACAATACGATTGGCGCCGACGCGGGTGGCCACTGTATACAGACAGGTAGCCAGAACCGTCGGAATACCCACACGCTCACACTCTTTGGCAATCGTAGCACCGCTACGCGTTCCCGTCCCTCACGTAGCTGGCAATACCACCGCCTGGACGCCACGTTGTACGAGCAGGGCAGCAATCTCCGCACCAATGCGCTTCATGGCGTTCAGGCTGCCCATATTGCCTACCGTGACAAACACGTCATCGAGCAGCTTCCCGATGACGCCGTCGCGTTCCAGCTCACGCAGGGCATCCAGAGGCACCACGCGGTTCGGGTCTTGCAACGCGGCGGTGTTGTCATAGCCACCATGCACGGCATCCCACTCGCCAGCCACGAGACGCTCCATCCCCCCCACATGGTACGAGGCCCAGTGGGTGGCGGCGGCTGAGGGTAAACGATCCGGGTTGCCCTTGCGTACCAGCCCGGCCTCGGTCACCAGTG
>WNGB01006339.1_pt1 | contig 17402 bp, 18 predicted proteins | sample 5400681 | NCBI WGS metagenome assembly WNGB01 (sample SAMN13153367, study PRJNA577476) | soil metagenome | isolation source: 115 cm soil or saprolite under grassland replicate 2 | place: USA:California | collected 2016-06-15 | reverse complement strand
GGGGTCGCCCGACCGGTCGGCTCCACCAGCCCGTCCAAGGCCGCAAGCAGCCCAGGGTCGTGTGCGGCCGCCTTGGGACGTCCTGCGCCTGGGCGGCGGGCCCGCCGGGTCAACTCGGGGCCTTGGTCGACCTCGCTGGTCCCAATGCGGACCGTGGAACGGGCCATGCCCGACGCGCGAGCGACCATCGCGATCCCGCCGCGGCCCAGCGCCCGTGCCTGCGCGCCGGCCAGCAGGCGCCGCCGCCGCTCATCCAAGTGCGGCGACAGCACCGCGAACATCGCCGCAAGCGCCTCCTCGGTCACCTCCACACCCGGAGACTACACGGATGAGTAATTCACCGCTGAGCCCTAACGCCATGCAGCCCCCGGCACCCGGTCTGCCGTGCCACGGCGAGCGACCGGGGTTAGCAACGCTTCCGCCACGCTTCGGGACGTCACCGAATTTGCGGGATCAACCCTCTTTGCGGGATGGATACGGAGAAGTACCCAGCCCACGTGTCCGCTCGGTCACGCGCGGGTAGACGACGGCCCCAAGCACGATCAGCGACAGAGGTACGAGGAGGTGCGAGATGACCGCAGCCACGCTCGACCTACCTGTCCGCGCCGATGGCCAGCTCGGCAGCGACCAGGCCCCCCTGCAGCAGCTCGCCGACGAGGTGGCGGCGCTGTGGTCGGCAGGAACCGGCCTGGAGCTGCAACCGGCGGCTGCGGCGTTGGAGGACGCCCACGCCAGGGTCGTCCTGGCAGAGCCGTGGCGGCCCGGTGAGCTGGAGGAGGCACCGGAGGAGGCCGCACTCAGCCGCTTGGACCGGCCGTTTGGTCGGCGTGCCGGCGACCTCGCGCCGGTACTGGAGGCGCCGACCCGCCAGCTGCTTGGCCGTTCCCTTACCCAGGTGCGCGCCCGCGACCACCGCGATCAGGGGCGGATTGTCGTCGACCTGTCGCTGGCACAGGCCTGAAGGCTGCCTGCCTGGCCGAACAGCGAGCCCCGTCACAGCGGCGCGCGGCTGCGCCAAGCCCACCCGAGGCTGTCGAAGTGGGTCGGCTGCGCATGGGGCGGGGCTCGCCAGGGCGGCGATGAGGTCCAGCGTGGCCGTCGCCGCATGGAACCCTCGAGTCAACCGCACCACCGGCCGCTTCGGCCAGTTCGTGACCGACCCGAGCTGCTACTTCGACCCTGACACGGAGCGGTGGTTCCACGTCGTGCTGACCCTCGAGGTGAACCCGGTCACCGGCGCCTTCCTCGGCCCGAACCACCTCGACCTCGCCGTCAGCAACACCTCCAACCCGACCGGGTCGTACACGATCTACCGCATCCCGGCCCAGGACGACGGCACCCAGGGCACGCCCAACCATGACTGCGCCGGCGGCCCGTGCCTGGGCGACTTCCCGCACATCGGCGCCGACCGCAACGGCTTCTACATCACCACCAACGAGTACCCGTTCTTCGCGGACGGGTTCCACGCCGCTCAGGTCTACGCCTTGTCCAAGAGCGCGCTGGCGTCCGGCGCCGCGACCGTCTCGGTCACCCAGATCGACACGATCGGGGCTGTCGGCGCCAACCCAGGCTTCACCGTGTGGCCCGCGACAACCCCCGCTGGCGGGTACGCCGATGACCTCGGCGGCACCGAGTGCTTCCTCAGCTCCATGGCGGCCGAGGACGCCAACGGCACCGGCACCGACAACCGCATCGCGCTGTGGGCGCTCTCCAACACCGCCTCACTAAACAGCGCAAGCCCCGCGATCAGCCTGCGCAACGCCATTGTCCCTGTGACGACCTACAGCCAGCCGCCCAAGGCCGACCAGAAGGTCGGCGACATCCCGCTCGGCGAGTGCATCAACGACACCACCACCCCAACTCCGGCCGGCATCGGCTGCTGGCGGCTGCTGTTCACCGCCGAGCCAGCACACAACGAGGTTGAGTCGCGCCTTGACACCAGCGACACCCGTATGCAGCAGGTGGTATTCGCCAATGGCAGGGTCTGGGGCGCGCTCGGCACCGCCGTCAGCGTCGGCGGGGCGACCAAGGCGGGCGTCGCGTTCTACGCGGTGGCTCCCCGGATCTCCGCGACCAGCCTTGCCGGCAGCATCGTCAAGCAGGGCCAGTTCGGCGTGGCAGGCAACCACTTGAGCTACCCGAATGTCGGCGTGACCGCCAACGGCCGGGGCGTCGCCCAGACCTGCACGCTCACCCAATGGCTGACCGCCCCGATCGGAAGCTGCAACAACACCCGCACGTCGCTGGCCAACTGGGCCACCCGAATCAGCCTGATCAAGCCATAGGGGCATGCCACCGGGGCCGCCTCCAGTAGGCGGGAGGCGGCCCCGTATGCCGTGTCGGCGCCGATGTCAGCGGGTCAGCGCCGCCGTCTCCTCTTCGAGCTCGCCGAGGGCGACGTCGGGTTTGCGGAACAGGCTGCTCGGCCACCACATCCAGCGGCCGACGTCGAGCGTCAGGGCGGTGACCAGCACCGAGCGGACCACGAAGGTGTCGAGCAGCACGCCGAACGCCACCGCGAAGCCGATCTCGGTGATGAACACCAGCGGCAGCGTGCCAAGGGCGGCGAACGTCCCCGCCAGCACCACGCCCGCGGAGGTGATCACCCCGCCGGTGGCGGCCAGGCCGATCAAGGCGCCCCGCCGGGTGCCGTGGCGCTTGGACTCCTCGTGGACCCTGGTCATGAGGAAGATGTTGTAGTCGACGCCCAGGGCGGCCAGGAACACGAACGTCCACAGCGGGAACGCCGGGTCGGCCCCGGCGAAGTGGAAGAGGTGGTTGAAGGCCAGCGAGCTCACGCCCAGCGCCGCCCCGAACGACAGCACCACCGTGGCGACCAGCAGCAGCGGAGCCACCAGCGAGCGCAGCACCAGGGCGAGGATGACCAGCACCACGACCAGCACCAGCGGCACCACCAGGTCCCGGTCGTGCCGGGAGGCCCGCAAAATGTCGAGGTTGACCGCGCTGCCGCCACCGACCTTGGCGTCGGCCCCCGGGATCGCATGCACCCTGGAGCGCAGCCGGTCGACGGTGTCATAGGCGGCCTGGCTGTCGGCGCTGCTGGCCAGCGTCCCCTCGACGTAGGCGTAGCCGTCCTTGACGACCGGACGCGTAACGGCCGTCACCCCGGGGGTGGCGGACAGGGCCGACTGCAGCTGCCCCGCGGCGTCGGCCCTGCCGACGACCTGCACCGGGCTGCCGGCACCGGCCGGGAAGTGGCGGGCGAGCACCTGCTCTCCGGTCACCGCCTCGGGCTTGGTGCGGAAGGAGTCCTTGCCCTGCAGGCCGCTGGCCTTGAGCCCGGTCACGCCCAGCGCCAGCGATCCCAGCACGACGGCGGTCACCACCCAGACGATCCGGGGCCGGCGGGCGATGCGGGCTCCGATCCGCGCCCACAGACCCCGCTCGGTGGGCTCTGGGGAACCGAGCGTGGGCCGCAGCGGCCAGAACATCCACCGCCCGAAGATGACCAGCAGCGCCGGCAGCAGGGTGAGCATGGCGCACAGGCCAACCGCCACACCGATCGCCATCACCGGGCCCAGGCTCTTGGTGGAGTTCAGCTCGGCGACCAGCAGGCACAACAGGCTCAGGATCACGGTGGACCCGCTGGCGATGATCGCGGGCCCGGCGCGGCCCAGTGCCACGGCCATCGCCTCGTGGCGGTCGGCGCGGCGGCGCAGCTCCTCGCGGTAGCGGGCGGTCAGCAGCAGGGCGTAGTCGGTGCCGGCGCCGAAGACCAGCACGGTCAGGATGAACGCGCTCTGGCCGTTGACGGTCAGGCCCGCGTGCCTGGCGAGCAGGTAGATCACCGCCTGCGCGGCGGTCAGGGCGACGAACACGCAGCTCAGGGGGAGCAGCCACAGTACCGGGCTGCGGTAGGTGAGCAGCAGGATGACGATGACGATGACCGCTGTGATGTACAGCAGCGTCGAGTCAAAGCCGGAGAACACGTGGGCGAAGTCGGCGAAGTACCCGGCCGGCCCGGTCACGTACACCCCAAGCCCTCCGGCGTCGGCCCGCGCGATGGACCGCAGCTCGTTGACCCTCGGGCTGAGCTCCTCCCAACCGTTGCCCTCCTCGGCAACCTTGATCGGCACGACCACCTGCAACGCCCGGCCGTCCTTGGCCGGGATCGGGCCCAGGACCTTGCCGCTGACGTCCTTGACGGCGGCGAAGCGCCTGACGTCGGCGGCTGCCTTGGCCCGGTCGGCCGCGGTGACGGCGCCGTCGGCACGTTCGTACACCACCAGGGCCGGGAAGACGTCGCTGGGCGTGAACCGCTTGGCCAGCTCGACGACCTGGGTGGACTCGGCGCTGTTCGGCAGCCAGGCGGACGCGTCGTTCTGCTGCGCGCTGTTGAGCTTGCCGGCAAGCGGGCCCGCGACCACGAACACCGCGATCCAAAAGACCAGCACCGCCCACTTGCTCCAGCGCCCACACGGAAAGCTTGCGATCCTTCGCGCTCCGCCCATGACACCCCTCAGCTGTCACATCCCACACCGTCGATTACGATCCACCGTGATACCGGAGCCGGGTCACCCCACATCTATAGTTGTATCTTGGCCCCCCGACAGCCGCTAGCCCTGGCCTGGCCATAGTTTATCGCTGGCGACGGCCGGCGGCCGTCGCCACTCCGGCCCGCTCCTGCGATCGCTCCGCCGTTCGAGGTACTTGTCGACCTGGCGCCGCTCCCAGGATCAGCAGCACTCCCTTCGCGTCTCCAGCAACCGCTCTCCAAAGCGAAGACGTTCAAGGCGTGTGAACAATCGTTCGGTCGCCGGTCTCGGCTCGGAGACGTCGCCGACCGCACGTGAACGGTAGACCGGTGACGCCGGAGATCCACTCTCGTCGTGTCGAGCGCAATTCCGGCTGGGTTGCATTTATGCCGACCCAGGCCATGCTAGAGCCGCGCCTTCGGCCCGTCCGGTGACCAGGCCACGAAGAGGACCGGCTCGGTATAACCGCGCAAGATGCCGCGAATGCGAGATGCCTGCCGCGGCGCTCGTGCGCTGCGCTGCGTCGATCGCTCGACTTGGCAGTGTGATCCGAGCGCAGCCGGGCCCTGATCGAGGGTATGGCTCGCTCTGGAACTCCTCGGAATGGCAGGGGCGAGTGGACGCCGCGGCGGCCGCGCTGCGCTCCGCGCTCGCATCCCACACGAGTGGCTACGCGACGTCGCACCACCCATCACCGCGCTGGTCGACGCCCAGCCGCCCCAAGTCCAGGATCGCGTGTGGGCCAAGGTCACCCAGGCGTGGGCGCCGTACACTACCGCCGACGGCCGCGTCCGCCTGGAGAACCAAGCTGTCTGGGTGACCGGAACGAAGTAAGACATTGTTCCCTTTTGTTGGCTGGTCAGACCGGCTTGAAGCACACGCGGGCCAAGTCGGCTGGGATCTTCAACGTGATCGCACTCATTCCAGCGACTGTCGAGGGGGGCCGACGTCGCCGAAACCGGCTGCCTGCGCGCCGACGGGTCGCGTCGCCGCGGCCCTCGGAGGCCCACACCACCGCCGAGCCCGCTGTGACCGCGGCGACGCGCATGGACGCACCCCTCTCGCCCGGTGCAGCAGCCCGACGCAGACGGGGCCTCAGCGCCGCCCGCGCCGGGCCAGCGGGCCGCGGCCAAAGCCGCCGATCCACTCCGAGCCCCGCCGCAGCCGCCCGGTCCACGGTGACGCCGGCTGCCGCAGCTCGGTGCGTCGCGCGATCTCCTCGAGCGCCCAGGCCACGATCGGGATCGCCACAGTGATGATCGCCAGCCTTCGGAGCCCTCGCCGTGTCCTGCCTGCCATCGCCTCTCCCTCTGACCGACCAAACCTCACTTTAGCTGCGACTACCCGCCGCAGTCCCGCAGGACACCCCAAGGTCGAGAGGTCCTTCGGGCTACCGAGGCCGCCGGATGGTGGGTATGGGTAAGGCCGAAGACCTCGTCCAAGGCATGGTCGCTGGCACAGCTGGCCCAGGTGGGCCGTCGTAACCGCACAGGTGTCCCGCGCAGCGCTCTGGAGGTCGCCGTGGCCGCTCGCCCCCCTGGCTGGTCACCAGGGCGCGGCTCAGCCCCGATCCGCTCCTGGCAGAACTGACGCGTCTGGCCAGTCGATAACAGCGCGCCACGATCGGGACGTCCCCAAGGTCCAGTCTCGCCACCGACGCCAACGGCTCTATTGCCAACGAGGCCATCACCGCCCTGGAGGGACGCCGTCCCGCCGGCACCGGGAAGGTCGCGTCAGAAGCGGAGCGGTCGGTCGTGTCAGGTGGGCTGCTGGCTGCTGAGCATGGAGAACAACTCCGGCAGCCTACCGGTCGCCTCGGCCGGGGCGATCGGATTGTAGTAGTCGCGGTAGGACACGATCTGGCCACCCTGCACTCGAATCACCGCGATCGAACGAAGGCGCACCGGCCGGCCGGTCCCGATCACTGTCCCGTGCAACTCCAGCTCGGCGACGATCACCTCGGGGTCGTGGGTCTGGTGAACCGAGTCGGCTCGGTAGCCTTGGAACTTCAGCAGGGTGGCGTTCTGCCGTGCCGCGAGGTGGTCGGGGCCGGCGGCGAGGAGCTCGTTGGCCTCGTTCTGGATCCAGTCGGTGACGTCGGTGTCGGCTGGGCCGCCGTTGGGCGGGTTGTACTTGAAGCCGCCGTCCTCGGGAGGGTTGTGGGACGGGGTCACAACGATCCCGTCGGCCATGTGGTCGCTGTGACCGCGGTTCCAGGTGAGGATCGCGTGGGAGATCACCGGGGTGGGCGTGTACCCGTCGGCGCGGTCCACCACGATCTCGACGTCGTTGGCCGCGAGTACCTCGACGGCGCTGTGGAAGGCCGGCTCGGACAGCGCATGGGCGTCTCGGCCCACGAAGACCGGCCCGTCGATGCCGTGCTGCCGGCGGTAGAGGCAGATCGCCTCGGTGGTGGCGAGGATGTGGGCCTCGTTGAATGCGGTCTTGAAGGCCGAGCCGCGGTGACCGGAAGTGCCGAAGGCGACCCGCGCGGCCGTCCGGCGAACCCGCTCACGGTCATTGCAGCCCCTCTCGTCGCGGTCGCGGACGTGTCCACTGACTTGTCATCGTAGAGGGACTCCAGCGGCACTGTTGCAGCTAGATTCGCGCGATCGGGCTCTGCTTGTGCGGGTCAGCGGCTGGGTGGGGGGCGGAGCCCGTCGAAGACAACGCCCAGGGCGCGGGCTCGGAGGCCCGCGTCCCGGCCGGCGTGCTCGACCGACCGGGAAGTGCCGATCATCAGGACGATCAGCTCGGCGAGGTGGACGTCGTCGCGGACGGCGCCGGCCCGCTGGGCGCGGGTGAGCAGCGTCTCGACGGCCCGGTGCAGCTCGTGCAGGACCTGCTGGTGGGCGCTCTGCACGGCCTCGACGTCGACGCCTGCGCCGGCCAGCGCGTCGGCGAGCGCGTGCTTGGTCGCCGACAGCTCGACCCATTGCGTGAAGAACGCGAAGAACGCGGCGCCGGGGTCGTCGGCGGCCGACAGCGATCGTGCCTGGTGGGTCAGCCCGTGCAGACGCTCGACGATGACCGCCTCGAGCAGCGCCTCTTTGGTCGGGAAGTGCCGGAAGACGGTGCCGATGGCGACCCCGGCCCGGCGCGCGACCTCTTCGGTCGAGGCCGATGGGCCGTCGGCGGAGAATACAGCGTCGGCCGCTTGGAGGATCCGCGCCCGGTTGCGTCGGGCGTCGGCGCGCAGCGGCTTGGCGGCCTCGGGGCCGTCCCTGTCGGTTGCGTGAGGCGTCACCGTGGTCGCCCTTCCCTGCTCCGTTGACAAGTCGAGTCGTCACTCATAATGTGTAGTCGAGCCGCGACTCATCTTATCGCCAACGACAGTGGAGTGGAGCGATTTGCCATGGATCTTGGACTCGAAGAACGCGTCGCGCTGGTCACCGGCAGCTCCCAGGGAATCGGCGCGGCGGCGGCGGTCCTGTTCGGCAGGGAAGGCGCGCGAGTCGCCGTCACCTATCACCAGCATCGCGCCAAGGCCGAGGACGTCGTCAAGGAGATCGAGCATGCGGGCGGGGAGGCCCTGGCGGTCCCGCTCGACCTCGCCGCGGCCGAATCCATCCACGCCGCCGCCCGGACGGTGCTCGACACCTGGGGCCATATCGACGTCCTGGTGAACAACGCCGTGCAGTGGGGGAGCCGGCTTCCATGGGAGGCGCCTCAGTTCGAGGAGCTCCCGCCCGCGGAGTGGCGTGCCTCGCTGCGGGCCAATACCGAGGGCCCCTACGCCGCGATCCAGGCGGTGCTGCCCTCGATGCGCGAGCGGCGATGGGGTCGGATCGTCAACGTCTCGTCCGGTGTCGCCGTGGACGGTGTCCCTGGCACCGGCCCGTACGGCGCCGCCAAGGCCGCGCTGCACGGTCTGACGCGGACCCTCTCCAAGGAGCTGGGACCAGCCGGGATCCTCGTCAACGTCGTGATGCCGGGCGTGACGCTGACCGAGCAGATGGCGGCCGCGCTGCCCGCCGCCATTCGCGAGCAGCGAGCGCAGGCCTCTCCGATCCGGCGGCTCCTGCCGCCAGAGGAGGTCGTGCCCACGATCGTCTTTCTCTGCTCGGCAGCGAACACGGCGGTCACGGGTGAGATCATCCGCGCCAGCGGCGGGATCACCTGAGCCGGTCGACCCTGACCTGCCTCAGCCGCGGGCGAGGTGCTGACTCCGTACCATCCGCTTCTGTCAGCCAGAGCCGGCGGGCTGGTGCCGACTACGGGCTGACGCTTTGGCGGGACGGCGCGCCTCGGAGCCATCTACTTGTTCGGACTCGGGCTGAACAGCTAGAGCCGAGTCAGGCTCCGCTGAGTCCGCCGGCGTGGCCAACTCTGGTCCAGCGTTCGCTGGAGCCTCCAATCCGTCGGCGACGTCGCCGGCGGCAGCATTCAGCATCGACGGCACGTCCGGCTCATCCTCGGGGGTTCCGGCAAACAGCGAGTTGAGCTCAGTCCGCACAGTGTTAAGGTACTCCGTCGTCCGGTCGCGGAGCTTCTGCAGCCACGCGGTCTCCGCCTGCATGGCGGTGCACTCATCCCGGACCTGCTGCCACATGCGCTGGCTGGCCGACTGCGCTTCCTCCAGCGTGGCCCGGGCGTCGTCTTCGGCGAGCGTCCGGATCTGCTTGCCCCCCTCACTGGCGTCAGCCAGGATCCGGTCGCGCTCGTCCGCGGCCTCTCTGAGTGTGCCACGGGCCGCTGCGTGCAGCCGGTCCGCCTGCTGCCTGGCCTCCTCGAGCAGGTCGGCTGCCTGGCCTTCCGCCTCCTCGACGATGGTCTCGCCGCGGCCCTTGGCCTGTGCGACCAGCACTTCCGCTGACCGGCTCGCCAACTCGAGGACCTTCATCGCCTCGGTGCCCAGATGCTCGAACGTGGGCGGCTGGTCCTTGGCGGCCGCCGCCTGTTCGGCCTGGGCTGTCCGGTCACGCTCGGCTGCGAGTCGGGAGACGATGGTCTCGAGGTAGGCATTGACTCGCTGGCGATCGTAACCCCGCACCACTACCGGGAAGTCTGGTGGGTCGATTTCGCCCGCGGCGGGCCCAGCCATTCTTTGCGGCTCGAACACGCTCATAGAGTCTCCTTGGAGAACGGCCCGCCCTGGCGACAGGTCTGGTATCACCGCACTGAGCACCCGGCGAGTCGGCGGCGAACAGCCGGGCGCATCTCGTCTTAAGAGAGCGTCATCGCCCCATGCCGCGTTACGTCCCCGATATCTGCTGTTGAACCGCCTGCTCCGGCCCGAGCCCGAAGGCAAACGCTGCCCCGAAGCGCTCGCGTGCTGCAGCGGTTGCGGCCAGGTGGAAGTCGGGGCGGGTGAGGCGGCGTTGACCCGGGGGTGCTGTGAGCAGGCCGTGCCATGCCTCGGCGGTGGTGTCGATGAGGACGTCGGCCGGTTCTGCGTGCTCGCGGGACAGCTGCCACGCCGTGCCGGTGTAGCGCAGGGTATAGGCGCCGTCGCCGCGGAACCGCCATACCCAGGCCACCGGCTGGGTGACTGTCATGTCCCACCCGACGAGCAGGGCTTTGGCGCCGTGCATGAGGGGTTCCGGAAGCACGGGTTCTCCCGGCCGGCGCGCCAGCGGCTGGTGCTTGATCCCCCAGACCACGAGTGACTCGACGACCGGCCCGAGGTCGCGCCCAGACTCGGTGAGCCGGTACCACACCTGCCGGCCCTTACCAGATTCCCGTTGCACCAGACCGACGGCTTCCAGGTGACGCAGCCGGTTGGTAAGCCGTTTCGGCGTAATCCCCGTGAGGGTTCGCGCGAGATCAGTGAACCGTCGCGGCCCGAGCAACAGATCACGCACGACGAGGAGCGTCCATCGCTCGCCGACGGCCTCCAAGGCGCGGGCCGCCGCGCAGAAGTGCCCGTAGCTACGACCGGCCTCCACATCTCGCCTTTCGCGTCGGCAAGATACTATCGATACGATAGTATCCTTTTAAGAGTACCCAAACGGAGTAAAACTCACTCCTGGGGGTGGGGTCATGACCGGACCGACCTCGCGGACCGCGCTGGTGACCGGCTGTTCCTCCGGCATCGGGCGGGCGACCGCGCTGCATCTGCACCGCGCCGGCCTGATCGTGTACGCCACCGCGCGACAACCCGACACGATCGCCGACCTGGCCGACGCCGGGATCCACACGCTGGCGCTGGACGTCACCGACGAGGCGTCGATGGTCGCCGCGGTCAAGCGGATCGCCACCGACGACGGTCAGGTCGACGTGCTGGTCAACAACGCCGGCTTCGAGCTGGTGGGTGCCGCCGAGGAGATCCCGGTGAGCGAGGTACGCCGCCAGTTCGACACCAACGTGTTCGGGCTGGCCCGCCTGACTCAGCTCGTCCTGCCCGGGATGCGCGCCCAGCGGTCTGGCCGGATCGTCAATGTCTCGTCGATCTTCGGCCGGTTCGCGGTACCCGGCTGGGCGTACTACGCCGCGACCAAACACGCCGTGGAGGCCTTCAGCGAAGCCCTGCGGCTGGAGTTGGCCGGCTTCGGTATCCAGGTGGTACAGGTCGAGCCGTTCGCGGCCCGCACCCGGCTGGACACCAACGCGGTGGGGGCGGACGACCGCGCCGACGGCCCGTACGCCAAGTTCCACCAGGAGATGGCCCGCTACCGTGCGAAGACCTGGGCCGGACCGCCATACAACCTGGCCGGGCGGCTCGCGGTTTCCGCCGACGACGTGGCCAGGGTTATCACCCGAGCCGCCACCAGCGGCCGACCCCGCGCCCGCTATCCCGTCGGGGTTCTCGCCCGCGGGTTGTTCCTGCTACGGCGCTGGCTGCCCGCAAGGGGATTCGACGCGTTCGTGCGCCGCCAGTTCCCGGTGCCCTGACCCCGACCGACCCGCCTCGCGGCGCTCCCTGCTCGGCCGGCCTGGCCGCGGCACGGGTGAGCAGCAGGATCTCGAGCGCGTCGCCGACATCCGTGCGACGATAGAGGCCGGCGTGGGCCAAGAGAAGGGACCAAGCCATGACGTACCGTCGCAGCGGCTCCTTGTGGAGCCTTCTCCGCGCCCTGTTCACCGCCCGCGCCGCGAGCCGCGGTCGCCGCCCGGACAACCGTCACGGGGCGCGCGGGACGGCACGCCGGGCGCTGCACCGCTGGCTCCGCCAGTAGACCATCGCCCATGGGAGCCACCCACCGCGAGGCACTGCCCCCACTACCCACACGCCCTTGTGGCTAGCGTTGCCTACCGTGCTACTGGAGGGCGAAGTCGGTGAGCGCCGCGCGTCTCACGATTCGGCCGTATTGCCCGCTCAAGGGGTCTACGGCGGATTTGATGAGAGATCGGAGAAGATATATCCTCCGCCGGCCAAGTCCGCCTCGAGCCGAATTGGCTGTCCCCGGGCAATCCCTCCTAGGTGGTCCCGAATGTCGAACATTCGCCGGCGCATGACCTGGATCGGGTCGGCGGTCGCGCTCACCATCGCCGTCCAGCTCCTCTACGGCTCACCGCCCGCCAACGCGACCCCACCGAGCACCGCGGCCACGACCTCCGGTCCCACCTCAAGCTCCAACGGCCGGACAGCACCCTCCCCCGCCGCCCCGGACTGCAACGACGTGCTGGATGGGGGCGAGAAGGGCTCGCTCAGCAAGACCGTCGTCGGGGGGACCAGCAGGTAGGCTTCGAGGTGTTCAGGATTCAGACCAACCGGCCCGCCGCGGTCTACCACGTGGTGGACTGCATCAGGACGAGGGGCATCATCACCACGGTGAACCTCGGCGACGTCCAGGTCTCCGGCACGGCGACGTTCCGCGTCAACATCCCCCAAAGCGCTCTGCCCGGTGAAGATGTCTGTGACCGCTTCGTGGTGGTCGGTCTTGTGGAGGGTGAGCCGTTCACCGACGTCAGCAACGAGGTGTGCGAGATCTTCTCGTCCTGCCTGTTCTTTGGTCCAGGGACCTGCCCGCCGGGCCCACCTACGACCGCGGGCGTGGCGCCCACCACACCGCGTCGCGGCACGCTGCCGTTCACCGGCAGCACCACATGGCCGCTGCTGATCACCGCTGTTGCCCTGCTGGGCCTGGGCTTTGCGAGCTTCATGGTCGCCCGCTGGCGTCGCGACCGACCGACGCTCTGACCTCGTGGATCGGGGTCGTCCAGGAGTATCACGCGGCCCTTCGTGACGCCCGCAGCCGTCAGGCAGGGCTCCGCTCGGACTCCCGTGCGGGCACTGAGGGTTCGTCCGGCTCCAGCTGGACCCCCGGCAACCAGCGGTCCAGCGCCCTCGGCAGCCACCAGTTCCAGGCGCCCATGAGCTTCATGACGGCCGGCACGAGGACGATCCGGACGATGGTGGCGTCGATGAGCACCGCCGCGGCCAGGCCGAAGCCGATCTCCTTGAACGAGACGAGCCGACCAGCCGCGAACGCCCCGAACACCGTCACCATGACCAGCGCGGCCGCGGTGATGGTGCGAGCGGTCGCCTCCAGGCCGCGAGCGACGCCCAGCTCGTTGGACCCACTGCGCAGATACTCCTCCCGCATCCGGCTGAGGAGGAACACCTCGTAGTCCATGGACAGGCCGAAGAGCACACAAAACAGAAACAGCGGGGTGAGCTGCCCCAGGTGCTGCTCGCTGGTGAACCCGAGCAGCCGCTCCCCCCAGCCCCACTGGAACAGGGCCACGAGAACGCCGAGCGCGGCGCCTACCGACAGCAGGTTCATGGCGACCGCCTTGAGCGGCAGCAACAGCGAGCGGAACGCGCACGCCAGCAGCAGGAACGACAGCGCCAGCACGGCTACGACGATCAGGGGTAGGCGACGGAACAGCTGCGCGGTGATGTCGAGGTCGAGCGCGGTCGTGCCGCCGACCCGCGCGTGTCCGGCCAGCCCGGCAGCAGGTAGGTAACGGTCGCGCACGCGGCCGACCAGGTCCTCGGCCGTGCGCGACTCGGGGCGATCGCGGCTGATCACGGTGACGCGGGCCAGATCGGCACCACGATCCCAGTTGGCCAGGCCGGCCATCATAGGCCGCAGGGCGGGGTCCAGACGGGCCATCCCGTCGGCGAGGGCGTTGGGCGGGATCGAGCCGAGGCTGGTGACCTGGGCCACGGCCGTATCAGCGCGGAGCAGCTCCGTCAGCCTGCGAATGCGGCCCAGGTTGGCAGACGCGGTCGCGCCGCCCGGCGTGTCGACGATGATCTCGATGGGGCCGACCACCCCAGCACCGAACGAGGCGGCAAGCCGCTCGAGCGCAACGCGTGGCTCCTCCCCGCGGGGCATCGAGCCTGCCCCGGTCTGGCCGAGCCGCATCGCCGCCACCGGTGCGCTCAGGACGACCAGGATGACCAGGCTCGCGAGCAGGAACGCCCACGGCCGACGCATGACCGCCATCGCCCACCAGTGCCAGAACCCCTCCCGGCGGGGTCGCATCGTGCGGAGCCACGGCAGGCGCAGGTGGTCCACTCGCGGCCCGATCACGGCGAGGACGGCGGGGAGCAGGGTGAGGGCGGCGAGCACGACCAGCGCCACGGCGAGCATCGCCCCGACCGCCATCGACCGCATCGCCTGGATGTCGACCAGGAACATGCCAGCAAGGGCGACGATCACCGTCGCCCCGGACAGGGCGATGGCCCGCCCCGCTGACGCCATCGTGCGCGGCACTGCCTCAGCACTCGGATGGCCGCGGCGCAGTTCCTCCCGGAAGCGCGTCACAATGAACAGCGCGTAGTCGATGCCGACACCGATGCCGATGATCGAGGCCGTGTTGGTGGCGAAGATGTTCAGGTCGGTCACGCCTGCCAGGAAGTACAGGCCACCCATCCCGACGACCAGGGCGGCGAGGGCGAGCATGATCGGCAGCCCGGCCGCGATCAGGCCGCCGAAGGCGAGCAGCAGCGCCAGCAGCGAGATCGGCAGGCTGACGCGCTCCGCCCGCTCGAGATCGACCTTGCCGATCTTGTCGAATCGCTCCCACATGGCGGCCGCGCCGCCGGTGGCGACCTCGAAGCCGGGCGTCACCGCCGAGCTTGCCGCGACGACCACCTTGGGCGCGGTGGTCATCGACTCGTTCTGGCCGCCGGTCAGCCCGGCGACGAGGTAGGTGGTGTGCCGGTCAGGCGAGACGAACGACGGCGACCTGGTCATGCGCCAGGACACCACGGCGGCGACCCCCGGCACCGCCCGCAGCCGGGCGGCGATCCCGTCCACCTCGGCGGCGAACGCCGGCTTCTCCACGGTCAAGCGGGGATGACGGACGACGATCACCGCGCTCTCCGGCACCTGTCTGGGGAAGCGCTCTGCGAGGTCTCGCTCGACCGCCGCCGACTGTGATCCCGGCACTTCGAACCCGCCGAACGCAAGCCGCGACGGCAGCTGTGCGGCGAAGATCCCGGCCACGGGTAGCAGGAGCGTCCAGGCCGCGATGATCCTCCACCTTCGACGGACCACCAGGCGGCCGAGCCGCGCGAACCAGCTTCGGGTCTGCATCGATCTCACCTCGGTGCTGCGATCGGTTATGCACCCGAATCTTCCAAGACAAGCGTCCCGTGCCCGTTACGGCAGCCGTTATGGCGCGGCGTTCGTAACTTCCCCGAACCTGGTGGCCGTGGCGCTGTTGCCTTGAAGGAGCCGTGCCGCAGGTCCAGGCTGCGCCGCAGCGACCAGCGCCTGAGCGTGCTCGTGGAGGCGGCGCTGCTGGCCGTCGATGACGGCAAAGCCGCCGCTGAGGACCAGGCGACGAGGCAAACGGGCTGGTGGCGTTCCCATGCGCTCGGCGTGCCGGGAGCCCCGCCATCATCAGGGCATCCAGTGGTCCCGGCTCAGGGTGTTCCTCGGCCCCGAGCAGCAGCCCCGTCAGACAGGCCACCCGAGCCTGGGTCGAGCGACGCGCCCGGGGGACATTCTTACCTCCTTCTCGAACGGCTCCTGAGGCGGCCTTACCTGGCGCTGCGACCGTCGTTCCTGCCAGAGCGTACCGGGCCTCAAAGAGAGCGCCACAGGGTGTCGAGCAGAGCGATGACGAAGGGGGCAGAACAGCATGATCGATCCAGGGTCAACGGCTGATTGGGTGCAGGCGTCATTCATGACCGGCCTGGTCGCGTGTCTCGCCGCCGCGGGCATGTGGACGCTCACCCGGGAGCAACAGGAGCGCTCGATGGCACCCAGCCCGAACACCCAAGCCGTGGCCATGACCAGAAGGCAGTAACCCGGCTCGACAAGAGCCGACAACAAGAGGAGGTAGCACATGCCCCATCCCAACGAGCGCCACGGCTGGCGGCGCTGGGGCGGCAAGGCGACCCTGGTCGCCGGCGGGCTCCTCGTGGGCGGTGTGCTCGCAGGGACACTGACAGCGAACGCAGCCAACACCACAACGAGCGCCGCGGGCTCGTACGCCGCGGCCGCACCCGGGGCGCCGCAGGCGGGCCGGACCGTGGATGAGTCCAAGAGCCAGCGGCCAGACGAGCACCTGCTCACTGGGGACACCGCCAGCAAGGTCCGGGCGGCAGCCCTCGCGAAGTATCCCGGTGCGACGGTGCTGCGGGTCGAGACAGACTCCGACGGCGTCTACGAGGCCCATCTCACTACCGCCAGCGGGCAGCGTGTCACCGTCGAGGTCGGCAAGGACTTCAAGGTGACTGGCCTGGAGTCCACACCCCGCCACCGATAGGAGCGCAGACAAGCGGCGCCGCATCACTGAGCGCCTGACACCAACCAGCCGGGGGTCGGTCCTCGGACCGACCCCCGGCTTGTTGGCGCGGAGCAAACCGGCGTCGGCCAGCTCCACCCAGGCGTCCACCTGCTCAGGCGTGGGACCCTCCGGCAGCCCCGGTGCCGTTCGCAGATGCGCCCGCAGGCCCGGCTCCGGCCTCCAGGCCCACTGAAGACCTCGTCCACTGTACCGGGGTCTGGGATGTCTTCCGGGCCGCCGGGGCGCTGGTCTGCCTGAGCCGCCGGCTCTACCGCGTACCCACGTGACCCCCTCTCTTGTGACCAGCCGCAGCCATCGTGGCCCGGTCCGGGAACGGTCCAAGCCACCGGCAGCCTACAGCGAACCAACAGGTCAGGCGATCCTGCCAGCCACACCGCGACGCCGACCAGGATGCGGCCCCCGCGCACCTCCCGGCGGCAGGCGACCGGGTCCGACTTCCACGATCGGCTCCCGATATCGCCATGACCGCATCGGTGTCGGTCACCGCGCTGCCTCTGCTCTCCCGAGGTGTCATCGTCCGGAAGCGGGAGGATCACCGTCACGACTCGACGCTAAAGCTTCGCGGGCCGGAGGGGTGCATAGATCCGGACAGCAGGAAGATCTTGCGGGCGAGTGGTTGCTATGGCTCGGCCGGCTCAAACTCCTCGGCCTCGAACGGGCGACGGCAGCCCGGTCCAGCGTGCAATGCTGTAGGGGAGCGTGCACGCACCAGATCACTGTGAGCTGAGCAGGCGAGGCCGATGGCGACGAGGATGCGCTCTGGACTGGGCGGGTCCCGTGCGGCCAGCGCCCGGTGGGGAGGGTTGCGCGCGCTCCGGGGCAGGGACCCGGGCGGGACGTCGCTGCGGCGTGCGCTGCGCGTGGCCATCGTGGTGCCGCCCATGGCCGCCTTCGCCGGGACCATCGTCGGGGATCCCGCCGCGGCCCCGTTCGCCGTGTTCGGCGCCTTCGCGCTGCTGGGCCTGGCTGACTTCGGTGGGCCGACGATCCCGAGGGCTCGTGCGTACGCCGGCGCCACCGCGGTGGGGGCTGGGCTGGTCCTGCTCGGGACGCTCGCGTCGGCGACTGCCTGGTCGGCGGTGGCCGGCACCATGCTGGCGGTGTTCGTCGTGCAGATCCTGGGCGTGTTCGGTGGCTACGTGACCGCCGCGCAGACCGCGGTGCTGCTCGTGTTCGTGGTCGCCGTGTCGATCCCCGCCCCCGCCGGCCAGGCCTGGGCTCGGGTCGCGGGCTGGACGCTGGCCGGCGGCA
>WNGB01012502.1_pt1 | contig 17403 bp, 20 predicted proteins | sample 5400681 | NCBI WGS metagenome assembly WNGB01 (sample SAMN13153367, study PRJNA577476) | soil metagenome | isolation source: 115 cm soil or saprolite under grassland replicate 2 | place: USA:California | collected 2016-06-15 | reverse complement strand
CGTCGCCGCTCGCGGAAGAGTTGATCCAACTGGGCGCGTTTCGCGCCGACGTCACGGGCGCGGGACCGGCGGTCTACGGCCTCTTCCTGCACGGCGACCGGGCGCGTGCGGCGCAGCGGCGGATCTCCCCCAAAGGGCGCACGTGGGTCACGGCACCAGCGTGGTACCGTTGATTTCGTGGCCTACAGTCAGCCGGCAATCGAGGCAGGGAGCACGCGCGGAGGACGCTGGCTGCGCGACCGACGCGTACGAATCGCGTTGTGGGTCGCGGTCATCGAGGGCCTGATCGCTGCGTTCTCGCACGACATCGGCCGCTGGACGATCCTCTTGATGGCCGTGATCGTGCTCGCCTTCTACATCGTCGCGGGAAGGCAGCTGAAGTGGGACGTCGCGCGGCAGCTGAGCTGGATCGCGGCGGCGTCGCAGGTGCTGGCGATCCTGGTCATCATCTTCGCCTTCGTCCTGAAGTTGATCGCGATCGTCATCATCGTCGGGTTCGCCCTCGTCGCGCTCGTCTATCTCTTCACCGACCACAAGCAACGCACCTAAGCTTCCGACCGCCGGTGGGGCGTAGCCAAGAGCCGAGGCGCCGCTTGCGGCACCGACCATCAAGGCCGCTGCGGCTTTGCCGCTGCGGCCGCCGTTCGCCGGCCCAGATGAATTGCGACACTTCGTCGAGTGGGGCGTAGCCAAGAGCCGAGGCGCCGCTTGCGGCGCCGACCATCAAGGCCGCTGCGGCTTTGCCGCTGCGGCCGCCGTTCGCCGGCCCAGATGAATTGCGACACTTCGTCGAGTGGGGCGTAGCCAAGTGGTAAGGCAGCGGGTTTTGGTCCCGCGATCCCAGGTTCGAATCCTGGCGCCCCAGCTCTGATGGGCGAATTCGCCTCTGTCGTCATGGCCGCCGGGCTCGGCACGCGCATGAAGTCCGCCACGCCGAAGCACCTGCATCCCTTGCTCGGCCGCCGGCTCGTGGACTGGGTGATCGAGGCCGTGCGTCCACTCGGCCCCGATCCGCTGGTGGTGGTCGTCGCACCGGATGCGGTCGATGCGTTCGCAGGCATCGACGTGGCCCTGCAGCAACAGCCGCTCGGCACGGGCGATTCGCTGCGGGCGGCTCGGTCACAGGTCGAAGGCGCGAAGCAGCTGCTCGTCGTCTCGGGTGACCACCCACGGCTCAGCTCCGAGCTGCTGCGACAGCTCGTGGAGGAGCATCGCGCCTCAGGTGCGACCGCGACGGTGCTCTCGTTCGAGCCGGCCGACCCTCGCGCGTACGGCCGCGTCGTCCGAGACGGGGTCGGCCGCCTGCAGCAGATCGTCGAGCACGCCGACGCCGACGAGTCCCAGGGTGCGATCGGGGAGGTCAACTCCTCCATCTACGTGTTCGAGGCTGACAAACTGTGGCCCGCGCTCGAGCGGATCGAGCCGGTGAACGCGCAGGGCGAGCTCTATCTGACGGATGCTGTTCGGCTGCTGGTCGAGGCTGGGGAGGAGGTAGCGGTGTTCAAGGCTCCCGACGCGAACGAGGTCGAAGGTGTGAACACGCGCGCCGAGCTGGCGGACGCCGCCGCGTTCCTACGCGCGCGCGTGAACAGAGAACACATGCTCGCGGGGGTGACGATCGTCGACCCGGAGACGACGTGGATCGATCCCGACGTCGAGCTCGAGGCAGACTCGACGATCCATCCCTTCACCGTGCTGCGCGGCAAGACGCGCGTCGCGACGGGCGCCGAGGTGGGCCCGCATGTTGTCGCGGTCGACGCCGAGATCGGCCGGGACGTCACGGTCGGCCCCTTCTGTTACCTCCGCCCAGGCACGAAGCTGGCCGCCGGGGCCAAGGCCGGAACGTTCGTGGAGATCAAGAACTCGGAGCTGGGCGCCGGGGCGAAGGTGCCGCATCTCTCCTATATCGGGGACGCCGAGATCGGGGAGGGCACGAACGTCGCCGCCGGGAACATCACGGCGAACTTCCCGCATCAGCCGGGGCAGCCGAAGGGCAGGACGAAGATCGGGCGCAACGTCAGGACCGGCATCCACAATGGCTTCGAGGCCCCGGTCGAGATCGGTGACGACGCATGGATTGCGGGCGGGGCGTACATAACAGAAGATGTCCCTCCCGAATCGCTTGCTGGGTTCCCGCCGAAGCAGATCACGAAAGAGGGCTACCTCCGTGGAAAGCGCAACGACTGAGCTGACTCGCCTACCCGGGCTCGAGGTCGCCGAGACCAAGCCCGAGCTCAAGCCGGAGCACTGGATCGAGACGGGGCCGTCGAAGCGGCTCATGCTCTTCGCCGGCCGCTCGCATCCCGAGCTCGCGCAGCGGATCGCGGAGAAGCTGGGGATCCAGGTCGGCGACGTGTCCCTCCGCACCTTTGCCAGCGGCGAGACGTACTGCCGGTTCGAGGAGTCGATCCGCGGCGCCGACCTCTTCATCGTCCAGACGAGCTCACCGCCGGTCGACCAGCACCTGATGGAGCTGCTCATCATGATCGACGCGGCGAAGCTCGCGTCGGCGAAGCGGATCACCGCGGTGCTGCCGCTCTATCCCTACTCGCGCCAGGACAAGAAGTCGCGCCCGCGCGAGCCCATCACCGCGAAGCTCGTCGCGGAGATGATCCAGTCCGCCGGCGCCGACCGCGTCCTGACGATGGATCTCCACGCCGGCCAGGTCCAGGGCTTCTTCGAGGTACCCGTCGACCACATGACCGCGCTGCCGATGCTGGCGCAGTACTTCCGCGACCTCGGCCTGCCGGAGGAGCTCGTCGCGGTCGCGCCCGACACCGGCCGCACGCGCCTCGCCAGCAAGTTCGCCGAGATGATCGGCGGCGACCTGGCCGTGCTGCAGAAGGACCGCCCGGCACACAACGTCGCGCACATCACCAACGTGATCGGCGACGTCGACGGCAAGTGCGCGATCATGACCGACGACATGGTCGACACGGCCGGGACGCTCGTCGCCGGCGCACAGTTCCTGAAGGACCACGGTGCGAAGAAGGTCTACGCGTGTGCGACGCACGGCATCTTCTCGCCGCCGGCGATCGAGCGGATCGAGGAGAGCCCGCTCGACAGCGTGGTCGTCACCGACACGGTTCCGATCGACCCGCTGACGAAGCCCGAACGCGTGACCGTGCTGACGGTGGCCGACATCCTCGCCGAGACGATCCACAACGTCTTCGCCGACGACTCGGTCTCGGCGATCTTCGGCGACATGAACGCCCTCTTCTAGGCGCGGGTTACAGAATCGTCCGACCGGTTACCACTCGTCCATGAGACGAGGGCCCGGCATCAGCCTGATCGGCTTGATCTACGTCGGTGTCGGCGTGGTGATTGCCGCGTCACACGACTACTTCTCGAACGTCCACGGCTGGCGCGGCGTGCTTTCCGCCATCTTCGCCGTCTTCCTCTGGCCGCTGATCCTGCTCGGGATCAACCTGCACATCAAGAAGTAGCTACCATTGCCCGCCGGAAATGGCGGGTGAACGCGTCAAGCTGCAGGTGAAGGAGCGCGAACGGCGCGGCTCCGCCGACGCGCGCCGTCTGCGCCGGGAGGGGTTCATCCCGGGCGTCCTCTACGGCAAGGGCAAGCAGCCGTACGCGATCAGCATCCCCGAGCGGGAGCTCCGCCGTGTCCTGACCGGGCAGGGCGGCCTGCACGCCATTCTCGACGTCGTCCTCGAAGGACAGCAGACCACGCACGCGTCGATCCTCAAGGACTACCAGCAGGATCCGATCCGCGGGCACATCTCGCACGTCGACCTGCAGGAGGTCCGGCTCGACCAGCCGATCCAGGCAACCGTCACGGTGCAGCTGACCGGCGAACCCGTCGGCGCCAAGGAGGGCGGAGTCCTCTCGCAGGTGCAGCGCGAGATCCGCGTCGAGGCCCTGCCGATGGAGATTCCCGAGCACATCGATCTCGACGTCAGCGGCATGGCGATCGGCGACACGCTCCGTCTCGCGGACCTTGCCCCGATCGAGGGCGTCACGTACCTCGACGATCCAGAGGAGACCGTCCTCGCCAGCGTTGGGCTGCCGACGCGCGTCGAGGAGCCGGAGCCCGAGGTCGAGGAGGGCGAGGAGCTGCCGGAAGGCGAAGTGCCCGAGGGCGAAGAGGCTCCGGAGGGCGCGGCCGAAGGGGCCGCCGAGCCTGCCGCCGACGCTGCGTCGGGCGAGCAGGGCGAGCCCGGCAACACCGAGGGCTAAGTGCGCCTGCCGTGGCGTCGAGGCGAGCGCGCCTCGTCGCTCGACCTGCTCGTCGTCGGCCTCGGCAATCCGGGACGCGAGTACGCGGGCCACCGCCACAACGCCGGCTGGATGGTGGTCGACGAGCTCGCGCGACGGCACGGCGCGTCGTGGAAAGGAAAGTTCTCCGGACAGCTCGCCGAGCTCCGCCTCGACGGCCACCGTGTCGCGTTGCTCAAGCCGGAGCTGTACATGAACGAGTCGGGTCGCTCGGTCGCCGAGGCCGCGCGGTTCTACAAGCTGGAGCCCGATGCGATCCTCGTCGTGCACGACGAAGGCGACCTCGACCTCGGTCGCCTGCAGACCCGGAAGGGCGGCGGTCTAGCCGGCCACAACGGGTTGCGCTCGATCGCACAGCATCTGAAGACGCCGGAGTTCATGCGCCTGCGGATCGGCATCGGCCGGCCCGGTCGCGGCGATCCGCGGCCGCTTGCCGCCTGGGTCCTCTCCGACTTCGAGCCGGCCGACGACGCCGACACGCTGATCGCGCGTGCCGCCGATGCGGTGGAGACGCTCGACGCCGAGGGGCTCGACCGGGCGCAGGCGCAGTTCAACTAAGGGTCGTCGGCGCAGGCCGGCTGGGCTAGGAGCCTCGGTACGATGACAAGGCCGAACCGGCCGGTTCGGCCTTTCGTCATGGACCAGCCGATCCTGCATCCCTTCGTCGAAGCGCTCCGCGAGAGCGAGCGCTTTCGCGCCTTCGCCGACGCGTTCCCGGCGGTTGCGCGCGTCTCCGAGCCGGCGTTGCCGCTTCTGCTCGCCGCGCTGCACGAGCAACTCGAGCGGCCACTGGTGCTGCTCGCGCCGGAGGATGCCGACGCGCGCGACGTCGCCGAAGCCGTCGCCTGGTTCGTCGGCGAAGACCGGGTCGCGCTGCTGCCGAGCCGTGGTGTGCACTGGGGCTCCGGCCTCGATCCGGCGCCGCACCTCGTCGGCGAGCGAGCGCGTGCGCTCGACGTCCTCGCCGCAGGCGGGCTCGTGTGTGCGTCGGCCGCGGCACTGGCCGAGCCGCTGCCGCCGGCGGCCGCCCGCCCAGAGCCGATCCGCATCGCCCCCGCCGAGGAGGTGAGTCTCGAGCGGCTCTCCGAGTCACTCGCGCTTTCGGGCTACGAGCGAGTCGAACGCGCGGACGAGCGCGGCCAGTTCGCCGTCCGCGGCGGGCTCGTCGACGTCTTTCCGACCACCGGTCGTGAGCCTTTGCGCGTCGAGTTCTGGGGCGACGAGATCGAGCAGATCCGCGCGTTCTCGCCGTTCACGCAGCGGGCGCTGCATCCGGTCGACGCGGCGGTCGTCTATCCGGCGGTCGAGCGCCGGCTCGACCTGGTCGAGACGACGTTGACGGACGAGGACGAGCCGATCCCCCTCCCGAAGGATCTCGTCCCGCCGATTCCCGGCGGGCCGGACCTCGTGTGGCAGGGGGACGAGGTGCGCACCGTCTGGGAAGAGGAAGGGCTCGAGCCCGTGCCGTTCGGGCGTGCCGCCCGCCTCGACACGCTGCCGGCCGGACAGCCGTTCGCGTTCGAGGCGCAGAAGCCGGCGCTCGTCGCGCGCGGACTGGCCGAGGCGGAGAACGAACTGAACGCGTTCGTGCGTGCGGGCCAGCGCGTCGTCGTCGCGTTTCCGCACCTCGGCGAGGCGCTGCCGGAGCTGCTCTTCGCCGTCACCCCCGCTCGTCGCGGCTTCGTCTGGCGCGACCTCGGCCTCGTCCTGCTGCCCGACACGCAGGTCTTCCGCAAGCGGCCGCCACGCGAGCGCCGCGTCGGCGGTCGCGCGCTGCAGTCGTTCGCGGATCTGCGCACGGGCGACTACGTCGTCCACGAGGACCACGGCATCGGCAAGCTGCTCGGCTTCGAGACGAAGGAGGTCGCCGGCGTCACGCGCGACTACCTCTTCCTCGGCTTCCGCGGCGACGACCGGCTCTACGTCCCGCACGAGCAGCTCGGCAAGGTCTCGCGCTACATCGGGGCGGACACCACCGTGCCCGCGCTCTCGAAGCTGGGCGGCAAGGCCTGGGACAACCTCAAGAACCGCGCGCGCCAGTCGGTGCGGGAGCTCGCCGGCGAGCTGCTCGCGCTGTACGCCCAGAGGCAGCAGGCCGCGGGCGTCGCCTACGACCTGCGCCACGAGTGGCTGGAGCGGCTCGAGGCGGAGTTCCCGTACCGCGAGACGCCGGACCAGCAGGCGGCAATCGAGGCCGTCAAGGAAGACCTGGAGGCGCCGCGGCCGATGGACCGGCTTGTCTGCGGGGACGTCGGCTTCGGCAAGACGGAGGTTGGGATCCGCGCCGCGTTCGCGGTCGCGGTGGGCGGCAAGCAGACGTTGATGCTCGCGCCGACGACGATCCTCGCGGAGCAGCACTGGCACACGTTTCGCTCGCGCTTCCGCGACTTCCCCGTCCGTGTGGAGATGGTGTCGCGCTTCCGGCCGCCGCGCGAGGTGAAGCAGGTGCTCGCCGACTTCCAGGCCGGCAAGGTCGACGTGCTGATCGGCACGCATCGGATCCTCAGCCGGGATGTGATCCCGAAGGAGCTCGGCCTCGTCATTCTCGACGAGGAGCAGCGCTTCGGTGTCGCACAGAAGGAGCTCCTGCGCTCGCTGCGGCTCGAGGTCGACGTCCTCACGCTGAGCGCCACGCCGATCCCGCGCACGCTGCACATGTCCCTCTCGGGCCTGCGCGACATCTCGATCATCGAAACGCCTCCCGAGGGCCGCCGTCCGATCCGGACGACGGTCGGGGAATACGACGAAGAGCTGGTCAAGCTGGCGCTCGAGCGCGAGGTCGAGCGCAGCGGCCAGGCGTTCTACCTGCACAACCGCGTCGAAACGATCGACGAGGCCGCGGAGAAGCTGCAGCAGCTGTCGCCGGACCTGCGCTTCCTCGTCGCGCACGGGCAGATGCGCGAGCGCGAGCTCGAGGAGAAGATGCACGCCTTCCTGCGCGGGGACGCCGACGTGCTCGTCTCGACGACGATCATCGAGTCGGGCCTCGACATCCCGCAGGCGAACACGCTGATCGTCGAGCGCGCCGACCAGCTCGGGCTGTCGCAGCTCTACCAGATCCGCGGACGGGTCGGGCGATCCGACCTGACCGCGCACGCGTACCTCTTCTATCCGGACATGTCCGAGCTGACTCCCGAAGCACGCGCCCGGCTCGCCACGCTCGCCGACCACACGGAGCTCGGCGCCGGCTTCGCGATCGCAATGCGCGATCTCGAGATCCGGGGTGCCGGCAACCTGCTGGGCGACGAGCAGTCGGGTCATGTCGCGGCGCTCGGGTTCGAGCTCTACGTCGAGCTCCTGGCCGAGGCCGTGGCGGAGCTGTCCGGCGAGCGCCGGATCGCAGCGCGGCCCGTGCGAGTCGACGCGCGCGTGGATGCGTATGTCCCGGCCGAGTACATCGCGTCCGAGGCGCTGAAGATCGACCTGCATCGCCGGCTCGCGCTGACCGAGGACGAGGACGAGCTCCGCGAGCTGCAGGCTGCGACCGAGGACCGCTTCGGTCCTCTGCCCGAGCCGGTCGAGAACCTGTTCCTGATCCAGGAGGCTAAGCTGAAGCTCGCGCGCATCGGCGCGGACTACCTCGTCTTCCGCGGCGGCAAGGCGAGCGTCGGGCAGATGGTGTTGGGCTCGGCGGAGCTGCGCAATCTGCGCCGGCGCGTGGACACCGCCGTCTACACGACCGCGAACCATGAGGTCAGCCTCCGCGAGGACGGCTTCCCGCAGGCGCTCAGACTCGTCGATGCTATACTGGCCGCGCGCCAGGCAGCGTGAGCAAATCCGCTGCAAATGGCGCTTTTTCCATGAGACGATTCCTTCTGTTCGCGTTTGCCTCGCTTGCGGTCCTCGCTGCCGGCTGCGGTGGTTCGTCGACGGCGAGCCTCGCGTCGGACGACGTGGCCGTCGTCGGCTCCAAGGAGGTCACGAAGGACCAGTTCCAGGCGCTGATGGACCGAGCGAAGAAGAGCTACGACGCACAGAAGCGTTCGTTCCCCAAGGCGGGCTCGACGGAGTACGAGCAGCTGAAGGGCCAGGCGATCACGTTCCTCGTCCAGCGCGCCGAGATCGCGGAGCAGGCGGAGAAGATGGGAGTCGACGTCAGCGACGCGAAGGTGGACAAGGAAATCGAGCGCTACAAGAAACAGTTCTACGGCGGCAGCACGGAGCGCTACGAGAAGGCGGTCAAGCAGCAGGGGCTGACGGAGGACCAGGCACGCGAGGAGATTCGCGCGCAGCTCGTCTCCCAGGAGGTCTTCAAGAAGGTCACCGGCGAGGTCAAGGTCACGGACGGCGACATCAAGGCGTACTACAACTCGCACAAGTCGCAGTACGTCCAGCCGGAGAGCCGCGAAGTGCGCCACATCCTCGTGCAGAAGAAGGCACTCGCCGACAGCCTCTACGCACAGCTCAAGGGGGGCGCCAACTTCGCGAAGCTCGCGAAGCGCTACTCGAAGGACCCCGGTTCAGCGGCCCAGGGCGGCAAGCTGACCGTCTCGAAGGGTCAGACCGTTCCTGAGTTCGACAAGGCGGCGTTCGCTTTGAAGAAGGGCGAGCTCTCCAAGCCGATCAAGACCCAGTACGGCTACCACATCATCCAGGCGCTCTCCGCCGTGAAGCCCAGCTCGACGACGTCTCTGAGCAAGGTGAGCGCGTCGATCAAGCAGCAGCTCGAGCAGCAGCGCAAGAACGACAAGATCACGAAGTGGCTCGAGGACACGAAGAAGGACTACTGCAGCGGCAAGATCAAGTACCAGGTCGGCTACCAGCCGAACCCGGACCCCTGCGCGACGCTGACCAGCTCCACGACCTCGACGCAGTAAGTTGAGCCTCGCGGAGGCGCTGGTCGAGCTCCAGTCGCTGAGGCGTCGCTTGCGATGCCGACCATTGAAGGTCGCGCGGGTTTCCCGCGCGACCGTTTCAAGGGGCGTCGCGAAAAGGCCTAACGTCTGACGTGAGCCTGGCGCAAGCGCTCACGGACTTGCAGGATTTGACCGAGAGATTGCGGCGCGACTGTCCTTGGGACCGCGAACAGACCGCGCGCACGATCGTGCCGCACACGGTCGAGGAGGCCTACGAGGTCGCCGATGCTGCGATCGGCCGCGACGACGCCAAGCTCGCCGACGAGCTCGGCGACCTGCTCTTCCAGGTCTACTTCCTCGCGCTGATGCTCCAGGAGAAGGGCTCAGGGGACCTCGAGGCCGTCGCGCGTGCCGTGCACGAGAAGCTCGTGCGTCGCCATCCACACGTCTTCGGCGACGCGGAGGCGCGGACCGCGGGTCGTGTGCGCGAGCGGTGGGACGAGATCAAGCGCACCGAGGAGGAGCGGGAGGGAATCTTCCACCACGTGCCCGAGTCGCTCCCGGCGCTGCTGTATGCGCGGAAGGTGCAGCGCCGCGCAGCCGCGATCGGGTTCGAGTATCCGGACACGGCCGGAGCGCTGGACGACCTCGAGGACGAGGTGCGCGAGCTGAAGGAGGCGCTCGCGGAGGCCGGCGAGCTGGCGCCCGAGACAGAGCCTCCGGCACACGTCTTCGAGGAGATGGGCGACGTGTTCTTCGCCGCCGTCAACGTCGCGCGCCGCCTCAACGTCGATCCGGAGCTGGCGCTGCGCACGATGACGCGCCGCTTCGTCGACCGTGTCGAGCGGGCCGAGGAGCGTGCCGCGGCCGAGGGCAAGTCGTTCGCAGAGCTCGAGCTCGAAGAGCAGGACCGCTATTTCGATCTCGCCAAGGAGGAGTTCCGATAGCCGCTTCGTCCATCAAGCGCGTCCATGCGCGCCAGGTGCTCGACTCGCGCGGCAATCCGACCGTCGAGGTCGACGTCTTGCTCGAGTCCGGCGCGTTCGGGCGTGCGATCGTTCCGTCGGGTGCCTCGACGGGAGCGTTCGAAGCGGTCGAGCTGCGTGACGGCAACGAAAGCGTGTACGGCGGCAAGAGCGTGCTCAAAGCCGTCGCCAACGTCGAAACGGAGATTGCTCCCGCGATCGTCGGCCTCGACGCCGACGAGCAGCGAACGCTCGACCGGACGCTGATCGAGCTCGACGGCACGCCGAACAAGTCGCGGCTCGGTGCGAACGCGATTCTCGGCGTCTCGCTCGCAGTTGCGAAGGCCGCGGCGGCTCAGCGGCGGCTTCCGCTCTACCGGTGGATCGGGAACGACGACGCCCACGTCTTGCCCGTCCCGATGATGAATGTCATCAACGGCGGTGCGCACGCGCAGAACTCGCTCGACCTGCAGGAGTTCATGGTCGTGCCGGCCGGCGCAGACACGTTCGCGGAGGCGTTGCGTATCGGTGCGGAGACGTTCCATTCCTTGAAGAACGTCCTGCACGAGCGCGGTCTCTCCACCGGCGTCGGCGACGAGGGCGGTTTCGCACCTGAACTCGACTCGACGGAAGCGGCGATCGACGCCGTGCTCGAGGCGGCCGAGCGCGCCGGCCATCGCGAGCGCGTTGCGATCGCGCTCGACCCCGCGTCGACGGAGCTGCACAGCGACGGGATCTATCGCTTCGAGCGTCAGGGCGGGACACGGGATGCCGAGGCGATGATCGACATGTACGCCGACTTGGCCGACCGCTATCCGCTCGTCTCGATCGAGGACGGTCTCGCCGAAGACGACTGGGCCGGCTGGAAGGCGATGACCCAGCGTCTCGGCGAGCGGCTGCAGCTCGTCGGAGACGACCTCTTCGTGACGAACGTCGAGCGCCTGCAGCGCGGGCTCGACGAAGGCGTGGCAAACGCGATCCTGATCAAGGTCAACCAGATCGGGACGCTGACGGAGACGCTCGACACGATCCAGCTCGCACGCTCGAACGGCTACGCCTGCGTGATGTCGCATCGATCCGGCGAGACCGAGGACACGACGATCGCTGACCTCGCCGTCGCGACCCGTGTCGGCCAGATCAAGACCGGTGCGCCGTCGCGGACCGACCGCGTCGCGAAGTACAACCAGTTGCTCCGGATCGAGGAGGAACTCGGAGACGAGGCCGTCTATCCAGGCTGGAGCGCGTTCCCGAGATTCAAGTCCTCCTGAGGCTCGGTCGAAAACGCGTGGTATGGCCGTCGATCTCCGCGAGCTGCGCGAGGAGTACGCCTCAGGCCGTCTGACGCTCGACGAGTTCGCAGAGCGGGTCGGGAGTGTGCTACGCGACGACGCGACGGTGACCGCGCACCTCGATCCGTTCGACGAGCACCTCGTGTCCGGCGAGAAGGTGCTGTGGGTCGGCCGGCCCGACCCGGCCAAGCGCTTCAGCAAGGCCGACCGCTTCGCGATCCCGTTCAGCCTCCTTTGGGGCGGCTTTGTGAGCCGGCGGTGGTGGACTATTTGCGGCCTTCATCAACAACGTCCAGGTTCCCCTCGTGTTCTACGACATCCCGGAAGCCGAGCGCGTCGCCGATCTCGTGACCGAGCTGCATTAGGCTCGGCCTGAGCGGTAGCTACATTGCGTCCATGGCCTCCGTGAGCCCGAGGCGCACGAAGATCGTCGCGACGATCGGCCCGTCCTGCTCCACGCCCGAGCAGCTCGACGCGCTCGTTGACGCCGGGATGAATGCGGCGCGGCTCAACCTCTCGCACGGGACGCACGCCGACCACTCGGCGCGTGCCGCGCTGGTGCGCGAAGCGGAGGAGCGGGCGGGGCGGCCGATCGCGCTGATCGGCGACCTCCAGGGGCCGAAGTTCCGCGTCGGCTCGCTGACGGAGCCGTTGAATCTGTCGCAGGGCGCAAAGATCACCGTCGTCGTCGGCGCGAACGGGAAGGCCGGCGAGCTGCCGATCGCACCGGCCGCGATCGGCGAAGTGCTCCGGCCCGGGCACGAGGTGCTGATCGACGACGGAATGGTGCGGCTGCAGGTGGAGGAGGTGGAGTCCGGGCGCGCCCGCTGCGGCGTGATTGTCGGCGGGCGCGTCAGCTCGAACAAAGGGGTCAACCTGCCCGGCGTCCCGATTCCGATCCCGGCTCTGACGCGGAAGGATCTCGAAGACCTCGAGTTTGCGCTCGGCCTCGGCTGCGACTTCATCGCGCTGTCGTTCGTCCGCTCGGCGGCCGACGTCCGCGACCTGAAGGCGCTGATCGAACAGGAGAGCTCGACCGCGCACGTGATCGCGAAGATCGAGAAGTCGGAGGCAGTGGACGCGCTCGACGACGTCCTCGCCGAGACGGATGCGGTGATGGTCGCGCGTGGCGATCTCGGCGTCGAGATCGGGCCGGAGCTCGTCCCGCTCGTGCAGAAGCGGATCATCGCGAAGGCGCTCGAACGGGGGAAGCCGGTGATCACGGCCACGCAGATGCTCGAATCGATGATCCACCACCCCGAGCCGACGCGGGCCGAGGCAAGCGACGTCGCGAATGCGATCCTCGACGGGACCTCTTCCGTGATGTTGTCCGGCGAGACCGCTGTGGGCGAGTACCCGGTTCAGGCGGTCCGGACGATGGACCGGATCGCGCGTGCCGTCGAGCCGAGCCTCGGCTACCGGCACCAGATCCCGGAGGCGACGGACGATCCGACGATCGGGAACGCAATGTCGAACGCGGCATGCGATCTCGCCGAGGCGCTCGGCGCCTCCGCGATCCTCGTGCCGACGTTCACGGGACGGACTGCTTCTGCGGTCGCTCGGCTGCGTCCACGCCGGCCGATCGTGGCGCTGACGCACAAGCGCTGGTCCGTCCACCAGATGGCGATCGAGTGGGGCGTCACCCCGCTCTGGATCCCGGAGTGCAAGGACGTGGAGGATCTCTGGAACCGCTCGCTCGACGCGGCGAAGGCGAGCGGCATCGTCGAGCAGGGCGACACGGTCGTGATCACCGCGGGCACCGCAGTGAACATTCCCGGCTCGACGAATGTGATCAAAGTCGACGTCGCGTAGCGCCGCGCACGCGTGAGCCGGCTCGAAGTCGGCACACATTGGTCACAGACAGGGTCAGACCCAGGTGTTCGGGGCCCGGCTGGTTCGGAGGAGCCCGCCTGGTGCTCACGAACTCCGGCGCATGCCTGCGGCTCGGTCACGCCGGCCCTCCGCGGCGACGCTTGCGCGCCGCTGGCTCGCCGTCGCCCTGATCGGGATGATCGGCTACGCGTACTACCACCCGCTGCGTAGCTGGCTCGAGACGCGGCACGAGCTGCAGTCACGCCGCGCCGAGGTTGCGCAGCTCGCCGCGGAGAAGCGCGAGCTCACGCAGCGCCTTGAGGCGGGCGCCCGTCTGGACAGCCTCGCGCGCGAGGCTCGGCAACTCGGATACATCCGGCCCGGCGAGCACCTCTTCATCGTCAAGGGGATCAAGGCGTGGCAGAAGCAGCACTCTAGGATCGACGGTGGTGGACAGTGATCGCGCCGTCGTCGAGCGACAGCTAGGCCGCGCCCCGCGCGCGTTCCGGCACGTCGCCGTTCGCTGCCCCTTCGGGCGCCCGGCCGTCACCGAGCAAGCCGCCTACGACGACGCGGGCGAGCCCTTCCCGACGACCTTCTGGCTCACTTGCCCGCACCTCGTCGCCGCCGTCTCGCGGCTCGAGGCGGCGGGCGGCGTCGAGCGCTGGACGCGTGCCGCCGCGCAGGATCCCGACCTCGCCGCCAGCCTCGAAGGCGCACACGAAGAGCAGCGGACGCTGCGTCCGGAGCTCGACCTCGGCGTCGGCGGCGCGCGACCCGGCGCGGGCAGCCTGAAGTGCCTCCACGCGCACGTCGCCTTCGCGCTCGCGCGACCCGGCTACGAGCTCGGCGAACGGATCATCGTTGAGCTCGACCCGCTCTGGCCGGATGTTTGCTGCACAGCGTGAGGGATACTGGCGCGCGGGTGGCTCTTCTTCTGGATGTCGTCAGGAGCGAGTGGGAGGACGGCTATCGCCGCTTCCAGGATCTGTCGCGCGACCGCCTGGTCGCGGACCGCCTGGGCCTGCAGCTCGAGGTCGTGACGGACGAGCTGCGTAAGCGCATCGGCCAGACGTTCACGCTCGACCAGCTCGCGGTCGCGTACCAGAACGCGGACGACTGGGCGCGCGCCGCCGTCTCCGAGCGTGCCGCGACACCCGGCTGGCCGCGCACGCTCGCGATCGTGCTGGATGCGGCGTTCCACCTGTACCAGCGCGGCGCCGTCGACTACACGCCGTGACGACGCTCACCCCGGTCGAGCGCCGGGAGCGACGCCGGCAACGGCGGCGGCGGGAGCTGATTCGGTGGGGTGTCCGGATCGGGCTCGCGCTGCTCGTCTTCCTGCTGGGTGTGGCGCTCGGTCAAGCCCTCCACGACAACCCCAAGCCGAGCTCCACGATCACGCTCGAACGGACGCTCCGGATCCCGACCGCGGGGAATCCGGCCTCCACCGTTAGCCCCTGACCGGCAGATTTCGCAAAGAGCGAAAACTCCATGTGTGTAAAGAAGCGGCACTTTTGGGTAGATTCGCGGGGTGTCCAGTCCTGACTCACGCCGTCCAGTCGGCTCCGACAACGACTGGCTGACTCTCGGACAGGCGGCGAAGTTCCTCGGCGTCGCCCAGAGCACGATCCGCAAATGGTCGGATCTCGGCCGCGTTCCCGCCTTCTACACACCCGGCGGCCACCGGCGTTACAAGCGCGTCGACCTCGAGGCGTTCCTCGAACGGTCGGGCCCCGGCCAGCCCGCGCGCGGGCCACTCGTTCTGCTCGTGGACGACGACCCGCAGGTTCGCGAGGTCGTTCGCATCAACCTCGAGATGGAGGGCTACGCAGTGCGGGAGGCGAGCAATGCCGAGGACGGCCTCGCGGCGCTCGAGGACGAAGCGCCTGACCTGATCTTGCTCGACGTGATGATGCCGCAGGTCGACGGCTGGGAGATGCTGCGCCGCGTGCAGGAGCGCCACGGCGTCGGCTCGATTCCGGTCGTGATGTTCAGCGGGCAGCTCGACGCCGGCCGCGAGGCCGCCGAGCGAGGCGCGCAGGGCTTCGTCGGCAAGCCGTTCGACCTCCGCGCCCTGATCGAGCAGACGAAGCAGATCGTTCCGGCCTGATTTCCGCCGACCGGCACCTCGAGCGCTGGGTCGTCCACCATCGCGCGGGTTGGCTGAATCCGATCTTCGAGGCGCTCTCGTACGCAGGCCGGCTCGGACTGCTGTGGATCGCGATTGCGCTCGTCCTCTGCCCGGCCTACCGCCGGTGGGGGCCCCTCTGGCTGACCCTGATCGCGGTCGCGCTCGCAGACTGGTCGGCTACGGGGATCAAGGCCCTGGTCGACCGCGAGCGGCCCTCTTCGCGATACCTGGAACCGAAGACGCTCGTCCCGGCACCGCACGACCCGTCGTTCCCTTCAGGCCATGCCGCGACGAGCTTCGCCGCAGCCACAATCCTCTCGTTCGCGTTTCCGCGGTTTGCCCCGGCTCTGTTCGTCCTCGCTGCCGCCGTCGCATTCTCGCGGGTCTACGTGGGTGTCCATTACCCGCTGGACGTGATCGGCGGCGCCGTCCTCGGCGCCCTGATCGCTATAGCTCTTCGCCGGCTCGTAAGAGCCCGGCCGCAATCACCGCGAGCGACGCGAGCAGGCTGATGAAGATCCCGATCCCGCGTCCGCGCCAGCCGAAGAACTCGTCCGGGACGTCGATCAGCCGGATCAGGACGAAGATCGTCGAGAGTGCGCCGAGCGAGATGACGACGAGGCTCTCCGGCACCGTCGCCGGGAGCTCGATTCCCGACTCGCGCAGGACCACGAGGGCGAGGACGGCCAGGCCGATGAAGAACACGAGCTTCCCGAGTGAGCCCGTATGCCAGGCGATTATGCTCGTCGTCGGGCCCTCGCCCGAGCCCACGTACCAGTCGGTGAAGGCGGACAGCGCCAGGACCAGGCCCGAGACCCAGGTCAGTTGGTGGCCCCAGCCCCAGATCTGCTCGAACGACCGCGACGGACGTGGCCGCGGGGCGATCAGCCAGTCGTCCTCCTCCGGCGCGGGCGGGACGTAGGGGTCGGGAGTCTCGTCTGGGGTTTGCACGGGCGTGGCTCGGGCAGGTAGCTAGGAGGTCAAGCCAGCGAATACTCTAGGGGGTCTGGGATGACGCAGGGCATTGACACGTCACGCGCGGCAACCGGCGACTACGTCGAATTCTGGGCCGCGGGTCAAAGGGTCAAAGGGGAGTTTCACTGTTCGGACTGCGGCTACGGCGTGACGATCGTCCGTGCCCTACCTGTATGTCCGATGTGCGGCGGCAGCTCCTGGGAGCAGTTCCCATGGAGCCCGTTCACTCGCTCGCACGAGTCTCTCTAGAGACCGAAGACCTTCTGCACCTCATGCCAGATCGTGAGCATGAGGAAGATCGTCAACGCCAGGAGGATGGCGAGCGTGAGGACGAAGCGAAGTCGCGCGTGCGCCTTCTCGCGCTTGCGGCGCAGCTTCGCGTTTCGGCGCGCGCGGTGGTAGTGGTAAGCCCGGTCGATTGCTTCCGGGTCGACGGGCGGCTCGTCAGGAACCACGACGCGGCGGGCGGGCTGAGCCATGCGGGGAGTCTAGTGCCGCTCCGGCTCGCTTCGACCATACTTTTCCACAGGTCGGTCTGATGGCTGTTTCGGAAAGTCAGCGCGAGCTCGACGCCCTCGCAGCCGCGGGGCTGGCCCTGGCGTCCGCCGGCAACCTCGCTGAGGCGCTTCAGCTCGTCGTGGAGGCGGCCGCCCGGGCTGCCCATGCGGAGGTCGTGATCGCGCGTGTCGCAGACGACATCCGTGGGCGCGCGGATGCCGTGGCAGTTGCCACGCCCTCGCCGGCGTTGGCGGCGGAGCTCGGGGGATCCGGTATGGCACTCGACGAGCTGGCCGAGCATGAAGAGACGGACCTCGAGCGCGTGGCTCCGGCCGTGCGCAGCGCGGCGGGTCGAGCGGGCGCCTCGGCGGTTGTAGTCCTGCCGGTTCACATCGACGGCCGGGTGCGCGGCTCGCTCGAGCTCATGCGCGCCGGAGAGGCTTTCGGGGAGGCCGAGCGCCGGCTCGCCCGGCTCGCAGCGGGCCAGGCTTCACTGGCGATTCGCGCCTTCGGCGGCGACGGCTCACCTGACCACGCCGTCGCAGCCGACGCCCTGCTGACGCTTGCGGGCGACGCGCTCGCCGCGGGCGCGGACGAGACGCGAACCGCAGGCCAGCTGACACGTTTCGCCCGGGAGGCGACGCGTGCGGTCGCCGCCCTCCTCTGGCGCCGCGGGGACGGCGGCGAGCTGGAGCTCG
>WNGB01007847.1_pt1 | contig 17409 bp, 19 predicted proteins | sample 5400681 | NCBI WGS metagenome assembly WNGB01 (sample SAMN13153367, study PRJNA577476) | soil metagenome | isolation source: 115 cm soil or saprolite under grassland replicate 2 | place: USA:California | collected 2016-06-15 | reverse complement strand
TGGTGGCCGTCTCCACGGTCACTAATGCGGCGCCGTCCATGCGGCACAGCTCTTTGAGCACGCCCCGACTCGTCAACGATCACGACGGTGACCGGCACCGACATGTCGGTCGCCGCGACGACCGCCGCATCCACCAGCCGCCGCGACAGCTCCGCCGGCAACGTCGGCCGCATCGGCCGGCTGCCAACCTGGGTCGCCACCGCCTCTGTCGCCACCTCACAGCCTCCAAGCAGCTGCTGGGCGGTCCTCCGGCGCCGCCGGTCACCCAGCTGCGCAATCATTGGCCGGCTTGGCGGCGGTCGGCCAACACTTGGTCCCGATAGGGCCACAGCCGGTGCAGGTAGCTCAACGCGCGGTGGCCTTGCGCATCTTCGAGACCCAGATGGGCGCCGACCACACCCACACCGCCTGGGGCCTGCACAGCCTCGCCATCGTGCTGCGCGCCCAGGGCGACCTCGACCACGCCCAGGCCCTGCACCGACGCGCCCTGGCGATCCGCGAGGCCCGCCTTGGCGCCGACCACCCCCACACCGCCCACAGCCTCCACACCCTCGCCGTTGCCATGCAGACGCAGGCAACCTTGACCACGCCCGCGCACTGTTCGCGCGCGCCCTTGCCGTCCACGAAGCCCGCCTTGGCACCGACCACCCCAGCACCCTGGAAAGCCGAAAGCGCCTGGCACAGGTACAGGCGGCCTTGCAAAGCCAACGATGACACCCGCCGACCAAGTACACCCACGGACGCGCCCACAGCGGCCTGAAGCTCCCCGACACGGCCGACAACGTTCCCGCAGCACGCCGGATCGGCCGACTGCCGTCACGGAACGCGGCAGGTGGCCGTGACCCTGGCTACTCAAGCCGATGGCCAGTCCGAGTCGCCAGCTGGCCGTGGCCGGGCGGGCTACTGCGCAGCGGCGGCCCGAGTTCTTCGAAGCGGCCGCATCCGCAGCGTCACAGTTCAACAGCGTCGGGAACAGGGTGAGCGCCGCAGCGCCGAAGACCGAGCAGCCGCCTAGCGCACCAGCCGGCAGCTCACCACCGTCCGGCGCCTCTGTGACACCAGCGACCTGGTCACGTTCACGTCGACCTTGACGATGCCGAGGAGCTGTTCCACGCACGTGCCGGTGAGCACAGGCCAGGCATCGATTTCCCGCTCGCCTTACGCCCGCATCAAGCGCTGCAGCCTCGGTCGTGGTCGCAGCTACCCGCGCATGGCATGCCGGTTGCGGGTCATGGCTGCTCGGGCAGGCCACGGATGGTGGCGCACAGCCAGCGGGGTTCGGCTGGGACGCACGCCCCGGGCGGGCTGAAGCTCGCGACCGGCTGGTCGGCGTCGGGATGCCGCCCAACATAGAACCCTAGGGTGACGCCTGCCAGGTTGGTGACGCGTTGCCAGTAGCGGTGCCCCTTGGCCACCGGGACGGTGGCGGGGAAGCGAAGGACAGTGTTGGCGTTGTTGACGGCCTGCTGCCTGCCCAAGGCCGGCGTTCCCCGGCGGTCTCGCAGCGGGCCGCGGTCGTCGCGGACTTCCAGCTGGACCAGCCCGGCTGGCGCCTGGTCGGCGACGTCCTTGCGGCCGATAATCGCCGCGACGTCCTGGATGGCCGGCGAGCGGGCCGTGAACGGTTGGTCGACGCGCCCGCCGTCCGGGACGGGGACGGGTCCGGCGTCGAACTCGGCGCGGGCCGGCAGGTCGTAGGACAAGGACAGCGGCCGTGGCGCGCCACCAGCGCCTGCCGTCGGCGAGGGCGCGGCGCTGGACGGCGGCCCTGGTTGCGCCGCGCCGCCGCGGCCGTGGTCGCGGCTGGCATACACGACGGCCGCGGTCGCGAGCACTGCCGCCAGCAGCAGCGCGCCGGCCAACGCGGGGTGGCGGCTCCAGGCTGGGCCGTCGGCGGGGTGGTGGGAGGAGGTGGCTTGGCCGTGGCCTTCGCCCGGGTCCAGGGTCCGACCAACGCGCCTTGCTCGAGCGAAGCGCCGCGCTCGCGCAGTATGGCCTCGAGGTGCGTGGCCAGCTCGACGGTCTCGGGCAGGTGCCGGCCACGCATCCAGCCGTTCAGCGCCTGCTTGCTCACGCCGAGCTTCCTGGCCAGCGTGCGCTGGGTGAAGCCAGGCGTCTCCGCCTTGGCCTGCGCAAACGCGCGCTGCAGCAGGTCGCCGAACTGCTTCCGGTCGCTCGCGTCGTTGCTCACGGATGGCTCCCAAGCCCGTAGCAGGACAGTCCGGGCGAGAAGGGTAACTCGTCCGATCGCCACGGAGTGACGGCCAGGTGACAGTCCAGCCGGCCGGCCGTACGGATCGGTACGGACCGGTACGGACCCGTCGCCGGACGCCAACCCCCTGCGGTTGGCTGGCAGCGCCTGCCCGCGCGAGCACCGAGGCTCGCGCCGACCCAGCAGGCCAACCAAGGAGGTGTCAAGTGTCGAGACACAAGCTCGCGGCTGCCGTCCGGCGCGTGGCGCTCGCGGGCACCGTCGGCGCGGTAGCGGCGCTGTGCCTGGTCGCCCCTGCCGCCGCCGACGAGGTCGGGCCCGCCAACCCCGCCCCATGCCACCGCCTGGCGTGACCAACGGGCCCGGCCCCAACGACTGGTCGACCCTGGTCCCAGGCGTGGTCGGGTACCGCTGGAACGGCCCGCGCCTCACCGCCGCCGGCGACGCGGTGGAGGCCAGCGTGACCGTCGGCGGGTTCAACGCCTTCGGCGGGACGTCCTACTTCGACGTCTACCTGCAGACCAAGGCCTGTGGGAGGTTCTGGGGCTGCAACTGGGAGGATCGCGCCAAGGCTGAAGTCATCTACGTGCCGGCTAACGGCGAGGTCAACTCCCCGGTGCTAACGATGCCGCGGCGGCAAGGCTGGAACTCCTATCGGCTGCGGCTGCAGTACTCCCACCCGGTCGTGGACATCGAAGGGCGCTGGCCCTACGTCCAGTACCAGTCCGAGCAGGTCCTGTCCTGGACCGTCGACGTGTGACCTGCGCCGGCGGCCTGCTACTCGGCCTCGGCCGGCTGCCAGCAACCCGGAATGGATGGCCCGGGCGCTACCACCGTCCGGGCCACGCCGGGAGGTGCCCAGCCCGTCCCCGCCAGGACCCATCGACAACGAGGAACCCGAGGAAGGACACGTCTATGCGCCCGAACCAGTCCCTGCGGCGGCGACCAGCCCTTGCCGGCCTGGTCGCCCTGCTCCTCGCCGCCGCCGTGCTCCTCAGCGTCCGGCCCGCGGCAGCGAGCAGCGTGCTCGGCCCTGGCCAGACGCTCGGCCCGAACCAGGACCTCGCCTCGCCAGGCAGCCAGTACGTGCTGAGCATGCAGGCCGACGGCAACCTCGTCCTGTACAGCCCCGGGCACACCCCCAGGTGGTCCAGCCGCACCAACGGCATCCCCGGCGCCTACCTGGTCATGCAGGCCGACGGCAACCTCGTGGTCTACGCCCCCGGCGGCCAGGCGAGGTTCGCCACCGGCACGAACGGCACCCCTGGCACCGACCTGGAAGTCCAGGACGACGGCAACAGCGTGCTGTACGCGCCAGGGCACCGCCCGACCTGGGCCTCCGCGTCCACGTCCGAGGCGGCGATCTCCTGGTTCTACGACCGCCTCGGCGCGACCGCCTACGAGGGCAGGTGCGAGCTCGCCGTCGAGAACGCCTTTGGCACCAGCGGCCAGTACGCCACCGCACGGGCCAACTGGAACGCCCCAGCCAGCAGCAGCCCCACACCGCCGCGCCCCGCGGCGCGCTGGTCTTCTACAGCACCAGCGCCGCCGGCCACGTGACGGTCAGCCTCGGCAACGGCCAGGTCATCTCCACCAGCGCCGCCGGCGGCAGGATCGGGACCTCGCCCATCACCGGCTGGTTCCAGAACCCCCTCGGCTGGGCCTGGGCACCGTGGTGAACGGCCCACGCCCACGGGCACTACGCTCGTCAGGCAACCACAGGCACCAAGACGAGGGCCGGCACCGCCGGCCTCGCCGTGCGGCGTCGTGGACCGTCAACGACGGCCGGAATCTTTCAGGCTGTCGTTCCCACTTCGACATCCCGAAATGAGGCCGAAGCAACGTGCCAGCTGACGGCGAGGACGATCACGTCGGCTGGGAAGCGGAAGCGAGTGAAGGCCGATCGGGCCGGAGCAGGGCAGATGCGTCGGTCATCTGGCAGCGAACAGCCGCCACCATCCGGGCACACCCTTCAACCTGTGCACCCCCCGATCGTGGAACTGCAGGCCCGACCCGACCACCAGGTCCTTGACCGTCCTGGACACCAGGACCTCGCCGGGTCGCGCGAGCGCCGCCACCCGTGCCCCGATGTGCACCGCGATACCACCTACGTCATCGCCGATCAGTTCGCACTCGCCGGTGTGCAGGCCTGCCCGGACGGCCAGGCCAAGCCTGCCGGCGTGGTCGCGGATGCTGCACGCACAGCGAATCGCGCGGGCTGGGCCGTCGAAGGTGGCCAGGAACCCGTCGCCCGTGGTCGCGACCCAGTTGCCTTGGAAGCGGGCCAGTTCCTGCCGGACGGCGGCATGGTGGCGTCCAAGCAGGGCCAGCCAGCGTCGGTCGCCGAGCTCGGCGGCGTGCCGGGTCGAGCCGACGATGTCGGTCAACAGGACGGTCGCTAGCATCCGATCCGACTTGGGAGATGGGCGGACGCCGGTGAGGAACGCTTGGACCTCGTCGACCAGGGCGTCCTGGTCGCCGACCCAGGGGAGGTGGTCGTCGCCAGGGAGCTCGACGAATCTCGCGCCCAGGATCCGGTCCGCGATGTACCTGCCCTCCTCGACCTTGGTGTCTCGGTCCCCGGTGCGGTGCAGCACGAGCGTGGGGACGTGGATGCTGGGCAGGACCGCACGGACATCGATTTGGGTGTTCATCTTACTCAGGGCCAGTGCGGCCTTGGGGCTGGCGCCGTGCCGCAGGTAGCTGGCCCACCACCGGCGGAACCGCTCGTCTTTCGCCACGCTCGGCGCGAGGTCTTCAAGGTCGACCGGCCCGCCCCAGCCCCGCTCGATCTGGTCGTACCAAGCCTGGCGCTGCTCAGCGGTTGGCGCCCAGGGGTAGTCCGGCGACCGCGTGCGCGTGGCGTAGACCCCGAACACGACCAGCGCCAAGCTGCGCTGCGGGTAGGTCGCGGCGAACACCATCGCCATGTTGCCGCCCGCCGAATGGCCCAGCAGCGCCGCCCGCTTCGACCCCACCGCCTGCATGACCGCCCGCACGTCGTCCATCCGCTGCTCGACGGTTGGCAGCGCCGATTCCGGAACGCGATCAGACAGGCCAGTCCCGCGCTTGTCGATCAGCAGCAGCCGGGAGAACGCGGCCAGCCGGTGCAGAAACCGGGCGTAGCCGGGCTCGCGCCACATCTGTTCGATGTGGGAGACCCACCCCGGGACGTAGGCGAGGTCGAACGGACCGTCCCCGACGACCTGGTAGGCGATGCTGAGGTCGCCGCTCCGGGCATAGCGCGTCGTTGGCTCCACGCGGTGTGCTCCCCGGTCTGGTCACGAACTGCTGCCCGAACCGCCACCAGCATTCCACGGCCGGCTGCGCCTCCGGGTGCCAGGAGCAATACAAGGCGACCCCAGGTGGGACGGGTAGCGCCGTACTGTGTTGGGCCATGTGTCGATGTTCTCCACTCCCTTTGCAACCCGGCGTAGTGGCGACAGGCTGGTCTGCGGGGACAGGCGAACAGCGTTTCGCAGGCCTGGTCGGTGCCCTGCCGGGGGCACGAACGGACATTGCGCGAACCTCGGAGTTCGCGACTGGCGCCACAATCGGTGCTTCAGGGCTTGCTGCTGATCTTTGGCTGGGCGTGGTGCCGGCGGAAGGTGGATCCAGACTCGGTCTACCGTCCTGGCGAGAACCGGGCGGGATGCAGGGAGATTGCGCGAGCCTCATCTAGCGGCGGAGATGCCGATTCGGCTCACGCCGCAACGTCGCGCCACGCGCCGATCCTGACCTGACGCTGCAGTCTGAGATCCGGCTGGTGTCAGTTGGCCCGGTTGTCCTGCTGAGAGCGGAAGGCGGATCGGCATGGCTCTGACCGGGTCCGAGCTGCTCATCCGTCCTGTCGAACCAGAGCAGGTTCCAGCCGACCAGCATTCGGGACCCGCTTGGTCGCTGGCGGCCGCAGCTCGGCAGCGCGGACCAGCGCGACGCCGGCGACGATGAAGGCACCGCCCAGCAGTTGGACCGCGGTCGGTAGCTCGCCCAGCACCAGCCAGGCGACCAGGAACCCGAAGATGACCTCGGTGAGGCCGACGAACGATGACAGCCTCGCGCCCAGGATCCGCGCCGCGCCGATGCCGGCGACGTAGGAGATGACGGCGGCGACCAGCGACAGGCCGACGACTGGGACGAGCCAGCTGGTGCGGTGACCGGCGAGCTGCACCTCGCCGAACGTGGCGTGCAGCGGTAGGGCGCCGGCGGCGCCGAGGGCCAGCAGCGCGCCGGCGCCGACGGCCATGCCGCCGCTGGCCATCGCCGTGGACGGCAGGTCGCCGTCGCCGCGGGCCGACAGCACGAAGTAGGCGGCCAGACCGATTCCGGCACCCATGCCCCACAGCACGCCGACGGGATCGAGACGTCCGCCGGCCAGGTCCAGGACGAGCACCAGTCCGAGCACGGCAGCCGCCGAGCCGGCGACGGTCAGGCGGCGTGGCCGGTGGCCGTGCACGACCCACATCCAGCCGACCACGAGGATGATGCCCAGGTACTCGAGCAGCAACGCGATCCCGATGGGTAGGTACTGCACGGCGTTGAAGAAGCACGCCTGGGCACCCGCGACCGCGAGCAGCCCGAACACCCCGATCATGCCGAGGTTGCGCCGCAGCACGTGCCAGTTCCCGCGCAGCGACAGCGCCGCGGGCACCGCCAGCAGCAAGGCGGCGACGCCGACCCGTGCGGCGACCGCGGCCTCGGCCGACCAGCCGGCGTCGATCAGCGACCGGGCGAACGTGCCGGAGGTGCTGAAGGTCACGGCCGACAGCAGCGCCAGTCCGAGACCGACGCCTGCGGAGCGCTGCTGGCGCATGGCTGCCTCCTCATGGTTGTTGTAATAGGCAAAAACCAGTTACACTGATGACAGTAAGCCGCCTCGGCGACAGGGGTCAAGATGATCTTTGCTCATGACACGGAGGCGGCACTGGTGTCGGCCGCCGCTCTGGTGAACACCGGTGGCCGCGACGAGGAGGGGCTGCCCAACCTCATCGCGCTTGACCAGTTCTTCCGCGCCTACGGCTGGACCGGCCGGCGTGAGCACGACGAGGCCGAGCTGCGGTCCGTACGTGCCCTGCGGCCGCGGTTGCGGCGGATCTGGGAGGTCGGCGAGGACGAGGTCGTGGAGATCGTCAACGCGCTCCTACGTGAGTCGAACGCCCTTCCACAGCTCGTCAGCCACGACGGGTGGCCCTACCACCTGCACGCCACGCCGCCCGACGCACCGCTGGCCACGCGCATGGCCGTCGAGGCCGCGATGGCGTTCGTCGACGTCGTCCGCACCGGGGAGCTGCGCCGCCTGCGGGTCTGCGAATATCCCAACTGCGGCAACGTCGTGGTCGACCTCTCGAAGAATCGGTCCAAGCGCTTCTGCGAGGCCGGCTGCGGCAACCGGGCCGCGGTCTCCGCCTACCGGGCCCGCAGGGCCGCGGCCCAGTCCTGACCCGGCGGTCAGGTTCGTCACCAGAACGTCTAGACTCCCGTCGTCCAACGTGAACCTCCGTCCGTGGCGTGGCGGTGATGGTATGGCTGAGTCACGCAGCTCGTCTCCTGGCGAAGCCGCATCCAGTGAGCGAGATGAGTTCCTCGCAACCAAGCTCAACGTCCCGCAGACCCGCCCTCGCCACCTCGGCCGACCCCGTCTCGTCAAAGGACTCGACGCGGGGATGACCTACGGGGTCGTCCTGGTGTGCACCCCCGCTGGCTTCGGCAAGACCACACTGCTCGCCGCCTGGGCCGAACACGCGAGCTGGCCCGTCGCGTGGTTGTCGCTGGATCCGGAGGACAGCGACCCGGTGCGGTTTTGGCGCTACGTCGTCGTTGCGCTCGATCGTGCCTGCGGAGGCCTCGGCGAGCACGTGCTTCCGCTCCTGCGTTCCCCGGGCGGGGGCACGAGCCAGCGCGTGGTGACCGCGTTGGTCAACGAGCTCGCAGCGGCGGGTGACGACCTCGCGCTGGTCTTGGACGACTACCACACGATCGCGTCGCAGCCGGTCCACGATGCGATGGCCTTCCTCCTGAGCCACCTTCCGCCTCGGCTGCACATCGTCATCACCAGCAGGAACGACCCGCCGCTCCCCTTGGCCCGACTGCGAGCCACGGGCCAGCTCGCCGAACTCGGGGCCGCCGACCTCCGGTTCACTCCCGACGAGTCCGCAGACCTGCTGCGGGAGGTGTGGGAGCTCGATCTCTCTGTGGAGGCCGCCGCCGCTCTGGCCAGCCGTACGGAGGGGTGGGCGGTTGGACTGCAACTGGCTGCCCTGTCCCTGCGCGAACGACCGGACCCCGACGCCCTGCTCGATGCGTTCAGGGGGACCCATCGCTACGTCATGGACTACCTGAGCGAGGAGGTGCTCGAGCGTCAGCCGGAGCGCGTGCGCACCTTCCTGCTCCGAATCTCGATCCTGGAGCGACTCACAGGCCCACTCTGCGATGCAGTCACGGGAGATCACGACGGCCAGACCATGCTGGAGGAGATCGAGCGCGCCAACCTGTTCCTATTCCCGTTGGACGAGGAGCGCCGCTGGTACCGGTTCCATCATTTGTTCGGTGGCCTCCTCCGTGACCGGCTGCACCGAGCGGAGGCCGAGCAGGTTCCGGATCTCCACCGGAGAGCCGCCACCTGGTGCGAGCAGCACGGGCTCGTCGACGAGGCGGTCCACCATGCCTCCGCCTCAGGAGACGCCATCTGGGCGGTCCGCCTCGTGGAGCAGCACGTCGACGAGACCCTCGGCCGCGGCGAGAGCGTGATCCTCGAGCGTTGGCTCTCCGCCCTCCCCGACGAGGTGGTGCAAGCGCGCCCGGCGTTGCGCTTCGCCCAAGGCGAGATGCAGTTTCACCTCGGCCGGCTCGGCGCGGCCGAACGGTTCCTGGCGCAGGCCGAGCGCGCCCTCGACCACGCAACAGGGCAGCGGGAGCTGGAGGCGCCCACCCACGCGGGGATGGTGGCCGGGTTGCCGGCCGCGATTGCCCTGCTCCGCGCGGAGCTTGCGGGAGCTCGAGGCGATCCCGAGGGGATGGCCGGGTACGCGCGATCGGCCCTGGCCCTGATGGCCGAGGACGAGCACGGGCCTCGCTTCTGGTCGCGATGGTTGTCCGGGGCCGGTGCGGATTGGATGCGGGGGCGACTGGCAGACGCCGAGCTGGGTGCCGCGGCGATGCTGGCCGAGGGCAGGGTAGCATCCGACCCGTATCCCCTGATCACGTCCTGCTTCCCACTGGCGTCGGTGCAACAGGAACGAGGCAAGCTCGGCGCGGCACTCCGGACCTACCGACAGAGCCTGCGCCGTGCCACTGAGCCCGGCCGCTCCTCCCCGTTCCACGCGGCTGAGGCGCACCTGGGGATCGCCCAGGTGCTCTATGAGCGTGATCAGCTCGATGACGCCCTCCAGCACGTCTCGGAGAGCATCGAGCTTGGCAGGCAGGTCATCTGGTTCTTCGAGCCGGGCCGCCGGCTGGTCAGGTTGGCTTGGATTCGCCAAGCCAAGGGAGACACGGAAGCCGCTCTCGAGGCCATGGACGAAGCCTGCCGACTGCATCAGACCCCAGAGGTCAACAGCCGGTGGAACCCCGCTCCTTGCGAACGGGCGCGGCTGATGCTGGTCCAGGGACGAGCCGAGGAGGCGGTGCGCTGGACGGAGGAACGCGGGCTGACCGAGGAGGACGTGGTCTCCTATCCACGGGAGCCAGATCATCTCGTGCTGGCCCGGGTGCTTCTCGCCCGGCGCGATCCCGCTCGTGCGCTCCCGCTCCTCAGCCGCCTCGACGAGTTTGCCGAATCGCAGGGCCGGACGGAGAGCCTCATTCAGATCCGGGCGCTGCGGTCCCTCGGGCTGCAATCGGCTGGGGACCACCCTGGCGCCCTCGCCCTGCTGACCGACGCCCTCTCGCTGGCCCGGCCGGGGGGCTACGTCCGCATCTTCGCCGATGAAGGACCCCCGATGGCTGCGCTGCTTCGAAGCCTGGTCAGCGCGGCAACGAGGCCGTGCCGCGGCGCTCTCCGGAGCGACGAGCGAGCACCTGAACCGTGTCGTCCGGGCGTTCGGGCACTCGGTGGGAAAGGTGAAGAGGGCCGCCCCTGCGATGCCCGGGTTGATCGATCTCCTGACCGACAGGGAGCTCGAGGTCCTTGGCTTCGTTGCCGCGGGCAGGCGGAACCATGACATCGCCCTGGAGCTGGGCGTGACGATCGAGACTGTGAAGAAGCACGTCCACAACATCTTGGGCAAGCTCGGCGCATCGAGCCGCACGCAAGCGGCGACCCGGGCCCGCGAACTGGGCCTGATCGTGTAAGGGGCGCCCGCTCCGTCCAGTCCGCGCCCATTCTTCCCCAAGATCCCTCTTGGTGTTCCTCCTTTGGGTGATCCCCGCGCGCCGGCCCATCCGTACGGTGGCCCGCATCCGCTCGTCCACAGCCTCGACGCTTGCTTCGACCAGGACGAACCGACCAGGCCTGCCACGCTCAAGGGAGAGCGTCCATGAGCACCAAGTCCGTCACCGAGAAGCTCCTCATCAAGCCGAACACGACCGTCTGGGCGTCGGACGCCGCGCACCTGGACCTGATCGAGCCGCTGCCCGAGGGAGCTCGCCAGGTGGACCGTCTGGATCTAGCCACGACCGCGCTGGTCTTTGCCCACGACGCCAGCTCGCTGCGCGCCATCCTCGACACCCACCGGGATCAGCTAGCCCGACCGAGCATCCTCTGGGTCGCCTACCCCAAGGCCAACCGGGCTGACATCAACCGCGACACGCTGTGGCCGATCCTCGGTGAATACGGGCTGCGACCCATCGGGCAGGTGTCGGTGGACGAGACCTGGTCAGCCCTGCGCTTCCGCCCCGACAAGGAGGGCGAGACGCCCTTCACCGGCGGACGGCGCTGAGCTGACGGCTCGCGCTGGATCGTCCCAACCGGCCACCCCCCACCGCAGTGCCAGGAGGTAGAGATGCGGAAGATCGTCGCAGGGCTGTTCGTCTCACTCGATGGCGTCGTCGAGGCGCCGGAACGGTGGCAGGGTCCCTACGCCAACGACGAGATGGGGCGGACAGTCGGATCACAGATGGCTGCGGCCGACACCATGCTGCTCGGGCGGCGGACCTACGAGGAGTTCGCGGCCTACTGGCCGAACCATTCAGCACGGGCGTGCTCTCGCTCACCTATGCGCCGGAGCGCAAGTGAGCAAGTCGAGGAGAGGACGAGACTATGACGGAAGAGTTCACGACCGCTCGGGCAGGGGCCGGCACCTCCTCCGAGGGGGCCACGAGGCGGACACGAGCGCTGCTGACCTGCGGCGCAGTCGCCGGCCCGCTATGGCTCGTCGTCGCGTTGCTGCAAGCGTTCACCCGCGAGGGTTTCGACTTCAGGCGTCACCCCGTCAGCGTGCTGAGCAACGGTGACCTTGGCTGGATCCAGATCACCAGCTTCGTGGTCACCGGCCTGCTGTTCACCGCCTCGGCGGTCGGGATACGGCGGGCACTACCTCCCGGGCGGGGCGGGACCTGGGGACCGCTGCTGGTCGGCGTCATCGGGGTAGGGATGATCGCCGCGGGCATCTTCGTCGCCGACCCGGCCGATGGCTTCCCGCCCGGCACTCCACCCGGCAGGCCCGCCACCCTGAGCGTGCACGGCACGCTGCACTTCGTCGGCGCCGGACTGTCGTTCCTCGCGCTGATCGCGGTGTGCTTCGTGTTCGCGCGCCGGTTCGCCGACCTTGGCCAGCGGGGCTGGAGGGTGTACTCAGCGACGACCGGCGCGGTCTTCCTCGCCGCCTGGTTGGCGTTGTTGGTGGCGCCCGACAACGACGCGGTCAACGTCGCCTTCGCGGTCGCCGTGCTGCATGGCGTCGCATGGCTCTCGCTGATCGCGGCACGGCTGCGGAACGACCTCACCGACTCGGGCTGACATCGCGGCCCAGTCCCGGCGCCGGCCGAGGGCTGACCTCGCCGCCGACCCCCGCAACCAGGCTTGGGCCGCTCGCCGGCGGCAGGAGTCCGAGGAAGGGAGGCCTCATGGCAACAGCACCACGCAGACGCCCACCGCGGGCGCTCCTCAGCCCTGGGGGGTCTCCACCATCACCGCCGGTCAAGCGCGCGGTTCCTGGGCATTCCTAGCAAATGGCGTTCGCAGGTGTGTGGCTGCCCAGGCGGCGCCGGGCGGGTCTGCTGCATGGCGGGACTGTTCCGCCCGCGCCTGACCATGGGTGCGATGACAGCCGAGCCCTCGCTGGCGAGCCCCCGAAGGGGACCCCCCGAATCCTCGCCAGGGGGCTCGGCCGTCCTGCATGGTCCCGCTGGCCGACTCCGCGCCAAAGCGGAGAAGTGCCCAACCCGGCCGGGGTCGAACTACCCCTCTTTGGGGAAGCGGGGCACAATCCCGCGCTCGAGGGCGAAGCGGGTCAGGTCTGCCCGCCGGCGCGAGCCGGTCTTGTTGCGGATGCGGTCGAGGTGGGAGTGGACGGTGCGTACGCTGAGCTGCAGCAACTCCGCGATGTCCTGGTCGGTCTCCCCGCCAGCCACCAGCTCGAGGACCTCCCGCTCCCGCTCGGTGATCCTGATGGGCGCCTGGAGTAGGTAGGAGGCGAGCGTCGCCGAGACGTAGGTGCGCCCCTCCGCGACGGCGCGGATCGCCCCAACGATCTCGGCCTCCTCGGCCTGCTTGGTGAGGTAGCCTCGGGCGCCGGCCCCGATCGCCTCGATGACGTCGGCGGGTGCCTCCGAGGCGGACACCACCAGAACGGACTGGCCGCGGGCGCACAGATGGGTGACCGCCGCCGCCCCGCTGAGCCCGGGCAGGTGCAGGTCCAGCAGCACGACCTCGGCCTGTGCCTCGCCTTGGGCGTCCAGCTCCTCGACCGAGCGGCTCGCACCGATCAGCCGGAGGTCCGGTGCGGCGTCGATCACGTGGACGAGTCCCTTGCGGAAGATCGGATGGTCCTCGACGACTGCCACCCCGATCATCTCGGCCCCCACAGCTTCACCCGTGTCCCGCGTCCGGGGGCCGACCACAGCTCGGCCTGGCCGCCCACCTCGTGCATGCGGCTGGTGATCGACTGCTCGACTCCGAAGCCGTGGTGCTCGGCCCTGGGGTCGAACCCGCGGCCGTGGTCGCGGACGATGACCTCCACCCCGTCCGGCCGTGACACCGCCCGCACCACCGCCCGGCCGGTGCCGGCGTGCTTTGCCACGTTGGTCAGCGCCTCGCGCGTCGCCCCGATCAGGGCGGCCGCCACGGCCGGAGGTGGGTCGCGGTCCAGCCCACCGGTCACCAGCTCGGTGTGCAGGCCGCGGCGCAGGAACTCCTCGGTGAGCGTATGCAGCCCGCCGGTGAGCCCGCCCTGGCGTGCGGTGTCCTCACGCAGGACCGCGCGCAGCTCGGTCGCCTGCTGCAGCGCGGTGGCTCGGATCTCCCGTAGGCGCTCGGCAGGCATGCCGTCGTCCGCGCCGGCGCGCAGGGCGATCGCCTCCAAGGTCTGTAGGACCGTGTCATGGGTCTCGCGGAGCAGGCGGGCCCGCTCACCTTCCCGTCCGGCCCGCAGCCCCTCACCAACCGCCGCCCGAGCCCCCTGGCGGGCCAGCGCAACAATCACCAGGGCCAAACCGAACGCCAGCGCCAACCAGGCGATGCGGGCCACAAAGGTCATCCGGCCGTCGAAGTCGAAGACCGCATGGTTGAGCCTGGCCATCAGCACGTGCAGGGCGACCCCGCCGGCAAGGATCGCAGCGCCGGTCCTGGCCCCTCGCAGGGCTGTCCAGAAGCTGATCACCCCCAGGCCGTAGCCCCAGACGATGTCCCGACCGGTCCACAGGAACGTGCCGTGCGGAAGCGTGGACGTCGCCCACAGGTTCAGGCCAGCGGCGACCGCGAGGTCGACGGCCAGGAACGCGGTCGACCGCAGCAGCCCGCGGAAGCGGCCCATGATGACTCCGACCAGCAACACCAGATCACCGGTCAGCACCACGGCCAGGCCGGCCAGAAGGGAATGACGGATATCGGTCCGAAGGTTGCCGAGCGCGCCGGCGACCAGGATCGGGGTGATCGCCACCCGGTAGGCGAGCGCGGCAACCGCGAACCAGCTCAGTGTCCGCCCCACCAGCTCGTCAGCGCTCGCCAGCCCGGTCGATGATGCACGGCCCGACGAGGAAGGCGGCCCCGCCGCCGCTGGCTGATCGCCGGTCTCGGCAGGACGCTGATGCTGCCGTGTGAGCCGGCTCGGCCTGTGCAGGGTGACGCTGGACCAGGTCCGACTACGTGCGGATCGCGCCATTGCGGATCACGTACCGGGACCGGTGGGACAAAGCATGCTCGTCGGCGCTCTCATCTTGCTGGCAGTGATCGAGAGCCTAAGGGAAGAATGCCGATCCGGCTATCCATGCACAGCCCTGCCAAGCCGTACATCAGGCGGCACACTGGCCAACTCGACGCTGAGCGGCCTCGTCCGGGCGCCTGAGAAGAGGGGTAGTTCTGCCCTTGGCTGTCTGCGTGAGCCTGGCCATGATCGACAGATGTCCCAGGCCAAGGACCTCCCAATTGCTGCTCGTGTGATCGCGGGAGTGCCGTTGCTGCAGGCTGGGCTCGAACGCGCGGCGCTCGCTGTCGGGCTACGGGTTGCGGACGGGGACGAGACAGCGGCAATCGGACTTCGATCGCCAAACACGGGACCAACCCAGGCTGCGATCGACGTGTGCGCCGACGCCGATCATGTGACCATCACGCTGACCGCCGTCCCCGATTCCAAGACCTGGTTCCGGCTTCTCGCGCTGCTCCGCGAGCTACTCGACGTCGGTTCCTGACAGGTCTCGCAGCCACGGTGCACTGGTCCACGAGCGCAACTGCCCGTTTCCAAAGGCTGGGGCCGGTCGCGTCCACAGCGACCACGAACTCCTTGGTACGGAACAGGTCGAGGACCGGCCTGGTCTTGGCGTGGTAGTCACGCAGGCGGGCGCGGACGGTCTCCGGGGTGTCGTCGGGTCGCGGGACCAACCGGCCGCCGCACATGTCGCAGACGTCGGCCTGGGCCGGGCGGTGGGAGATGAGGTTGTAGTCCAGCCCGCAGCCGGAGCAGAGCCGGCGGCTCAGGATGCGATCCTCGACCACTCGGTCGGGAACCTCCAAGAGGACCACCGCGTCGATGTCGTAGCTCTCCAAGAAGAACCGGGCCTGCGGCTGGTTACGCGGGAAGCCGTCGACGATGAAGCCGAAGTTCCAGTCGTGCTCGTCCAGGCGCCGGTGCACCACGGCTTCAACCAGGTCGTCGGAGACCAGCTCCCCGGCGGCCACGATGCGCCGGACCTGGGCGCCGAGCTTGGTGTGGTGCTGGACGTTCCATCGGAAGATGTCGCCGACGCTGACGTGCTCGAGGTCGAGCGCCCCGGCGAGCAGCTTGGCCTGGGTGCCCTTGCCGCTGCCCTGGACGCCCATGATGATGTATTTCCGCATCCGACCGAGCCTCCATGTGACGTCGCGACCGTCAGCACGTCAGGTGCAGGGCTGCTGCGGTCCCGGCGGGTTCCAGCTCGCCGTAGCGGCGGACGGCCTGACCGGTGGGCAGGCTCTCCACCGTCACGCCACGCGCCTCGAGCCGCTGAACGGTGTGCTGGTCGGGCCGCATCTGCCCGTGTGCACCCGTGCCGATCACCAAGTGCTCGGGCAGGTCGTTGAGTACGTCGTCCAGATCTTCGAGCACCAGCGCATGCCCGTGTTGCCGCCACCAGTTCCGCACCACCCGATCCGGCAGAATGATCAGATCACGCCGCTCCTCCCAGCCGTCCACGACGATTCGGCCAAACTCGTAGTGCTCGATGCGTGCCATCCGCCACCTCCTACGACTGCTCTGGTTCATGAGGCCCGGCTCGCACAATCCTCATTTCGAGATGACCCAGCGCCAAGTGGCCTCGACGGTCGGACACGAAGTTGGCAGTGCGCAGCCGCATCACCTCGTCACCGCCGCGGCACACGCCGCCGGAAGCGGTGGGCGGTAGCCAGGAACCGGCGCTCGTCGGTCTCCAGCAGCAGCTTGGTCGCCAGCAGCTCGTCGGCGACTGGCACCGGGGAGGCCGCCTCGATGCAGTACGCAGCGCCGCGGGGATCCAGCCGCACGACCCCACCCGGGCAGACGCGGTAGCGTTGGCCAGCGGCGGTGGTGACCTCGAAACGGCCACGGGAGCGACGGGAGAGGTACTGGGCACGCTGCTCAGGCGACAAACAGGCCAACAGCAGCGCCTCGGCCCGCAGCCTGGCCTCGCGCCGACGCGCCAGAGCGCCCCAGCCCCGCTGGATCGGGCCACACAACCGGCTGGCGAGCACCGCCGTTGCGGCCGCCCCGAGCGCCCACCAGACCGCCGCCGCCGCGGTCATCACCGCGCCGCTACCCGCCGACCAGGCGCGGGGCGACGACCAATTCGGTGTGCTCCTTGGGGTCCCAGGTTTCGAGGGTGACCTGCTCGCCCCTACCGTCCCCGGCCTGCCGGTAGACCAGCCGGCCAGCCGCCCGTGCCTCGCGGAACACCTCCTCGATTTCCAGGACGGTCGCTGGGTCGGCGGTGTCCCAGGTGCGCGTGGTGTCGCCACCGGCGTCGGCGATGTGGATGGTGCCGGTCATTGCCGCGCCTCCTCAAGCAGCGCTGACGCAGGACCGCCGCGGCACTTGCCGAGCGTCGGCGGTGCCGTCCCGGCCCTTCACCAGCGGTCTTCCCGCGTCATTCTGCGCACCCAGAAGCCCGATGAAACCCACCGGCATGCCCTCTGAGCTGGGTCTGAAGAGGAATCCCGGCCCGTGGCCGCGGAGTGTGAGGACCAGGCGGCATGGTTCCTCCACTCCGCCGGACCCGACGACGCCGTCGGCCCATGCACCAGCGCCCCTGACCGTCTACCCGGGCCGGCAGTCCTGCCTTCGACCCGAACCCGAACCTCGTGGCCGGCGAGACCCGCGCCAACCGGGCCATCGTCCCAGTCGGCACCGCCGCCACTCCGGATGCAACCCACGTCGTCATCGACGCGCTCGGCACCTACACGCGCCGGCCCTGACAGGCCGCTCGCGGCGGGCACCTTCTTGCACGACGGCGGCGTGCGGTCCGGCCGTCGTAACGCTTGGGGCGGCGGCGGCGCTTCTCGGTTCGAGACGTGCGTGACGAGTCCGGACCGTTCCGACCCCTTTTGGCGGTGCTCACCCCCGCATCCCCCACCGCACCGCCCGTTGCCCAGCAAG
>WNGB01015633.1_pt1 | contig 17410 bp, 14 predicted proteins | sample 5400681 | NCBI WGS metagenome assembly WNGB01 (sample SAMN13153367, study PRJNA577476) | soil metagenome | isolation source: 115 cm soil or saprolite under grassland replicate 2 | place: USA:California | collected 2016-06-15 | reverse complement strand
CCGTCGTAGTACGTCGGGACAGGCGTACCGCTTACCGACATTCAGGCGGACTGCTAGCCGGTCCGATCGGGTTTCCGAAGGCCCACCCGTCTCTCCCGCCCGGCGAACGGGCAGTCAGGGTTCGAACTGAGACACTACCTCCGTCGAGGCGGTGCCGAGTTCGAGCCGAAGCGCTAGGGAAAGACGGGGAAGTTGCGGTACCGCCAGTCGAGAGCGATGCTCCTGAGCTCCCGCGCGGCCTGCTCACGCAAGGCCCGACTCTGCAGCTGGTCGAGTCGCGCAATCGTCATGTCGATCTGCCGCCGGAGCTCGGGATCGCCCTGCCGCTCACCGAACCGGGCGAGGTGGCGGGCGGCGAGCGTGTTGTTGCCCGCCACCAGGTAGGCCAGGCCCGATTCGAGGTCGGGGTCGGCCGCCGCGAGAACCGGCGGTGTCACGGTCACGAGCAGCAACGCCGTGAGGACGCCCGCCATGGCAACACGCCAGAGGACGGAACCCGGGGTTCTCAAGCCTATCTGCCGCCGAACCGGAACGACACGCCGGCCAGCGGGCCCCACGCGAGAAATTGCTCGTGACCCTTGATGTACTGGACGCGGAAGCCCACGTAAGGCGAGATCCCGTTGTCGAAGATGTACCGAAGGTTCAGATCCGACGTCACCCCATACGCGAGCGTCGTGCCGTCGATGCGTCGGGGCGCTCCGCTGCTCTGTACCTCGTACGCCACCCCCTGGTCGTCGCGGTGATCGGCGCCGAGGAACGGAGTCACGTTGAGCGGGAGCAGCAGCTTCTTGTCCCGCGTGAGCTGGACCACGAAGCTCAACGGGAGCGTCGCGCCGTAGATGTAGTCCTTGGAGGACACCTTGGCCTTGTCACCACGGATCGACGGATCCGTGGACAAACAGTTGGTGCCCGTGCAGTACGAGGGGCCCGGCTGGGGAACCGCGCTCTGCACGATCTCCCGATCCGCGCTCGCATAGATCAACTTGACCCCGAGTCCGGCCGACACGTCGAGCGTGTCCTTGATGACGTCCGGGAAGAAATAGCTGAGGGCGAGGTCGAAATCCACCCGATCCGTGGTGAGCTCTTCCTTGAACAATCGAGCGCCCACCGGCAGGGTGACGACGCCCGAGCAGGCCGCGACCAGGTTGAAGCAGAAGTCCCCGGCCTTCGTGGCCGTGATGTCGTTCTCCGTCTTGAAGTGGACGTACTGCGCCGAGGTCGCCAGCGTCCACCGGCCCCATTGGAGCGCGAGCTGACCGCCGAACTGAGGGTTGAACGTGTCCTTGGGGCTCGAATCGGTCTCGGACTGGCCGGCGTTCCTGCCCGGGATCGTGGCGAGGGCATCCGTGAAGAACGAGGTGTTGGGCGCACCGGAGACGAACCCGTTCTTCGCGATGTGACTCGCCCAGATCTGAGGCGTGAAGACGATCGACCAGTCCTCGGCCCGGGCCGAGCCGGCCCAGCCCAGCCCGATCAGCATCGTTAGCAGCAGGACAGATCCGATGTGCCGCGCCCCAGTCCGGCTCGCCATCTGTGTCTCCCTCAAGGTGACATCGCCCCGGACAGCCTGCTCCAGTGTGGTCCGGATGTTATCAACGGCATATCGGCAGGTCAACTTGACGCGGCGTCCAGGCCCCCCGGCCCTAGACAAGGTCATCGGGATCGATGCCGTGCTCGGTCAGCTTCTTGCGGAGGGTGTTGCGGTTGATGCCGAGGATCTGGGCGGCGCGGACCTGGTTGCCCACGGTCTCCCGGAGCACGGCACGCAGGAGCGGCTTCTCCACGAGACCGATGATGAGGTCGTAGAGGTTGGCGCTGGCCCGCTCGCGCAGCCCGCGGACGCATTCGAGCAGCTTCCGCTCGATGATCTCCTCGAGCGTGGCGTCGACGGCGACCGAGGCGGCCGCCGACACGGGTCCGATGGGCAGGTGCTCGGGGAGGATCACGCCGTTCTGGGCCATCACCATCGCCCGCTGGATCACGTTCTCCAGCTCGCGCACGTTGCCCGGCCACTCGTGGCCGACCAGTCGGTCCAGCGCGTCCGGCGCCACCCCCCGCTCGCCCAGCGTCTCGGCATACTTCGCCAGGAAGTGCTCGACGAGCAGCGGTACGTCGCGGCGGCGCTCGCGAAGCGGCGGCAGGTTGAGGGTGACGACGTTGAGACGATAGTAGAGATCCTCGCGGAAGGCGCCCTGGCGTATGGCGGTGTCCAGGTCGCGGTTGGTCGCCGCCAGCACCCGCACGTCGACGCGAATCGACTCCTGACCACCGACGCGCTCGATGGCCCGCTCCTGCAGCGCGCGCAAGAGCTTGGTCTGCAGCTCGACCGGCATGTCGCCGATCTCGTCGAGGTAGAGCGTGCCCCCCTGCGCCAGCTCGAACTTTCCCAGCCGGCGCTCCTTGGCGTCCGTGAAGGCACCCCGCTCGTGGCCGAACATCTCCGACTCCAGCAGCGTCGCCGGGATGGCCGCGCAGGAGACGGCGACGAAGGCGCGCCCCGAGCGGCGGCTGTAGTGGTGGATGGCGCGGGCCACGAGCTCCTTGCCGGTCCCGGACTCGCCCCGAAGCAACACGGTCACGTCGCTCCCGGCGATGCGGCCGATCGCCTTGTACACCTCCTGCATCCGGGGATGCCGCCCGATGAGGGCGCTGAACTCCTTGACCTCCTGCAGCCCCCGGCGAAGCCTGGCCACCTCCTGGGTGAGCCGGCGCGCCTCGAGCGCGCGCTCGGTGAGGAGGAGCACCTCGTCGAGGTCGAACGGCTTGGCGAGATAGTCGTAGGCGCCGCGCTGCATCGCCTGGATCGCGGTCTCCATGGTGCCGTGCGCGGTCATGACGATGACGTTGGCGTCCGGCCGGATCTCGCGCAGCTTGCCGAGCGCCGTCAGGCCGTCCAGGCCCGGCATGCGCACGTCGAGGAAGACCAGATCGTACGGCTCGGCCTCGAAGGCCCGGAGCGCCCCTTGCCCGTCCTTCGCGGCGTCGACCTCGTAGCCCGCCTGCCGGAGCCCTTTCTCGAGCACCCAGCGCAGGCTGTCCTCGTCGTCGGCGATCAGGATTCGGGCGGGGTTCATTTGGCGACGGGCAGGAAGCAGGTGACGGTCGTGCCCCGGCCTTCCGTGGACTCGACGTGGATGGCCCCGCGGTGCTCGTCGACGATTCGATGGCAGATCGCCAGGCCAAGCCCGAGCCCCCGCTCCTTCGTCGTGAAGAAGGGATCGAAGATTCGCGCGCGCGCCGCCGCCGGGATGCCGCCGCCCTCGTCGGTCACGGCCACTTCCACCATCGTCCTGGGTCCGCCCCCGACGTCCATCTTGCCATAGAGGGGATCGCGACTCACCCGCGTGGACAGGGTGACGCGACCACCCGACTTCATGGCGTCGAGCGCGTTGCGGACGAGATTGTGGAACACCTGCATCAGCCGGTCCTCGTCGCCGAGGATGGGCGGCAGGCTCGGATCGTAGCGCCGCACGAGCGTGACGCCGGCCGCGCGCGCGGGGTCCTCGACGAGCAGGATCACCCGCTCGAGGAGCTGATGGGGATTGAGGGGAACGCGCCGGACCTGCACGGGACGTCCGAGATCGAGCAACGTCTCGATGATGCGATTGACGCGGTCGACCTCCTTCAGGAGCACGTCGGTGTACTCCGTCAGCCGGGGCTCCGCGCCGAGCTCCCGCGCGAGCAGCTGCACGGCCCCGCGGATCGCGCTGAGCGGATTGCGGATCTCGTGGGCCACGCCGACCGCCATCCGACCGGCGGCGGCCAGCGTCTCCCCGCGGTGGACCTCGTTCTCGAGCTGACGGATCCGGGAGAGGTCGCGCAGCACCGCGACCCCGCCCTCGACGGTGCCGTCGCGGGCGAACAGCGCGGCCGTCAGCAAGCTCACCGGCACGAGGCGGCCGTCGGTGCTCTCGATCGTCCCGTCGGCCTCGGAGCGGCTCTCCCCGGTCGCGAGTGTCTCGGCCAGGCGGCTGACCACGGAGGCGTTGGGGGCGAAGACATCCTTCACGAGGCGTCCCTGGGCCCGACGGGCCGAGCGCGCCGTGAGCACTTCCGCCGCCGCATTCCAGAACACGATCCGAAGCGCGGGATCGACGGCGATGACCGCATCCGGAAGACCCGCGAGCACGGCCTCGTAATTCATGCCGCCAAGGTGAGGTTGGGGATGGCGTTCATGGTGAGATCGGCGCGTTCGCCGGCGAGGAGTCGGGCGGTGCCGGCGGCGGCGATCATCGCGGCGTTGTCGGTACAGAGGTGTCGCGGCGGGATGTGCAGATGGAGAGCGTGCTGCCCGGCCTCGGCCGTGAGCGCGGCGCGCAGCGGGCCGTTGGCGGCGACGCCACCCGTCAAGACGAGACGCTGCACCCCGAGGTCGAGGGCCGCGCGGATCGTGCGCCGCACGAGCATGCGGACGGCCGCGGCCTGGAACGATGCCGCGACGTCGGCCACCGCGCCGGCCGACAGGGGCCCGTGGCGCTTGACGTACAGCGAGACGGCCGTCTTGATCCCGCTGAAGGAGAAGTCACGCGCGCCATCGCTCATCCGCGCCGGAGGAAACGCGATCGCCCGGGGATCGCCATCCTCCGCGGCGCGCTGGATCACGGGGCCACCCGGAAACCCGAGCCCGAGCAGCTTCGCGACCTTGTCGAACGCCTCGCCGGCGGCGTCGTCCCGCGTCTGGCCGACCAGCGCGTACTCGAGCGGCGCCCGAGCATGGTAGAGCGCCGTGTGGCCACCGGAGACCACCAGGGCGAGGAACGGATGCTCGGGCGGGTCGTCGGTCAGAAACGCGGCGTAGATGTGGCCCTCGAGATGGTTCACGCCGACGAGGGCCTTGCCGTGAACGTAGGCCATGGACTTCGCCACCGCACACCCCACGAGCAGCGAACCGACGAGGCCGGGCCCGTGGGTGACAGCGATCCCGTTCAGTTCCTCGGCCTGGACGCCGGCCTCGGCGAGGGCGCGTTCGATGATCGGGACCACGATTTCGAGGTGACGACGCGAGGCCAGCTCGGGCACGACACCACCGAACGGCGCATGCACGTCGTCCTGCGACGCGACGACGTTCGACAGGATGCGGCGGCCGTCGACCAGCACCGCCGCCGACGTCTCGTCGCACGAGCTTTCGATTCCGAGAACCAACATCTCGTCGGAGGGGGCCTCGAACGGCCCCCCCTCGGAACGCCTAGCGGACCGGCGGCTGGGCGGGCTGCGCCTGGGCCTGGCTGGCGTCCGGCCGCTTCTGCTCGATGATCCGCATGGTCTTGATGACGTCGAGCGCGCGCTGGAGCTGGACGTCCTTCTTCATTTCCTCCGCGGGATCGAGTGACGGCTGCGGAGGCTTGCCGTTCGGGTCCTTGGGCACCTCGACGACGATGTCCGGCGTGATGCCCTTGCCGTGGATCGATCGGCCCTTCGGCGTGAAGTACTTGGCGGTCGTCAGCCGAAGGCCCGAGCCGTCGGACAGCGGGATGATCGTCTGCACCGAGCCCTTGCCGAACGTCTGCACGCCCACCACGATGGCGCGCCCGTAATCCTGCAGGGCCCCGGCGACGATCTCGGAGGCGGACGCGCTGCCCTGGTTCACGAGCACGACCATGGGGATCCCGTTGTAGCTCTTCTTGGCGTGGGCCGAGAAGCGCATGTTCTGGTTGCGCACACGGCCCTCGGTGTAGACGACGAGCTTGCCGTCCTCGACGAACTTCTCGGTCACCTCGACGGCCGAGGTCAAGAGGCCGCCGGGATTGTTGCGGAGGTCGAGCACGATGGCCTTCACGCCGTCCTTGGCGAACTTCTCGAGCACCTGGTCAAGATCGTGCGCCGTCTGCTCCTGGAACTGTCGCAGCTTGACGTAGCCGATGCCGCCGCCCAGATCCTGGGTGCGGACGGAGTGCACGCGGATCTGCTCGCGCTGGATCTCGAAGTCCTTCGGCTCGGTCCAGCCCTCGCGCACCACGCTGATCGTCACCTTTGTGCCCGGCTTGCCCCGCATCTTCTTGACCGCGTCGGACAGCTGCATGTCCTTGGTCGCGAGGCCATCGATCTTCACGATGCGGTCGGCGGCCTGGAGCCCGGCGCGGTAGGCCGGAGTGCCCTCGATCGGCGAGACGACGGTCAGGATGTCGTCCCTGAGCGTGATCTCGATGCCGAGCCCGCCGAAGCTTCCCGACGTCTCGACCTGCATCTCGCGATAGCTCTCGGGATCGAGGAAGGAGCTGTGCGGATCGAGACCGCGCAGTGTGCCCTTGATGGCGCTGTAGATCAGCTCCTTGGGAGCGACCTCGTCGACGTACTGGTTCTGCACGATGGACAGCACCTCGGTGAACAGCCGGAGCTGCTCGTACGTCGCTCCGGTGTCCGTGCCCTTGCTGGCCACGGTACCGCCCAGGGACAGCGTCAGCACGACGAGAAGTGAGCCGATCATGAACGCCTTCTTCATGGATTCCCCCTAATTACCGTTAACCCCGCTGGCGGAGCCAATGTTCCGGATCCTGCGGCTTTCCCTGATAGCGTACCTCGAAATAGAGGCGAGGACCGGCCAGGGATCCGGTGTCGCCCACCGTACCGATCCGCTGCGCCTGGCGCACGTCGTCGCCCTCCTTCACGAGGATCTCGGCGACGTGGGCGTACAGCGTGTAGTACTCGTTGCCGTGGTCCAGGATGATGAGGTTGCCGTACCCCTTGAACCATCCCGTGTACACGACGTGGCCCGCGTAGACCGCCGCGACGTCCATCCCTCCGGCCGCCTCGATGTCCACGCCATTGCGGAAGGTCTTCGTGCCGAACCGCGGATGCACCTGGGGTCCGAACGCGCTGACGACGCGGCCGTCCGTCGGCCACGGCAGCCGTCCACGCAGCTCACCGAATCCCACGCTCGGCGCGTCGCCGGGCGGGCGCGCAGGTGGGACCTTGGCGAGCCGTCGCTGCTTGGCCTGCAGGTCACGGATGAAGGTCTCGAGCCGACGCGAGGCCTCGGTGAGCTCCCCCACCATGCGCTCGTGATAGGCACGCTCGTCTCGGACGCGGGTGAGGAGAATGCGTCGCCGGGCGGCGTCCCGGTCGACCTCGGCCTGCTCCCGCTTGGCCTCGGCGCGGAGGGTCGCGAGCTCGTCTTGCCGCGTCTCCTCCCGTTCTTTTCGATCCGCAAGGTTGTCAGAAGTCACACGATACTCTCGAATGACACGGGCGTCCAGACTCGCGAGGCTGCCCAGATGCCGGACCACGGCGCCCCGAGCGACGGAATCGGCGCCGGTGAGGATCAGCGGCAAGGCCGCCCCCTGGGCGTGGATCTTGTAGAGCGTGCGCAGCCGTCGGGCCAGGGCCTCCTGCTGCCCGCCGCGCGACGTTTCCAGCTTGGAGATCTCGCCGCGCAGGCCGCGGATCTCGTCCTTGCGCCGGGCCTCGGCCGCCTTCTCGCGCTGCTCCCGCAGCTGCTTCTGAGTCTGTTCGAGCTTGCGCCGCTCGCTCTGGAGCGGGTCGTCCCGCTTCGCCGACTGGGCAAAGGCCGGGAGCGTCGTCGCCGTGAGCAGCAACGCGACGACGACGCCCGTTCTCATCGCCCGGGCCCACGCGCCAGCCAGCCGCCAAAGCCCCCCAGCAGCGTCCCGGCAACGACGAGCACTGCGAGGTTCAGGGGCGACAGGAAGGTCAGGGCGGGCAGGCCGATGGTGACGTTGAGGACGGGATCGAGGTAGGGACCGGCCAGGCGATGCGCGATGTTGAGCGCGAGCAGGGCGAGGACCCCGCCGATGAGCCCCTGCAGCATGCCCTGGAGAAGCAGCGGCAGCCTCACGACGATCTCGGGCGCCCCGACGAGACGCATGATCTCCGTCTCGCGCCGTCGCGCGTAGAGCACGAGCGTGGTCGCCGTCGTCACGGTCATGATGGCGGCGACGGCAAGGAGCGAGCCCACCCCGAGCCCGATCATGCTCAGTAGGCGTTGCCAGTGCGCGAGGCGCTCGACCCATTCGATGCCACCCGCCACTTCCTCCACTTCGGGCAGCGTGGCCAGGCGCGAGATCATCGCGCGCGTGCCCTCCGGCGTCGCCGCGGCCGGGGCCAGGGTGATCTCGATCGAGGCGGGCAGCGGGTTCGAGGGAAGATGATCGAGGACGCTCGCGTCCTTGCCGAGAACGTGCCGGAGCGAATCGAGCGCTTCGCCCGTGCCGACGTACCCCGCGCTCACGATGCTCCCGAGGGCCCGGACGCGATCGAGCAGCGCCGGCACCTCGGCGGGCGCCGGCTCCCGCTTGAGATAGACGATGATGCGGACGTGATCGCGCCACTCCGCGACGGCCTGGCCGAGATTGCCGGACACCACCCAGAACCCGCCGAGGGCGACCAGGGAGAACGTGATCAGGATGACGGCGCTCACCGCGACGCGTCCGGCGCGCCGCAGATCCCGCACCGCCTCGCTCAGCATGAACCCGAGCATTAGCCGTCCTTCACGAGGCGGCCCTGCTCGAGCACGAGCATCCGCTGCTTGAGGCGGAGCGCGAGACGCGCCTGGTGCGTGGCGAGCACGACGGTCGTGCCGCGGGCCCAGATGTCCTTCAGGACCTCGATGATCTCCACGCCCATCGCATCGTCCACGTTGCCGGTCGGCTCGTCGGCGATGAGGACCGCCGGCTTGCGCACGAGGGCGCGCGCGAGCGAGGCGCGCTGGGCCTCGCCCTGGGAGAGCTGCGCGGGATACGACTGGGCGCGCGCGGACAGGCCGACCGCGCGGAGCGCGTCGAAGACCCGCGGCGTGATCTGGCTCCGGGGCGTGCCCGTCACGCGCAGGACGAACGCGATGTTCTCGTAGACCGTCCGCCCGGGCAGGAGCTTGGCGTCCTGGAACACGATGCCGATGGAGCGGCGGAGCTCGGCGATCTGCGCGCGATGCAGATCGGGAACGGACCGGCCGAGGACCTTCACCTCACCCTCGGTCGGCCCGTCGTCGCCGTAGAGGAGACGGAGCAGCGTGGTCTTGCCGGCGCCGCTCGGGCCGGCGAGCACGACGAACTCGCCCTTGTCGACCGTGAAGGAGACGTCGGACAGCGCGGCGATTTTCACCAGTCCCACCGCGTAGATCTTCGAGACCCGGTGAAACTGGATCATGGTGAGGGGTCGATTATAGCCGTTTGGTCTAGATTTTCGGCAGTTTTGCCTCCAGGAGGGTCCTGGCCACGGCGGGGTTGGCCTTGCCGGCCGTCGCCTTCATGACGAGGCCAACGAGGGCCTGGATGGCGGCCGTCTTGCCCTTTTTCCAGTCATCGAGGGGCTTGGGGTTGCCCGCCAGCACCTGGTCGATGACCGCCTCGAGCGCCGCGCTATCGGCGACCTGCGTCAGTCCCTCCCGCTCGACGATCACCTCCGGCGCCTCACCCGAGCGGCGCATCTTCTCGAAGACGTCCTTGGCAATCTTGCCGCTGATGGTGCCCTCGTCGATGAGTCGCACGAGCCGGCCGAGATGCGCGGGGGGGATCGGGCAGCCGGCGATGGCACGCTCGTCGTCGCCGGGCAGCTCGCGCAGCAGCTCCGACATGATCCAGTTGGAGGCGGCCTTGGCGTTGCCCGACTCCCGCGCGGCCGCTTCGTAGTAGTCGGCGAGCGCCTTGCTCTGCGTGAGGATGGCGGCGTCGTACTCGGGCAGCCGGTAGTCCGTCACGAACCGCTGCCGGCGCGCGCGCGGCAGCTCGGGCAGGGCCGTCCGCACGGCCTCCACGAGCGCCGCATCGAGGGTGAGCGGCACGAGATCGGGCTCGGGGAAGTACCGGTAGTCGTGGGCGAACTCCTTCGAGCGCATCGAGCGCGTGTGCCCGCGGTCCGCGTCCCAGAGCCGCGTCTCCTGCACGATCCGCTGGCCGGCGGTCAGGGCCGTCGTCTGACGCTGGACCTCGAACTCGAGGGCCCGCTGCACGTGACGGAACGAGTTGAGGTTCTTGATCTCGACCTTCGTCCCCAGCTCGGTCGCCCCGCGGGGACGGAGCGAGACATTGGCGTCGCAGCGAAGCGAGCCCTCCTCCATGTTGCCGTCACAGACGCCCAGATAGAGCAGGATGGCGCGGAACGCGCGCAGGTACGCGGCGGCTTCCTCCGGCGACCGGATCTCGGGTCGGGAGACGGTCTCCATGAGCGGCACGCCGGAGCGATTGTAGTCGACGAGGCTCGCCCGCGCCGTCTCGAGCGTTCCCTCGTGGACGAGCTTGCCCACGTCCTCCTCGAGATGCAGGCGCTGGATGCCGATGCGTCGTGGGCCGCTCGCGAGATCGATCGGCAGGCCCCCGTCCTCCGCGAGCGGCTCCTCGTACTGGCTGATCTGGAAGTTCTTCGGCATGTCCGGGTAGTAGTAATGCTTGCGCGCGAAGCGACAGCCCGCGTTGACCCGGCAGTCGAAGGCGAGCGCCGTGCGGATCGCGAGCTCGATGGCGCGGCGGTTGATGACCGGCAGCGAGCCGGGCATTCCCAGGCACACCGGACATGTCTGGGCGTTGGGCGCGGCGCCGAACGTCGTCGGGCACCCGCAAAACATCTTCGTCCGCGTCAGCAGCTGCGCGTGCACCTCCAGGCCGATGACCGTCTCGTAGTCCCTGCGCGCGGTCACCACGCTCATCCGAGGTCGGGCCTCCGCGCGAGCCACTCGGTGGCTTGCTCGTAGGCATGGGCGGCGCGCAGGAGGCGCGCCTCGTCGAAGGCACGACCGATGAGCTGCAGGCCGATGGGCAGGCCGGCGGCGCTGAAGCCGCAGCGCAGCGACACGGCCGGGAGCCCGGTGAGATCGGCCCCCACCGTGAACACGTCGTTCAGGTACATGGCGAGCGGGTCGGCCTTGTCGCCGTGCTTGAAGGCCACGCTCGGCGTCGTCGGGGCCACCAGGAGATCCACCCGCGCAAAGACCGCCTCGAAGTCCCGGCGGACCAGCGTGCGGACCTTCTGCGCACGCCCGTAGTAGGCGTCGTAGTACCCCGCCGAGAGCGCGTATGTCCCCAGCATGACCCGGCGCTTGACCTCGGCGCCGAACCCGGCGGCGCGGGTCCGGCTCTGCATGTCGATGAGATCCTTGCCGGGCGCGCGCAGGCCGTACTTCACGCCGTCGTAGCGGGCGAGGTTCGACGAGGCCTCGGCGGGCGCGATCAGGTAGTACACGGCGAGGCCGTAGTCCGTCGTAGGAAGCGACACCTCCTCGATGATCGCGCCGAGATCGCCGAGCCGGCCGATCGCGCGCCGCACCGCGGCCTCGACGTCGGCGTCGAGGCCCGCCCCGAAGTATTCGCGCGGGACGCCCAGCCTGAGCCCCCGGATGCCACCCTCGAGCAGGGCCGCGTAATCCGGGACGGGTTCGGCGACGGAGGTCGAGTCGTGGGGGTCGACGCCGGCCACGGCGTGGAGCAGCAACGCTGCGTCGTGGACGTCGCGCGTCAGCGGACCGACGTGATCCAGCGACGAGGCGAAGGCGACGAGCCCGTAGCGCGAGATCCGTCCGTAGGTCGGCTTGAGCCCGACCACCCCGCAGAACGCCGCCGGCTGGCGGACCGAGCCGCCGGTGTCGGTTCCGAGCGCGGCCGCGGCCAGCTCGCCGGCCACCGCCGCCGCCGAGCCGCCCGATGAGCCGCCCGGCACGCGCGCGAGGTCCCACGGGTTGTGCGTCGGCTTGAACGCGGAGTGCTCGGTGGACGAGCCCATGGCGAACTCGTCCATGTTCGTCTTGCCCAGCATCACGGCGCCCGCCTCGGTCAGCCGCGCCACCGCCGTCGCATCGTACGGCGGCACGAACCCCTCGAGAACCTTCGACCCGCACGTGGTGGTCACCCCGCGCGTGCAGAGCACGTCCTTGAAGGCGATCGGGACTCCGTCGAGCGGGCTCAACGGTGTGCCGCGCTCGTAGCGCGCGTCGGCGGCGCGGGCGGCGGCGAGCGCGCGGTCGCGGGTCACCGTGAGATACGCCCCCACCTTCCCGTCGAGACGGTCGATCCGGGCGAGGTACGCCGCCGTCGCCTCGCTCGGTGTCGTCTCGCGACGGCGATAGGCCGCGGTCAGCTCGTGCATGGTCAGGCGCGCCAGGTCGGACGTCACGGAGCCGTCAATCCTCGATGATCCGCGGCACCCGGAAGAACTCGCCGTCGCGGTCGGGCGCGTTGGCGAGGGCCGCCTCCTGGGGCAGGCAGGGCGCGAGCGAGTCGTCGCGCATGACGTCGACGAGCGGCACGGCGTGGGAGGTCGGCTCCACCCCCTCGACGTCGAGCTCCCGGAGCTTGTCGACATACGCGAGGATCGCGTCGAGCTGCGCGCGCAGGCGCTCGAGCTCCTCCTCGGTCAGGTGCAGGCGCGCCAGCCGCGCGACGTGCAGGACCTCTTCGCGGCTGAGCACGTGGCCCTACAGCTCCTCGAGGTGGGCGTACTGCAGGGAGAGGCGCTTGCGGCCGACGCTGGCGAAGCGGACCGTCACGATGATGTCGGCGGCCTCGCGCTCGACCCCGACCACGAAGCCCTCGCCCCAGCGGGCATGGCGCACGCGCGCGCCGACCTTGAGCGGCAGGTCGTCGTCCGCGATCTCGGCGGCGGCGCGGTGCGCGACCTCGTCGGCTTCGAAGCCGGCCGGCGCCGCCGCGCGGGTCGCGTTGAGCGAGGCCAGCTGATCCTCCGGCATCTCGCGCAGGAAGCGTGATGGCTCCCCCACCCCGTACCCGTGGATCCGCCGGTGGAGCGCCCACGACAGATAGAGAGCGTCGCGGGCGCGGGTCAGCCCGACGTAGCAGAGCCGGCGCTCCTCCTCGATCTCTGTCGGATCGTTCATCGAGCGGGCGTGCGGGAACACCCCTTCCTCCATGCCCGTGAGGAAGACCGCGGGGAACTCGAGCCCCTTGGCCGAGTGCAGCGTCATGAGCGTCACCCGCGCGGCCTCGTCCTTCAGCTCGTCGACGTCGCTCACGAGGGCGACGCTGTCGAGGAATCCCTCGAGGGTCGGCGCCTCGGCGACGTTGGTGTAGTCTTCCGCGGCGGCGATCAGCTCCTCGAGGTTCTCGAGACGGGCCTCGGCCTCCGGCGAGCGCTCGGCCTTCAGCGCATCGCGATAGCCGGTGCGATTGAGGACCAGATCGATGAAGGCCGGCGGCGGCAGCGGGCCGCGCTCGGCCGCCAGCGCGGCGATGAGCTTCGCGAACTCGCCGAGCGCGCGCCCGGGCTTGCCGCCGATCCCGGCCGGGGGCTCCGCGGCCACGGCGAGCAAGGGCCTCTCCTCGCGCCCCGCGACCTCGTCGAGCCGGGCCAGCGTCGTCTGGCCGATCCCCCGGGCGGGTGTCTGGATGGCGCGACGGAAGGCGACGTCGTCGGCCGGGTTCAGCACGAGGCGCAGGTAGGCGAGGGTGTCCTTGACCTCCTTGCGCTCGTAGAACCGCACGCCGCCGACGATGACGTAGGGGATGCGGGCGCGCCGCAACGCATCCTCGAGCACGCGCGACTGCGCGTTGGTGCGGTAGAAGACGGCGATCCCATCCCAGCGCACGCCTTCGCCGCGCAGGCCGAGCAGCGTCTGGGCCACGAAGTTGGCCTCCTCGTGCTCGTCCCACGCCCGGTACAGCCGCGCCCGCTCGCCGTCGGGGTTCTCGGTCCACAGGGTCTTGTCCTTGCGCTGGACGTTGTGCTCGATGACGGCGGCGGCCAGCGACAGGATCCGTTTGGTGGAGCGGTAGTTCTGCTCGAGCCGGATGACGTTCGTGCCGGGGAAGTCGGTCTCGAAGTCCAGGATGTTGCGGATGTCCGCGCCCCGGAACTTGTAGACCGATTGATCGGGATCACCCACGCAGAAGACGTTGCCGTGCTCGGCCGTGAGCAGACGGAGGATCAGGTACTGAGCGCGGTTCGTGTCCTGGTACTCGTCGACGAGCACGTGGCGCCAGAGCCCCCGGTACCAGGCGAGGACATCGGGCACGTCCTGGAGGAGCTTCAGCGTGGAGAGCAGGAGGTCGTCGAAGTCGACGGCCCCCGCGGCCTTGATCTGTTTCTCGTAGCGCGAGTAGACGAGGGCGAGCTTCTGCTCCCACGGACCGCGGGCGTCGCGTAGCGCGTCGGCCACCGTGATCATGTGGTTTTTCATGTAGCTGATCCGGTGGGCGACGATGCTGGGCGTGAACGCGCGCTCCGCCAGCTCGCCCTCCTTCATGCACGCCTTGACCAGGGCCTGCCGGTCGTCCTCGTCGTAGATCACGAACTGGGACGGCAACCCGATGTGTCGGCCGTGCTGGCGCAGGATGCGGACGCACACGGAGTGGAACGTCGCGATGAGCGGCGATCTGAGGCCGACCGGCAGCAGGAGATCGTCGACCCGCCGCGCCATCTCCTTGGCCGCCTTGTTGGTGAACGTGACGGCGAGCACGTGACGGGGCCATACGCCCTGGGGGCCGAGGAGCCAGGCGATCCGGTGGGCGATGACCCGTGTCTTGCCGCTGCCGGCCCCCGCCAGCACCAAGACGGGCCCGTCGCCGGCGGTGACCGCCTCGCGCTGGGCGGGATTCAGCTCATCGAGGAGATTGCCGAGATGGCTCACCCGTCGATTGTACCAGCGTGCCGAGTACGCGAGCGCCGACGGGGGACGAGTCCCCGCCCTACCGATGGAACAAGTTGAGCGCGGAACCCTGCCGGAACCACTCGAGCTGTGACGCCGCAAAGGAATGGTTGAGCTTGAGCGTCTCGGTCGTGCCGTCGGTGTGCTGGATCCGGCAGTCCACCGGCTTGCCGGGGGCCATGGTGGCGAGGCCGACGAGGCTCAGGCGATCGTCCTCGCGGAGGCGATCGTAGTCCGCGGGATCCTGGAAGGTCAGGGCCAGGAGACCTTGCTTCTTGAGATTCGACTCGTGGATCCGCGCGAAGCTCCGGGCGATGACGGCGGCGCCCCCGAGCAGCCGGGGGGACAGCGCCGCGTGCTCGCGGCTCGAGCCCTCACCGTAGTTGTGATCGCCGACGACCACCCACTTCACCCCCTTGGACCGGTAGTCGCGCGCGACCGTGGCGATCGACTGTGACCGCTCGCCGGTCAGGACGTTCGTGGCCTTGCCGGCCTCGCCCGTGTAGGCGTTGATGGCCGTCAGGAACATGTTCTCGCTGAACCGGTCGAGGTGGCCGCGGTAGCGCAGCCAGGAGCCGGCGGGGGAGATGTGATCGGTCGTCGTCTTGCCTTTCGTCTTGACGAGCACCGGCATGTCGACGAAATCCTTCCCGTCCCATGCCGGCCACGGTTCCATGATCTGCAGCCGCTCACTCGTCGGGCTGACCTCGAGCGTGATGGTGCTGCCGTCCGCGGGCGGCGTGATGTAGGCGGCGTGACCGCGGTCGAAGTTCTTGGCGGGAACCTCGGGGGCGAGCTTCGGCGCCTCGAGGCTGAAGGGCTTGCCGTCGGCGCCGATCAGCGTATCGGTGACGGGATTGAAGGACAGCCGACCGGCGATGGAGAACGCCGTCACGATCTCCGGACTGGCGATGAAGTTCATCGTCGTCCGCTCGCCATCGTTGCGCGCCGGGAAGTTCCGGTTGTAGGAGGTCACGATGGTGTTGGGCCCGGCCGCCGCGTCCTTGGCCCGACGCCACTGCCCGATGCAGGGCCCGCACGCGTTCGCGAGGACGGTCGCGTCGATGTCCTTGAGCGACTGCATCTGCCCGTCGCGCTCGATCGTGGCGCGGACTTGCTCGGAGCCCGGCGTCACCATCAGCGGCACCGCGGCCCTGCGGCCGCGGGCCTTCGCCTGCTCGGCGACATCGGCGGCCCGGCTCATGTCCTCGTACGAGGAATTCGTGCAGCTGCCGATGAGGGCCGCGGAGATCTGGTCGAGGAATCCGTTCTTCGTGTCGGCGACCTCGGCCGCGAGCTTGCTGATCGGACGCGCCCGGTCTGGGGAGTGCGGGCCGACGACGTGCGGCTCCAGCTTCGAGAGGTCGAGCTCCACGACGACGTCGTAATACTTCTCGGGATGGCTCTCGACGTCCTCGTCCGGCGTCAGCAGGTGCCGGTACCGGTCGGCCAGCGGTGCCAGGGCGCCACGGCCGGTGGCCTTGAGATAGGTATTCATGCGCTCATCGGCGGGGAACATCGACGTCGTGGCACCGAGCTCCGCGCCCATGTTCGTGATCGTCGCCTTGCCGGTGGCGCTGATGGTCCTGGCCCCGGGACCGATGTACTCGACGATGGCGTTGGTGCCGCCGGACACCGTGAGCTTCCCGGCGACATAGAGGATGACGTCTTTGGGCGCGGTCCACCCGTTGAGCTTCCCCGTCAGGAACACGGCGATGTGGCGGGGATAGAGCACCTCCCACGGCAGGCCCGCCATCGTCTCGACCGCGTCGGCGCCGCCGACGCCGACGGCGCACGCGCCGAGGCCACCGGCGTTCGGCGTGTGGGAGTCCGTCCCGATGATGAGCTCGCCGGGAAACGCGTAGTTCTCGAGGACGACCTGGTGAATGATGCCGGCGCCGGGACCCCAGAAGCCCGCGCCGTACTTGGCGGCGGCCGAGCGCAGGAAATCATAGACCTCCTGGTTCTCGGCCAGGGACTCGCGCAGATCCCGCTCGCCCTCGACACGGGCCTGGATCAGATGGTCGCAATGGATGGTCGTGGGGACCGCGACACGCTCGCGCCGGGTCTGCCGGAACTGCAGCATGGCCGTCTGTCCGAGCACGTCCTGCAGGACGACCCGATCGGGCCGCAGGAACAGGTAACTCCGCCCGGGCTCCATCTCCTGATGCTCGGGATCGTCGAGATGTCCCAGCACGACCTTGTCCGCCAGCGTCAACGAGCGGCCGAGCCGGCGGCGCACGATCGCCAGACTCCGCTCCATCGTCTCGTAGACTTTCGCCGCCATTTCCGGCGTCGACTCAATCGTCACCATGCCCTGTATCTCCTTGCGCCCCTGCTCAATATCGACCCCATAAGGTAACACCGGAATCGCACTCGTTCGAGCGCCGGCTTTGCCGGTGCAATCCTCGTCCTAGGGGGAGGCAGGGAGGAGCGCGCCCTCAGGCGCACGACGACCGTCGGAAGGGGGACGGAGTCCCCCTCCGAGTGCTACTCCACGGTGACCGACTTGGCGAGATTCCGCGGCTGGTCGACGTCGCAACCGCGGCGGACGGCGATGTGATACGCGAGGAGCTGCAGGGGAATCACGGTCAGGAGCGGCGCCAGGAAGTCGGCGCAGGGCGGCACCTCGAGGACGTGCGTGGCCTTGGAGGCGATCGCGCGGTCCCCGGCCTGGACGACGGCGATGACGAGCCCCTCGCGCGCGCGGACCTCCTCCACGTTGCCGAGCATCCGCTCGTAGGAGCCGTCGCGCGGGGCGATGGCGACGACGGGCAGGCCGTCGGTGATGAGCGCGATGGGGCCGTGCTTCATCTCGCCCCCGGCATAGCCCTCCGCGTGGATGTAGGAGATCTCCTTGAGCTT
>WNGB01016887.1_pt1 | contig 17419 bp, 13 predicted proteins | sample 5400681 | NCBI WGS metagenome assembly WNGB01 (sample SAMN13153367, study PRJNA577476) | soil metagenome | isolation source: 115 cm soil or saprolite under grassland replicate 2 | place: USA:California | collected 2016-06-15 | reverse complement strand
GTGCGGATGCCCGACTCCACCTCGTTCCCCTCCGGCCATTCCGCGTCGGCGTTCGCGTTCGCCACGGCGATCAGCCGGGAGCGGCCCTGGGTCGCCCTGGGCTCGGGGTTCCTGGCCGCCGCGGTGGCGTACTCGCGGGTCCACACCGGCGTGCACTACCCGGGCGACACCGTGACCGGGTCACTGATCGGGGCCAGCACGGGCCTGGCCGTGGCCGGCCTGCTCGACCACCGTCTGCATCCCGCAGGGCAGCCGATCCCCTAGCGCCCCGCCGTCGCGCGCGGCGTGCCCCCGGCTGCGCGCCTGCGCCGGGTCCCGGACATGCGCAGGCTTCCACGTGATGCCGAATCGGAGAATTGCGCCGATCACGATGAGCGCGATGCTGCCGCCTATGGTCACGGTTGTGCCGCCTTTCCGCCGCCGCTGACACCGCTGGGCTCCGCGGGCGATTGATCGCCTGACTCCGGTCCGGCCGGGCCCAGCGGAAGGGTGTAGACGTTCCGCGCCTCGATCTGCTGGGTGGTAAAGGTGCGCTCACGGCGGAGGTCCCGGGTGAAAGCCAGCCACCAGGTCAGCACGGCGCCGGCGCGGTTGCGGTAGCCGGTCAGGAAGGCGATGTGGATGAACAGCCAGATACACCAGCCCGCGAACCCGCCAAGTTGCAGCGGCCCGGCCGAGACGACGGCACGGCCGCGGGAGATATAGGCTGCGGAGCCGAGGTCACGGTAGCGGAATGGTTTCTCGGCCATATTCCCGGCTGCCCGGCGCCGCAGGCGGTGGCCGGCGTACAGCCCGGACTGCATCGCCACCTCGGCGACCCCCGGCAGCTTGCCCAGGCTCATCATGTCACCCAGGACAGAGATCTCCGGATGGCCGGGGATCGTCAGGTCCTTCCCGACCATGATGCGCCCGGTCCTGTCACTCTGGGCGCCGGTGGCGGCGGCCAGGGCAGCCGCGACCGGTGGCGCCTCCACCCCGGCCGTCCACAAGACCGTGTTGGCGTCGTAACGGGTCTCGTCGCCCGCGTGGTCGCGGACCAGTACCCAGCCCCGGTCGACGTGGGTGACGATCGATCCCATGTGCTGTTCCACACCCAGCTTGTCCAGGCTTCTGGCCGCCTTCTGCGATAGCTTCGGGCCGAACACCGCCAGCGGAGCGCTGCCGCCGTCGAAGAGCAGGACCCGCGCGTCCTCGGGCTCGATCGTCCGGAACTCGGCGCGAAGCGTCTTGGTGGCCACCTCCCGGAGCTGGCCCGCGAGCTCTACGCCGGTCGGGCCGCCCCCCACGATCACCACGCGGCGCTGGCCCGATTGCCCTGTCATCGCATGCTCCCGCCGCTCAGCCCGCCGGGTCGTGCCAGGTATCCCGGTCAGGCAGCAGCCGGTCGGCTTCCGTGGGACCCCAGCTGCCCCGGGCATAGGGATGCACGGGCCCGACGTCGCCCAGGACCGGGTCCACGACCTCCCAGGCGGCTTCGACGGTGTCCTGGCGGGCAAACAGCCAGCGGTCGCCGTCCAGGGCCGCGCCGATGAGCCGGTCGTAGGGACGCATGTCCGAGCCCGGCTGGCCCGCGAAGGCCAGGTTTTCCAGCAGCGGCTCCATGCCACCGCCCGGCTTCTTGCCCGCCAGCGTGAGACCCACAGCGGTCTCCGGCCAGACCCGGAACCGCAGCGAGTCGCGGACGGCGAATGGATCGATCCCGAACATGTCATGCGGGGGCCGCCTGAAGCGGATGTCCACCTCGGTGGCAGTCACCGGCATGCACTTGGCCGCCCGGATCAGGATCGGCACGCCCTCCCAGCGCCAGGTATCGGCGGCGAGCCGGACCGCGACGTAGCTCTCCGTCGTCGATTTCGGGGCGACGCCATCGACCTCGTGGTAGCCCTCGTACTGGCCCTTCACCGTGTCCTCCGGGGTCAGCGGCCGCAGCGCGGAGATCACCCGTGACTTGGCCTCCCGCCAGTCGGCCAGGCCCGGCCGGTCCGGCGGCTCGGCCAGCACGGTGGCCAGCACCTGGAGCATGTGGTTCTGGACCACGTCCCGGATAGCCCCGGTCCGGTCGTAGAACCGGCCACGGTCGGAGACGTCGAACGCCTCGGCCATCGTGATCTGGATGCTTTCCACGTAGGTCCGGTTGAGCAGCGGCTCGATGACCGAGTTGGCGAACCGGACGAAAAGCACGTTCTCCACCGGGTCGAAGGCCAGCCAGTCGTCGACCCGGAAGATGGCCTCTTCCGGGAAGTACTGGTGCATGGTGTCGTTGAGCTGCCGCGAGCTGGCCAAATCGGTGCCGAACGGCTTCTCCACCATGACCCGCGCGTCCTTGGCGCGCCCGGCGGTGGCGATGCCATGCGCGATGCGCCCGAACAGCGGCGGCGGCACCTCGAGGTAGTACAGGATCCGGCTGCCGGAGCCGATCGCGTCCGACATGGCCTTGTAGGTGGCGTCGTCGTCGAGGTCCCCGTCGACGTACCGGAGCAGCCCGAGCATCTTCTGAGCGGCCGGCGCCTCAGGGTCCATGTGGTTGAGCCGCAGGGAGGCCTCCGCGTAGTCGCGGAACTGCTCCAGCCCCCAGCCGCTCTTCGCCACCCCGATGACTGGCATGTCGAGCACGCCCCGGTCGACCAGGCCGACCAGCGCCGGGAACGTCTCGATCTTGGCCAGGTCACCGGTGGCTCCGAAGATCACGACTGCATCGACTTGGTTAGTGGTCATTACCGCTCCATGTGTCGGTCAATTTCCCGGTCCCGCCGGGGGGCCCGCCCCATCGGGGTGCGCAGGCCGCGGACGGGCCGCGCCCAGCGGCGTCCCCGGCGAGGGCGGGAGCTGGAATTCCTGCTTGCTGACGCGCCGGCGGAAAACGTAGTAGGTCCAGGTCTGGTAGCCGAGGACGAAGGGCAGGAAGATGATCGCCACGACCGTCATCACCTTGAGGGAATAAGCTCCGGACGCCGTGTTGTGCACGGTGAGGTTGTAGGCCGCGTTGGTGCTGGAGACCATCACGTTGGGATACAGCCCAACGAAGATCGAGACGATGCAGGCTGCCATCGTGACCGTGGTCGCTGCGAACGCGAAGCCGTCCCGGTGCTCGTAGACGAGCCACACCGCGGCGAGGACGGCGAGCATGGCGAGCAGTTCAATGGGGTTGACGAAGAAGGTGGTGCTGGACGTCACGTGCGTCCAGATGGCGAAGGCCACGACAGCGGCGCCGGTCACGGGGGCCACCCGGCGGGCCAGCCGCCCCGCGCGCTCGTGCATGTCGCCGGTGGTCTTCAGGCACAGGAACGTCGCGCCGTGCAGCAGGCAGATCAGGACCAGGGTGACCCCCGTGAACAGCCCGTACGGCTGCAGAAGGTCCCAGAAGGACCCCGTGTACTCCTGATGGGAGTTGACCGGCAGCCCGTGCAGCAGGTCGCCCAGCGCCACCCCGATCAGCAGCGGGGCCAGCAGGCTGCCCACGGTCAGCAAGACGTCCCAGGTGCGGCGCCACCGCAGCGCGTCGCGCTTGCCGCGGTACTCGAAGGACACGCCGCGGACCATCAGCGACGCCAGCAGCAGCACCAGCGCCAGGTAGAAGCCGGAGAACATGGTGGCGTACCAGCCAGGAAACGCGGCGAACATGGCGGCCCCGGCCACGATCAGCCACACCTCGTTACCGTCCCACAGCGGGCCGATGGTGTTGATGGCCGCCCGGCGGCCGGCGTCATCCTGGCCGACCGCGCCGTGCAGCATGCCGACGCCGAAGTCAAAGCCCTCCAGGACAAAGAAACCGGTCCACAGGACGGTGATGATGATGAACCAGAACGGGATGAGGCTGTTCATCGTGACCTCTAGTACTGGACGGCCGGGACGGGCGCGTCCGCATCGGCTTCCGGGCGGGCGGGCGGGAGCTGCTGCCGTGAGTACTTCAGCATCAGCATGAAGTCGACGGTCGCGAGCACGCCGTACAGCAGGACGAAGATCACCAGGCTGATCACGATGGACGTGGCACTGACCGACGACGAGATCCCTTTTTTCGTCAGCATGATGCCTTGCACGATCCATGGCTGCCGGCCGCTCTCAGTCAGCAGCCAGCCTGCCGTGTTCATCAGGAACGGCAGCACCGCAGCCCATATCGCTACCCATAGGAAGCGCCGGGACGTCGCGAGTTTCCCGCGGCGGAGCAGCCACAGCCCGTAGGCCCCGAGCAGGAAGACCAAGACCCCGGCGTAAGCCATCACCCGCATGGACCAGTACTGGATGAACACGTTCGGCACGTAGTAGCCAGGCCCGTACTTGCTGGTGTATTGCGACTGCAGCGGGTCGAGGCCGACCACCTTGCCGTTCCAGTGGTTCGTGGCCAGCAGCGACAGCAGGTGCGGAATCTCGATGATCTGGGTGGGCGTGTGATCGTTGTTGCCGCCGCCGATCTGGAACAGGGAGAACGAGCACGGCTGGCAGGTGGTCCACTGCGCCTCGGCCGCCGCGATCTTCATCGGCTGGTACTTGGCCTCGATCACCCCGAGCTCATCGCCGACCAGCATGGTGAACAGGATGGCCGGGACCAGGACGATGAGCGCGAGGCGGGCCGACCGGGTGAACACCTCCTGGACACCGCCGTGCCGCAGCTGCCACGCGGACACGGCGAGCATCACCGCGGCGCCGGTAACCAGCGACGCCAGCAGGACCTTCGAGTATCCCCAGACGAACACCTGGTTGGTGAACACGGCCCAGATATCGTTCAGCTGCGGTTTTCCATTCACCATGACGTAGCCGACGGGATGCTGCATCCAGGAGTTGGCCGCCATGATGAACGCCGCCGACAGCACTGTGCCGAGCGACACCAGCCAGATGGTCAGCAAGTGAATACGGCGAGGGAGTTTGTCCCAGCCGAACAGCCACAGCCCGAGGAACGTGGATTCCAGGAAGAAGGCGGCGAGTCCCTCCATCGCCAGCGGGGCGCCGAAGATGTTGCCGACCAGCCGTGAGTAGGCCGACCAGTTCATCCCGAACTGGAACTCCTGGACCAGGCCGGTCACCACGCCGATCGCGACGTTGATGACGAGCAGGGTGCCGAAGAACCGGGTCAGCCGTAGGTACTCGTCGCGCTTGCTGCGGTACCAGGCTGTCTGCAGCAACGCGGTCAGGAAGGCCAGGCCGATCGTGACCGGCACGAAAAAGAAGTGATTAATCGTCACGAACGCGAACTGCCACCGCGCGAGGTCGACGTTCGTCATCTACTCCCCCGGTCTGGATGCACGATTGGCTGCCCGTCCAAATGACCCCCCGGGCCACCCAGGGCTTATGCCCCGGCGTCCTGGCGGGCCGAGACCCCGTTGTGCCAGGCGGCGTTGCCGGCGGCAGCGGCGCTCTTGGCCTGCGCCAACTTGATCCTGGCCTGCTCGCTGGGCGGCACGTCCATCTGCTGGATCCACTGGCGGGTGGCCGCGAACAGGTGCGTGCCGCCGACGGCCAGCCCGGCCAGGGCGATCAGGGTGCCGACTCCGACGAGCGCGGCGCCCGTGATGATCGGGCCGATTCTGAGTTCCGGCCAGCTGCTGTTGCTCTCCGTGCTAGTAGACATGCCACCGTCCCGGGCGCTAGTCGTTGAGCTTTACTGTCACCCGCCCGCGAATATCCGGGCATCCCCCTTCAGGGGTGGTTACGCCACGCATGGCACCGGAGAGCCCGGCCCGGCCGCGGCTAAGCGGCAGGCGGGTGGACAGCTGGCCAGTCCGCGGTCATGTTGATCACGGTCCACTTCTGGTCGGTGGCGGCCACGCGGATCTGGTCCGTGCCGCCACCGGGGAAGATCCAGCAGGAGAATCCGCTGCGGTCCAGCAGCCCGAGCAGCTCCAGCATGGGGTGTTACACCATCGCCGGATACGGGCGCCCGAAGCGCGGATGCCGGCCCGACGCCAGCCAGCACGAAATCCGGCGAGTCAGGATGGGTCGCGGCGGCGGCGAACTCCACGATGGACTGCTTTGCGGAAGTCTCACTCCAGCTCGGCAATGGATCGGCGGACATGGGGGGCAACCTAGGACGGTTGCGCGGGAAACGGTTCACCCAGTTGGGGTGACCTGCAGGGCCCCGGCGTTCTCGCGATTTCAGCCCTGATGTCCGGTTCCACAGGTCACCTTGAGCGGGGCCATCGCTGGTCAGTGGCATGTCCCGGGCTGCACTCATCCGGTGATCAACCGAACAAATGGGACGATTCGCGATCTTGCCGGGGCCCTGGGGTGACCTGTCCCGCGGTAACCGCCGTCGGCCCGGCGCAGAACCGGCCGCACCCGCAACACCCCCAGGGGCACGCTGAAGTTATGCTCGCAGTAACTCGCCCGGATTCACCCTGGAGGTGTGATGTGCCGCGCGCGCCAACCCGGGACATTCTGTTACGTGGCTGAAAACTACGATGTGATCATTGTCGGCAGCGGTGCGGGCGGCGGCACGCTGGCGCACACCCTGGCCGCTTCGGGCAAGCAAATACTTCTGCTCGAGCGGGGCAATTTCCTGCCACGCGAACTCGGAAACTGGGATCCCGGCACGGTGTTCGTAGACGGCAGATACATTTCGCCGGACTCGTGGTTCGACGCTGACGGTAAGGCGTTCCAACCGCAGGTGCACTACTACGTCGGCGGGGCCACCAAGCTCTACGGCGCCGCACTGTACCGGCTGCGCCCCGAGGACTTCGGCGAGATCAAGCACGCCGACGGCCCATCGCCGGCCTGGCCGCTGAGCTACGACGAGTTCGAGCCCTGGTACACGAAGGCCGAGTGGCTGTACCAGGTGCACGGCACCCATGGTGAGGATCCCACCGAGGGTCACTGCTCGAAGGAGTACCCCTGGCCCGCGGTCTCGCACGAACCGCGGGTCCAGCAGATCTCCGACGCGCTGGCGGCCGGTGGCTACCATCCGTTCCACGCGCCGGTGGGCATCCTGCTGAACGAGGCCGACCGGCCGCTCAGTGCCTGCGTCCGCTGCGCCACGTGTGACGGCTACCCGTGCCTGGTGCACGCCAAGTCAGACGCCGACATCATCGCCGTGCGCCCCCTGCTCGACCAGCCGAACGTGACCCTGCTGGTGAATGCGGAGGTGGAGCGCCTCGACACGGACCCGTCCGGCCGGACGGTCACCCGCGTGCGGGTAACCCGCGACGGCAAGCAGGAGTTCTACCAAGGCGACATCGTGGTCGTCTCGGCCGGCGCGGCTAACAGCGCCAAGATCCTGATCCGGTCGGCCTCTGATCAGCACCCGGCTGGCCTGGCCAACGGGTCCGATCAGGTCGGCCGCAACTACATGTACCACAACAGCAAGGCCATCGTGGCGCTCGACAAGGAGCGCAACGACACGGTGTTCCAGAAGACGCTCGGCCTGAACGACTTCTATCTCGCGGGCCAGGGCCGCGAGTGGCCGCTGGGCAACATCCAGATGCTCGGCAAGTCCAACGCGATGGCCATGAAGGGCGAGGAGCCCAAGCTCACCAAGCTGGCCCCGAAGTGGAGCCTGGAGGAGGTCGCCCGGCATGCCGTCGACTTCTGGCTGACGACCGAGGACGTGCCCAGACCGGACAATCGGGTGACCGTGGACCGGGACGGTCACGTGCACCTCGCCTACCAGCCGACGAACGACACCGAGGCCGACGGGCTGTACCACGAGCTCAGGAAGGTGCTCAACCACATCGGGATCGCGGCCCATCACGTGCTGAGCAAGAACTTCTACGCGAGCATGGACGTGCCTGTGGCCGGCGTCGCCCACCAGTCGGGCACCTGCCGCTTCGGCACGGACCCGGCCACCTCGGTGCTCGACGTCAACTGCCGGGCGCACGAGGTCGACAACCTGTACGTCGTGGACACGAGCTTCTTCCCGAGCATCGGAGCCGTGAACCCGGCGCTCACCGCCATGGCCAACGCGATCCGCGTCGGCGAGCACCTGCTGAGCAGGATGGCATGAGCGCGCTCGGGCCCGATTACCGGGAAACACCCCAGCGGCCAGATATTCCTATCCCAACTGCGAAAGGTCTCGGCCGATGAGCACATTCCCACCTATTGCCGATTACGGGTTCCTGTCGAATTGCGAGCAGAGCTGCCTGATCTCCCCGGACGGGTCGGTCGAATGGCTGTGCCTGCCCCGGCCGGATTCCCCGAGTGTCTTCGGGGCGCTACTGGACCGGGCGGCCGGCTTGTTCCGGTTTGGTCCCGGCAACACCCACGTCCCCCAGCATCGCCGGTACGTACCGGGCACCAATGTGCTGGAGACGACCTGGCAGACCCCCACGGGATGGCTGATCGTCCAGGACTTCCTGGCCATGGGTCCCGTCCAGCATGAGGGGCGGCGACCGGACTACCACCGGGCCCCCGCCGATTTCGGCGCCATCGGCGCACTCGTGCGTATCGCGACGTGCATCAGCGGCCGGGTCGAGGTCGTCGTGAACTGCGCCCCGCTGTTCGATTACGGGCGCACTGGTGGCAAGTGGAGCTACCAGGGTGACGGCTACGACGCGATGAGTATCGCCGCCGCGGAGGGGGATGTGCACCTCGATGTGGCAGGCTCTATCCCGCTCGGCGTGCTGGGGCCTCGCTGTTACGGCCGCACGACGCTGGCGGAGGGCCAGTCAGCCTACGTCGCGCTGTCCTGGGGAGGCGGCCACGTTCCGGCTGACCAGGACGAGGCGTTCAGCGCGCTGAACACCACGGTCGATTTCTGGCGTGACTGGCTGAGCTCAGCCAAGATTCCTGACCATCCATGGAAGACCTACCTGGACCGCAGCGCGCTGACCCTGAAAGGGCTCAGCTACGCTCCCACCGGCGCGATCATGGCCGCGTCGACCACCTCGCTGCCGGAAACCTGGGGCGGGGCCCGCAACTGGGACTACCGGTTCACCTGGATCAGGGACTCGGCGTTCATGCTCCGCTCGCTGTACCGCCTGGGCTTCGACTGGGAAGCGATCGAGTACTGGGGCTTTGTCCTGGAGGCGGTCACCGGGGGGGACCTCAACCGCAAGCCCGAGCTCCAGATCATGTACGGCATCGGCGGGGAACGTGACCTTACCGAGCACACCCTCGGCCACCTGTCCGGCTACCGCGGTGCCAGCCCGGTCCGGGTCGGCAACGGGGCCTGGAACCAGCAGCAGCACGACGTGTGGGGGATGATCCTCGACGCGCTGGATGTCCAGTTCCACGCCGGCGCCGGCCAGATCGTCGCCCCGGTCTGGGAAGGGCTCGCCACCTTCGTGGACGGCGCCCTGCAGCACTGGCAGGAGCCCGACCAGGGCATCTGGGAGGTCCGCGGCGACCCTAAGCACTTCACGGCGTCCAAGGTGATGTGCTGGGTCGCGGCCTCCCGCGGCGCCGACCTGGCCGAGGAACGCGGCGACGGGGAACGCGCCAAGCGCTGGCGGGCTGGCGCCGACGAGATCAAGGCCGATGTCCTGGACAAGGACGTGTCCAAGCGGGGCGTGTTCCGCCAGCACGACGAGACTGACGACCTCGACGCCTCGCTCCTGCTCCTGCCCATCATGGGATTCCTGCCTCCCGACGGCCTGGTCCTGCGCTACAAGGTCGAGGGGACCGACACGGGGTTCGAGGGCAAGGAGGGGACCTTCACCATCTGCTCCTTCTGGCTGGTGAGTGCGCTGGCCATGATCGGTGAAACGGAGCGCGCACGCGCCCTGTGCCAGAAGCTGCTGTCGTTCGCCGGGCCGCTGCAGTTGTACGCGGAGGAGATCGACACCAGCACCGGCGAGCACATGGGCAATTTCCCGCAGGCGTTCACCCACCTGGCCCTGATCGAGGCCGTATCCCTGCTGATCGAGTCCGATCAGGAACCTAACCGCGCGGCCTCCTTCGGGTAAGGGCGAACCCCGCGGACGGGCTGCGCGGTACTCAGACGCGGCTGCGATCGGGCCCGTAGACGTCCCAGAGCTGCCCGGCGAAGAACCGGCCGAACCGCTCCAGCCCGGCGGCGCGGTGCGGCCCATCGACGCGGATGGTGGCCAGCTCCCGGACGAACCCGGTGATGTGCAGGTGCAGGGTGCCCGCCGCGAGGATGAGCGCCTGGTCATCCTCCTCCGGGGCCACGTGGCCCGCCAGGAGGCGGAAGTACAGGGTCGAGGTATCCGGCCAGATCCGGGTCAGCGCGCCGTGCCAGACGTTCTTCCAGCCGATGAGGGTGCGGGGCTGGCCCACTGCGCCGTCGAACTGCAGCCGGTACCACATCAGTCGGCGGTCCGGTACCCCCGTCGGCGCGAACAAGTTGAACCAGCCCCGCTGGATTTGACGCCGGCCCCCGATACTCGCGGCGTCAATCCACCCTTCAGCCCGGGCGGAGTGCTCGGGCTCGTCCAGGAAGCGCTCCAGGTCATCGGCGGTGATCGTGAGCCGGAGCGCCATCGGCTCCTGCGGCAGCCGGCCCACGGCGGACGGTCCGCCGTTGCTGGCGCCCGGGAAGCAGGTACCGCTCATCTCCTCCGTGAACGACAGCGACGTGCGGCCCGGACGGGCCCCCGGCGCGCCGGGCGCCGGGCCCGCGGCCGCCGACCCGGCCCGCACCAGGTCGGCTCCGCCCACCACGGTGGCCGGCGGCTTCTCCAGCAGCCGCGTGCACATGCGGTCCGCCAGCGCGGCGATGGTCAGCGACGGGTTGGGGCCGACCGGCCCGGGCATGGCCGCCCCGTCGGCGATGTAGAGCCCCGGGTACCCGAACACCTCGCCGTACGGGTCGCACACCCCGGCGCTGGGGTCGCGGCCCATCGGCGCGCCCCCGACCGGGTGGGCGGTGATGATCCTCTTGCGCAGCCACATGGGGTTGTTCACGCACCGCGCCCCGAGCACGGCCGCGACCCGCCGCATGGTGGCCAGCACCCGCTCGAAGTACGCCTCGCTGCTGGCCGTGGTCCAGTCCAGGTCAAGCCGGTCACCGCGCAGCCGCAGCACGCCGTCCGGGACGTCCCGGCCCATGCCGAGCAGCGGCAGCGAGCTCACCGACAGCGAGTCCGGGCCGCACAGCTCGGAGATTTCCCGGGACAGGCTGGGCTCGGGTGACCGTGTCACCATGGCGTGGAAACGCTGGAACACGAACTGGGCCAGCCGCCGCGTGTCCCCCGGCACGTCCGCCGCCTCCACCAGCCAGTCCACGAAGGCCGGGTACCCGCCGTCCTCGAGGTAGGCGCCGCGGCCGGTTCCGGCCGGGTCATCATGCTGGTCGCTCAGCCGGATGGCGCTGGTGATGACGGGCCCGTGGCTGGCGTCGAGCGGCCTGGTGCGGCTGCGGTCCCGGGCGTGCAGGAGGAAGGTCAGCACGTCGCCGTTGCCGCTGAACCGGGTGCCGAGGGCCGTGCTCAGGCCGGGAAAGCTCGCGCGGTTACGCAGGAGCAGGTACGACGTGCCGTAGGTGCCCGCGGCCAGCACCAGCCGCTCGCACACGATGGTGCCGGACGGCCCGGCCGCGCCGCCCGGCGGCCCGCCCTCCTCCGCCGGGGAGTGCCGGATGTAGTCGACCTCGTACCCGCTGGCCGGCCGGGGGCGGATGGCCCGGACCTCGTGGCCGGTACGCAGGTCCGCGCCGTGGTGCCGGGCGGCGGACAGGTAGTTGTAGTCGAGGCTGTTCTTGGCCCCGATGTTGCAGCCGATGTCGCACTCGCCGCACAGGCGGCAGGTGGTGCGCTGCCGCCCGTGCAGGTTGCCGTAGTCCGGGTCGACGATCGGCAGCCCGGGGCCCGGGGCGGACCCGGGCGACGGCGCGAAGCTGACCGCGAGCGGCGGCAGCTGCCAGGGCAGGCCGAGTTCCGCCGCGGCGTCCTGCATCGCCCGCGTCTTGGGGGTCGCGGCGTAGGGGGCGGCCTCCAGCGGGTAGGGCGTGGCGCCGAGCATCCGCTCGACCTCGTCGTAGTGCGGGTCGAGATCGGCCCGGGTGACCGGCCAGGATTCGTAGCCGCCCTGCGGCAGCGGGTCGTCCTGGACGAACCAGTGCTCGTCCTTGCGGAGCAGCACGTTCGCGTAGATGAGGGAGCCGCCGCCCAGCCCGCTGGAGACCACGGAGTCGCAGCCGGTGAAGTGCCAGACGTCGAACATCCCGTAAAGCCCGGCGGCCGGGTCCCAGAACGCCCGGCTCATCTGCGCGGGCGTGCGCGGGAAGCTGTCCGGCGGATACGCGTTGCCGCGCTCGAGCAGGATGACCGACAGGCCCGCCTGGGCCAGCCGGTAGGCGGCCACCGCGCCGCCGAAGCCTGACCCGATCACCACCGCGTCGGTGTGCTCGGCCACCGGCGCCGCTGCCGCGCCGTTCAGCCCTGTGCCGCTCATGTCAGGCCGCCTGCCGCTTGAGGAACTGGCATATCCGCGGGAACACGTCGGTGTGGGCGTCCTTGCCGACGATCGGGTCCACGTGGCCGTAACCGGGAAGGATCTCGAGCTCGGCCCGGCCGGGTGCGATGTCGGAGAGCACCTGGTAGCAGACGATGTTGGAGTCGGTGAAGACGTGGTTACGGTCGCCGGTCAGCAGCAGGATCGGCGTGCTGACCCGGGCGGCGTCGGCCAGGTAGTCATCGGGCAGGCCGCGGTGCCGGGGGTTGCCCGGGTCACACTTCACCGCGTGCCCGGCCCGCACCATCTTGCTGACGTGCCGGTAGTAGTACATCCCGCCGGCACCGCACAGGTCACCCATCCGCTCGTGGGTGACGGGCAGCAGGTTCTCGTGCTCGTACATGGCCGGGTGCCCGCTGCCCCACATGAAGCTGAGCATGTGGCACGCGCTCACGCCGCATTCGCGGTGCGCCAGGTCTACCAGGCGGGCGAGCACCCATCCGCGGGTCAGCGGCGGGCTCGCGGCGAACGCGGGATCCAGGGACTCGATGCCCACGAGGTACTCCAGCAGCGGCGGCCCGTACCGGAGCTTCGCCCGTGACCAGGCCGGCACCCGCGGGGTGAGCGCGACGCTGTTGCACGTCACGCTGGCCAGGCCCGGGAGCTGGCCGGCGACGAGGCTCATCATGACCGACAGCGAGCCGAGGCAGTGCGCCACGACGTGGACCCGCCGGTCCCCGACGTGCCGGCGCAGTTCGCGCAGCGCGGCGGGGTGATCCTGGCCGGCGATGTCGTCCAGGGTGTAGCGGTGGGTCTCGCTGTCGTAGGGGAACCTGTTGCTCATCCGGAAGTCGACCGCCCAGACGTCGGTGAACCCGTTGTCCAGCAGGTGGCTGGCCAGGTTGCGGTGCTCGGGCATGATGAACAGGTCGCTGGAGGACGTCAGGCCGTGCACGAGCAGGACGACGTCGTCACAGTCGGCCCGGTGGAACCGCGTCAGGCTCAGCCCCAGGCCGTCGTCGGTGGCGAACGGGTGCACGGACACCTCGGCGTCTTTCACCCCGTCGAGCGTGTACCGCGGGATACGGACCGTCATCTGCGCTCCCCAGGGGATCCGCTGCTGATGCTGGCTCCTACCGTGCCGCCTCCGGCGGGCCGCGCGCATCGTGGTAAACCCTGACATGCAGGCCGCTCACTGCTATCTCACGGACAGTGACCGGCCGCCCCAGGTCTAGCGGGCCTCGCTCAGCGCTTTCAGCAGCCCGGTCCGCGACGTGACACCGAGCTTGGCGAAGACATGGTTGGTGCAGCCCTCGCGGACCAGCGAGACCACCTCGAGTTCCCGCTGGGTGAGGCCGTGCGGGCCGGCGGCCCGCCCGGCCGTGGCCGGCCCGGGGACCCGGACCCCGAGCTTGCGCTGCTCGCGCACGGCGGCCGCGTGCAGGGTCCGGGCGCCGGACCCGGAGAAGGCCTGCGCGGCCGCGGCCAGTTCGGCGCGCGCCTGCCCGTCGTCGCCCGCCGCCGCATACGCGTGCCCGGCGCACAGCCGGGCCCGGCCCGCGTCGATGACCAGCCCGGCGTCCGCGAACGACTGCGCCGCCCGGCCGGCCTCCGCGGCGGCCGCGTGAGGCCTCGTGCCGCGCAGTGCGTGGGCGCGGGCGAGCGCGGCGCTGGCCTCCTGGCCGGGCCGGGCGACCGTGGCCGCGTGATCGGCCCACCGGCTGGCCTCGGCCGGATGCCCGCCGTCGGCCTCGACGTCGGCCATCACCTCGCAGGCCGCCAGCAGGCTGCGCTGATCGAGCATGGGCCGCCGCAGGTTGTTGCAGGCCTGCGCCATCGTGTCCCGGCCGGCCTCACGGCGTCCCGCGTTGATCAGGGCCACCGCCAGCGCGTACTGGGCCTGGGCGCCGGACCATTCCCCGTTGCCCTTGCCGGTGCGGTCCGCTTCCTCACCGAGCCGGACAGCGGCCTGGTCCTCCCCGGACCAGCTGGCCGCCAGGCACTGCTGGGTGAGCGCGAAGACCAGCTGGTGGCCGGAGCCGAGCAGCCGGGCGACCTCGGCCGCTTCTTCCGCCGCGGCGGCGGCCTCCGCCAGCCGGCCGAACAGCGTCAGCACCCGGGCCTGCCCGGCCAGCAGGTTGCTGATGATGTAGCCCTGCCCGGTGGCGCGGGCGATGGCGACCGCGCGCTCGAAATGAGCCAGCGCGCTGTGGTCCCGGCCCATCATCGTCTCGGTCCAGCAGAGCCAGGCCACCGCGTCCAGCCACTCGGCGAGATGGTCGTCCGGCGCGGCGGCCATCAGCTGGCCGGCCGCCTCGATGTACCGGGCCGCGTCGGCGACCTTGCCCAGGGCGTAGGCGGGCAGCGGCCGCAGCGCCGCGATGGCCACCGCGACGCTGGGCTCGTGGGCGTCCGCGCTCTCCGGGATGAGGTCCAGGACCGCCTGCGCGGCGCGGACATCCCCGCGCATCAGGCTCTCCGCCACCAGCCGGGTCCGCAGCGGCACCGCCGCCGGTGACTGCGGGTCGGGGATCCGGCGCAGCTCGTCGAGCAGCACCGCCCGGGCCTGCTGCGGGCGGTCGAGCTGGCGTTCCATCAGGGCGCAGAACCGGGCCGCCTTCGCCCGCCGGGCATGATCCCCGAGCGGCAGGCGCCGCAGCACCTCACGCGCGGCCTCGCGGCCCTCGGCCAGCTGGCCGCTCACCGCGCGCAGCCCGGCGACCTCCAGGAGCAGCTCGACCTGGCGCCCGGGGCCAGCGGGCTCGGCGGGCATGATGGCCAGCGCCGCCTCCAGCCAGTGCGCGGCCGTGGCGGGCGCCTGCGCGGCCACCTCGCGGGCCGCCTCGAGCAGGGTGGCCACCGCGGCCTGGTCGCCGAACGAGGCCGACCTCTCCACGTGGTGCGCGCGCAGCGCCGCCGGGGCTGCGACCTCGGCCAGGTGCGCGGCGATCCGCGCGTGCGCGCCGAGCCGCCAGCCCGCGGCGGCGCAGTCGTAGGCGGCCCGGCGCACGAGCGGGTGCCGGAACCGCAGCCGCCCCGGCGCGCCGGGCCGGACGATGTCGCGGATGGCCATCTCGTTCAGCGCGGCCAGCGCCTCGTCCTCGCTGGCCTCGGCCGCCACCGCGGCCAGGGCCGGCTCGAACTCGTCCGCGGCTACCGCCGCCGCCTGCGCCGCCCGCAGCGCCGCCGGGGACAGGCCGGCCAGCTCGAGCTGGAGCGCGGCCCGCACCGCGGGCGGCAGCTCGCTGCCGTCGAGACCATCGGGGGTGACCGGCGCCTGCTGGTCCATCCGGGCCAGCGCTTCGAGGTAGAACGGGTTGCCGCCGCTGGCCTCGTGCAGGGCCCGGCAGCGCGGCCGGCGCAGGCCCGGGCCGAGCAGTTCCTGGGTCTCGGCCAGCGTCAGCGGTCCTACCATCACCTGACGGCCGCGGGTCGTGGCCGACGCGAGCAGCGCCGCGAGCCGCGCCGACGCCTGCGCCGGGCGGTAGGCGATCGCCACCAGCACCCGGCCGCGGGGCGGGTGACGGACCAGGTGATCCAGCAGCTCGATGGACGCGTTGTCGGCCCAGTGCACGTCATCGAGGATCAGCACCAGGCCGTGCGGAGTGGCCAGGTCCTCCAGCAGCCGCCGCATCCCGCGGTAGATCCGGTACCGGCCGGTCAGGTCCCGGCCGGAGCCCGGCGGGGCTGGCCGGCCCGGGCCCGGCGCCGCGGCCCGCAGCGACGGCAGGACCGTGTCGAGCAGCGCGCACGTGTCCGGGCCCAGCCGCACGGCCAGCCCGGGCGAGCGGGCCTCCACGTGGTCGTCGAGGGCGTCGACCACGACCCCGAAGGGCAGCTCCTGCTCGAACTCGGCGGCCCGGCCCCACAGGGTGACCAGGCCCCGCCGGGCCGCGTCCGCGGCCAGCTCGCCGAGCAGCCGCGTCTTGCCCACGCCCGGATCGCCGGCGAGACCGAGGAAACAGCAGGATCCGCTGTCGGAGGCGTCGAGCGCCTCCCCGAACGCACCCAGCGCGTCCCGCCGCCCCACTAACGGGGCAGCACCGGGCGGGGAACCCTGGGCGACTGCGTTACCTTGCACCCCGGCTGGCCGGTCCGCACCACCGTCCATGCCTGCGCTCCACGGCGAGACGCGCTCACCTCCGGTGAGCACGTATGGCACCGAAGTTCTTCCGGCGGTATGCCACTCTACCGAGCCGGCGTGCCTGCGCTGGAGTGCAAACCGGCCGTGAAACGTCCGGAAACGGGGCCAGCGTGCCCGGCCGGCTGCCTCACCCCCCGCGGGTGAAGCAGGATCCCCCGCTGGCCGTGCATGGTCAGGTGCAGGGGTGCTGTCGATGAGGAGAGCCGGGCCAGGTGGTACTTGACCTGCTCCTGATCGGCCTGGGCATCACGCTGGAGCCGTTCCCGCTCATCGCGTTCCTGCTGATCCTGAGTGCGGACAAGGGCACCCTGGACGCTCGTCGCGGCGGGCGCGGCCACGGTCAGCCAGGCCAGGCTCTCGAACGCCGGGGAATACCTGATCCTGCTGCTGTTCTGCCTGCTGGCCACCTCGAGCTTCCTCTACCTGGAGCTGTCGGCGGCCTTCCGGCCGGTCGCGGCCGGCGCCCTCATCAAGAAGCTGCGGAACTGGCTGGACACCCATCAGGATCAGGTGATCATCGTGATTTCCCTGCTGCTGGGGTTCTGGCTGGCCGGTAAGAGCCTCTACCTGCTCGTCACATGATCAGCGATCAAGCCGTTGAGGAGGACGTGCCGTGACGATGCCATCCGACCCGCTGGCGCTGCTGCGGTCGCGCAGTTACGTCGGCCTGCTGGTGCTCGCCGCGATCATCGGGGCGCCGGTGTCGGCCGCGGCCTACTTCTTCCTCGCCCTGGTCAGCAAGATGCAGGGCTGGATCTTCACTGACCTGCCCAAGGGCCTGGGCTTCCACGCCGAGCCGCTGTGGTGGCCCCTGCTGCCGCTGGCCGTGGCCGGGGTGCTGGTCGCGCTGACCATCCGGTACCTGCCCGGGACGGGCGGCCACTCCCCCGCCGACGGGTTCAAGACGGGCGGCGGGCCGGCGAGCCCCATCGAGCTTCCCGGTATCGTGCTCGCCGCCTTCGCGACCCTGAGCCTGGGCGTGGTCCTCGGCCCCGA
>WNGB01017367.1_pt1 | contig 17423 bp, 19 predicted proteins | sample 5400681 | NCBI WGS metagenome assembly WNGB01 (sample SAMN13153367, study PRJNA577476) | soil metagenome | isolation source: 115 cm soil or saprolite under grassland replicate 2 | place: USA:California | collected 2016-06-15 | reverse complement strand
AGGTCCGGCGTATCGAAGACATCAAACCAATGCGCGTCGGCTACGCTGACTTGACGCGCAAGATGGAGGAAATCCAGCCATTCCTCAAAGAATGGGCCGCCCAGTAAAAGCCGAAACCATTGTTCTCTGGTTGTGTGTCGCACTTGTTGCGATTGCTGGCTTGGCGCCCATTGCGGCGATCGCTGTCGAAAGTTTTCGGCACAACGGGCACTTCAGTCTCAATTACTATCGCGAGTTGATCTCCGCGGCCCGCTTCTGGCCGTTGCTTGGCAATAGCATTCGGTTAGCGCTGGCAACCACGGCAGTTTGTGGATTGATCGGTGTCCCTGCTGGAATCCTGTTCGCGAAGTCCGACCTGCCACTGCGTTCCGGATTTATGTGGCTGCTCACAGTGCCATTCGTGTTGCCGCCGTATTTCGTTGCGCTCGGTTGGGCTCGCGTCGTCGCACGCATCGGACAAAGCGCATCCGACTGGCTGTTTGGATTCGGCGGCTGCGTCCTCGTGCTTTCGTCGGTCTTCCTTCCCATCACCTTGCTCTTGACGTTTGCGTCGTCGTCCAATGTCGATCGCCGTCTGGAGGAGGCGGCTCGTCTCTTATCGGGATGGCCGGGAGTTCTTCGGCGAGTCACGCTACCACTCAGCGCTCCGGGGATCGCGTTTTCCCTCGTGCTCGTGTTTCTCCTTGCGATGGGTGAGCTGAGCGTTCCGAGCTTTCTGCGCTACCCGGTATTGCCGGTGTTGAGCTTCACTCAATTTACGGCTTCGTATAACTTTGGTGCAGCCACCGCAGCGGCTGTTCCACTCGCTGCCATTGCGTTCGTAGGAGTTCTTGTGGAGTCCGCCTTCCTCCGCGACCGCGACTACAGGTTTCAAAGCACTGGCCAAACTCTGTTCATCTCACTGCGGCATTGGAAGAATCCGTTGGCGGCTCTCATGGCGGCGTTTTGTTTCGCGCTCGTCATTCTTCCTTTGAGTGCTCTGTTCGCCGACGCATTTTCGCCGGCCGCAATGCACCAAGCGATGCAACGCGCCGGGGCGAGCCTCGTCAGAAGTGTGATCTATTCGGCTGTAGCCGCAACGATCCTGATGGCTCTCGGATTTCTGCTCGGCGATGTGATGCTGCGGCAAGCCCGGCAACGAATCCTGAACTTCCTAACGCTCGCGTTGTTTGCAATTCCGGGAACCGTGCTATCAATCGGACTGGTCCGTCTTTGGAACACTCCGAGCACATGGTTCATCTATGCGACACCAGCTCTGTTGATTCTCGGGTACACCGCACAATTCTGCGCCGTGACAACGAGGTTATCGCTGGCGGGACTAATGCTGATTCCCAAATCGCTGGATGAAGCGGGGCGACTCAGTGGTGCGATGTGGGCGCGGAGATTATTTCGGATTTCAATTCCGCTCTCAGCCAGGACGCTCATCTGCGCGTGGCTTGCCGCATACATTTTGTGTCTGCGTGATGTTCCCATTGCTCTCATGACAGCGCCACCCGGCGCTGATCCACTGTCCGCGCGTATTCTGACCCTTATGGCCAATGGCGCCCCACCCATGATCGCAAGTCTCTGCCTGATCATGGCGATTGCATCGCTAATTCCGCTCGCGATCCTGGCACGAGTGATTCCGTCCCGAGGCATAACAGAGTGAGCTACATCGACGTTGATCGCGTATCGAAGAGTTTCGGCACACGCGTCGCAATTAATCAACTATCGCTTCACATAGAGAGACCAGAGCGTCTCGTGCTATTCGGGCCATCGGGCTGCGGAAAGACGACAATTCTGCGCCTTCTCGCCGGATTGGAAGTTCCAGAGCAAGGATCAATCCGAATCGATGGTCGAGTCGTTGCAAGCGCAGGAAAGAACCTCGTTCCCCCGGAGAGACGGGATCTGGGAATGGTGTTTCAAGATCTTGCCCTCTGGCCTCATATGACCGTGCAGCAAAACCTGATGTTCGGTCTCAATGCTCGAAGAGTTCAAAAACGTGAGGCTGAGGCTCGCGTCCGCGAGATGCTACAGCGCGTTGGCCTCGAGCACCGAGTCGACGCCAAGCCTCATCAGCTTTCCGGAGGTGAGCAACAGCGAGTCGCGCTGGCGCGCGCCTTGGTCTCACGACCGTCAATCCTTCTCATGGACGAACCGCTCTCCAGTCTCGATGACGAACGCAAGCGCACGATCGCCTCTGACTTGTTAGGCCTACAGAGCCAGTTTGGCTTTACATTAATCTACGTGACGCATGACCGCAGCGAAGCAGACATGCTGGCGTCAAGAGTGTGCCAGTTGCGCGATGGCCGTGTCGCATAGTTAAGGTGTGCGATACATTGTCGGCGATACGACCGCGATGGGTTATATCGGATTGCAGCTTCTTACAAAGCGAACTCCGTAGTTCGACCACCGCCCGTTCCTTCGCAGCATTACTTGCGCAGCAAAAACAGGCCGGCGATCGCGAGAATTACCCCAAGTAGCCGCTGCCACGATGGTTGTTCGTGAAAGAATACAATGCCTGCGATTGCCATGATCGCCGCGCCGCCAGCTAAGATTCCAGGAACAGCTGAGAGCGGACCCCCGCGTTGGAAAAGAAGAAAGAAGGCGATTGTGCCCGCTCCCACGCAGATTCCTGTAAGAAGTGAATAATTAAATCCAGACGCGCTGAATTTCTGATTCCATCTTCCGTTAAGCCACAGAAACACAAGATAAAGGAGAATCGATAGCGCAGCACTGGCTTCGACAACAAAACCGCCAAGTCCTTCACCGATGCGCTCGGCGGCAAGACGAGTAAAGATTTGGTGCGCTCCGTAGAGAACCGCAGCGACAACTGCATACCAGAACCAAGGCGCCACAACGTGCGAATCTAGACGATGAGGTGGATCACTCGCGAGAAAATTAAAGTGGATCGCGTGGCCTGCCCATGGCTTATCAAAAAATTCATCGACCAAGATGCGGAGTTTGTCTTCCTGCCGCGCGACACCGATTGGACAAAGATCGATAACGGAATCGTATTCGATGTTCCGAACTGCGAACTCGGTCATCACGGCGAAGATGTATCGTTCAATTCGATTTCGAAAAAATATAACCTCACCGAGCCAGCACTCATTTTGCTCGGCGAAATCGTTCGAGCAGCCGACTCCCACCCGCATAATCCGCATTCAGCTGGAGAAGGTTTGCGCTGGATTGCCAGCGGGTTCGGCGCGCTCGGGTTTAGCGATCACGAAATCCTTGAACGCGAATTCATCGTATACGACGCGCTTTACGCAGAATGCAAACGCCAGGTGAGCAAAGCGTAAATCGGAAGCGGCGGTTCGCGGATTTCTTCGGGCTCAAGCGCAATCTGGTCATCCTGCTCATCGCCATCTTTGTCATTGGCGCAGGCGAGGAACTTTGGATGCGCTTTGTGCCGAAGTACCTGCAAGCAGTCGGCGCGACTGTTTTTGTTATCGGGCTCTACGACGCGCTGCGCACCTTGATCGGTGCGATCTACGCCTATCCCGGCGGAGTGTTTGTGGATCGTTGGGGACATCGCCGGGCGTTCATAATTTTCAACATAGTCTCAATCATCGGCTACGCGCTGGTGTTGCTTGTTCCGCATTGGGGCGCGGTGATTGCTGGAATGTTTCTGTTCCTTTCATGGACTTGTTTTTCGTTGCCAGCGACCTTCTCCCTGGTCGGAGCGGCGCTCGAAGCAAATCGCCACTCCATGGGTGTAGGCGTTCAATCGGTAATCAAACGATTACCGATCATGATCGCGCCATTTTTCGGCGGAATGTTGATCGATCGATTCGGAATCATCGGCGGCGTGCGCATCGCGCTTCTCATCTCGATTTTTCTCTCCACAGTCACAATTCTAGTGCAAAGGAAATTGCGCGAAGAACCCAATGATGAGTTGGGAGTCGCCGCGGCGACCACGCTGCGGCCGGAGCGGTGGAGCTTTTGGCGGAGCATGCGGGAATTCAATTCGCCCATGAGGCGCTTATTGTTAAGCGACATTCTGGTTCGCTTTTGCGAACGCATTCCCTATGCGTGGGTCGTGATTTTCGCGATGGATTACATTGGCGTGAGTGGAGCACAAGTTGGAATCCTCATTGCCGTTGAAATGGTAGCTGCGATGTTATGCATCATTCCCGCCTCACATTACGCGGATCGGCATGGCCGCGAGCCGTTCGTGATTGCGACCTTCATCATGTTTACGCTTTTTCCGATCAGCTTGCTGGTGGCGCGAAGTTTCCCGGCGCTGGTCGTCGCGTTTGTGATTCGTGGCTTGAAAGAATTCGGAGATCCGTCGCGCAAGGCGCTCATCATCGGATACAGCGACTCTGACCGACGCGGCCAGGTGATCGGGGCGTACTATCTTGTTCGCGATTTGATAGTCAGCGCGGGCGCAATTGTTGGCGCCTATCTGTGGAAACTCGGACCGGGGCTGAATTTTGTCGGAGCAGCGGCTCTCGGAGTGGCGGGAACGGTTTTTTATGTAAGAACGATTCGTCAGAGCCGACAATCAGCCTTGAGTGATCTAAAAAAGCAGTTGGAGATGCGTCAAACTCGCTGGAAATAACAGAATGGCGGTTTCGTTATTCCGGATTGCAGCTGTGCTTTGTTTCCTCGCCGTAGCTCTGGGAGCGTTTGGAGCGCACAGCCTGCGATCGAGTCTCGAGCTGCACGGCATGTTGGATGTCTGGAATAAGGCCGTCCTTTACCATTTCATTCACGCGATCGCGCTGCTCGTTCTCGCTCTTTACGGCACGGTGAATCGCGGCGCGTGGTGGCTGCTCCTTGCCGGGATTCTCCTCTTCAGCGGAAGCTTATATGTGATGGCGCTGACAAATCTGCGATGGCTTGGAGCAATTACCCCCTTTGGTGGTCTTTGTTTCCTGGCAGGCTGGGCATGGCTAATCATCACGCCGCCGAAGTAGAGCGGCTCCTGCACAGTAGGACCCTTTGTCCTCAACGCGCTGGCAGATTGATCCGGCGTAACCACGCATGGTTTTTCTGCGCGCGACGCGGTGGGCCTTTATTGCGCCTTCTGCGATTGACTGAGCATCGTCTTCAGAAAAGCCGATCCACGTTGTGACGCGGCGTTTGACATAAACACCCTACAACAACCCGAGATAAATTTTTTCAACCGAACTGCTTTCTGATATACTTCGGCTTTAATGTTCAACGCACTTCCCGAAGCAGAGCGAGACGCGATCACGGTGATCGTTTTTATCGCGACGTTTTTTGTCGCGCTGGGCATTGGCCGGTTTTTAAAACGTCGCGCCGGGGTTCAGCTCGGCCTGTTCTTTCGGCTTTTCTGTTTAATCCTCGCCTTCTACGCCGCTATCAGCGTTTACGGAGTTCATGCGTCGTGGCGCTATCATGTAGGCGCAGCAGCAATTTTGTTGAGCACTGCATTGATTGTCGCCCTGGTTAATCGCTACGTCTGGGATTTCTACTTCGAAAAGAGACGACAGACACCGATTCCGCATTTTCTGCGTGAGGTCGTCGGCGGCATCATTTTCCTAATCGTACTGCTTTTCATATTGAGCTACGGCTACCATGCCGAAGCACAACTCAAAGGACTGCTGGCCGGCTCCGGCGTGGTCGCAATCATCGTGGGCTTCGCCGGACAGAATCTCTTTGCCGGGATTATCGGGGGCGTTTCGATTCAAATTAACAAGCCCTACAAGGTCGGCGACTGGTTACAGGTCGGCGAGCGCTTTGCCGAGGTAATGGAAATCAACTGGCGTTCGACGCGACTACGTACCAATGACGGCATTTATCTCGACATTCCGAACAACGAGATGGTGAGCCACGAGATCGTCAATCTCCACTACCCCACTGAAGTCCATGCAATGCGGATTCGGGTTGGCGTTGAATATAAGAACCCACCCAATCTGGTGAAGGACGCCCTGTTTCGAGCAGCCTCTACCGCCGAAGGCGTTTTGGCACAGCCGAAAGTAAGAATCTTTCTGGTCGATTTCGCTGATTTCGCTGTGATCTACGAGATCAAGTACTACATGGGAAATCATTCCAGGATCAACGAGATCAACGACGCGATTCGTACGAACGTTTGGTACGAGCTCAAACGCCGAGGCATCACTATTCCTTTTCCGATTCGCACATTGCAAGTGGAGCGCAAAGCAGCGCGCCCCGTACAGGAAGACCATGCCGAGGCATTGTCCATCCTGCGCGGGGAACCACTATTCGAGTGTCTTTCCGACGAACAACTCAGTCACCTGGTCAAGCAGGCCCGCCTCAACATTTTCGGTCGCGGCGAGCCGGTGATCCAGGAAGGCTCGCCGGGTGACTCGATGTTCGTGCTGTTGCGCGGCGCGGCGAACGTTTCTATCTCCAAAAATGGATCGACAATTCAAGTAGCGACGCTCGGCGCCGGCGATTGCTTTGGGGAGATGTCGCTGCTGACTGGCGAACCGCGCAGCGCAACCGTGCGAGCCGATGGCGATTGCTACGTCATGGAAATTGGGAAATCCGTCATGGCGGAAGTGCTCCGCGGCGCACCAGAGTGCCTCGTGCAATTGAGCGAGCTGCTTGCCCAACGAAAAATGGAGACGGAAGGAATCCTGAAAGAAGTCACCCGCACCGGCGAACACGAGTCGAAGCAACGCCAATACACCGCCACGTTCTTGCATCGGCTGCGGGTTTTTTTCCAGCTCTGAACCCTTCGTTTTCGTCTCGCGCGAATTCCATGTGGACGCGACGCAAAATCGGGTTATAGGCTTCGCGGGACGGGCGAGCATGACTGACGAGCGAACGAGGGCTTCATACAATTCGGGCAAGAGTTTGCGTATCCTAGTGGTTGAGGATCACAGCGACACATTGCAAGCGTTATCGCGTCTTCTCAGTCGTTTCGGACACGAAATTTCCGTGGCCGACACCGCGCAAAATGCGCTGAACATCATCGACTCGAAAGAATTCGACGTCGTGCTGTGCGATATCGCTCTGCCGGACGGCAACGGCTACGATGTTGTTTCCGAGGCAAAGCGAAAACGACCTGTCAAAGCTGTAGCGCTCACCGGCTTTGGCGCAACCGAAGACATTCAACGCGGAAAACAAGCCGGCTTCGATTTCCACCTTACAAAACCGGTGGACTTCCACGAACTGCGCAGCGTTCTCGGCCAGATCGCTGCCTGAAAACACGAACGAATTAACCGGAGGCGCTCTACGCGCGACGGAACGAATTGTAGGGCAAGCGCGTCGCTTGCCGGAGCGGCCTGGCAGGCGGAGCGCCTGCCCTACAAGGTTGACTTGGTTCAATTGATTCAGTAGATTGTTTCAATTGAATCAGACAACGCGACTTATGAAAACAGCAACTCTCGAAAAGAAGATGGCAACTGGAAAAGGGATGCACCCGACCGAACTGATTCACCGGATTCAAAAGGGATTACGCTTTTCTGAGCTGAAGAGTTTGCAAGACAGCATCGACCTGCCATTTGAGCAGCTCGCGGCGAAGCTTTGCATTTCACGCTCCACTCTGCAGCGGCGCAAAGCGGCAGGGCGGCTGTCGCCGGATGAATCGGATAAGGTGATTCGTTTTTCGCGATTGCTCAGACACGCGACGAGAATTTTCGGCGATGTCGAAAGAGCACGGGCATGGCTAAAACACCCACAGATCGGTCTCGGTGGCGCAATTCCGCTCGATTATGCGAGCACCGAGACAGGCGCACGCGAGGTTGAGAACCTGTTAGGGCGCATTGAATACAGCGTTTATACCTGATGCCGTCAGCGTGGCGAATTGTTCGCGCGGCGCGTGTTAACAGCGCATTTACAGGCGAAGGCGGTCGCGTGTACGGCGGTCGATGGAACTCGCGAGGCACGGCAGTAGTTTACGTAAGCGAGCACGAATCCCTCGCAGCGCTGGAATTATTCGTCCACACAATCCCGCTGTCTCCTATCGAGCGATACGTATCTTTCCGACTCGATTGGGAGGACAAGCTCACCGAGTATTTTCGGGTTCAGAATCTGCCGCCGCATTGGAATGCAGAACCACCGACGTTCGAAACGATGCAAATCGGCGACGAATGGGTCCGCCAGGGAAAATCTGTCGCCCTCGCGGTTCCCAGCGCGCTAAGCACTAGCGAGAAGAACTTCTTGTTAAATCCTAGGCATACGGATTTTAATAAAATCAAGATTGGCGAGCCGATCGAATATCGCTTCGAGCCCCGTCTGTTGAATCGCTGATAAGGACTCAGCCCAGCGGCGGGCCTTGGAAATAAAACAAAACGAAACGACTCGCGTTGAAGAGTCCGTGTCCTATGATCACCGGCCAAAGATTGCGCCCTAACGCGAGAACCAGAAGTCCCATCAAAACGCCAAGTGCGCCGCAGATGCGACGATCCACGCGCCGCGGCCTGCACCGAAAAACATGGCCAGGCCCTGCATAAGGAATCCGCGAAACATGAATTCTTCGTAGAAGCCCGCCCCGATAAATGCATAGAAAACGCCAAGAAGTGCGAGTTCCATATTTCCCTGCACATCCTTGAACTTGCTGAGGTCGCGGCGAAACCCCGCCTTTTCCGAAACATACATGGCGATGAAAACAATTGCAGCAAGTCCAATACCGATGAAGAACGTGCGCATCCAACTCGCCGGCCGCTTCAGTCCGATGTCGGCCAATGTCTCGCCGCGCAGCCGAATCAATCCCCACGCAACTCCGACCAGCAGCATTTTCCCAATCGCGTCGAACACAAATCCCCTCTCCAAATTGATCGTCACAGGAACAAAAGCACCGAGAACAGCGTCGAGAAGAAACGTCACCGCCACGAGCACGACGATGTCGATTAAGTACCGCCACCAAGGAGATCTGCGACTTCCTGCCGTGGCCTCAACTTGGCTTGCCGTCATTCACAAGAGGTAATCATCTCAGTGTAGGACCGGAAGCCTAATCTCATGGCTCCAACGTTCCCGGCGGATTGGAGCCGACTGGGTCGAGAGACATAGACGAAGCTCACACCGTGAGGGAGCAGGGCGGAGCGAGCGAATCAATCAAAACCCAGACGCTCATACAAACCGTTCCCGGGCGGGAATGGAGCCGACGGGAGTCGAGCGACATAGACGAAGCCCGCAGGGTGAGCGAGCGAATCAATCGAAGCGCAGATGTACGTGTGTTCCAGAAAGTCTCAGAAACGGAAGATCAAACAAACCGTTCCCGGCGGGAATCGAACCCACATTTAAGGCGAACACCTGGCAAATTCGTCTTTCCCTCGTAAAAAACACATCCTTAGAAGTTCATCGACTATCTCCGTTACCTTCTTTTCGGTTACTCTTTTCGGTTACCCTTTTGCGCTTTCGGATGGCGACGTATTCCTCAATCGCGTCGTGCAGCGGGATCGGCGCGACGGAGGAAACACGTATGGATGAAGCATGAAGATGTTTTCGAGCGGCACGGCTTCAACAAACGTCTCGATCACGTTGCCAGCTGCATCGTAAAAACACTTTCGACTCGTGTGGCGACGTCTGGTGGTATGGGAAGGTCAAATGACTGGCGGGTGCCGGGAATTAAACGGAGACTAACCCGACCGGTCTATGAAGATTAGAACGGCTCGTTTTACCGCCTCTCCGCACCGCGGGGTCCCACGCAGTCGCTTCCCCCAAAGATTATTCGTTTGAAACAAGGGGTACGGCTCTCCCGAACGGCCGCAGTAAATTTTTCGCCATTCGGCTAGTCGCCCCACCGTTCGTTGAACGCGCGGTTGACGCCGAGGTGTGCAAGGAAAATTCTTTTCATTCGTACGGACGAAAATAGCAACAAAATAGCAACGGCAACCAATCTCTCCCTATGGGGCTATCACCCTAGCGAGGCTCAAAAAAAGTTGCGAGGTTGGATCAATATTCGCTGCATCGGGCAATGATTAACGCCACGATCTGAAAGAGCAGTGATAATCCCAGAAGGGCGGCTGCGATCGCATTGAGTTTGGTTTGCTTCTTCGCGGTTGCGTTAATGTAAATATCGCGCCCTTTTTTATCTTTGTAGTGCGATTCGATACCAATACTGTCGTCTTCCTTGATGGCCTTTGTGATGCTGGCCGCAAACCAGAAGCAGGCAGAAGCGAAGCTCAAGGCTATCGAAGCCCATGGACTGAAATCAGCGAGGCAGTGCAGTGACATTACGTTCTGTTCCGATTCCGTTCTGACTTTTTGAGCTTTTCGGCGCTTTTCACTGGGTAAACGTTCCCGGCGGGAATCGAACCCACATTTAAGGTTTAGGAAACCTCCGTTCTATCCGTTGAACTACGGGAACAACGATATTTTCGATTTTAGATTTGCGATTGCCGATTGCAAACAGCGGTCTTGCGCGCGCTGACGCTAATGGTTGAGACAGAAATAGAGTTTCTGAGATTCCTGTTTTGCTTGGTTCCTGATTTAATTCATTCTTCCGTCCCTCACGGGACTCAAAGCATCGACGACATATTTACCCAGCGTTAAGACGCTGGGCTACGTCGGAATCTGAATCTCTTTCGATCAGTGAAATCCGCGTAATCTGCGGTTGAACTTCTTGCTGCTTGCTTCAGCGCATCAGCGTCATAAGCCGGCTGCGGCTGGGCACTTCGAGTTTGCGATAAACCGCGTGGAGGTGCTTTTTCACCATCGCCACGCTCAAGTGCGCGGCATCGGCGATCTCTTGGTTGCTTCGTCCATCGCAGACAAGTCGCGCAATTTCCTGTTCGCGGCGCGTAAGCCGGACGAGATGCGGCAAACGGGCGCTCGCCGCCGGGCCGGAACGCGGAGCAGCCTGACGGCGCAAATCCTCGCACTCGATCAGAAAATGCGGCCGCGCCACGCCCGCTGAGGTGAGCGGTTTAAGATGGAGCGTCGCTCGCAAATGCCGCGACCGTGGATGGTGCACCTGTTCTTCTTGGGCGTTTGTTTGCGGCACATTGAGGCGTTGCATGGACGCCCATTGTTGTTTGAGCAGGCGGCATCGGTCGAGAATCTCGGACGGAATCGGTGAACTCGCTTTCATTAGTCGCGCTTTCTCCGGCCCTTTTTCCCAGACGGCGCAGAAGTCGCGCGCCGCCCTGTTTTGATAAATCGACTTAAGATTCCATCGCAGAAGGATCGTCGGCATTGGCAGCCGGTTCAGGAATTCTTCGAAGGCCATCCGCGCCGAGTGTTCGCGCTCGAGCGAGCCGAGCCGGTGAAGCGCGGTCAGAACCTGCGGATAAAGCTGCCGGAGCAATTTCATCTCCGCCGGCGACAGATCGCCCTGCGTTGCCGTGCGCATGATTGCAATCACGCAAATGAGCCTCTGGTCTTGCCAAAAAAAGAGGCCGACGCCGTGCAGGCAGCGTTGAGGCGTCATGTATCGGCGATAGAAGGCGGATTTCATCAGGCTGCTTCGATTCGCAAAGACGTCGCTAATCCGCACAAACCTGTTACGCGGTCGCCCGGCGACATAACCCTTGAGCGGCGCGGCGTTGAAAAAACCGTCAGGCATGGGCAATGTCCACCTCGTGATCATTGGCAAAATCGGATTGTGCTGAAGCGTCATCCCCATCAAGCGATTTGGGATCGCGGCACAGAGCAACCGCTGGACGGCTTTCCAAAACGAATCGATGTTCATTGCCCGGTGCAGGCCAAGCAAAGGCCTTTCGAGTACCGGATCGATCACCGGCTCGCGCTTCGTGCCAACCTTGGAGGTCCGCTTCATTTGCCTGGCCCGCGCCGCATACTCGCGCAGCCGCGCTTGTTTTGCCGTAGCCTTAGGCTGCGCTCATTCCCCTAACGCTCAATAATCGGGAAATTAAAAAGGCAACCTAAGTTACCTGGCGATCAATCAAGCATTGCGCGAGTGTCTAACCTATGCAAACGAAACTACCACTAAATGGGACAATCCAACATCCTGACTTGGCAGAGGCGTTACGCGGAGAGAGCGGCACATTCTTTTGCCAGCAAGGTGGCCAAGGCTACATTGTGACGGCAGCGGAAGGCTTCTCCATTAAATCATTGCGGCCAGTCGGTCGCAAGATCGTGGAAGCCAATGTGCTCATGACGGCTACTCCGGAACCCTGGGCGATTACCAAAATCTCCGAGGATGTTCTTGAGTTTAGTGCCGTACCACAACAATCCCCTCGCCAACAGCGAGCCGCCTAAAGGCTAAATGAGTGCCCCGCGTGTTTTAGTACACGCGGGGCGACTGGCGGCAGAGATCCGCTAAAGCAAGAAAGCAAAAGCCGCGGCGGGGAAACCCGCCGGGGCTTTTTGTGTGGGGAAATGATGTTGCGGTTTTGGCGCGCCAACGCATTTCCGCGACGGTGCGAGCGTAGCGATTAGTGGGCCTGTAGGGTCAGGCTTGTTTCCAACCGTTGCCGTTTCCGTCACGCGCGAGCGCAGGCTCGGGTTCTGGCGTAAGATCAACCTCGTCGGTGTCGTCAATCTCCGCATCCATCAACGATTTCTCGTGGTGTTCTCTGGCAAGCAGCATGTAGAGCGACGGAACGATGAACAGCGTGAAGATAGTTCCTATGGTCATGCCGCCGACGAGAACGAGACCGATTGAGTTTCGCGCAGCCGCACCGGCGCCCGTCACCAACGTAAGAGGAAAGTGACCTGCAACGGTGGCGGCGCTGGTCATCATGATTGGTCGCAACCGAATCCGAGCGGCTTGCGCGACGGCCGCAAGCTTGGCCATGCCCTGTCGTTGCAATTGATTCGCAAATTGCACAATCAAAATCCCATTTCTGGAGACAAGGCCAACCAGAGTTACCAAACCCACCTGAGAGTAAATGTTTAGGGAAGTAGTCCAACCGTTGGTGAAAAATGTTCCAAACGGCATCTTCAAAAACATGAAGATGACCGCGCCGAAAAGCGCCAGCGGCACGGACCCCAACAGAACGATAAAAGGATCGCGAAAGCTGTTGAACTGCGCGGCCAACACCAAAAAGATCAAAACAATCGCCAACACAAACACAGGAACAAACTTGTCACCCTCCGTCCGCAACTGGCGCGATTCGCCGGTGTAATCGATGACGTAACCTTTGGGCAAAATCTTGCGCGCTTCGTCTTCCAGAAACTTCAACGCCGAGTCGAGCGACCGGGTGGGAACGCCGCTGATGGTGACAGCGTTAAGTTGCTGCATCCGATTGAGTGAACGCGCGACGGTTTTGTGCTTGATCGTCGCCACAGTGCTAAGTGGGATGAGTTTATTGTTAGGGCCGCTAACATAGATGTTCTCTAACTGCTGCGGATTCAGACGATCGACACGCTTGACCTGCGGAATAACCTTGTAACTGCGTCCGGCGATGTTGAAACGATTAACGTAATTTCCACCAATGGCTGCGGTGAGATCGGCTCCCACTTGCTGCATATCGAGGCCGAGCGAAGCCACTTTGTCGTGGTCGAAAACAATCTCGGCCTGAGGTTGGTCGATCTTTGTATCGATGTCCGCAAACCGAAACACGCCGGCCTGCATCGCTTTCGCCTGAAGTTGTTGCGCTAATTCCAGAATTCGCTCGGGATCGGCAGTGGACGTAATGACGAAGCTCACCGGAAAGCTGTCGCTGCCCGGTAGCGCAGACGGCATCACGGGAAACATTTGAATGCCGGGAATCGCTCCGAGCTTCTGCTGGACCACCGGGAGATACGCTGCGGTGGGCGTTTTGCGTGTGCCCCAGGGTTTTAAAACCATCCCGCCAAAACCGTTATCTGGAAACGTGATTTGAAATGTGAAGCGCGTATCCGGGATATCGTGGAAAACTTTCCCAGCTGCATCGGCATACCGGATTGTGTCGTCGATAGTCGCGTTGGCTGGTGCAGTGATAATTCCAAAGATCACACCCTGATCTTCTGTCGGCGCTAATTCCTTTGAGGCGAAGCTCGGAATCATCACGAACATGAACAGCGCCAGTGCCGAAACTCCTGCCCAAACCAGATAAACCGCTGGTCGCGCGTTGAGCGTGCGATCGAGATGACTGCCATACCAGTCGCGGAAACGATCAAACGTGCGATTCACCCAGCCGCTGAATCCATGATCGACGTGTCCGGGACGCAGTAAGTGTGCCGACATCATTGGCGACAGCGTGAGGGCAACGACGCCGGAGATGAACACCGCACCGGCAAGAGTCAGCGCGAACTCACGGAACAGCGCGCCGGTTAGTCCGCCCTGAAGAGCGATCGGCGTATAAACCGTCGCAAGCGTGAGGGTCATCGCGATGATCGGGCCGACCAATTCACGCGCGCCCTTCAACGCTGCGTTCATGCGCGACATGCCTTCGCGCATATGGCGCTCGACGTTTTCAACAACAACAATCGCGTCATCCACCACCAACCCGACCGAAAGCACAATGGCCAACAGCGTCAGCAGGTTCAGACTGAACCCGAACACCTGCATTAAAAACATGGCCCCGATGAGTGAAATCGGGATCGCCACGACCGGTACGATCACCGAGCGAAAGGATCCGAGGAACAAGAAGATCACCACCATCACGATGAGCAGCGTGTCGATGAGGGTCTTTACCACTTCATGAATCGCGTCGTTGATGTAGGCAGTAGCGTCGTAAGCGATCTCGCCAGTCATCCCGGTGGGCAACTCGCGCCTGATCTGCTCCATCTCCGCGCGCACCCGCTTGATGACATCGACGGAGTTTGCATTCGGAAGAACCCAAATCCCCATGAACACGGCTTTTTGCCCGGAAAAACGCACTTCCGCGTTGTAATCCTCCGCACCGAGCACGACGTCGGCTATGTCCCCCAGCCTGATCAGCGTGCCTTTGTCTTCGCGCACGACCAGCTTTTTAAAATCGTCTGCCGTATGTAGGTCGGTGTTCGCGGTGAGATTTACCTGAAGCAGTGAACCTTTCGTGCTCCCAACCGCTGAAAGATAATTATTTCGCGAAAGAGCGCTGCGGACTTGTGCCGGCGAAATATTGAGCGCCGCCATGCGATCAGGCTTCATCCAGATTCGCATCGCAAACGTGCGGCCGCCGAGGATGTCCGCCTTTTGCACGCCGCCAACCGCGGTAAGGCGAGGCTGCACGAGTCGCACAAGATAATCTGTGACTTCGTTCGGCTGAAGAATGTCTGAGGTAAAACTCAAATACGCCGAGGCGAATCGTGAGTCCGCCGCCTCAATACTGATTACTGGAATCTCAGCCTCAGGCGGCAAGTCGCGCCGGATCGCATCCACGCGTGAGCTGATATCGGACAACGCTTTATTAGCGTCATAGTTCAACTTCAAGCGCGCGGTAATCAGCGATTGTCCCTGTTTGCTTTGCGACTGGATGTAATCGATTCCGTCCGCCGCCGCGATCGCGCGTTCGAGCGGTGTGGTGATGAATCCGCGTACGAGTTCCGCATCCGCGCCGATGTAAACTGTGGTCACAGTAATCGCGGCGATATCGCTGCGCGGATATTGCCGCACATTTAGACCACCCAAGCCCGCAAGCTTCGGAAAAAGAATCGGCAACACCGCTTTCGAACCGGCAATGACGATCACAAAACTGACCACCATCGCCAGCACCGGCCGCTTGATGAAAAGATCAGTGAACGATTTCATCCGATTACTTCGTCATTCGCCTCATGTATCTGCCGGCGCAGGGTTGAGCTCCGGTTTGGGCGCCAGATCATTATTAATCGTAACAGCCATCCCATTGCGTAGCTTGAACACTCCGGTGCCCACTACTTCCTGACCTGGCTTCAAGCCTTGCTTCACCGCAACAAAGTCACCTCGCACTTCCCCAATCCGCACAAATTGTTGACGGAGCACGAGTGATTCCCCCCCGCTCTTCGGCTCCTTTTGTTTCTCAATCACAAATACCGAGTCGCCGTACGGCGCATACGACACGGCCGAACCGGGGATCACGATGGTCTTTTTTGTTTCCGGCAACATGACATCCACCTTTGCAAACATCCCGGGACGCAGTGCGTGATCGGGATTTTCCAGCGTCGCCTGCAACGGCACATTGCGAGTAATCGGATCCACCATCGAATTAATCGCGGTTAGTTTCCCTTTGAACTCGCGCCCGGGAAGCGCGTCAGCTCGGACTGATACTTCCAAATCCTTGGTTAACTTCGAGACGTTTTGCTCTGGCAACGCAAAATCCACGTACACCCGATCGAGCGACGTCAGCGCGACCACTTGTTGACCGGCATTGATCATTTGTCCTACGTTCACCTGCCGAATACCGAGCTCGCCGTCGAACGGCGCGACAATCGTCTTCTTTGCAATATTAGAATGCATCTGATCGACGATGGCATTTAGCCTATTGAATTTCGATTCGGCCGCGTCAATTTCAGCTTTAGAAATTACTTTCTTCGATACCAGATCGCGTGCCCGTTCCAAGTCCGTGCGCGCAAGTTCGGCTTCGGCTTCCGCTGATCGCAACAATGCTTCCTCCTGGGAGACGTCCAGCCTGACGAGAACGTCTCCTTTCTTTGCTTGCGCGCCGTTCTCAAACCGGATTTCACCTATTGTCCCGCCTAGCTCCGTGGACACGACCGCGCCTTGTGCAGCGCTCACAGATCCCACCGCCGATAGTCGCGGAGCCCAGTCTTCCTCCTTCACCGGCGCACTGGTGACGGTTGTAACCGGCAGCATCTTCGGGCTGCTCATCATTTTGCCGATTTGCAGCGCTTTAATGCCGACGACGAAAATCAGGATTGCCGCGAGCAATCCGATCGCCACACCCAAACCTCCGCGACTCCGTCTCACGTTGGTCTCGGTCGAAATATTTTTTGCCACATCATGCATAAGTGAGTTCTGCCTCCGGTTTGAACAACAAACGCCAGAGCCTCCGCGTTACTTCCAGTTGTCGCTCGCGCCGTTCCGCCGCGGTCATCTGGTGCGGGCGCAATACATCGAACATCAACATTCCTCGCGCGACGGCGAAAATTAATTCTGCCAATTCGATCGGAGAAAGGCCGTGCGTGGCGTTTTTTGCTTCGGGCGCCCGCGCGATCAGTTCGGTCACGCCATCCATGGCCGTTTGCAAAACATCCCTCACCAGATCAGCTACACGGGCATTGCGTGACGCTTCGGCGTAAAGGTCGACAACGAACGCCGACACAACTTGCGGCGCGTCTTCGCAACAATGCGCGGTGAACAGGATTTCGAGCGACTCGAGCAACGTCGGCGCCTGCTGCGCGCGTTCCAACATTTCGCTGATTTCTTTTTTGTGGCGATCCGCCATTGCGGAGATCACCGCCTCCTTATTTTCGAAGTACCGATAGATCAGGCCCACACTAATGCCGGCCTCGGCACTGATGTCATGCATGCTGGCTTGGTGAAATCCCCGTTTGGCAAAGCAAACGAGAGCGGCATCGAGGATTTGGGAACGTCGATCGGGATTAGAAGATTCTACCTGGGGTTGCGGCATAGGTTGGGAAGATGAATGAACGTTCATTCATTGTCAACACTTACTTGGCAAATCCCCGAGTTTCAGCAGGAACGCCGCACTAGGGCGTCCGGTCGGTGCCGCGCGCCAACCCTACCCTCC
>WNGB01006329.1_pt1 | contig 17425 bp, 20 predicted proteins | sample 5400681 | NCBI WGS metagenome assembly WNGB01 (sample SAMN13153367, study PRJNA577476) | soil metagenome | isolation source: 115 cm soil or saprolite under grassland replicate 2 | place: USA:California | collected 2016-06-15 | reverse complement strand
GGTCGTAGTATTGCTCCCATCCTTCTTCTTCCCGCTCTGGAACATGAGCTTTTACTCGAACCAGTACACGGATGGGCTGGTGCTGCACATTTATTCTTATCAGTTGGAAGGCGGCAAAACCCCAAACCGCGACGACCTGAGAGAGATCAACTCGCTCAATCACTACATCGGCATGCGGCCACTGCTGGAAAGCGACTTCAGCGAATTCAACTGGGTCCCGCTGGTGATTGGCCTGTTGATTATCCTGGCGCTCAGGGCAATGGTCCTTGGGAAGATGTCCAATCTCGTCGACGTGTTTGTGCTCTTTACTTACTTCGGCTTGTTCTCGATGTGGAGTTTCTATCATCGGCTCTACATGTACGGCCACAACCTTGATCCGACCGCCTCGATCAAGGTTCAGCCCTTCACACCGCCGTTTTTTGGGTCAAAGCAGATCGCGAACTTCACGGTCAACAGTTTTCCGGGGCCAGGTTCCTATTCGCTGTTTGGGTTCGCACTCTTGTTGCTCATTGCAATTCTTCTGTCGGCAAAACGTGTCAAAGCGGAGACAAATGAGAAGGTGGCTTCAACTTAAAATTGTTCCGGTTTGCCTGGCCTTAGTCCTGGGCGGTTCATCGGCTGCGGCTGCAACGATTGTGGTTGGCGGGCCCGGCGATCAGTTTCAATCCGTTCAGCCTGCGATCAACGCGGCCCACGCTGGAGATACCGTTCACGTACGCGCCGGATCTTACACCGGCAATCTTACGCTTAATAAACAGATCACGCTTGAAGGCGCAGACCACCCCACACTGCGCGGTGAAGGGGTAGCAAGTGTGGTCACGGTGCTCGCTGACGGGTGCGTCATACGCGGGTTCGTCATTGAGCACAGCGGCGGCGACCTGAAGCGCGAAGACTCGGGCATTCTGCTTAAGTCCAATAACAATCGAATCGAAGACAACCAACTGCGCGACATACTCTTCGGAGTTTATCTTTACAGTTCGCATAGGAATGTTCTAAGGCGCAATCAAATTCACGGAAGGCCGGAATTGGAAGAAGGAGATCGCGGCGCGGGACTTCACCTGTGGAACTCTCCCGATAACATTATCGAAGACAATACCATTTCTGAAGAGCGTGACGGGATGTACATCCAGAGCTGCAACGGTAATCAGATTCGCCGCAACCGCGTCACAAACCTGCGCTACGGTCTTCACTATATGTTCTCTGATCGGAACATATTTGAGGACAACTTCTTCTCGAACAACGTGGCGGGTGCAGCCATCATGTACTCTAACCACATCGAGTTTCGCCGCAATGCCTTCGTTCACAATCGCGGCTTCAGTTCGTTTGGCATTCTGTTTCAGGAATGCAATGAATTACTGGCTGAAGATAACTTTATAGTGGACAACGCGACCGGCATCTTCATGGAGGCCCTGCGCAAGACCACCTTCCGCCACAACACGATCGCGGACAATGATGTGGCCTTGCAGATGTTCAGCAGTTCTGACGCCAACGTTTTCACCGAGAATAACTTCGTTGACAACTTGAGCCCGCTGCAACTCATCGGCAGAAGCACGACGACGAAGTGGTCCGAAAACGGTCGCGGAAATTTCTGGAGCGATTATGATGGCTACGATCTGAACGAAGACGGTCGCGGCGATGTGCCCCTTAAGATTCAGAACGTCTTCGAGTCCATGGAAGGCAATCATCCACGACTGCGCCTTTATCTCGAGAGTCCTGCGGCGCGGGCGATGGCCGTCGCCGAAAAGACGTTCCCCATTTTGCGAGGTTCCTCGGAGATAGATGAAGCGCCATTAATGAAACCCGTTGCGCTACGTTATCCGTTCGCGACTGAGCAGCCTGCGAGGCGCATGCATACGGGATTGATGCTGGTTTCGCTTTTGATATTGAGCGCTGGCGCGATGGTAATCTGGAAAGGTCAACGACCGAAGCGAAAATGACTATTAAAGTCCGAAATCTGACCAAGAAGTTCAAAGACTTCGTGGCCGTCAACGACGTGTCGTTCGACATCGAGCGCGGCGAGACCTTCGCGCTGCTCGGCCCGAACGGAAGTGGCAAAACCACCACGTTGAAATGCATGGTAGGCTTGAGTCTGCCAACCTCTGGAAACATTTCGATCGAAGGCTTTGATATCTCGAGCGATTGCCGCGAAGCAAAGCAGTTGATGAGTTTTCTGCCACAACGCGTGGGCTTCAGCGATCAGTTGACCGGCCGCGAGGTGCTGGAATTCTACGGCCGCCTGCGGCGAATCCCGCCGCAACGAATTGAACAAACCTTGAACACCCCAAACTTTCATTTCAACGGATTCTTTGACAAGTCAGTCAGTCAATTTTCAGGCGGGATGATCCAGCGCCTCGGGCTAGCTGTTGCGTGTTTGCCGGACGCGCCGGTACTGGTTTTGGACGAACCGACCGTGAGCCTCGATCCTAATGGAGCAATTCAGTTTCGGGAGTTTCTCGCTTCACTCAAACGCCGAGGTAAGACGATTGTGTTTTCGTCCCACATGCTGGCTGATGTCGAACAACTTGCGGATCGTGTAGCCATTCTGGTTGGTGGCAAGTTGGTAGCGTTGCAATCAATCGCAGCTTTAAAAGCAGAGTTGATGTGTAGTTCACGCATGAGAGTGGTGCTGGCGAATCCCGCCGAGGGTCTGCTGGCTGTCGTGCGCGGGGATCGGGTTGAGAACGCGATACTAGAAGGAAAGTCGCTGGTAATAACGTGTAGCCCGCATAACCGGCTGGAGATTTTGCGCGCGATAGAAGCTGCAGGCGGACAAATTGAAACGTTCGCTACTGAAGAGTTGTCTCTCGAAGATGTATACATGAAGTACGTCACTGAAGATGATGTTCATACAGAGTAAAGAAGTCTCCATTAAACACGGTCTTTCTGATTTCGTCAGACGAACCTTACAGCGACGGGTCTTGTTGTGCGGTTGGTGCCTGATCATTGGAGTCACGGTGCTAGCCAACTGTCAGAAGCAGGCAGTCTCTCCTGTGGCTCTGACGCCCGAAGATACGTGCAGCTATTGCAAGATGGCAATTTCCGAAAAGCAATACTCGGCTGAATTGATTGACAGCGAAGGGCAGGCCTTCAAGTTCGACGACATCGGATGCATGGCCACTTTCATTAAGAGCAAGAAGAACGTGGCGAAGACAATCGCCAGCTTTGTGATGGATTTCAATGAACGTCAATGGATTAAAGCCGAGGACGCCCATTACGTTCGGTCTTCCGAGTTAAGCACGCCGATGAACGGCGGCCTCATCGCTTTTAAGACTGAAGCAAACGCCCAGGACGCGGCCGGTAAATTCCACGGCAAACTGCTTCGCTTCAAAGACATTTTCGACCCGTAGAAGATAAGAATGGACACGCACGCGATTACAACGATTGCCCGACAGGAATTGGTTATCAATATTCGAAACCGATGGACGCTCGTGTTTGCGGGTCTCTTCGGCGTGCTTGTGCTGGCAATCTCTTACTTCGGATTAGTAACCGGCGGAGACGTTGGTTTTCAGGGTTTCGCGCGCACGTCAGCGAGTCTGCTCAACATGGTCCTCTACATCGTGCCGTTGGTGGCTTTGACGATGGGGACGTTGAGCTTCACCAGCGAGAAGAGTGCCAGCGAGTTACTGTTCTCTCAGCCGGTAACACGCGGAGAGATTCTCGTCGGCAAATTCTTGGGTTTGTTCGCTTCGATTTTCACCGCGACACTTATTGGCTTTGGTCTTGCGGGAATTATTATCGCCGCGAAGGCTGGCAGCGAAGGCGTGTTACGTTATCCCGCATTCATCGGCTTCTCCCTGCTGCTGGCGCTGATCTTCCTCAGCTTATCGGCATTCATTTCGGCAGTTTGCCGTCGGAAGACCAAGGCATTTGGAGTTGCACTCTTCGTCTGGTTTTTCTTTGTGCTCTTCTACGATTTGATAGTGATAGGTGCGACGTTCTTGTTCAAAGAGCGAACGGCCAACACCTTTATTTTTGGATCTCTGTTCGGAAATCCTGTCGATATGGTGCGCGTGGCCAGCCTGATGACGCTAAACGGCAAGGATATTTTTGGAGCGGGCGGCGCGGCGCTTTTGCGATTCCTCGGCGGCGAAAGTTTGAGCATTGTGCTATTGCTCGTCGCTCTTTCTATCTGGGTTGTGGCGCCGCTTTTTTTCGCGCAACGATTACTCAAGCATCAGGACATTTGATTCCAAGCTTGTTGGCGATGATGGGATATGAAGAAACTCTACGCCGTTGGCGGTGCCGCGATCGTCATTATCGCCGTCTCAGCCTCGCTGTTATACTTTCGTTCCGACGAGCGGCACGAGCGTCTCCACTATGAACGCGAAGAGACGGAACTCCTAATCTCAAATATTCCCGGCGCGCACTTCACTCTTTTCAAAGCGGGAAAAAGCCTTCAAGACGCGCTCGCAATGCCGCCAATCGGTGGCGAACGAATCTGGCTCTCGAAGGGAAATTACTTTTTAGAAGTTGAGCAATCCGCCAGGAAATTATTCTATCCGGTGCCCATTGTTAGTTATCGCGCCGGCCCCGACAAGGAAGGCACGTTTACCGTTACGATTCGTGCACCGGGCACAGACTCACCGCACGGACTGCTTCCTGGCTTGCCGGATTATGTGTTTGTCCCGAGCGGCCATTTTCTTTTCGGCGATCACCTGCGCGTGCAAGAGCCGCATTATGTTTGGCTTGGCGGATTTTTCATCAATCCGTTTGAAGTTACCAACGCAGAATTCCGAGAATTTCTGATCGACCCGCGCGGGTATTCTGACGATGCGAATTGGACTGAAGCGGGCAGAAAGTGGAAGGCTGCTAACACATCACATTCGACTGCGTTGTTGAAACCTACTGACACCGAATACCAACGCTTCGGCCAACCCGATCAGCCGGTGGTTCAGGTAAATTGGTTTGAAGCAAATGCGTTTTCCCGTTGGCTGACAAAAACCGTCGGGAAAGGAAGATGGATATTCGCGCTGCCCACCGAGGCCGAATGGGAAAAGGCCGCGCGCGGACCAGATAATTTCGAATACGGGCTTGGCACCAACATTAGCGATAACGAAGTAAGTTTGTATAACTGGAAGAAGAATCCAGGAGCAGAAACTACGGTTGTCGGTCTTAAAGAAACGAAATCAAAGTACTCGGCCAATCGTTACGGTGCATATCACATGACCGGCAACGTAGCTGAGTGGACCCAGTCGACCTACCGCGCTTACAACCGCCAGCATCCGTACGTCGATGACGATGATCGCAATCACGACGAGACACCCGGCGAACGCGTCCTGCGCGGCGGCTCCTGGTACACGGCGAGCATCGCTGTGCTCTATATCCCCTATCGAGAAAACTTTCGACCGGAAGTGCAAACGCCGTACCTCGGATTCAGAGCTATCGCGCGCCCCGTGCCGTGAGCCCGTGGAATTAGAGTAAAACCCTCTGTAAGTCCTCATTGGCCGGCCCCATTATGACGCGACCGTGCGCGTCGTAGCGGGAGCCGTGACAAGGAAATCCCACGTCTTTTCCAAAGAGTTCCAATCAACAATACAACCGAGATGACGGCACACGGCAGACAGCTCGTTCAATCCTGCGGCCCTCGCTGTGATGAGCCTGATCCGTCGCGTTGCGCCCCTTCGCCGTGGGCCAGGTGGAGTGCCACGAGCCGCGCGACAGACGTCGCCGGAAAGATCTGCCCGACGCCTTAACGAACGCCGGCCTGCACGTAATCCAATTGATAAAACGACTGCCGGTAGTTTCGATTCTGCGCTGTGACCCGAATAGCCGGGTCACGCGGGACCAGACAATTTACAAGATAGGCCGCAATCCGCCTTTGGTGACGGTTTTCGAAAATGAGTCTTCGGTTGGGGCCGCCGCGGGGCACATCCGCATTGAACTCGAGTTCAATGTCGCCGCCTCCTTCTCTCATCTCCTCAGTTCTTGCAAATTTCGACGAGACCAGACGGAGCTGCACGGCACCGCCGTCAATCGTGAGCGACAGATCGCGAAGCACCCGCTTCGCGTAAGCCCGTTGCTCGGCTTCTGAGATGACTCCATCCGTATCGGTATCGATGTTTGCAAGCAGTTTGCCAAACACGGCAACGCCCGGGGTCAGACGAATCTGCGCCTGAACACGATCTTTCTCCACCGAGATCGTTGTGGCCTGCAGATACTCATCCAGCCTGTGCGCCGCGGCAGGCGCTCCGACCGACAGGAGAATCGCACCAGCGGCAGCCAGCCTCGTGTTCATCTTGCTGTGAGCCTCCGGCCGTAGTCATTCGTCGGATCGCGGTAAATGGTATGGACATGCATGGAGGGATCGCCGCCCTGCTTCTGAGGCGCGTACTCGATGACGAGCTTCGGTCCCTGAATCCGGTAATAGGCTGTACCGTTGCGTCCGGCGCTCACGGTTGTAGGACCGCTCCATGCGAACCAGGTCTCCTCAAGGCCGGCTTTGATCTCCGCCATCCGGGCTGCGGCCGCGCTTTTGTGAACAATGCCCGTCCATTCCGATATCAGATCGAGCAGCAAGGTGCGTTGGTGCTCGTTCATGGCCGAAGCCTCCAGGCCCTCGGGCTGGATCGTTTTGCCATCCTGCCCAGGTCCGAGCACAAGATCGGCTACACGGTAGTTCAGGATCGCTTGTTTTCGCTGCGCCTCATAAAGGGCGTTCAGCAAAGCGAAAGCCTTATCGTTCTCCTGACCGAGAGGTCGCACCGTTCTTCCGTTGGCCATGTAGAGAGCTGGTTGGGCGCCAGTCAGGCTCGGCGTGAGAAAGCCACGTTCGCCGGCGATCGTGATATTGAGCGCCAGATGGTGTCCTCCGAACTGCAACATCCAGGGATCTTTTTCGGAGGGCGTTCCGAGGATGGAGATGTAGTAGAGATCTTTGCCGAACAGCGGATTGTCTCTTTCGCTGGTCTTGAGAACCTCGTCGGCTTCCATGATTTCCTGAACTTTCGCGAAACCCTTCCGACTGAGCGCGGCTGAAACCACAGCCAGCGCGGCGGAACGCTGCGCCGCGTTCAGTTCTCCCATCCGAAGACCCGCCCGGAAAACTATTGCCGTCGGGAAGTTGGACCAGCGTACCCGCTGCTTTTCGTCGTCAAATGCAAACAGCACGCTCGCGCGCTGCTTTTGATCGAGGGTGGAAAGGAAAGCATTCGCGGCCATCACGATTCGAGAGGTTGCCGTTTGCGCTATGGCGACGCTTACCAACGAACACATCAGGGCCAAAGCGCACATGCTGCGGGCTGCTATCCTTGACATAGCATTCATCTCCTCTTCATCCTTCCTCTCGAGCGGCATGGGGCCGCCGAAGTTGGCCCAGTGCCATGTCTATCGCGAAGCACACAGATACAGCAGTCACATCTGGGACCTAAGTAGCACGACTACAAGTACATACCCCTTGATCATTCCCGAAGGATCTTCTCCATCGCTTCGACGAGTTTGGCGGTCGTTCGTTCTCGACGCACACAAAACTTTGGATACCAAAGCTGTCTTGGTCTTCCGCGAAGTGTTAACATCGGCAAGTGATTGATCACATATCGGCCACACGAACACGAGGGTGCATCGACGGAGTATGCCTCAGAACAGTCTGATTACCTCTTTGGTTCAAGCTGCCAATACCCGGAGATTCACCGAATGGATTATTGCACCGTCCTATGGTTTCGGAAATCAAAAGAGTGCTGGCGGTTGGGTCGCACCCGGATGATGTGGAAATCATGTGCTCCGGCACCCTCTTTGCGCTGCATCAACTCGGACATGAGGTTCATGTCGCCTCATTAACCCTGGGTGATTGTGGGTCGGTTAAGCTTTCAGCCGAAGAAATACGCCGCATTCGCCATCATGAAGCGATGAAGGCTTCCGAGGTGCTGGATGCGACTTATCATCACGCGGGGTTTGACGATCTATGTATTTTCAACGATGACAACTCTAACCGCCGTGTGACGTCTCTCCTGCGAGAGGTAGATCCCTGGATGGTGATCACGCACTCGCCGAACGATTATATGTCGGATCACGAGATGACCAGTATCCTTGTTCGCAACGCGTGCTTCTATGCTTCAATACCGAACTATGAGACGAAAGCTGGCGTCGCCGGTTGTACCTTGAACATACCATACCTCTATTACGCCCAACCGATGGAAGGCATAGATATTTTTGGCAAGAAAGTCACTCCGCAGTTTTACGTGGATATCAGCGGGTTGATGCAGCAAAAGTTAGAAATGCTGGCCTGCCACGAGAGCCAGCGTAACTGGCTGCGTGCACACCACGGGATGGATGAATATATCGACAGCATGCGTCGCTTTAACACTTCACTGGGCCAAAGAGCATCAGAACTGTCGGGAAGACTGATAACCTATGCCGAAGCTTTTCGCCAGCACCGCGGACACGCGTACCCTGACGACAATGTCATCACGACATTTCTCAGAGAGAGCGTTACAGCGGAACCAGCTTACTTAATCGCTGATACAAACCATAAAGAAAAGGGTCTGGAGCCTATTGTAGCTACCAAAAACTCGATTTGAGCAGCCGGGCTGTCAATTATCAAGGAGGTCTTCTTCATCGTCAGTGATAACCGACATTCTGGGAATGAAGCTGCGGAAGCTCACATTCTTAACCGCAGAGAGATGCTTTTTCTCCTGGGAGCAACGGCCACAGCTTCGCTTGCGGGCTGTGCACGTGGACCAGGTGGACCATCCGGACCTTATACTCAGCAAACTATCGGTGGTTGTCTCGTAAGTCCCGAACAAACCGAAGGCCCCTATTTCGTTGACGAGAAGCTCAACCGAGCCGATATTCGTATTGACCCTACTGACGGCTCTGAGAAAGCCGGCGTCCCGCTGCTCTTAACGCTTAACTTGTATCAGATCGCCAATGATGCCTGTAACCCTCTGCCCGGCGCGACTGTGGACATCTGGCATTGTGACGCGCTCGGTTCGTATTCGGATGTTAAAGACAATCCGGGAGGATTCGGAGATACGCGGGGAAAGAAATTCCTGCGGGGATACCAAGTGACGGACGCCGCAGGGAAAGTGGCGTTCCAGACCATCTATCCTGGCTGGTATCAGGGTAGGACTGTGCACATTCACTACAAGATTCGCACTAACCCGACGTCGGAAGTCGGCCACGAATTCACGTCACAGCTTTACCTTGACGAATCCATCACGGATCAAGTCCACGTGCAGGCGCCTTATTCGGGAAAAGGTCGACGCGACACGACCAACGACAGTGACGGCATTTACCGGCGTGGCGGAACTGACTTGATGCTTCAGTTGACCAAAGATGCTCAAGGGTATGTGGGAACTTACAAAGTCGGTTTTCTAATGAAATAATCGCATGACAAGACTGGGTTTTTAATTAATTACGGAGATATTCGAAGAACTTCCAACCAAGTACAGCCAGGACCAGTAACCCGACAATCGCCCATCTGAGCTCCCCAAAGAAGTCACTCATCGCCAAAACACGGTCGCTGAAAGATCTTCCTAACAAAACGTATAACACAACCCACAGAGCCTCGCCGGTGACACAGTACACAACAAAGCGCGGCCATGGATATCCGGTTGTGCCAGAATCATACTGGGTGTTCCCAGCTCCACCGCCAAGTTGGATCGTAGCTATCGGTTTATGGTCTTGGCGTCGATCACTGTATCCGTTTTCCCGTGAAGGTCCGAGACATATATCCTTCCTTCCTTGCTCGCATAAGCAATGCCATCCGGATAATCGCCGGCAGGAACCGGCGCCACGATCTGCAACGTCTGGTCATCAATTACCGCCAGTTCATTTGTGCCGGTCGCCGAGGCATGCACACGATGAAGCTCTGGAACGGCAAGAACTCCATGCACTCGCTTGAGATCCTTCACATCACCGACTACGGTCAGTTTATTCAAGTCAAAGACGGTCATCAGATCAGACCCTAAATGGGCGATGTAGAGCCGGCCGTTGTCGCTGTCGAGACTTTGGTAGTCCAGGCGCGTCGGGCCGCCGGTGAGTGGTACATCTGCAAGTGTGCGCAAAGGAAGATTTCCTGGTGATTCAGTCGCGGTGATCGCGCTACCGTTTTCATTGTTAGAGCTTGATGTCTGCGAAGCGTTCGATCCGGCTTGCTTTAATCCTGCATTGGATTGTCCTGCCTGTTGTGAACAGGAAGCGAGCAGAATTCCTGTGACAAACAGAATCGGTACAGTACTTGATGTCAACCACGTCGCCCAGTTTGAGCTAAACTTAAGCTTGTCTCTCCTCCTCTTTAATCCGCTAGACTCTCTCATCACGTCTGCCCTTTCGTTCGATTAATCAGAACTCATGTCAGGGGGTTAGGTAACGCCAAGAAAATTAAGGTCCTCAAGCAAACAAGAAACTCCTTCTCTTCATCGGTTAACGCTACGAGCGCTTTACTTATAAGAGTAACGGTCGTTACAATCCAATCCCCTGTTACTTCTGAGTCAATGGCTAAGAACTCGGCAAAAAAACAAGAGTGGATTCTACTGATCCATCAGTTGCCGCCCAAGCCCACGAACCTGCGCGTGCGCATCTGGCGCAAGCTACAGAAGCTGGGGGCGGTGGCGATCAAGAATTCCGTTTACGTGCTGCCGGCAAATGAGAAGACGCACGAAGATTTTCAATGGTTGAAGCAAGAGATTGAATCTGCCGGCGGCGAAGCAACTGTGTTTCACGCCGCCTCAGTCGAAGGCGCAACTGATGAAGAAATCATAGCGGCCTTTCGCAAAGCGCGTGATGAAGAATTTGCAGCCATCACTGCCGAACTCGAAGGGCTGACTGGCGCAGTGAGTCAACAGGGTCGCGGAAAGCATCTCTCCGTGGGACGACTAGCAATCCACGAATCAGAGTTGGATAAGCTGCACTCGCAACTGGAAAGCATCATCGCTAGCGATTTCTTCAACGCCGATGGGCGCGCACACGCGCTCGCGGCTTACGAGCGTTGTCAGAAAGCAATTCGTGCGGCGCACGGTCCAGCCTCAAAAGCAACTCGCGCGACCGTCAAGACGGGGGCTCTCGATCTGGCGAAGTACCAAGGTCGCCGCTGGATGACTCGACGCAACCTGCATATCGATCGGCTGGCGTCCGCCTGGCTGATCCGGCAGTTTATCGACAAACACGCGCGTTTTTACTTTGTCGCCGAGGAAGAGACAGTGGAGGGCGCGATTGCGTTCGATATGTACGGCGCCGAGTTCACGCATCACGGCGAGGATTGCACCTTCGAGACGATGCTCAGACGATTTGGTTTGAGCGGTAGCAAAGGTCTACGTGAGATAGCCGAAATAGTTCACGACATAGATCTCAAAGACGACAAGTTTCATCGGCTGGAAGCTGCTGGGCTCAATGCGATCATTAACGGGCTCAGTGAAGTGCTCAGAGACGATCGCAAATTAATCCAGCAGTGCAGGGTGATCTTTGATGGGTTGTACGGGCTTCTTGGTAAAGGCGTGCAGAGGGAAAAAGTGAAGCGAAACGCCCAACGGCAACGGAGTCACCAGCGTGGTCGCTCCCCACACCGATAGATACTCTAGGTCCCCCGAATCAGGAAGAGAGGTAAGCATATGAAATTCGCGATCTGTTTTTTCGGCTTTTTGTTTGCCTCGTTGGCGACGGCTGTCGTCTCAGCACAGACAACGACGATTGACTTCAATAATGAGAAGCTCGGCGAAGCGCCAAGCGGTTTTTCCACTGCGCTCACAGGCAAAGGCAGACCGGGCAAGTGGGTGGTGATGAGAGACCCCGCTTCGCCTAATCAGGACAACGTCCTCGCGCAGACTGATGACGATCGGACTGACTATCGCTTTCCGGTGTGCGTCTATGATGGCCTGAGCGAAAAAGATGTCGATATCACGGTGAAGTTTAAGCCTGTCTCAGGCAAAAGCGATCAGGGTGCTGGCATTGTCTGGCGCTATCAGGACAAGGACAACTATTACATCGTCCGCGCCAACGCTCTCGAAGGCAATGTCGTGCTCTACAAAGTCGAAAACGGCAAGCGGACTGATCTGCCGCTCGTAGGCAAGGGTCGCACTTACGGGATGAAAGAGAAAGTTCCTTCGGGAGTGTGGGGCACGCTGCGCGTGGTTGGCACGGGAAATCTCTTTGAGGTTTACCATAACGGAAAGAAGCTTTATGAAGTGAAAGACGAGACATTCAAGGAGGCCGGCAAGGTCGGATTGTGGACCAAAGCCGACTCGGTAATCTACTTCGACGATTTGCAAGTGACCGTGAAATGAGAAATCAAGAGGAGAGTCCAGAAACGAAAGCTTTTATGGACCACGCCGCGCAGTCTGAAAGAGAGATCGGTGAAGATCACCAGATGCCTTCGTGGCGCGAAGTGTTCCTCTACTTTCTTTTTCTGGGCTTCGTGAACGTCGGTGGGCCAGTTGCTCAAATTACGATGATGTACAACCACATGGTCGAGCGACGCAAGTGGCTGACCAAGGATCGCTTCGTGAAGATCATGGCCTTCTGTCACATGCTGCCGGGTCCCGAAGCGATACAGTTGGCCATCTATGTCGGCTATCTGAAACGTAAACTGTTGGGTGGAATCCTCGCAGGCTTGACCTTCATCATTCCGGGCGCGGTGGTGATGATTATTTTGAGCTGGTTGTACGTTACTTACGGCAGCCTGCCGCAGGTTAATAACTTCCTCTATGTGCTGAAGCCGGCGGTGCTAGGCATCATCGGTGCGGGAATTATCAAGCTTGGCCGCGCGGCGATCCGCAATTGGTTTCTTGCCGTGCTCCTGGTCGGCGCATTTGTGGGAATGCGTTTCGCGGGCATCAATTTCCTGCTGATCCTGCTGCTCGCTGGTCTGTTGAATTTACTCGTCGATGGTTGGCCGCTGCTGCGAAGAAAGACCGCGACGCTCTCGGTGTTCATAGCCGGGCTGGGCTCAACTGTTCCCTTCGCAAGTTCGCGTTGGTTTCAGATGGTCTGGCTCTTTCTCGAGACCGGACTGTTCAGCTTCGGCGGCGCGTATGCCTCACTGGTCTTTGTGCAACGCGGCGCGGTTGCTCAATATCACTGGCTCTCAGACGGGCAGTTGCTTGATGGCGTGGCGTTAAGTGTGGCGACGCCGGGACCTTTCATGCTGTTTACTACATTCGCCGGTTTTCTTGCCGGCGGACTGCGCGGCGCTTTGATCGCGACCTTCTTTGTTTTTCTGCCTTCATTTGTATTTGTGCTCGGCGGCGCGCGGTATGTTGAGTTAGTCCGCGAAAACCGTTTACTCCAGGCATTCCTCGCGGGGGTGAGCGCAGCGGTAGTCGGTGTAATCATCGTCGTTTCGCTCGAACTGATTCCCACAGCACTGGTTGGTTGGGTAAGCATCGCTATAGCGACAATAGCTTTTCTCGTCATCGTACTCTTCAAGATCGACGTTGCATTCGTCGCTCTCGGCGCGATGGCGACCGGAATCCTATACATGGTTGTTCGAGCATTTTGGTATTGAATTAGATGAACCACGCCGCGCCAACAAGTAGGCTTCGCAATGAAGTGGGTCCCACCAGATGTTTGCTGAGATCCTGAGCCGTCTCTGGATAGTCGGAGTGATCCCTTTGTTCGTTGGGATAGCACTCATAGTAAATGGGGTGTTTGTAAGCAAGAGACTGGCGGAAATTGCAAGGCAAGCGGCATTGAATGAGCCGAAGGTCCGCGAAGATTCAAATCCTCCTGCCTTGCGCCCTGCTGACACGACTGAATTCGTTCCTTTTGGCTTCAGTGTGACGGAAGGGACGACGAAACACCTTGGAAGTGCCGACTATAAGCAATAAAGGAATTCTACGCGGACAGCGGTTTCGAACTCACAAACTGCTAAGAGAGAAAAATAATCAGCCTCGCCTTGACACCCAGGATATAGATGATGTATATCATCCAATAATCAATGCGGTATTCAGCAGAGCACAAGCAAGCAACTCGTGAGCGCATCGTGCGGACGGCATCGCGCCATTTCCGCAAGCATGGCGGCAAGGGAGTGGCGATCACCGATTTGATGAGCAAGCTGGATCTGACCCACGGCGGTTTTTATAAGCACTTCGACAGCAAAGAACAGCTTCTGGCTGAAGCCATTGCTGAGGCGTTTGACGAGACGGAATCTCGATTTACCGAGGCTGTCAGCAAAGGCAAGCCCGGGACTGAGCTGAAGACGCTCATCGAGAATTATTTGAGCGTTGAGCACTGCGCTCGTCCGGATCAGGGATGTCCGATGGCCGCCCTGGCTTCCGAAATCGGACGCTTTCCCCGTGCCGTGCGTGCGGAAATTGATCGAGCCATTAAGCGGAGGGTGAAGCGCACGGCCAGATTCTTGCCGGGTGCCAATGAGAGGGAACGAGAGCGCAATTGCATGGCTTTGCTTTCGGGATTGATAGGCACAGTGAGCGTTGCTCGTGCAGTGGTTGATCCGGAAGCCCGCAGAGCGGTTCTGGAGGCGTCGAGGGATTTTTATATCAAATCGTTTTGTAATTGAACTTCATCCCTTTTTTTAACGTTATAGGATGATGAGTATCATCCAAAACCAGAGCGAACCGAAAGGAGCCGACAAGATGGCAAACCAGAAGGTCGCGCTAGTAACCGGAGTCACCTCTGGCATTGGTCTGGCAACAGCGAAGAGACTGCGCGTACGGTGAAGAATTCAACAGCATCGCCAAAGGCGCCACCAACGGCTGGCTTTCAGTCACCAGCGAGGTTGACGCTCGGGCTCGGCAATTTCTTCACAATCGGGCCGAGCATTAGTCTTCCCATCTTCAACGGCGGTCGTATCCGCTCGAACATCAAGGCGCAGGATGCGCGTCTCGATCAATCGATTCTGCTCTACGAAGACACGCTCAGACGGTCGCTGGAAGAGGTTGAGAATTCACTGATGTCTTACGAACGGAAACGCGAGCAGCATGCGCAACTTGAGGAGGCGGTAGCCAGCAACCGACGGAGCGTAGAACTATCGAGAATTGTATGTTGCCGGCCTCTCGGATTTTCTCTCTGTATTGGAAGCGCAGAACGCGCTTTACGAGAGCGAGAACCCAGTGGGCCCAAAGCGAGGCAGCAGTGGCGATCGATCTGGTGGCCCTATACAAGGTGTTGGGACGCAGTTGGTGAAGCACAGGATTGCGAGCGAGCCTGAGCGGGTCAGTATGGTAGCCGCTGGGAAGATTTTGGCAGGGATGTCGATCCAGGCGTCCGTCGTTCGACTTACTGTTGGAGGGAGTAACTGATTTGCCCTGAAGAGCGGCTTGAACTGAGTGGCGGCACTGTTTAGAGCAGTGAACCGAGCACCAGTTTCAAGCGATTAATGTAGAAAACCGGTACAAACAGACAGAAAGTAAGGAGAAAGGAAGTTATGGAAACAAAACCGACGCACGAACAAGCACAACTACACTTGCAAGTCTACGACTTGCGCCGCGAGGCCCGGCTACGTCAGGCGCGCGATTGGTTCCAACAGAACTACATCGCGGAAACATTCGACGACGCCATGCGCATCGCCGCACCCGGAACGGAAAACGGGGCTTTCGTGGGCATGGTGATCGGCTATTGGGAACAAGCCTGCGCGCTGCTCAACTACGGGCTGCTGCACGAAGACCTTTTCTTTGAAACCAGCGGCGAGTTTTTCGGGGTGTGGGAACTTCTTAAGCCGGTCGTCCCGGAATTTCGCGAGCGATTTGCCGACAAACAACTCCTCGCGAACCTGGAAAAGGCCGCGCAGCGCTACGAAGGCTGGTCGGAGCGACGCTCGCCAGGTCATGTTGCCGCGATGCGGCAATTCATGCAGCAGCAGCGGGCTCAATCGGCCGCAGCAAAGAGCGCCTAATCGGAGTCGAGTCAAACGAGGAGCCTGCGACCCCGTCTCCGTTGGCGACGGAGGTCGTGGGTTCCCCCTCGGATCACTCGACCTGGAGACAATGCATGCTTCGCAGAGCGCAGCGGCACGCACGGGCGCCCCTGGGGCTTTGCGCGTTTGAAGAAAAGGAGATGGTTATGCTGAACGTTCACGCCAGGAATTTGGGGACGGTCGCCGTCCTTTGCCTACAAGGACGAATGGTTAGGGGTGAAACAACAGCTTTACGCAAGGCCGTGAATTCGCAGTCACGGGTTAGCGCAGTCGTACTCGATTTGGCACGGGTAAGTACAGTCGATGCAGGCGGCTTGGGTGTGATGCTGGAGCTGCGCGAGCAGACTCAATCAAAAGGAATCGACTTCAAACTCATGAACGTAACGAAACTCGTAAGCAGGGTACTGGAAATCACACGCTTGAATTCTGTTTTCGAAGTCACATCTGGAGCGGAGATTTCGTCCGCAGTTTCGCTCGGCCACCCAATGTCAGCGATGGAACTTGCACATTGCGCATAACTCTTAAACTTAATCATGGAGAGGCATGGTCCCGCCCTAACGAACCAACTGTTTGGAGGACAAACTCATGAACACACAACCATTGGCAAAGAGTATCGCCGAAATGCTCGAAGCTATACGGGTCGACGACGTAACTCCGGTTGAAGTGGGGACCAGTTGTTACCGACGGGATCTTCCGAGTACCGCGGGAGTTCGAGTCTGGGTCGTCGATATTTCGCCGGGTGGCCAATGGCCGCATATTGACGAACACGATGCCGCCGGAGAAGAGCTTTACGTTGTCAGCGGCGAATTGATTGAAGGCGATCTCCGTTTCGGGCCTGGGACGTATGTCTTCTTCAAACCTGGCAGCAGTCACAGGCCAAGGTCGGAGAAAGGAGTCCGTCTTTTCGGCTTTAATCTTGCTGACGGGTCGCCGTCCGCAAACAGCTAAATTTCGACGCATCACTGTGCGTCCAGGAATAGGCAACCTAGCATATAGGAGGAACTATGAATCTTTACGGATTAAAGCAGTTGGTAGAGAGCGCACGCACGGTGCGCAGAAACACAATTCTGATCGCTGAAGATATTCCGGAAAAGCAATACCGTCACAGCCCACGAAGGATTTGCGATCCTTACTTATTCACGTCAAGTCGCCCAAATTATTTTTACTCACAGTCAGAGAAGTTCAAGATCACTGTGGCAGTCCGACTTTGCGCATCAGGTCTTGGAAGCGCGGATCTGAGCGTAGGCTGTCACCAAATCGCAGGCCTAACCCCCAATGACCCTGGTGCCGCTTTGTGATAAGGTGAGCCTTCTCAATGCTTGATCATTCAACGTCGATCAAAACTTTTCATGCTAAGAGTAAGCGTAAGCTCCGGTCAGTAATGAAAGTTTCAGCGTGGCGAAGCGGGCTGATGGCCGGCAGTACCCTCGCAGGCTTGTTCTCGCTGCCGGTCTGCGCACAGCAGGCTGACCCTGCGACGCCAGTCGTGGTGCAGCCTGGTGCGCCGGGCCAGCCAACCCGGACGCTGCCACCGTCGACGAGGGCCACACTGCCGCCACGTTCACCGGCAGATGTGCGGTTCATGCAGGGCATGATCATGCATCATGCGCAAGCGGTTGA
>WNGB01006320.1_pt2 | contig 17434 bp, 8 predicted proteins | sample 5400681 | NCBI WGS metagenome assembly WNGB01 (sample SAMN13153367, study PRJNA577476) | soil metagenome | isolation source: 115 cm soil or saprolite under grassland replicate 2 | place: USA:California | collected 2016-06-15 | reverse complement strand
CTGCAGACGCTGGCCCAGGCCGACGTGGACGTCTTCGATCACCTGTCGGCGGCCTACAAGCTGCCGCGCGTCACCGACGCCGACGCCGCCAGCCGGCGCGCGGCCATCCAGAAGATCACGCGCGAGGCCACCGTGGTGCCGCTGCGAGTCGCGCGGGCGGCGACCGCGCTGCTGCCGCTGTGCGCCCCGCTGGCGCGCCACGGCAACCGCAATGCCGTCAGCGACGTCGGCGTGGCCGCGCTCATGGTGCGCGCGGCGGTGCCCGCGGCCCTGCTGAACGTCGAAATCAACCTGGCCGCGCTCGAAGACCAGATCTTCGTCCGCCAGACGCGCGCCCAGGCCGAAGACCTGGCGCTCGGGCTCGACGAAGAGGTCGAGGGTGTGCTTGCGCTGGTGCGAGAGCGGATCGCGTCCTGAGGCAGGAGAAAAGTAGTCCGTCCTCAGTAGTCAGTAATCAGACGTGGACACATTACAGAGCGATCACGCGCTGTTGATACGGCTCGACGACTCTGCCCCATACTGTGGGCGTGGCCGGGCGCGAACCGGGGCGCTGCGTGGCGAGTGGGCTGCGCTCGATCCGCGGCTGTTACAGCCTGCCGCGGTCGGAGCACTCATGGCAAAGAGCGTACAGGGGCCAACAATGTTCACGTTGCTTGGCGTCCCGTACGCTCTTTGTGTGTCATGCCGGTATCGTCGAGAGTTGATTCGATTGTGTGGATGCGCTGATTCCCGATCGAGACACCGTTCCAAACCGTCCTCCTTTCAAGCTACGGCCACTTGCGCCGGCTTGCTTGCCATTGCGCTCGGCGCGCAGGTTGGGCCAATCGATCGTCACGTCCATATGATGAATCGGGCGAACACGAAGACGAGCAGGCAGACGACGCCAACCGTTCCGATGGTCCTGAAGATCTCGCCGAAAAAGCTAGCGATCGCGTCTATCATGCGGAAGAACGCCCGAATCAGATTGCCGACGAGCCGTCGCGCCCAGATGAGCAGGATGATCGCTATCGCGGCTATGACGATGACGTTAAACATTTAAAACACCCCCTTTCTCGTGTTTTCCGGTGATCGTGGTCACGCGAACTAGCCCTATAATAGACTAGCTCGCGCGTCATCTCAAGGAAATGAAAACAGATGTGCGATGGATTTTCCGGAGAACAGAGGGGGATGTTTACAGGATATTAATCCGCGATGGCCTGGGCGAGGTGGTGCCAGTGCAGGAGCCGTCGCCCTTCGAGGCGCAGCAGGTCGGGGTAGAGCGCCTTGTAGATGCCGCAATTCGGGGATTGCACATCGTAGCGGCCGGTCGCGCGGTACGTCGCGATCGCGCAGCCGCCGGCGCACCAGTAGCGCCACGCGCACGAGCGGCACCCCTCCTTTTGATCGACCGGCAGATTCTGCACGCCAATCTGGTCGGCGCGGATCAGCGCCAGGGGATCGGCGGCGGCGACCGTGGCGACTGGCTGCTCGATCGTCATCTGGCACTTGGCGATGCGCCCGTGGTGGTCGATCACCATGTAGTGCTCGCCGGCGGCGCAGGTCCGGCGGTGCGGCATGGAGAGGTCGGCGCGGTCGAGCAGCGATCCAAGCAGGCTCCAGCGCGGCGGATTGCGCTCGATCGCCGCATAGGCCGCGCGCATGCCCTCGATGATTCGTCGCTCGTCGATCTGGAGCTGCGCGAATGAGCTGCTGCAATCGTTGTCGCGGTAGAAGCTGATCGTGAACGGCAGCTCGCGATCGAGCAGCCAGGCGACCAGGTTGGGCAGCCCGGCGACGCTCTGCCCGGTCACGGTGATCGAGATGTTTGGCGTGATCCCGGTGTCGACCGCCCGCTCGACGCCGCGCTGCGCGGCGTCGAATGAGCCATGCCCGCCGATTGTCGGCCGCTGGTCGTCGTGAAACGCGCCCATGCCGTCGAGCGAGATCATCAGCTGGAGGCCGAGCCTGCGAATGCTCTCAAGCTTGCGCGCGGTAAGGCCGGTGCCGTTGCTGAGCAGGCCGGCCTGGCACGCGAGCCCGTGCGCCGCGGCCTGCTCCAGCGCATAGGAGTGCGTTCGCTCGACCAGCGGCATGCGCAGCGATGCCTCGCCGCCGGCGTACTTCAGCGCGATGCCGCGGTAGCCGTGCGCGCGCGCCGAGCGCACCACCGCGTCGATCGCGGCCAGGGCGGTCGGCTCGCTCATCGACTCGCCGGTCTTGTTCAGGTAGCAGTAGCTACAGCGCAGGTTGCACTCGTTGGTCACGTGCAGCCACGCCGCCAGCACGTCCGGCTCGGGCGGCGGCGGAATCGTGCCGTCGCCGTCGGTGAGAAGCCCCGCGCGCCGCAATTCCAGCAGCTCGTTGAGCGCCGCCGCGTCCAGCCGCCGATCGCGCAGTGGAAGCCAATCGAGCAGCGCCTGGGCCGCGCGGTCGAGCACGGCGACCTGGCTCAGCGACGGGACGAACGCGACGACGTGCTCGCCGTCCAGCGGGAGCACCTGGAGCAGCGGGTGCGGGCGCAGAGAGCGCAGCGCCGCCGGCGGCAGCGGCGGCACGAGTTGGGGCGCGCGGCAGTCGTGGAGCGGAAAAGTCAGGCGGCAATCGTTTGCCAAGCTGATGGCGCGACAATCGTCCAGCACATAGAAAGTGTGATCGCCAATTGCTTGGCGATCAATGGGGGTCGGCGTGCGACAATCATGCAGCGAACTGTTCGTTGATTCAGAAATAATGTATGCCATGCGTGCTGCGGTGCTCCCAACCTAGAGAAGTTCGATATCCTCAATAGCCTGATCGAAGATCTGATCAATTTCGTTAAACGCATCTTCAACCCGTAGTTTCTGGGCGGCCCAGTATGTTTCGGCGCGAAGATCGTTGAGGGTGCCGACATTGCCAACATAGTGGACCAACGTATATTTTCCAAGACTATGGAGCGCCGCAAGCTGCGGCGCCTGCGGCGAAAAGGTGCGAATATAGGCGCAGGCGCATAGGAGCTTCCGGCACCCTTCGTCCCACTGCCCCGAGGCAATCGTACTGAGCGCGTATTGGAACTCGATCTGCCCGAGCCGCAGCCAGTAGACCGATTGTTGCAGCGTCTCCTCTGTCTTACGTAACCCTTCGCCTTCGACGATCTGAAAACTTTCGGGGATGTGCGCCCGCGCCTGCTGCAGCCATTGGATCGCTTCTGCGAAGTTATCCTGATTTACATACACCACGGCGATATCTTCGAGCAGATCCGACACGATCGGCGTCGGAGATCCCTGCCTGGCCAGTTCAAGCGCCTCATACAGATAGTGCAAGGCGCGATCCATGTCGGCGCGGCAGTCTTTGCCTGCGTCGAACAGCACCTTCCCGCGGCTGCGGTGTGCGCATCCCAGTCCCTGGCGCACCTCGATCCGGCGCAGGCGCTCGCCGATTTCCGGGCTATCGAACGTTCGCATGGCTTCCTGGTAGCGTTTGATCGCGCGCTCGTACTCCCGCCGACTGTGCGGCCAATCATGGCGGTGGCGATATGCCAGCCAGCGGCGCACATCGCCTTCGGCCCTGGCGCACAGCGCCAGGTCGCGTCTGCTCTTGACCTCGGTAAAGATCTGGCGGGCCTGAAGGATATCCTGCAGCGCTTCGTCGGGGCGGTTGAGCTCATTCTTGATCTGCGCCATCGTGTTCAGGCTGAGGGCGAAGCGATGCCGCGATCCCAGCGCCAGGGCCAGTCGCGCCGCCTCTTCGACGAAATGGAGGCCACGTGCAAGGTGTCCCTGTTGCGACAGCGCATAGCCCAGGTTATTCAGCGTGATTGCACGCTCGATATCGGACTCGGGCCCGAGTTCCTTGAACAGTCGAGCAGCGTGTTTGTATTTTGGCAACGCGCTGTCGAGGTGCTGCAGCTTGCGCTCGTAGTAGCCCCAGCGATTGTAAGCTGACGCTAGGACGAACGTGGCGTAGTTTCTATCCAGCCGGGCTAGATCGTCTTTCGGGGCGCCAGCGGATTGCGCTACGATCTGTTCCAATTGTTGTGTGACCTGCGCATAGTCCTGCACAATCGCGGCGCCTGATCGCCGCGATTGGTATGTCTCGGCGCTCAGCTGGACGGCGTCGAGCACGTAGCGCGCCAGCGGATTATTTAAATAGATCGTGGGGTATGCCTGTTTGACTCGATCGGCAATGTCAATTGCCGCCAAATAGCGGCTTCCAGACTGACCAGCGACATGCCGCTCAAGCCGGCGGTCAACCCAGCGTACGCCTTCGTCGAAGACGATCTGATCCCATCCACTGCCAAGCCGCTTCAGTTCTCGGCGATAATAATCGCCCCAGGACGTTCCCTGCTCAAAAAAACGCGCCAATTCATCCTGTAATTGTGCATCGAAATCTTCGTCTCTCGCTCGAATGGCGTTGTTGCAAAGCGTGCGATACTCCTGGTAGCCGACGACGGGATTGAGCGACAATTGATAGAAAAGTCGCTCGATCTGCATCATTTGACGTTTCTGAACCGATTCCGGATCATAGTATTGCGCCAGTTCGATAGGTTGATCCGATGGCCTCTCAGCAATGGGCTCATTGTTGTTTGTAGATGTGATAGGCGGCTCCAAGCGCGCATCCAGGTAGGCGATTGCCGTGCGGTATAGATCTGTTTCTTCTCGCGCAACCAGCTTCCCGAACAAGAATTCGTATGCCTCGTCGTGGAGTGTGATCAGGTTGTCGCCTGTGACTTTGACGAACGGCAGATCGCGGAATTCGTTCAGGACGGCTTGATCCGCGTTTTCGTCGTCGATCCATCTGAGCTGCCGCAACATCGCGGGACTCAGCCCTTTGCGCAAATAGAACGTTTGCATGAGTAAACGTGCCAGGTCCGGGCGCCGCTCGTTAAAATCCTTCAACAGGAGATCGACGAAGATTGCGCTGTTCGCCGGATAAGGCTCCCTGAAATTCGGCGGCAGCGCGGAGGTGTCGAAGTTCATCATTCGGGCGCTGGCCAGCGCCAGGGCCAGGATGACCGGTCGGCCACCTGACGCGTTGTGCAGGATAGCATAGATCTCCGATAGGTCGACATCGGCGGGCACGCTCACGCCGGAGCTATCCACGAATTCGGTTGTCTCCGCCTCCGAGAATGGCTCGATCGGAAACGCCGTCAGGCGCGAGCCAAGACTGCTCTTGAGCAGATCGTGCTGCTTGGTGCGCGGCCGGCCGGCCAGAATAGTGAGAGTATTTGGTAGCCGGCTGATCAGATCGACCAGCCAGGCTTCAAGCCGGCTGGCCGGGCTGAAGTTAAATTGCTCGGCGCCTTCGATGATCGGATGCAGCTTTTCGAAGGTGTCGATCAACAGCACGATTGGATATCGCAGGGCGATCTCGCGGTAGTCGTGGAGAAAGGCCCGATCCACTGGCTGGCGCTGCCGCGACTCTCCAATCGTACTTTCAAGTCGATACCTTCTGGCGGCCTGTCGATAGCGGCTGAAGATATCCGGGTTCGCGCCGCTTTCAACTCGTGACTCCAACCGCTGTGCGATCGCGTCCAGGAGCAGGATCGACTGGTGATAGTGACCATGATACAGATCGATGATGCCAGTTGCCAGGACGTTGGGAATGGCTTGCACGATTGCGTCGGTCTCGATCAGAATCCGCGTCTTGCCGATACCGCCGGCGCCGTGAAGGTAGAACACCTGGTCGTAGGGTGGCGCCTCGATCGCAGCCTTGATCGCGCTCATTTCGGTTTCGCGCCCGATCATCCTGGATGGTAGATAGAATATGTTCTCGGACGATTGACTCATAGCTGCTCCCTCTCCTACTGGATGAGATCCAGCGGCAGGTCGAGATCGTGTTGCGCCAGGATCATCAAATCATACGCCAGTCTGAGCTCCTGACCGTCGAGCAGGCGATAGTCGCGCGCGATTTGAAATGTCTGCTGAGCTATCAGCTTCAGCTGGCGCTCGTCGCGGCCCAGGCGCAGCTCGCGCAGCGCGAGCGCGCGCGCCTGGTCGAGCAGCGATGACTGGTAGGCATATTTCGTCAGGTAGGCCAGCGACAGCACCAGGTGGTGCGCCGCGTCCTTCAAGAACCGCTCGTCGCCTCTTCCTTCGTAGTAAAATGCACCGTCCGCGCCTTGACTGCGGCTTCCGAAGTCGAACTTGCCGAAGCCGATCAGCATGCGCTGCAGCTGGCACTGGCCCAGGATGCGCCAGTAGGCCCGGACTGGCTGGGCGATGTCGCGCAGGCCAAGGCCTTTCTCGATCCGGTACTCGCGGGGCGCCAGCTGTTCGGACGCAATGAGGTACTGATCTACCTGATCGTCGAACTGATCTTGATTGACGAGCACGACCGCAAGATCCTGGTAGATGTCCATCACGATCAGCGGCGGCTGGTCGTGCTTCGCGACCTCGAGCGCCTTGAGCAGCCAGCGCTCGGCTTCGGCGAAGTAGCGACTGGCTTTTTCGGGGTCGTACGAGCGACGACGCAGCAGCGTCACGCCCCAACTGCGGTACATGCAGCCGAGGCGCTGATAGGTCTCGCACCGGCGGGCAGGGTTTGAGATGCTCTCGTGTTCCAGCAGATTCGCCGTCTGCTCAAGAGTTGTGACCCCCCGCGCGAACATCGCTTCCTGGTCGCTGATCGACTCGGCCAGCAAGTCGGCCTGCTTGCGGTAGCTCTCGGCAAGCACCGGCAGGCACAGGCTCAGGCCACGGACACTTCCGATCTGCTCGAATAGATTGCGTGCCAGCTGCGCGAGCTGGGTTGCGCGGTGGGGCACTCCTGCTCGCAGCTCGATCCGCGCCAGGGTGTTGTAGGATAGCGCGACACGATACTCGCCAGCGTGTCGCTGAAGAATCGCTAACGCTTGTTGCCCGAAACGGCGTGCTTCGTCGATCTCGCCTTGCTCGGAGTAAGCATACGCGAGGTTATTCAGCGTCGAACCCAGAAACAAGCGTAACAGATTGGGCTGCCTTAGATGCAAAGATAGCGCACGACGATATTCCTCTATAGCCTCCGGCAGCCGGTACTCTTCACGGTAATAAAACCCGCGCCAGTTGTGAATCTGCGCCAGCAGAAAATCGCTCCATGGATCGGTCGAATCACCGTTCCGCGTCCTATAGCCTCGCTCGTGCGCAACGACGATCGCTTCCGCCCGCCGTAGTCGCTCAAGCACGGTGGCTCGCTCGCTCCCCTTCGCGAAGTAGGTGCGCGCCTGGGCGTCCGCGAGGTAGAGGAGGGCGTAGTGCAGGCCGGGATGATCGGCCTCCTGCTCGTAGTAGAACGGGAGCTTCGCGACCAGCTCCATCGCGTCGGCGTCGTCGGTGTGTACGGCGCGCAGCACCCAGCGGGCCGCGCACTCCACGACAATCTCGGGCGTAACGCCGCCGTGCAGCCGGTACATGTTCCGCAGGCCCTCCTGCCGTAGGGTGATGCTGTAGCCAACGTCGCGATCGAGAATGGCTCCGTAGGAGAGCAGATTGTAGGCCGGGGTGCCCAGCGCCAGGTCGGACTGGTAGCTGTAGCCGAGCCGGTCGAGCTCGAGCTGCTGCCGCAGGCGCAGCTCCTCGCGGATTCGATCGCGCAGGGCCGGCGCTTGGGGGTGCCGCTGTCCGAGCTCGATCAGCCGGTCGTTGTCCGCCACCCGCCGCCGCTCGCTCTCGGCGATCTCCTGGTCATAGAAGCGCATGACCGCCGCGCTGATCTCGCGCAGGCCCTGGGTCGGCGCATCCTGATCGAGCCAATGGTAGATCTCGTCGTGGAGGAACAGCATGTCTTCCGCCCGCGGGTCAGCCGGGTGCGCGTAGGGCGAGCGGCGAGTCTTGACGATGTCCAGATGTCCGAGGCGATCATATGCGTTCTGGACGTCGATATCGAATGCCTGGTCGTGCGCGATCGCGTGCAGGATCGCCGGCGTCGCGCCTTTGCGGATGAACGCCATCCACTGCAGGACCAGGATCAGCTGCTGGTCGCTCGCCCTCACGCCCTGCGCCAGGATCTCGCGCATCAGCGCCGCGCGTATCGTGCGGCGCTGGCCCGGGCTGTCGTCGATCGGCTGCCCGGCGAAGACTTTCTCGCGCAGCTGATCGACCTCGCTCGGGATCGCCCCAAGCATTGCGCTGGTCAGCAGCATCGAGTCCCAGAAGGGGATGCCGTCGGATATCGCGTGCCAGACGGCGAAGGTCTGCTCGTCGAACTCAATGCTGCGCGCCAGCTCGCGGATGTCTTCCGGTTTGTCCGCTGCCGCCAGCCGGTCGCGCTGATCGATAATAAACCGGCGTTCGTCGTCGGGCGGAATCCCTTGCACTGTGATGGTGTGTACGGGCATCCGCTGCTTCAGCGTCTCGTACAGATGCACCGGCTCGCCAAACAGCGTGAGCTCGCGCCCGGCCAATATGGCGACCGTGTTCTGGAGCCGCGGGAGTGTCGCGGTGAGCCAGAACTCGCCGCCTTTGCTGGCCTCGCCGTTGTGCCCGCGCATGTAGGCCTCGGCGTCGTCGCTCAGATCGACCGCCTGCTCCACAGTGTCGAACAGCAGCGCCACCGGCCGGCCGCGGGCTTGCTCGCTCGCGGCGAACTGGTTGTAGCACTCGATAAAGGTCTCGCGCAGCTTGCGCTGGGCCTGCTGAAACGCATCGCCGCTCTGGCGGGCGTGGTCGAGGCGCAGGCGCTGGTCGGCATATGGCGTGAAAATGGCCGCAGCCTCCGCGCTGCGGGTCGCCAGCGCCTTGATAATCGCCGTCTCGATCGCGCTGGCCTTGAAGTTGTCGATATGGTAGAAATCGTAGAGCGGCAGGAATGCGCGGCGATCTCTCAGATCGTCCTCGACTTTGCGCAGGAGGCTGGTCTTGCCGGTGCCGCCTTCGCCTTCCAGCACGATCGCCAGCACGGCGTCGATCGGCTGGTCGAGCCAATTGCGGATCTGGTTGAGCTCGGTCGCACGCCCGTAGAGCTGCGGCGAGCGATCGAACAGCGCGGTCATCGGTGATTTCGGGATCTGATGGTCAGCGTTCATGTGTAAGGCTCCGCCAACGCAAAAAAGACCCCTACACACGCGATGCAGAGGTCCCCTGGTTGTGGTCTACCAGATCATGGTAGTGATAGAGGGGGTAGCGAGCAACCACGAGCGAAGGCAATAGCAGCAGAACATCGGAAGCCGGGCGTTTGCGTGAAGTGGAACACCGATGTTCGGAGCCAGAGTGCCTATAACTCCTGTAGCGGCGTCTATGACACAGGCTGGATCGACGAGATGACGCGATCGAGCGCCTCCGACAGCAGTATCTTGGGGAGGTGATGTATTTCCAGTACCTGCGGGAGTTCTTTATCATCCTTGATCAGGTCTTTCAACTGAGCAAGCGACTGCGTATCGGCGTAGCTGCCATCCCGGCTGATGAAATAATCCCGGACGAGTTGTTCCACGAGGTTCTGGTACTTAACCGCATTATAGTCTTCCGCAGGCGCCTTGTAAAGCAGGTGATAGAAGTACTCGCGAATATAGATCGGCCGATTGCTTGGGACTTCCTTGATCAGATCGTCATAATACTTCAACGCGGCCTCGCGAACCGCCTGATAGCGCTGCTCATCGCTCCACTCGAAGGCGCGCGCGAAGATTTTGCGGATGGTCGGATCGATCTGATAGGCTCGCAGCGTATCGTCCCAGCTAACAAGTCGCGTCGCCACCATTTGTTTGATGGCCAGGAGCAGGCTGGACTGGCTGCGATTCTTGAAATCGTCGAGAAACTGCGGCAGGATGACCTGGAGCGTATGGACGTCGAACTCGCGGAAGATCGATAAGACTCGAAAAACAGGTTTGATCTCATCCGGCGTGCCCGCCAGCACGCGATCCTGAATGTCATTGGTGATCTGGTTGGCCAGCCGGGCACGGTTGGCAGTCAGCCATTCGAGCGAGACTGGTTGGTGGTCGTCGAGATACTTATGCACTATTTCATTCGCGAGCGGCAGGCCGGCCGTGACATCAAAAATCAGGTGATTCAGCTCGTCTTCACATCCAACCTGCTCTTTCGTATGCTTCATCTCTAAAGGCCGAAGCTCATAGGCCAGGACGCGCCGGCGCACCTCGAACTGCCGCCAGCGCAGCGCAACCTGGCTGCCCATAAAGCAGACCAGCCGCTCCTCGCGCACGAGCGGAAGCAGCAGCATCCGCTCGACCCACGCCAGCATCGCCTCGGGAGCGTATTCCCACGAATCGATAAAGAGAAAGACGCGTTTTTCGAAGCGGATCAGCGCCGAGACGATGGCATTCATTGCCTGGTCGGTCGCTTTTCCATCGCTACCTACACTGAGATTTTGTAGCGATTGGATCAACTCTGCGTCTTTTGAATTGGTATCTGGTTTAATACCGCGAGCAAACGAGCGAATAAAATACGTCTTTGCTTCGTGAAGGTTGATTTGTTCGTTAGCCGATCCTCTCAACTTCAAGATGTCAATAGCAATTGTGATTAGCAGTGCGTTCTGATAATATTGCCGGTAAATTTCGGCGAGAAGAGCCGACTTTCCAATACCTGGTACGCCGAAGAAGTTTGTTGTGCATTCTTTGATCGACGAATCTTGAGGTTCAAATTCCTTTTTTGGATCTCCAATGGATTGTCTGACCAGATTAAGCTCATCTTCGCGATCGACAAAATGACGCGCAGCTTGGAGATCCATACTCACTCCTTGGTGAAAATTGCGACACGGAGGCCTGGTGTCTGGGCCGGAATTATTATTGCCTGCTGAATGAGTGTCAGATTCGGCAAAGAAGATCGGCGTCATTGCTCGATCTGCTATTGCGGACGCGGCGAAGTAGCGCCGGAAGCGCCGAGGGAGCAGATTCACCGAACAAGCCCGCTGCACGAAACGGTTCTGTAGGAACTTGTGTGCCAGGGACTTCAGAGGGGTAGAAAGCCACCGAGGCCGATGAGACTGCGACCGAGCGGGGTGAATAGGAGCAATTCTGCGGTGAATCGGCGCCAGAAGTGCTACTTCCTCAATCGTTGCCGCTGTGTTGATGTGAAACAGATGTGCTAATCGACTTAGCGTGCTAGGGAGGGGAATCAGGGCAGGGCGCCGCCTAGCGGCCGCGTTCAGATGTCGTGCAGTCATGTCGCCACCCATGGACAGGGCGCGCAACACCTTGAGCGGGCACTCGGGGTTGTGCGTAGTGCTGAATCGACGGTGTTGAGCACGGGCGGACCCAACTACTTTATCTTAGCGGATGTATCAGGGACATATCAAGGATATGAATCGGGGATGAATCAGGGATATTCGCCGGATGTCGTCGTTGTCGAGGTTGAGGGAGCAGCGTTGTCAAGCCGATAAAATCCGCCATAGATCCGCTGGATATATACCGGTTGGTGCGGGTCAGGTTCAATCGACTTTATTAGCCGGTTGGCGAGCTTGTGGAGCGAGTCCTCGTCAGATGGGTTCTCCTTCCCGTCCCAGACATGGTCGATCAGTTGGTTCTTCGAGCATAATATCCCGCGATGCGCGTACAGGTACTCCAGGAGTCGCCGTTGGAGGGCGGGAAGTCGCTGCCAGCCATCGATTAGCTGGTCGCCGCGCCAGATCTGCCCATCGGCCTCGACGCGCAACAGCGCCATCGGCGGAGCCGGGGAGCTCGTCGGAACGCCTGCGACCGCTTGGTCGGGCGGTGTCGCAGATTGTCTACTGTCTGGTTTGACCCCTACGTTTGGGATGCCCGGAGATAGCGTTCTGATCTCGTGCGCGAACAACGCGGCGTCGAGGTGTTCCTGCTCGATCAGCAGATGATTTTGGTCGGCGGTGCCGGCGCACGCGTGAAACAGCGTGTCGCCAAGATTCAGCAAGCGGCGGGGCGACTCCTGTGCCGCGGTGACGAGGATGTCGTCGATATCCCGCAGGTCCGGTGCGGCGATGGCGGCGAGGCTGGGGAGCTGGTCTTTGCTAAAGACCGACAGGCGATTGCGGAGGAGTTTCGACAGCAGATCCCGGCCCTGAGGGCCGCCCCAGCTGAGCTTGGAGCAACTGATGCGGTCTTCCCGGAGCAATCTGCGCGCGCGCAGAATCTCAATGATTTCAGTGGGGATGAAATACTTACATGCCAAGCCGGATATCTGGTTCAACGCGAGATTGGCGATCAGCGGCGCCAGCATGACGGCGCCGGCTTCCCAATCCGGAGCGGTCTCAAACAGCTCGTCGATCCGGTCGATCAGCACAAAGCAGGTCTGGTAGCCGATCGCGCGCAGGACGCCGACCAGCAACTCCAGGCGCTGCAGCGCCCCCATCTGCTCCATTCGGTATGGCGCAAGACGGGTGATGTCGCTTTCGACGACCCATCCGCGCTGCTTCAGGAAATCGCGTTGCGACGGCGTCAGATAGCGATCGGCGGACAGGCAGATCCAGTTGAGGTAGCCGGCCATATCAGGGTGCTGTGGCGGTTCGAGCCAGGAAGAGCGCGTATCCTGGGCCAGCGCATGCACGGTTCGATGAAATATTTCGTCGATGTGATCATGCGGTTGAATGGCGCCGAGCCCGCCGGCGCGCTCCGCGAGCGGCATCCAGTCCAGCATGCGCACGAGCAGCGGCCGGAGCTCGGCGGCGTGGCCGGCGCAGTGATCTTCGAACATCCGGCGCGAACTGCTCTTGCCGGCGCCACGCGGGGCGTGCAGGATGCTGCTGCGCGGCGGCTCGAAGTCGAGCATCGCGTTGTAGGCCGGGTGCTCGACAAAGTAGGCCTGCAGCAGGTCGCCTTCGTCGTCGGCCTGCTTGTTGCCGAAGGGGTTGCGGCCCTGAAAGCCGACCTGTTTGAGCCATTCGGTAAGTGTGAGCATTGCCTGCCTGCCTGCTTCGGACCACATTATCAATACAGCATACCAGTAGCAATACGACTACGCAAGACTCGCACGCGGTCGGAGACTCTGGGCGAGGCATGCGAGCTCACGGGTATATCTCGACAATCTGGTGCGCTACTGCTGCGATCTCGCCGACGATCTGGGCGTGGAATCGGAAGATTGCCGGCGCCATAGTGCTGAGCGATCGGAACAGTCGGCTGCGCGATGTCGGCGGAATGACCTGGACAATCTCGATGCACTTGAAGATTCCTTCAGATGGAGGTAATCGTTGCCATACGTCGGTAAGCTCGATCAGCAGATCGTCGTAGTTGTCGCTGTAGTCGTCGCTAGCCGGTTCGATCGGCGGGGGGGGCGTATGCTGGAGTTTGTCAAAGACCTTCACATACATTTCACGTAGATACTTCAATTCCGTGCTATCCTGCGGGTGGAGTGCGAGTGCGTCTTGTTGTAGCCCTGAGAGCAGCGTCTTGATCAATACGTTGAGCCCTTGATCGCCGATGGCTGCATCGACGAGCCAGCTCTGCTCTTGCGATGCGCGAACGAGCGCGTAGGCGATCATGTCAATCGTTCGATTGTGTATGGTTTCTTCTGAAACGTTGTGCATCAATATGATCGGTATTCGCGCTAACATCTGCTTGACCGCGCTCTGTCCATTTTCTTGTCGCTCGAGCGATCGAATCCATTCGCGCGACACAAAATAGCGAAATACTCCGATCTCTATCAGATACTGAATGGTTTGCTCTAGCTCCAGCGGGTGTGCAGGCCGCTGGGTTGTCGGCGGCAGGCCGCGCTCCAACGGCAGGTCAAACAATTTGCAGTGCCGCACGCGGGTGTACATCACTGGAATCGACCAGTCGGGAAGCGCTGCCGCATACTTGCGGGCTACCTGCCTCCGGCCTTCCGTAGCAGCGATGTCGATTGGCCATCCCTGCACCAGCGCATCGTAGAATCCGGCTGCGAAATCGCGCGCGGTATCGGTCGACACCTCCGACTGCATGCCCACGACGGTTGGGATGCCGTGGCGCAGCAGTGACGTGATCAGATTGCGAAAAGGCGCGGTGTTGATCTGCCCGCTCCGGCACGCGTTCAGCACGACGAGCCGCAGCGCGTTGCCGCCCAAACGCAAGCAGATATCTTCCGCATCGAGCCGGATGCTGCTTTTGGTCTGATCCTCGAAGCAGAGCTGGCCGACATTCGCCTGCTCACTGAATGTGCCGTGCCCGACAAAGTGCCAGACGTGAAATCCCTCGCCAATGCGCCGCTCGAAGATCTCGGGAGTCACGTGCGGCTCGATCTCGACTTTGGCGAGCCCTTTGAGCTCCAAGAGCGACAGCACCTTCGTAATAGCGTCGAGTTCTCTCGTCGCGGCGATAGGCGGCTCATTCGTCGGCTCTGCCGCCGTCAGCAGGACTCGCAGCGGCAAGGGGGGCGGCGGCGTCTTGGGTGTGGGGGCGGATCGCAGCCGGAGGTAGCGGACGATGGAGACGGGCGTGTTGGGATGCAGTGCCAGCCAGCTGTAGTCGGGATCGCGTAGGAGCTCCCAGGGGAGCGCGGTTATTTCGCCGTCGCTTTGATTGAACTTCAGAAAGACCCGCAGGCGTTGGTCGGCGCCCAGCCCGCGCATCGCCGAACGGTATGCGATCTTGATATCTGTCGTGAACAGCAGTTCAAAGAGCCACTGTCCGAGCTCTTGCGCCGCATCCCGGTCGCCGGCGCGCAAGCTCGCGATCAGTTGTTGGTACGCGCGATCATTCGCTGGCAGGATGAATTGGCCGTCGGGATCGCCATCGGGGCTATCCACACTGACGTTGTATCGATTCGCCCTGCGCTTCGTAATTGCGATCTCGAAGTTGATCAGATCAATGTTCGACATAGCTGGCTCTGGAATACATAGGCGCTAGCGGTTACCCTTTAGGGACTCGCCATAATTGTCCCACTGGGGCGGTATGGAGGGGCGGCAGACTCCTCCACCCAGTGGGATGTCTTAAAAGAGGAGCGTACCTTAACACTGCATACCACAAATGCGACCCGGATAAGGGGGATGCTTGGAGCTGCGCAGCCTCTCCAACCCAACCCGCGTATCTCGGAGCGGACTTGCGATAGATTGTACGTAGCATAATAAATCCGGGCAGCGTCTGTCAAGAAGGAGTCGTAGCGACTCACACCGCTTTTAATTGTCGAGTGACGTCCGCCGAACGTCCACCTGTTATCAGGCGGATGTCACTCGCATGCCCGTTCTAATTTCCTTGAGATGACCACCGCCATTGTACTATACTAGCGCCATCGACAGACGGAAACGCGACCAGCAACGAAAGGAGGTGTTAACAAACTTGCGGCACATCGATACATCGAAGCACAGCGGCATCGGCGTGTTAGCGGCAAAGATAGAGGAGGTGATCCAGCGACAGGTTGCCAAACATGCCGAGACGATACATCGGACAGCGTTTCTGACGGCGGCCCGGCGCGGGTATCTTGAGACGAAAGGAGGACGCTTAGCGATCATACCCATACGGCCATACGTGGCTCGGCGACGGATCTAGAGCAGTAGTCAGTAGTCAGTAGCCAGTATTCAGTAGCGCTGACGCATTGGAAAGCGATCGCGTGCTATGAATCGGGCTCAACGTTTCTGACCAATCCTGTAAGGCTACTTGGCAGGAAAGGAGTATGCCTATCGACCAGAAGTAAGGTTTGAGCCAGTTTTCGTCCTTGCAAGCTCGTTCTTACCATCCTCACACATCCACTAGCCAACCTCAATGTACGAAGAGCGCGAGCATGAATCGCCCGTGCTCTTCGTTCCCCTGTCTCCTGCGTGCCGCCAGCGGGCCCGGCGCTCGCTCGCGCACAGCTCCGGGCGCCGCGTTACGATCGCGCCCTGGCCGCCCCGTTCTTCCGCGGCTCGGCTCGCGGCTCGGAACGACCGCCGCGGGGTGGCGGCGCGGGCGTGACCGCAGGCTGATTCGCCCTCGCCCGCTGCTCCGCGTAGTAGCTGTACCCGCCCTCGTACACCTTCAGCTCGCCGTCGCGCACCTCGAAGACCCGGTCGGCCACCCGGTCGAGGAAGTAGCGGTCGTGCGAGACGACCACGACGGTGCCGGCGAACTCCTCCAGCGCCTGCTCCAGCCCCTCGGCCGAGGCGATGTCCAGGTTGTTGGTCGGCTCGTCGAGCAGCAGGCAGTTCGCGCCGGTCAGCATGAGCCGGGCGAGCTGCACGCGGCTCTTCTCGCCGCCGCTGAGCCTGGCGATTGGCTGGGATGCGGCGGCGTAGGGGATCAGGAAGCGGCCGAGCCTGGCTACCGCCTCGCCCTCGTACATCGGGCGCACGTCGCGTAGCGCCTCGATCGGCGTCTGGCGCATGTCGAGCGTCTCGTGCTGCTGGGCGTAGTAGCCAGGCAGGATGCTTGGCCCGACCCAGATCTCGCCCGCCGCCTGCCCTGAGTTCGACGAAGGGTCCGGCTCGATCAGCCCCAGGATCATCCGCAGCAGCACCGACTTGCCGGCGCCGTTCGGCCCGACGATCCCGACCCGCTCGCCGTTCATGATCGTGGCGACCGCGTCGAGCAGGACGATCTTGTCGTCGAAGGCTTTGTCGACGTGGCGCAGCTCGATCGCCTTGGCGCCGCCGCGGGCGTGCGGGCGGAACTGCAGGGCGATCTTGCGCCGCTCCAGCACCGGCCGCTCGACCTTGTCCATGCGGTCGAGCATGCGCTGCTTGTTGTCGAGCTGCTTCTTGTGGCGCGGGTCGAGCGTGACGCTCAGCCACACCTTGAAGCGAGCGATCGCCGCCTCGAGATGCTCGATCTGTTTTTGCTGAGCGGAATAGTCCTGCTGCTGCCGGATCAGCGCCAGCTCCTGCTGCGCCACGTAGGCCGAGTAGTTGCCCTCCCAGCGCTTGAGGCGCGCCATCACGCCGGCCGCCGGCTCCAGCTCGACGATCAGGCTGACCGTCTCGTCGAGCAGGTAGCGGTCGTGCGAGATGATCACGACCGTGCCGTCGAAGTCGCGGATGAGCCGCTCCAGCATGGTCTTGCGCTCGAGGTCGAGGTGGTTGTCCGGCTCGTCGAGCAGCAGGATGTCGGGGCCGGCCAGCAGGCAGCGCGCCAGGCCGACGAGCTTGCGCTGGCCGCCGCTGAGCAGCTCCATCGGCTGCGCCCACTGCTCCTCCGCCAGCCCCAGCTCGCGCAGCAGCCCCTCGGCGCGGTTGTGCAGCATGGGGCCGCCGAGCGCGTCGAACTGTTCGAGCAGACGCCCGTGCTCGACCAGCACCTGCTCCAGCGCGCGCATGTCGGCGGCGACGGCCGGGTCGCCCATGCGCCCCTCGGCCGCGGCGATGCGCTGCTCCAGCTCGGCCAGGTCGGCGCGGGCGGCCAGCAGCTCGGCCAGCACCGCCCGCCCCGGCTCGCCGCTGTACTCCTGCGGCAAATAGGCCACCCGCGCGCCGCGCCGCAGCGTGATCGCGCCGTCGTCGGGCTGCTCCAGGCCGGCCAGCGTGCGCAGCAGGGTCGACTTGCCGACGCCGTTCGGCCCGACCAGGCCGATCTTCTCGCCGTCCTGGATCGTCCAGCTGACGCCGGAGAAGATCGTCCGGCCGCCGTGAACGCGAGCGATATCGTTGAGATTCGCGATAATCATCTTCTCTCCTCTTACAATCTGTGGAGGGGTGGGGGTAT
>WNGB01009393.1_pt1 | contig 17439 bp, 13 predicted proteins | sample 5400681 | NCBI WGS metagenome assembly WNGB01 (sample SAMN13153367, study PRJNA577476) | soil metagenome | isolation source: 115 cm soil or saprolite under grassland replicate 2 | place: USA:California | collected 2016-06-15 | reverse complement strand
CGCTTGCTTTTGCTTTTGCAGGCGCATACGGCGGCTGGGTGGTGCGCCTAGGTATCCGTAAGGCATTGGACGCGGCGAAGAATATCCCACGGGGCGCCACCCTCAAGTTGTGTTATGTTGAGGGGCGTTCTCCACCCCGCCTGTCCTGCCTGCCTGTCCCGGCGGCCAGGCCGGGGTCGTGGCCGCCAGGCCGCGGGCCAGATACTGACACTGCCCGTGCCTACCGGCAGCCTGTCCTGGACGGACAGTCCAGGGGGTATGTATGCGCCAGCACAGTGCAGGCCAGGAAGCATCTCTGATACGACAAACGAGACCCTTCGGTCGCACCCCGAAAGAGCATCGGGGCAGGCAGGACGCTCCCTCAGGGTGACAATTCAAATGACTTCTAGGATTTTGGTGTAGGTTTCGCCATTAGGTTGGCAATCCCCTTAAGGTTTAGCCACCATTGTTCCTTCGGACGCTGAAGCTTTAAATCAGCCATGCGGTCGAAGTCGCGCATATCGTGAAATACAATCTTTCCATTCTGCAGGCCGATAAAGGCGCTATCACTGCTTCCCTGATCGCACTTATCAATTAGGTATTCAAGACACAAGCGTGCAAGTCGTGTTGCTTGAATACGGTCAAAGGGCGAGGGGTCGCCACCTTGTTGTAAGTGTCCCAAAATAGCCGGACGCACATCAAACACATCCTTGCCTTCCTCTTCGAAGAGAGAGCAGATGAAATCAGTGGTATACACTGTATTGGCATATTCATTTCGGATGACCAGCCCTAGTCGCTTTCCAGTAAGGAAGCCACGGCTGAGATCCTCAACATCTCGCTGTAAATCAGCGAGTGTGATGCCATCTTCAGGCAAATAAAACCGTTCCGCGCCAGTGGCAAGCCCAGCCATTAAAGCGAGATAGCCGCACCAATGACCCATCACCTCGACGACGAAACAGCGTCGCGTGGCCACTGCAGATTGTTTGATCTTATCTACTGCATCAACGATATTGTTGAGTGCTGTGTCTGCTCCAATGCTGAATTCTGATCCGGGCAGGTTATTATTGATGGAGGCAGGCAAACACACGATAGGGATATTGAAGGCCGGAAAATCGTCCCGGTCGCTGGTCATGTTAAACACTGCCTGGTAAGCATTCCAACCGCCGATGACGAGCATGGCTTCAATATGGTTGTCCTCAATCGTGCGCGCGATTGCATGCAAGTCTTTTCCTTTGGGAACCATGCGACTGGTTCCCAAAACAGATCCGCCCATGGAGGCCCAACCGCTCACACTTGTCCACTCTAACTCCTGTACCTGGTTCTCGGCTAATCCTTCAAAACCATTGCTCACTCCCAACATGATGTGACCCTGATCCAGCCCAAGGCGGACCGCCGCTCTGGCCGCTGTATTCATCCCTGGGGATGGCGCGCCTGCATGGAATACTGCAATGCGGAATCTCTTCTGATCCGGCGCCGGCGGGTGAGGCAAGGCACGTACCATAGTCTTGAGCGTACGGAAGGCATCTTTGAAACTGGAAGTGCGCAAGTCCATTGCCTTTTCATAATCCTTGATAGCAATCACCTCTGCGACTTCTCTCGTTTTTTCCACACATTCCATGAGTGGCATACGAATAATGCGGTTTGCCCGTGTTCCCACCAAAACCGGCTCATCCTCCGGTTTCGCATTTAAAACCGTGATGACGGCCTCATGTCCCAAGAAAGTAGCCAAATTGCGGTCATAAGCACTAGGACGGCCGCCACGTTGGACATGTCCCAATACAGTCACGCGGACTTCCTCACCCAGGCGCTCTTCCAGCACCCGCTGCACATCACTGCTGCCGATGTACTTTCCGTCTCGATCGCGGGCGCCCTCAGCCATGATAATGATGTGGTCACGGCGACCAGCTTTGGTCCCGGCCTTGAGGCGTTCGACCATCACATCCTGCCAGTTATCCACGTTTGGCGGGGCTTCTGGAATCAGAAGCCAATCTGCACCGGTCGCTAATGCTCCAAACAAAGCAAGATAGCCACAGTTACGTCCCATTACCTTGACAATAAAAGTGCGCTGATGACTGGCGGCAGTACTAGTAATTGCATCCACTGCCTCGGTGATACGATGCAAAGCAGTATCGGTGCCGATGGTCATTTCGGTGCCATAAAAGTCATTGTCAATCGATCCGACCATGCCAACAATGAGCAGATTTGGATGGGCTGCGGAGCTCTCGGCATTGATCTTGCCGTTTTGCACTAACTCAGCCAATAAAGAAGGCCATTCCTGCCGAAAGATATTCGCTCCGGTGAGTGACCCGTCTCCGCCAATGACAATCAGCCCATCAATCCCGAGTTGAATCAGATTCAATGCGGCTTTACAGCGACCTTCACGGGTGCGGAATTCCTCACTGCGTGCGGTTCCGATAACGGTACCACCCCGGTATAAAATTCCGCCGACCGAATCCCAATCCATTTTGCGAATGCGTTCCCCGCCTTCCACCAGTCCTTGATAGCCTTCATAAACTGCGTAAATTTCAGCCCCTTGATCCAATGCGGTACGCACTACCGCGCGGACGGCGGCATTCATCCCCTGCGCGTCACCTCCGCTGGTAAGAACTGCAATTTTCTTTCTAGACATTGTTGCTCCCGAGACACCTCTACGATGATTTTAGCGTCTGAATTGTACTACGTACCACAAACGCCCCACTTCACAAAAATGATGAATCAAAACGGGACGCATAGTGCGTCCCGTCAACCTGATTGTAACTTTATTAAAAAACTCGGGCGGATGCTCCGGCACCCGCCCTCTCTCTCCAACCAATAAAATTACCTTTAAGACACCGCTATCTGCGATGTATAAAGATAATATCACTCTTTTTTATCAAATTCAACCTTACTAAAGTACTGAATATTGTGCTAAAGCTCACGGATATTTATTATGTGCAACCAACTACCTGATAAACCTTGGCGTTCGGCAAAAACAGCAGGATTTTATACCAATCCGGTTTTTGCTCAAGGATTTCAGGATTGAAACTCTGGCTTGAATTGCCCACATAGATATGTGTAATTTCCTGGCCGCATATACGATTTAGAATACCAGTTTCTCTAAAATCTAATGTATACGGTAAGTTGATCGTCGCTCTATCCGTCAACCCTGCGATCCAAGCACCTGCATCGGAGCCTGCATTTTGACGAGATCAATATACGAGCATCTTGGGGCAGGTTTTTATCCATCCAATCGAGTGCGATCAGGTCATCATTTCCTATAATTTCACAACAGTCTGACGGATAAAAGTTGTAATGGATAAAAGCGTAGATCATAATCAAACCCGAAAACAAGCCTACAGCGACCCCTTTCAAGAGTTTTAGCCGCAAAAATGATAATTCATTAAAGCTGGCAAATCCCAATCCGCCAAGTAACGAGAGAGGTATGAATAAAGTCATTTCAATAAATGGCCGGTCCATGAGGGTGAAGAAAGCATTGTTTGAAACCGGAATAAACAAATTCAATATCAAAAGCATAATGAAAAGCAAACAAGCAAAGACAAGACGCCTGTACCTTAAATAGGCAAATACAGAAAGCGCGCCTATTGCACCTGTAATCCAAATCCCATCATCGAAGTAAGGATCAAGTAAAGTGTTTAGGACGCTAGTTCGTTCTATATAAATGATCTCTCCTGCCAAGCTAAGGAGAACCAATCCGAAGAACAGGAACTTGGCCTTTTGGGATAAATGTTCCCACCCTTGTGCCAGTTTTTTATAGCCTCGCCGTTCATTTTCACTAAGCAGATATAGAATTCCTATAGAAAATTGAACGGACAACAAACTTAACAACGCAGGGTACTTTCCCCAATTGACCCCATGCGCGGGCATGTACCAGCCAAAAACTCCGAGAACCACTGCAAACAGTCCTGCCATATTTGATCTGGTTGCACGCCTGACTAAAAAAAATAGTGGGATAGGCACAAGTGCTAAGGCGATTTGGCCAAATACCAGCATCATCCGGTCCAATTTCATTTGTGAGGTAACCGTCATAACCGCCAAAATGATGTGATATCCAATATGATAGTATGATGATACCGGCCAGATAAAATACCCACCCGAGCCAGCGTTTTTATAATCTTTGATCAATATGTTTGCAATCCGATAATGTTCAGCAGAATCGAAATAAGGCGGCAATAAAATTCTTGTAATAAATGGCAAGCGTAATAAGATCAAGAATAATAGAGTGACGCCCATAAACAATAACAACAAAAATTTGCCCTTTGGTTTCTCCTTATTGTGATTTATTGACCAAGTTGCAACCCCAGCACCTAGAAACATGAGCACCAATAAGTTGAGCAACTCAAGATGAACGTTGAATACCAAACCCAGAACAAATACCAAAAGTGAAATCAAAAATATTGGTAAAACCCAGCCTCCCATTGCGAGTGAAATGTATTCTAAAAGGCTTAGTCTATCTCCCCAGATGCTTTGCATTGTCCAGAGAAGAAGAATTGCCCCCCAACCGATCCATAAAAGGATAAGGATGATCGCCGCTTTATCTTGTAATAAAGTTGCCCAGATATCGTAAATTTGCATGCACCAAGTCTATGGATTAGGATACGATCCTGTCGGTGTCCTCGTCGGGGTAACTGTTGTAGTTCTTGGGGTTCCAGTTCCTATAGTAGGTGTTTTGGTAATAAATGCGGTCCAGGTGGGTAGAGCAAAGGTTGGCTGTGATGTTCCTGGCGTTCCGGCGGTCGCGCTGACAATAACAGGGGTGGCTACGGCAAGAGCAGAAATGACAAAGGTTCCTTTGGCAATCAGAGTATTATCGTCTGTCGAATAGACTTCAATATCTATCTGTTCCTCAAGTGAGATTTGCTTCCCGGCACAGTAAATATAGGATGGAAACTCTTTGACGGCCCGGCATTTATACATATCCTCTATTTCATCATGGCGGATCTTCAAATAGAAATCTGGAATTGAGGTTTTAGGCTTGTAAAAATTGACGAGCAACTGATCCTTGGTATCAATACCAAACGAAATGACACACAATACAGAGGAATCAGTATCGCAGTATGGGATTTCAGGTATGGCCTGACTTGTAGCAGTCTTCGATGAATCCCCTTTTATAAGGGGCACAGAACAGGCAGTTATCAACAAGATAACTGCTATCAGACTAAATGTCTTTGCCAGATGATTTGGTCTCATTAAGATTCTTATTTCAACATCGGCATTTTTAGGCCATGACGTTTCGCGGCCTCAATCGCTTGATCATACCCTGCATCAGCGTGTCTCACCACACCCAGACCTGGATCCGTTGTAAGGACTCTTTCCAATCTTTTAGCAGCTTCAGGTGTACCGTCGGCCACAATGACCTGTCCAGCGTGCTGGCTGTAGCCAATACCCACCCCGCCACCGTGATGGAACGAGACCCAGGTCGCGCCGCCCACTGCGTTGATCAGCGCGTTCAGGATCGGCCAGTCGCTGACCGCGTCCGTGCCATCCTTCATCGCTTCGGTTTCTCGGTTCGGTGAAGCCACGGAACCCGCGTCGAGGTGGTCACGGCCAATCACGATCGGCGCGCTGACCTCACCATTAGAGACCATCTCGTTGAAGCGCAATCCTGCTTTCGCGCGTTCGCCGTAACCCAGCCAGCAGATGCGCGCGGGCAGCCCTTGGAAATGAACTTTCTCACGTGCCAGCTTGAGCCAGCGATGTAGATGCTCATCCTGAGGGAACAACTCCATCACAGCCTGATCGGTTTTGTAAATATCCTCTGGATCTCCGGAAAGCGCAACCCATCTAAATGGCCCTTTGCCCTCACAGAATAATGGGCGAATATAGGCCGGGACAAAGCCCGGGAATTCGAACGCATCGCTTACACCGTAATCAAAGGCACGCTGGCGAATATTGTTGCCGTAATCAAATACCTCGGCGCCCTTGCGCTGAAATTCCAACATGGCCTGCACGTGCTTTGCCATCGAAGCCATGCTCATCTCTTCATATTTCTTCGGGTCAGACTTCCTCAACTCGTCGGCCGCGGCAAGCGAAAGTCCGGAAGGAACGTAGGATAGCACATCATGCGCGGATGTTTGGTCGGTGACCACGTCCGGGATGACGCCGCGCGTTGTTAGCTCCGGGTAAATATCTGCTGCATTGCCGATCAAGCCGACCGAGAGCGGCTCCCGTTTATCAACAAATTCTTCCACAAGGGTCATGGCCTCTTCGAGATTATCCACCACGCGATCGACGTAACCTGTGTCAAGTCTACGTTTGGCACGTGCCGGGTCAACTTCGACGATCAAGCCAACGCCTTCATTCATCGTGATGGCGAGTGGCTGTGCGCCACCCATGCCACCAAGTCCGGCGGTGAGCGCAAACTTTCCTTTGAGCGATCCCCAACCTTTGAGTTTGGCAAGCGCGCCAAAAGTTTCATATGTACCCTGTAAGATGCCTTGCGTGCCAATATAGATCCACGAACCGGCGGTCATCTGACCATACATGATAAGTCCCTTCGCAGCCAGTTCATCGAAGTGTTTTTGCGTGGACCAAAAAGGTACAAGGTTAGAATTAGCGATCAGTACTCGCGGCGCATCGCGATGACTCTTGAACACAACAACAGGCTTGCCCGATTGCACGAGAAGCGTTTCATCATCCTCAAGATTTTTAAGTGACTCCAAAATCGCGTCGAAAGCCTCCCATGAGCGCGCGGCCTGTCCACGCCCGCCATAGACGACAAGGTTCTCCGGTTTCTCGGCCACTTCGGGGTCGAGGTTATTCTGGATCATCCGGTACGCAGCTTCGGTCAGCCACGATTTGCAGGTGAGCTGTGACCCGCGCGGCGCGCGGACGGTGCGAGCAGTAGACATCATCGGCTCCTTGTTTGAAAAAATTCCTCCCAGTTATTATATATTATAGCCTGGAGAAAATACTGTTTTATCCGATATTCTTCTCCAATATAAAAAGGCGATGACGCGATAGCCTCAAGGGATTCGGGCGGATACTTTCAGTAACAATCAATTTGGTATTGAGGTACTCAAATATTCTCTTCCATTCGCTCTCTGTCTTAAAATTAAAAGGTAAGCTCATGCTTTCAGAGATAACACGATTGCCATGATAGTCGAGAGTCTTGAGTAGGCGTAATTCGAACGCATTTTGATAAACATCTTCCAGGACGATCAGTCTCTTTTTCGTCACTCGCAGAAACTCGCTGAGCGCGACAATAGGATTCGACATGTGATGCAATGCAAAAATCACACAAACATTGTCAAAGGCTCCGGTTTTGAATGCCAACCTTTCCCCCGAGCATAGGCAGAAATGGTGGTTGCTCTGATGCAGGTGGATCACGTCGGTGCCAAAGGCTTTGATCCCGTGGCGCCGTTGAAGCATCTCCGCAATCAACATCGTGCCGCACCCACAGTCCAGAAGTGTTTCACCCGGACGTAAGTATTCCGCAAGATAGTTTGCAATACGACTGGCCCGATAATTTGTAATACTGTTAAATAACCAGCTCGGAATCATCTTTGGCTTTCCCTCTCATTGGCATGGATAAAAAGTTCATCACCCTCATTATGGCGGAGAAGCAAAATGGATGGACAGATTTGGAAATAATAATCTCTCTCAGTTTTAGAGCTGAGAGAGATTGACTTCATATTTCAAATAATTCTTCTACTAGTAACGGAGGAACAGAATTAGTTTCATTTTAAAATGCAGATTACTTGCGATGTCGGAGTGTGGTTTGGAGTGCATCCAAGGCCCACACAGCAGCCTTGCGGACGATTTCGTCCGAGTCGTGAGTTGCCTGCTTTAAAGGCTCAACTGCTCCTTCATCGGTATACCAGGGTAGGGTCAACGCCGCGGCTGCGCGTGTTAGATTTGATTCTGCGCCAAGCAATTCGATTAATCGTTTTACTCGCTCCTGCCCCGCATCTTTTGCGTCGGCGAACATCACACCGAATTTCCAGGTAGCATGTCCAATCGCCTTTTTGACGGCATCATCAAAAGCCGGATTGGCCAGACTACCCATATTTGCCATCCGGTCTTCAACATTGGAAAGCATGTTGTTTAACATTTGAAATTGTTCTCCCCCTAATAAATTCATTGTCTCAGGAAGGCTGGTCGAACCGCCACCTATATTGAACCCCATTGGAAATTTCACCGGAAAAGCTTTTTCGATATCCGTCTTGATGCCGCTAAAATCTTGAAACGCCTCTGTGATAGCACGATATACCACTGAGCACGGACCGTATAAGTCATCATCTTTCAATAAATCTAACATTACGGGAATTGCTTCCGTACCACTCAATTTCCCGAGAGCTCGTGCTGCATCGCCGGGTGTAATCTGGTCTTGGCTATTTAGCTGTTCAATCAGATATGGAATCGCTCGCTTATCGCCAAGGTTACCCAATTCCTGGATCGCCATCTGTCTCGTGATGAGTTGGTCGCTTTTCAATTGTTCCAACACCAGGGGCAAGACGCCTTCATATTTCATTTCCACTAACAACTTCAACAGACGCGGGTCATTTACTCTTGTATAAGCGGCTGCAATTTCAGGCGACGCTTTCTTTCCAAATTTGCGGAGAGCCTGATAGGCATCATAATCGAGGCGGTCTTTTTTCTCATCTAATACAATATCCAACAAAGCGGGGATGGCTTGTGGATCTTTGATACGTCCAAGAGCAACGGCTGCACGCTGACGAACTGTCATCACTCTGTCTTTGAGCAATTGAATGAGCGGCTCAACGGCCCGTTTGTCACGTAATGCGCCGAGAGCTTGTGCAGCATTGCGCCGCACGCGCCAATCAGAATGAAGCAAGTCAGTCAGGAGGACATCCAGCGCGCGTGGATCGCGGCTCTGACCAAGAAGCCGCGCGGCATCACAACGCTTTATCCAATCAGAGCCTTGGAGGTCGGCAACGAGAGTTTCGAATGGAATATTAGATTTTGGCATAAAAACTAAAACCTCCTGACTATTATAAGCCGGGAGGTAATATTACAAACAACTAGCTAGGTTTTAGTTCTGTGATATCAGTTGAGCAAAGTTAGTGCCTTTTAGTCTGTTAACTAGCTCTTCCTGAGCATCACACCAAACGGGGCGCAACGGGCAATCATTATCAAAGCTGCATGTTGAACTTTCGCCTGCACATTCGTTCAACTGGATCGGCCCATCGATGGCTTCGATGACCTCAAGCAAGGAAATTTCTTGCGGTTCACGTGCCAGGGTCACACCGCCGCGCGCGCCGCGTGAAGTGTGCAAAAGCCCTGCAATAGACAATTGCGAAATGATCTTGGCAAGAAAAGATGGTGGGATTTGCTGTTTTTGAGCGACCTGGCTGGTGGCAGAGCGTTGGTCTCCAGTTTTTGCGAGATACAGAACAGCACGAACGGCATAGTCAGCTTGACGGGTGATTTGCATACGAACCTCTTTTAGCTTCTGAAAGAAAAAATACTGACAATTACGATTTTATTTGGCTATGTGGTACAAGACAAGTGATAGAGGTCACAGATGAAATGTGACCTTTTACTCCGATTTAATAAAATTACCTCACCAGGTTAAGGTGAGGCAGGATATAAGTTGATTTTGGAGTTCAGAAGAGCAATTTCGTGAATTTATATAAATTGGATAAAAGTTGTCGAATATTCGCGTTAGTGTGCTAGTCAATCATATCCCGAAGACGTTCTAAACTACGGAGTCATAGAGACCGCGCACGTTTCTTCCAGCATTTTCAGTGGAATGTGCGGAGTCTCAGCGGTATGGTCGCTTGTGGATCTTGTATTTGAGAATATTCATATTAATCGGTTAACGTGATATTTCCGGCACCCATTTCGATCACGAAGGTCAAGGTCGGGCCCTCGCCAGATTGAGTATACAGGTTACCATTTTTATTCCAGCTTGAACTGGTGCTGACGTTCGTTAGACCGCTGTCCAGAGTGACATTTGCATTCGCGTTTTTGGGGATCACCAGAGTGATATTGCTAAGGCCACTGCTGATCGTGACCGTGGCATCGCGTTGCAGATCGCCTGAAAAATCAAGTTTGTATTCCCCTGCGCCGGATTTGAACATAAGTGTATTGAAGTTTGCATTCGTCAATTCCTTCAATTCTACGTTTGATGCTCCGGTATCATAACGCAGTATGCTCATCTCGGATTTGTTCGGCGAAGAAAACGAAAGATTGACATGCGCCGCACCATCCTTCACCGTCAGGCCGGTTAGCGAGAGACCTCCTAAATCATAGGTTGCGTCATAGGCACCAGCTTCAATCTTCAAGTCCATAGGAACATCACCGAGCCGCAGGTCCCAGTCATTTTTAATGCCGTCGAACGATGGTAGCTCTTTGAGCTCATAATTGCCCTGCTGGATACGGACATTTCCTTCCTCTTCCGTGATCACCGGCTTCAGATCCTTAATGTTATAAGTCGCTGTTCCATCAACCAGTCCTTCGCCCGCTCCGGAAGACAACTTCAACTTTCCAGCGCCAAAAGCAATTGTCAGGTGTATCTCATCGGCGTCTGGAGCTGCTACCTTTATTTCATCCTTGATATCTGGCCCGGCAGTAGGCCGCTTGGGGATATCAATCGTAAAACCACAGGCCACGCCGACCAGTGCGAGAATTAGGAATGCAGATAATATTTTGTAGTTCATGGGCTATCTCCTTCGAAAGGATATACGAAGGGGTTTACCGCTAGTTGCATAAATTGCTAAACTTATCGAATGGTTCGATCTTTCAAAACTAGACGATACTGCTCTTTATCTCGTTTCAGATAGCCGCACTTCACTCCCCGTTTGGGCTGAACGAGTTGCAGCTAGTGCCAGGTCCAGTGATTTAGCGCCTTCCCGCAGGGGAATGCGAGTCTTTTGGCCTGATCGGATGGCATTTCGAAAATCCCGCATCTCCGATAGATAAATATCCCGGTCAGAATTAATCACTTCAGGCTGGCGATCTAGCTTATCCGTATAATGGAATGTGGCGTGGTTGGCATCGGTGAATGCCACAGTAAGGTTCTTGGAAACCACACGATAGTCGTTGATCCACTGGTTTGGAATTGCCCCATTGGTAGCATAGATTACACCCAGCCCGCCCTTTGGAAAACTAAAAATCGTGGCACTGACATCCTCAACGGTATAATCATCTACATCTTGGTGAAATATATTTTCCTGGCGCGAATAAACTGTAATGGCATCTCCCATCAAGAACCGCATCAGGTCTACCATGTGGATAACCTGTTCTACTAATTGTCCCCCGGAAAGTTCGCGCTTCCGCCACCAGGGCGCATGTAATGAATTACAGAAATATCGGGCTGACATTAGACCAACTGGTTCGGTATCGCTTGAATCTATCATTCCTTTCAGGTGTTCAATGGCTTCTCCAAACCGAAACATGAATCCTATCTGAGTGACGATTCCGGCATTTTCGGCAGCATTTACCATGCGCCAACCTTGCTCCGAGGTCAACGCAATTGGCTTTTCGATAAAGACATGTACACCTAGGTTTGCAGCAATCTCAACTTCGTCGGAATGAGCATAGGGAGGTAGGCAAATGACGACTACATCCAATTGAACTTGTTCGAACATTTGATGGTGATCTGCAAATACAGGTGCCTGCCCGTTTGTATATTTCTCCGAGAAGGCGACTGCTTTTTCGATGGTGCGATTGCAGAAGGCGACCATCTCAAAATCATCTGCTAGAAGTTGTAATGTGTGCGCATGGCGGTGGGCAAATCCCCCACAACCCAAAATAGCTGTTCGCAGCGGTTGACTCATATGGTTATTCCTTCTAATTTGGCTCACGCTTATTCATATTTTGGTGCAATCCAATACAATCTGCAACGCGTTTTCCGGTTCCTGATCAAGAATACGAAAGGCCTCTCCAGCATCATCAAAGGGAATCACATGGGAGATGATGGGTTTAAGATCGATAATCCCATCCGCTTGTAAGCGCATGAAAGTTTGAACCAATCGTAACTTGTCCCATCGATAGGTCAGTTCAGGATCTGTACCCGAGATCTGTGAGCCTACGATATTGACCCGGTTATGGTGGAATTCTTCTCCCAAGAACAATCCAGCAGCCTCTCCTTGGAAGAAACCCAAAGCAATAACTTTGGCAGAATAAGCTACAGAACGGATCGCTTGGTTGAGGGCAATCGCAGAGCCAGTCACTTCGATTGCAACATCTGCACCGCGATTATCGGTGATAGCTCGAATCCGCTCTGCAACCTCATTATCGGCCGCGTCGAGTATCATATCGGCTGCGCCACTTTGCTTGGCAATTTCCAACCGCTTTTCAAAACGGTCAACCCCAACAACTCTTGCGCCAGATTTCTTGGCGAGCTGTCCTACGATCTGGCCAAGAGTTCCCATTCCAAAAACGGCGACTGTCTCGCCAATCCGAATACGAGCATCGTGCACGCCATTGGTAGCAATTGCCCCAATATGAGAAAAAATGCCAAAGATCGCATCCAGCGATTTTGCCTGGACACGATCCCGGGCATAATCTTCTTCAACAATATGGTGGGTGCGATGCCCCCAGGTCCCAAAGATGATGTCTCCAATTGATACATCCTGAACCTCACTTCCCAATTCGACCACTTCGCCAACTTCTTCGTAACCCCATCCGCTGACCGGGTACGAGAGGGTTGGTTGTTCAGCGGGAATAAAGAGCTTGCGAGATGGATCCCATTGCTTATGCAAATAAGGATTGCTACCGCGATAAGCAGTCAGTTCTGTCCCGGCACTGATGCCTGAATATAAAGTGTGCAAGCGCACTTCATGCGGCTTGAGAGGCTGGTCATCATAAGATTCGAATCCGACTGTTCTCGGTTGGGTGAAAACAACAACTTTTCCCATATAGATTCTCTCCTGAAGATTGCCCGTTGTTCTGTGATTTTCATTGATGACATGACAAAAATCCAATCCTATCCGGCCGGATCAGTGAGAATGGCATTATAACCGGAGGCAATCAGACCACATTGGCCTCAAGAATCGGGAGTGGCTAATTCCGTGGACCTACAATCATAGATAACTCCTTAAAAAGATAAATTGACTCCGATTTTATTTCTCGCTATAATGAAATCACGAACTAAGGATTTAACGAAGGGAGAGATGTGGTTGGTTGCATAAAAGCATAAGGATGGCAGTCACTCTGAGTAGAGATGGCGCATCAGTAACAACGATCTCACAATACACGGATGCAGGTCTCTTGTAACAACATAGCAGTTATCCCTTGAATGCCTTGCTAGGTATGTATGCTGTTATTGGATTGGATGGATATTCAATCGTGTTGACAGGGCAGAAGGAGGTGCAGTGCAAAAATAATGCTTCTTATCCGGCTCTGAACGTTGTCTATTACCTTGTTAACCAACTAAAGAAGGAGAAGAATAGATGAAGAGACTCAATACCTTATTAACAACCCTTATTATGGCAGCCTTTCTTCTAGCTGCCTGCGGACAACGAACAACTCCCACCGCTGCGGCGACCGAAGCAGCCACTGAAGCACCTACGTTAGCTCCCACAGAAGCTGTCCAAGTAACTGAAACAATGGCGGCAACCGAACCTGCAGCGACAGCCGAAGTTAAACCTACAGCGACCCTTGGCCCCCCCCCGGCAGGTGATGTAAGCTTCTTCTCAACCCAGTTTAATAATGTGGCGGAAGGTGAAAAACTCCGCGCCATCCTTAAAGAAGGCGGCAACTATGACTTCACTGGCTCAGAAGAAGGCCAGCTGATCGATTTGGTATTAGCTGGAGCGCAGACCGGTCAGGGCCAGGTGGACCTGGTCGGTGCACTACACGGCACTTACCCGCCTATCGCGGATGCCATGATGAACATGACTGATGTCGTCGATGACTTGTCTGCGGACCGGGAATTTAACCAGGCCTATCTGGAGACAGGCTTGCTGGGAACCGATGATTATCTGTACTATGTTCCCTGGATACAGGCCACCTATATCATGGCGGCCCGTAAGGATGCCCTGGAGTTCCTGCCCGCAGGAGCGGACGTCAACGCCCTCACCTGGGAGCAGTTCGCTCAGTGGTGCCAGACCCTGCTCGACAAGACCGGCGGGCCGAAATGCGGCCTACCAATTGCCGGCCTCTTCCACCGCTTCCTAGAAGGCTTCCTATGGCCTTCATACACCGGCGGCATGGTTACCAAGTTCAAGAGCCAGGAAGCGGCGGATATGCTGGAGTGGGCGCGCGACAGCCTGTGGCCCACCATACATCCTCAATCGATCAGCTATGATTTTATGCAGGAACCGCTCCAGTCGGGCGAAGTCTGGGTGGCCTTCGACCACGTTGCCCGGCTGATCGAGGCCTTCAACGCTGACCCGGAGAATTTCGTAGCCTTCCCTGCGCCCGCTGGTCCAGCCGGTCGTGGCTATATGCCTGTGATCGCTGGCCTTGGTATTCCTAACGACGCTCCAAATCCCGAAGCGGCCAAAGCGCTGATCGATTATCTTACCCAGCCGGAGACCCAGGGGAAAATCCTGAGAGAGCTGGCATTCTTCCCGGTGGTCAACGGTGTGGATACTTCTGATCTTCCAGCGGGTGTAGCGCTCGAAGCCGGGGCTGTCGACGCGACAGTTAACGCCGATGATGCTTTGCCCGCGTTGCTACCAGTTGGCCTGGGTGCACGCGGCGGTGAGATCAACAACATTTACAAGGCCGCTTTCAACCGGGTAGTCATCGAAGGCGAGGATGTGACCACCGTGCTAGAGGAAGAAGCAGCCAACCTGCAGGCCCTTATGGATGAAACTGGGGCACCCTGCTGGGCTCCTGATCCTCCCAGCGAAGGGCCCTGCAAGGTCGAATAGCTTAATCCGTTCCTAATTTTGCCTGGTGCATGCCATGAGGATGCACCAGGCAAAACCCTCCGAAGCATTATGAGGTGCTCGCATGACCACTGCTTCCAGACCGAAGAGTCGAAAAAAATTAAACTGGGCGCCCTACTTATTGATCTTGCCCTCACTGGTTTATCTGGGGTTGTTCTTTGGCTGGCCGATGGTACAAGGACTGATCCTGGCAGTCAGGGACGATAGCGCTCTGCTAACATTGCGTTCTCAGGCAGAACACAATAGCACCATAGCCGGGCAATTACCCCGCGGAATACAGGTGGGCATCCTGGAACGGCAGGGAAATCCAATTCCTCAAGAGGAACTGGCGCAGACAAACTTGCTCACTGAAGTTTGGTTCCAGATACGCGGCCAGGATACCAAAGGCCAGATCATAGAAGGCTGGACGCCGGAACAGCGTATCCGGGTGCGTGAATCAGACAAAAGCGGCACACCAATCGCTGGCTCCGTCAGATCGATCCTGGCCAGCGGCGCCGATCCACTCACCCGTGTTTACACTGATGCGGACGAAGACAGCGAAGTCGTGGGCCAAATGGAGGCTCGAACTCCTGTGGAAATCCTGGATCAGGCCACGTTAGAGGTTTGGTTTCTGATCAGCGGGGAATATGAAAATAAAACCATTGAGGGCTGGGTCCCATCCCGCTACATACGCACCTTGGGTGATGAAACGCAGGGACGCATAGAGCAGGGAAACACCAGCCAGTTTACGACCAGATATATCCAAAAGATGGTCAACGATCACTTCTTCTGGCCGGCACTCAGAACAACTTTGTTGCTGATCGTGTTGATCATCCCAGCACAGTTCGTACTGGCAATCATTATGGCCCTGGTCATCCAGGCTGACCTAAAAGGCAATGGCATCTTTCTGTACATTTTTGCTATTGCCTTGGGCATCTCGGATCTCGCCGTAGGTATCCTCTGGTATTCGATTTTCACCCAATCTGGCTATCTCAACTCGATCCTGCAAGGATTAGGCTTAATCGACGCCCCGATTATCTATCTTTCTGCCGATACACGGTACTGGATCCTCATTGCGATATGGCTGGCAGAAGTGTGGCGGGCGACGGCGCTTGTCATGGTGATCGTCGTGGCCGGAATGCAAGCAATCTCGCGGGAGGTGTTGGAGGCTGCAGAGGTATTTGGCGCCACGCTGTGGCAGCGGGTCCGATACATTATCCTCCCACTGTTGCGACCGAGCCTGCAGGTCGCTCTCATCTTGCGCACGATCCTGGCGTTTCAAGTTTTCGCCGTGGTCATCGTCTTAAGTGGAGGCGATGTAATGACAGTGCTGGCCAATGAGACCTACCGCCAGTATTACACTCTGCGCAATTTTAATGTGGCCGCGGCCTATGGCAGCTTCATCTTGCTCTTATCGATGATTACTTCGTTCTTCTATCTGCGCGCCGTGCGAACCCAGGAGGAGGTGGCCGAATGACTAGCGCTGTTGATGTGCAATCGAATGTTGTGCAGGTTTCTCCGGAAGTGAAAGCCATCCACCGGCGTATGTTGCGACGCCAGCGGCTGACCCGTGCCTTAACCTATCTGGTTGGCATCTTGATCTCACTCTGGGTGCTCATCCCGATCCTGTTCATTGCCTCGATGGCACTGACCACGCCTGCAGAGGTGCGAGCCTACCCAAAGGGCATTTTGCCCTTTATTCCTTTGTCCACTGATACCATGAAGTTTTTCCTGAATTCAAAGGGAATACTTCCGGGCTTGCGCAACAGTATCGTGGTCGCTATTATCACATTGGTCTTGTCTACGTTGATCGCCGCACCAGCCGGTTATGCCCTCTCTCGCTTTATATTCCGCGGCCGGGATGTCTTCCGCCTCGCCATCCTGGCGGTGCGAGCTTTTCCGATTGTCGTGCTGTCTATTCCATTGGCGGTGGTCTTCATCCAAACGGGCATTTATGACAGCGTGTATAGCCTAGCATTGATGCATACAGCCATGGCCCTACCGACGACGATATTGGTCCTTAGCAGCGTCTTCGCTAGTATTCCCTATGAGCTGGAAGAGGCAGCGATGGTGTTTGGCTGTTCACCCGCGCAGGCTTTCCGGTATGTGGTTTTACCTCTAGTGCTGCCAGGCATCGCCGCCGCGGCTATTTTTACCTTTGTCCTGTCCTGGAATGAGGTGTTCGCTGCTACTATTCTCACAATCCAGAATCGTACCCTGCCTGCTCAAGTACTTGTTTCTCTCAATCAGTCCTCCGAACCATACCAGTTTGCCGGTGGCTTCTTTATGATGATCCCGGCGCTGATCTTTATCTTCTTCATCCGGCGTTACTTGTTTAATATGTGGGGCCAGATTACAAAGTAAGAGGTAAATATGGCTGACATTAAAATCGAAAACGTAACCAAACGCTTTGACAGTTTTGTCGCAGTAGATAACGTAAGCTTGACCATTGAGGATCAGGAATTTGTAGTTCTATTAGGACCAAGCGGCTGTGGCAAGACTACACTATTGCGCGCCATTGCGGGTTTAGGCATGGCCGACGAAGGGAGAATCAGCATTGGGGAGCGTGATGTCACTTACCTACCGCCCCGCGAGCGCAAGATCTCTATGGTGTTTCAGAGTTATGCCATCTTCCCCCATATGAAGGTCTATGACAACGTTGCTTTTGGGCTAAAGA
>WNGB01006318.1_pt1 | contig 17440 bp, 16 predicted proteins | sample 5400681 | NCBI WGS metagenome assembly WNGB01 (sample SAMN13153367, study PRJNA577476) | soil metagenome | isolation source: 115 cm soil or saprolite under grassland replicate 2 | place: USA:California | collected 2016-06-15 | reverse complement strand
CTCACGCGGCGGGCCAGCCGCCGGAACTCGTCGCAGGGAGTGGTGCGGTCGCGCAAGCGCGCGAGCGCGTCCTCGATCACGGGATGGCGGACGACGTGCAGCGGCATCGCCGCCGGAGATTAGCACGAACGATCGAGACGGGAGCAGTCGCGAGCGCGCGCACCCACGAGCCGACCAGGAGCGCGACGCCGCGCAGCGGCGGCGCAGCGGTGGGGGGTTTCAGGGGGGGTCGCGAATGCCCATCATATCGATGCGTGAGTGCCCCCCCTGAGATAAGTTCCAGCGCGCGCGAGCGTCCCCGCGGCGAGCGACCAGGCGGCACCCTGACGATCGGCAGCGCCATCCTCGCCTGATATACTCGACGTAACAATGCGACTGACTTCGGACGAGATCGAGTTCCTCTCGCGCAAGATCGTCAAGACCCTGGTCGCGGAGGGCAAGCTGGAGGTGGACTCGCAGCCGCGCGTGATGGGCGACATCATGAAGGTCATCACCGAGGAGATGTCGGTCGAGGACCGCCTCAACGAAGAGGTGCGGGCCGTCCTCATGCAGCACGCGGCGGAGATGGAGCGCTCGAACATGAGCTACACCGACATGTTCAAGATGCTCAAGAAGAAGATGGCCAAGGAGAAGGGCATCATCCTGTGAAGCTGTCGCGCGAGAAGATCCTCCGGCTGTCGCACCTCATCCTCGACCATCTTAACAAGGACGAGGAGATCGAGTACTACGCCGACCCCCAGGAGATCCGCCAGGAGATCGTGAAGTTGATCTCCGACGAGATGAAGACGGACGAGGCCATCGACGCGCTCGTGCGCCGGAAGATCGAGACCCAGAAGCGCACGATCCAGGAAGGCTCGGACGAGTGGGACGTGCTCTACCGGAAGTACTACGAGGAGGAAGTCGGGCGCCACCGCAAGGTGATGCCCTAGGAGCGCGTCTCCATCACGTCGGGACACGCTCCTGATGAGAAAGGCGCAATACCTCAGTTATTCGGAGGCGTGTAGGACTCCAGGTCGCCCGACACCGAGCCCACCGGCACCTTCGAGCGGACCCGCACCGGGATGCGCCGCGCATCCGCGGTCACCCACACCAGGAGCCGTCCCTCCTGCGTGAACAGCCCCGAGCCCGGCGGCACCACCGGCTCCGCCACCTGCGTGAGCCGCCGCCCCAGCGGCGGTGGGAGGTCGAGCGTCTCGTATCCGATGGGACGGAAGGGCAGGTCGTAGACCTTGCCGTTGTCGAAGACGCGCACGGTGAGCTGGCCGTCGCGGCCGAGGCCGCGCTGGCGGGCGACGAAGAAGGCGGAGAACACGTCGAGCGCGCAGGGCCCGACCTGGAACACCTTCTGCGCGATCTTCGCGTCCTCCACCGTCACCGTGCCCGTCACGGGGTCGATGCGCACGATCTGGTCGCGCGCGGCCCGCCCTTCGCGCAGGTGTTTCTCGATGCCGTAGGAGCAGCCGGTGGCGGGATCCCACGTCGCCACCGTGTGGTCGTCCACGCGATAACGGAAGAGCCAGGCGAACAGGCCCTCGCTGCGCACGTCGAGGCTCAGTCGATACACGGGCCGGCCTTCGCGAAGGCTGGGCTCGACGGCGATGACGGCGCGGCCGGCGAGCAGGTGCGCGTACGTCATTCGGAAGGCCAGCCGCTCGCCCGGCGCAAAGGGAAGCGGAGAAGGGGCGGGCGCGGGCGAGGGCGCGAGCGGCACGTGCGCGCGTGACGGCGCGGGCGACGGCGGCGGCGCGGGCGCGTCGGCGAGAGCACCAACGGCGGTGACGGCCAGGCCCATGACGAGGGCCTGGCTCGCGAAGTGCGACGCCCTCACCGCAGGGCCAGCTCCAGCCGGTGCGGCGCCCAGCCCGTCTCGAGACGGGCGTACGTGTCGTCGCCGGCCGTGCGGATCTCCAGCGGCCGCGGCGCCCCCCCGTCCAGGCGCGCCTGCGCCGCCGTGCGGCCTTCCGGCAGCAGCACCTCGAGGTGGCCGCGGTCGCGCCGGTTGGACTCGTAGCGCAAGGTCAGGCGCCGGCGGGAAGGATCGCAGGCGTACTCGTAGGCGACGACGGTGGCGGTGGCGGGCTCGAAGACACGAACGCGACCGGAGAGCTCGGCCAGCCGGACGTGGAGGGCGAGGCCCTCGCTGCGCAGGTCGACGCCGTAGAGGCCGGACACGATCGCCGCCCCCAACGCGCCCGCGCTGCCGGCGTAGCGCGCGCTGCCCTCGCCCTGGCCGTCGCGCGTGCTCCACTCGTAGAGTCCACCGCCACGGACGGCCTGGGCCGCGATCCGGGCGAGCTCACGGCGGGCGCTGGCGGCCTGGCCGCGCTGGAAGGCGGCCAGGAGGAGTCGTCCGCCGAACCAATCCCACTCCCCGCCGTTCTGGTACGCGAACTCCTCGCGGAGGATCGGATGGCGGAAGAACCCTGACGGGTACGGGGGCAGGAGGACCCCCGACACCGTCGACATCCGGTAACGCCGCTGTCGTCCGAGCGCGACCCCCATCACTCGCCGCATGCGCGCCTCGTCGCCGAGGCCAGTCAGAAGGGCCACCGCGTTGCCTCCCATCCCGAACCGGTCGTCGTCCTGAGGGGCGCGGCCGGGGAGGGGCCAGGACAGGATGGCGTGCATCCGATAGAAGCCGCGCTCCGGCTGCCAGAGATGGCGCTCGATGCCGTCGGCGATGAGCCGCGCCCGATCGTCCCAGCGGCGGCCACCCACGGCGTCGCCGAGGGCGCGATGCAGACCGGCCAGGTCGTGCGCCGCGCCCACATACAGCGCGCTGGCGTAGAGGCTGGCCACGATCGGCGTCGTCGCATCCAGGTAGATCGCCTGCTGGTCCCCGTGCGCGGGGGTGACGTCGCCCCAGTCCGCGGTGAGGGCGGCCGTCACCAGCCCGCGCGCGGCATCGGAGCGCTGGGCACGCACGTACTCGAGGGCGGCATCCAGACGCGCGATGAGAGGCCGGCCGGCCACCGGCCGCCTCAGCCAGGCGCGGTCGCCGGTGATGGCGAACACCTGCGCGGCGGCGCCCACCGCGCTGGACTCCTGGTCGCTCTCGGAGGTATTGCGATCGGCGGTCAGCACGATGCCGGCGGCGCGGAACACCTCGGCCGCGCGCGGAGCGTCGGCGATGAACCGCGCCGCCTCCCCGGCCGCGATCCAGTCCTGCAGGGCCCCGTCGCCCCGCTGATGGGAGAGGTGCTCCTCGATCCAGGAGGTCAGGTGCTCGCGCGAATAGAGGAAGCGCGTGGCCGGAATCAGGGTGGCGCTGTCGCGCAGCCAGACCTGCGGGTAGAGCGCGCCCGCTCCGAAGCCGCGGACGAGGCCGGTGCGGCCGCGGAACTCCTTGCGGTTCGCCTCGAGCGACGCGCGGATCAAGGGCAGGAGACGCGTGACCGCCTCGTCGGTGGCGGTGTAGGCCGTCTCCGGGGCCGGAGGGACGGGTGGCGGGGCAATTAGTGCGGTGCGGGCGGCGCCCAGAAGCACGACCCCGCCCACGGCCACCATCAGGATGCGCACGGCGCCCATCATAGCGGGCGCGCCCCGGCGCGCCGGGAGGCCACCTTAATAGAGATAGCGACCGCGTGCGTACCGTGCGTGCAAATTGTACAAATCCGGTCGCCTCCCTCGGGCGTCATCACACTCACGATGTGAGCCTCCCGCCGGCGGCGCCGCCACCAAACATGCCCCACTGCGGCCTCCGCGCGTGCCAGGCCCTCGCCGGGCGAGCCGTTTCCTCGGCAGACCGGCGGTGCGCGCGTACAGGAAATGTTGCGCATGGATCTTGCATCGCGTCCGGCGTTGGTTGAGCCTATAGAAGTAACCGTTCAAGGAGACCAGACACCTTTGAGACGCGTCCTCGCCCTCCTGGTCGTCGTCGCCCTGGTGCTCGGGGTCCTCTATTACTGGAAGTACCAGCCGGGCCGGTTGCCGCACCTCCGGAGCGAAAAGCTCGGAGACGTGGGCACGAAGCTCGGCGAGGTCGGAGAGACGGTCGGCGAGAAGCTGCGCGCCACGAAGACGAAGGGCTCCGTGAAGGCCGCCTTGGAGCTGAATCGCAACTTGACGTCCTATCCCATCGAGGTCGACGCGCACGACGACGGCACGATCGTCCTCCGCGGTGCCGTGCCCAGCGAGGAGGTCCGCGCCAATGCCGCCCGCGTCGCCGGCGGCGTGCCCGATGTGGCCCGCGTCGACAACGAGCTGCGGGTCGATCCCACGCTGGCCCCGTCGTCCGGCGAGGGGCGCTCCTTCGGCGAGAACTTCGACGACCACGCGCTCGAAGCCAAGGTGAAGCTGGCCTACTCGCTCAGCAAGGACATGAAGGGCGCCGACGTCAAGGTGTCCGCGTTCCGGCGCGACGTGACCCTCGGAGGGACGGTGGCCTCCGAAGCTCAGCGCCAGGCCGCCCTCCAGATCGCGCAACAGACGCCGCAGGTGGGGTCGGTGAAGGACGCCCTGCAGGTCGCGGGCGCACCGGCCGGCTCCCCGGCGCCGCCGAGCGCGGGCGCGCCCGCCGACCCCGCGCGCGCGGCCCAGAACGCCCTGGCCACCAATCCCAATCTGGCCCGCTTCGTATTGAAGGCCCAGATGGTCGGCGGCCGGCTGGTGCTCACCGGACGCGTGCGCACGGCAGCGGAGAAGGATCTGGCGGGGGTCGTGGCGCGAGATGCCGCGAGCGCACCAGTGGAGAACAACGTGGTCGTGCAGCCATGACGCTGCTACACTTCAGAGTATAGTAAGAAAAGGGCCAGCGAAAAAGGAGGACGTTCCGATGAGACGACCATTGACAACCTGGATGCTCGGAGGGCTGCTCGCCCTCGCGGGCACCTCCTGGGCGCAGGGAGTTCCGCCGGCCGGGGAGGAGAAGAGCCGGGGGACGAGCGGCGACACCACCGTGACCACCACCCAGACCACCACCACCACCACGGAGACGCATCACGAAACGGTGGAGAGAGCGAACGTCAAGACGTGGGTAATGACCATCGACGGCCGCGACTGGGAAGTGCATCCCGCGACTCCGGCGTACGACGGAACCACGGGTCTTTTCCACATGCCGACCGCCTACACGCTCCCCAAGGGAAAGTTCTCCTTCCAGCTCTTCCGGGACAACCTGGATCGTGACCCCAAGGACGAAGACATCTCCATCCACGGCGTGTCCCTCGGCTTCGGGGTGACCGACCGCTTCGAGATCTACGGCAACTTCGGGCTACAGAACCGCATCGACGCCGACGCGCTCTTCCAGCCCGGCCGTGTGAACGACTACCCGTTCGTCGCCACTCCCTGGGAGACCGGGCGCGGCGACCTCAAGCTGGGCCTGAAGTTCAAGTTCCTCGACGACTATCAGCACAACGACCCCGTGGCCCTCGCCATCCGGGGCTTCGTGAAGATCCCGACCGCGGACAAGGACCTCGGTCTCGGCACGGGCAAGACGTCCTGGGGAGGCGACCTCGTGCTCTCCAAGGGACTGGGGCACGTGCTCGACATCCACGGTTCGATCGGCTTCCAGGTCAACGGCGATCCGGACGATCCGGTCCCGGTCGACCTCGCCAACGCCTTCAAGTGGGCGGTCGGCCTCAACGTGCCCGCCTGCTCCTGGATTCAGCTCCAGGCCGAGCTGATGGGCACCAAGTACTCCGGCGGCAGCGACGGCACGATCCTGCGCACGGGCACGGGTACCAACAACACCTTCGACCCCAACAGCAACCCGCGCACCAACACGTTCGGCATCGGGCCGCAGACCAACCCGCTCGACCTCGTGATCGGCCCGGTCATCTGGATCAAGGGCTTCTTCATCCGGCCCGCCATCTCCTGGAACCTCAACTTCGACGATCGCGGGCTGAACTCCAGCAGCAAGAGCTGGACGGGCCGTCACATCTCGATCGGCTACCACCCCGGCTTCGGCTGCCGCGAGATCGCGGTGCCGCCGCCGCCGCCGCCGCCGCCGCCGTCCAACCGTCCTCCGACGGTGGTCTGCGAGATCGAGCGGACGGTCATCCTGCCGGGTGAGAGCGTGCGCGTCCGCGCGACCGCTTCCGATCCCGACGGCGATCCCTTGACCTACGAGTGGAGCGCTTCCGCCGGCCGCGTGACCGGCACCGGCGCCACCGCCACCTTCGACAGCACGGGCATGACGCCGCCCGCGTCCGCCACCATCACCGTCCGCGTCTCGGACGGCCGCGGCGGAACGGCCTCCTCGGACTGCCCGGTGCGCATGAACGCCGTCGCCGTTGCGCGGCCCGAGGCCGTGACCTGCACCTCCGGCGGCTTCCCGCGGAACCTCGCTCGCCTCAACAACGTGGACAAGGCGTGCCTGGACGACGTGGCTTCGCGGCTCCGTACCGATCCTCGCGCTCGCGTGATCGTCGTCGGTCATGCGGACAGCCAGGAGCGGTACCCCGACGTGATCGCCCGGCGGCGTGCCGAGGCGGTGAAGGACTACCTGGTGAAGGAGCGTGGCATCGAGGAGAGCCGCATCACGACTCGCTCCGCGGGCGCCACCAAGCCGCTCGACACCGGTACCGACGCCGCTGCGCGCGCGCGCAACCGGCGCGTGGACGTGATCTTCGTTCCCGAGGGCGCCACGGTGCCCGAGGACGATGATTAAGGACTGACAGCTTAGATCTACACCACCAACTCGACGGTCGTGGGGCGCGGCGGCAACGCCGCGCCCTGTTTTTTTCTTCATGCAGGGGGGAGCGCCACTCTTGGTGGATGCTCCCCCTACGCGCTTCGCGCTACCCCCTGCCGCTCGTCGCGGAGTGAATCCGCTCCTCGCTGCCTGCCCTTCGCCGGTTGTGCCATCCGCCGGATTGCGAATCGGCGGCGGTGGTCCAGCGCAGGTTTGCAGGAGGCCAGGGGCGCTTCTGGTCGCGCGTAGCGAGCGAGGCGTGCGGAGCATGCGAGCGCCACCTTGCCGGCATCATGTCCCCTGGTGCTCGAGCTCGAAGTGACGATGCGCGAGCGGCCGGAGCAGGCCGGAGCGAGCGGCGCGACCAAGCGCCCCAAGCCCTTCCTGCAGGGGCGAGATGGCTGGCCGCCGTTTCGGGACACAGGCATGTCTCTTGCTTTGTCACGGGCGCGGTCACCCCAGGAGCGCATCGCAGATGACCACCGGAGACCCTGAAATCCTTTACGAAATGGCACTTAACCCTTACACTCCCTAGCGGTCCATGGCACCTTCATCGCGGAAGTTCGCATACGTCCTTGCAACGGCATTCGTGGCGCTGGCGTGGCCCGTACTGGGCGCCGCGCAGACGTGGGTCCCGGTGGGTCCTCCCGGCGGAGATGTGCGTGCGCTCGCGGCCGACCCGCATGACCCCCGCCGCATCTATCTCGGGACGTCGGACGGGGTCCTCTATCGGTCGGAGGACTCGGGCGCACACTGGCGGCGTCTCAGCCCCGGCTTCCCGCGCCGGGGTCAGAGCCTCGACGAGATCACCGTGGATGCCCGCGGCGTGGTCCTCGCCGGCTACTGGGAAGTGGGCGGCAGCGGCGGCGGGGTCGCCCGCAGCACGGACGGCGGCAACACCTTCACCATCCTCAAGGGCATCGAGGGCCAATCGGTGCGCGCGCTGGCCATCGCGCCCGCCAGCCCCCAGATCCTGGCCGCCGGCACGCTCACCGGCGTCTTCCGCTCGATCGACGGCGGCCAGAGCTGGGCGCGTATCACTCCGCCCGATCACCCGGACCTCCGCAACTTCGAGTCCGTCGCCTTTGATCCGCAGGATCCGAACACCCTCTACGTCGGCACCTGGCACCTCGGCTGGAAGACCGTCGATGGCGGCCAGAACTGGCTGCCCATGCACACGGGCATGATCGACGACTCCGACGTCATGACTCTCACCGTCGACCGCTGGAAGCCCCAGGTCGTGTACGCCACGGCCTGCACGGGCATCTATCGCTCGGAGGACGCCGCCGCGCGCTGGACCAAGGTCAAGGGGATTCCTTCGAGCAGCCGCCGCACGCGGTCGTTCGCGCAGAGCCCGGACGACCAGAACCGCCTGTTCGCGGGCACGACGGAAGGCCTGTGGTCCAGTGAAGACAATTCCGCCACCTGGCGGCTCATCACGCAGAAGAACCTCATCATCAACGACGTGCTCGCGCTGCCCGGGGGCATGGTGCTGTTGGGGACGGAAGGCGCCGGGGTCGTGCGCAGCACGGATGGGGGCCAGACCTGGTTCGCCTCGAACGATGGCTTCTCGGAGCGGTTCGTGTCGAAGGTCGTGTTCGATCGGGTGGGCCGCCGCGTGCTGGCCGGCATCTGGGGCGACCGCCGGCATGGCGGCGTGTTCGCCGCGCCCGGACCGCGTGGGCCGTGGAGCCGGCTGGGCGCGGGTCTCGAGGGACGCGAGGTCCTCTCGCTCGCCCTGCTCGGCCACCAGGCCCTGGCCGGCACGGACGACGGCGTGTTCGTCGCCGATGCGGAGACTGGAGTCTGGGCGCGCATGTCAACGGTCGTCGACGGCGTCGACGTGCACCCGCGCGTGAAGGACCTCCTGGCCCTCCCGCCACGCAACCTGATCGCCGCCACCTCCAAGGGCCTGCTGCGCAGCAGCGACGGCGGCCGGACCTGGGTGCGTCCCGGCCTCGGCCTCGCGGACGAGGTGTCCGCGCTGGCCGTCTCACCCAACGACATCGACGTCGTGGTGGCCATGAACGCGCTGGGCGTCTTCCGGAGCGGGGACGGCGGCCAGTCCTGGACGCAGGTCTCCTACGGATTCGGGGACGTCCAGCCGCACGCGGTGGCCTTCATGCCCTCCGACGACAAGGTCCTCCTCGCGACCACGAGCGGGGGCCTCTACCGCTCGGAGGACCAGGGCACCACCTGGTCTCGCGTCACGGGCGGGATCCCGTACTCCGACATCACCGGTCTCGCCATCCATCCCGACGGCCGGACGATCTACGCGAGCGACTTCACCTTCGGAGGGATCTTCCGGAGCGTGGACGCCGGGAAGACCTGGGAGCGACTGCCCACGGACGGCCTGGCTTCCGATCACGTGTGGACGCTGGGCCTGGACCCCGCCGCTCCGGAGCGGCTCCTCGTCGCCTCGCCGACGGGCGGCCTCCACCTGATGGTCCCCGCCAGCGCCGCCACCGGCGCCGCCGGATCGCGCTAGCACCCTTCGTGTGAGCGCGCGCACGCGCACCGGCGACGGACCGGCGCAGCCACCGATTTCCGATGGTGGCCGCAAGCGGGTGCGCTAACATCGAGACACTTCGTGACGCCGGGGCGGCCGGCGTCCCCTTCTCAAAAGGAGACCCCATGATGATCACCGCGATGTTGCTCATGGCGATCCTCGGCCCGACCCCTCAGGACGCACCCGCACCGGCGCCGAAGCGCGCGCACAAGGCGGCCAGGACCGCCAAGGCGGCCACGCCCGCCGTGGCCACGCCCGAGGCCGGCACCGCCTCCGCCGCCGCGCCCTCCGGCGGCTCCGCCAGCGACGAGATCCAGGCCGGGCTCAACGCGTTCGCGAAGAGGCGCTTCGCCCAGGCGCGCGAGGCCTTCGAGCGCGCGGTGGCGGCGGACCCGCAGAGCGCGGCCGCGCACTTCTACCTCGGCTACACGATCTACAAGATCGCGGAGCCCAAGAAACACGACTCGCCGGGCAAGAAGGAAGCGGCGGCGGAGTTCGCGAAGGCCTACGAGCTCGACCCCAACTTCAAGCCCGTCTGGGGCAGCCACCGGGGCTGACGAGGCTTTCCGCCACCGCGCCCTCCGGGCGGGTCAGAACGTCCCGCCGGACTGGTCGAGGAGACGGAAGAGTTGCTGGCGGAGGCTCGCCCTCGTCGCCTCCCATTCCGGTCGCCGGGCCAGGTTCGTGAGCTCGCTCGGATCGGTGCCGAGGTCGTAGTGCGGTATTCGTCAGGCCGGCTTGGATCGAGCGGGGAGTTCTACGGCGCCCGCTACGGCAGATATTTCTGCAGCAGGCTCGTCTTGCTGAGGTCCGAGTAGAGGACGAGGCCGATCAGCAGGAACAGCACCATCGCCCCTGCGTTCATGATCCAGGTCTTGACGCGGAGGCTCAGGTCGCGACGGATCACGGATTCGCTGGCGAGGATGGCGAGGTGGCCGCCGTCCAGCGGCGGCAGCGGGAACAGGTTCAGGATCCCGACGCTCACGCTCAGCGTCGCCACCAGGAAGAGCAGGGCCGCGACGGGCGCGCCGCTGCGCGCGGCGTCACCCGAGGCCTTGGCGATGCCGAGCGGCCCGGCCAGCGCCGCCTTCGGCGAGATGCTCGCGGTGACGAGCCCGCCCAGGATCTGGAAGGTCTGCCGCACGAGGTTCCAGGTGGCGGCGCCCGCCTCCTTGATCGCCGGGCCGAGGCCGAGCTTCCTCGTGATCGTCTTGTTGTAGATCCCGATCTTCCCGCTCTCCGGCGTCACGCCGATGTCCAGGATCGCGCCGCCGCGCAGGAGCCGGATCGCGACCGGGCCCGCCGGTTCCGCGGTGAGGAGCGCCGGAATGTCGCCGAACGACGTGACCGGCTTGCCCCCGACGCTCAGGATCCCGTCGTCGGTCTTGATGCCCGCGCGCTCCGCGGCGCCTCCGGGCACGAGCTGGCCGACGCGGACGAGCGGCGAGACACCGATCTGGCCGGCCCCTTGCGCGACCACCGTCGAGCGGACGGTGAAGTCCTTCCGCTCGGCCCCGCGGCGCACGCGGAGCTGCAGGGAACGATCGGGGCGGATGGCGATGGCCACCAGCGCGTCTTCCCAGTCCTTCTGAGGCGCGCCGTCGATGGCCAGGATCTCGTCACCGGGCAGCAGCCCGGCCGTGGCCGCGGGCGAGCCGGGCTGCACCATGCCGATCACCGGGCGGTCGCGGAGGACGGCGTCCACTCCGTAGCCGATCATGAACAGGCCGGTGAAGACGGCGACGGCCAGGATGCCGTTGAACACCGGGCCCGCCAGGTAGACGACGAAGCGCTGCCAGCGCGGGCGGCTGGTGAAGTCGCGGCCATCGCCGAGCGTGCTCGTGTCCTGGCTGATGTGGTCCTCGGGCTCGCCTTCGAGCTTGACGTATCCGCCGAGCGGGATCAGGGACACGCGGCAATCGGTGTCGCCCCACTTGAAGCCGAAGAGGCGCCGCCCGAACCCGAACGAGAAGATGAAGACGCGCATCCCGAGCGCCTTGGCCGTGATGAAGTGGCCGAACTCGTGGAAGAAGATGATGATCCCGAGCACGGCGACGAACGACAGGAGAGTGGTGAGAGATCCCATTCAGACGGTCTCCAGGGCCCGACGCTTGAGGGCTTCGCGCGTGCGCTCGCGCGCCCACGCATCCGCGGTGAGGATGTCGTCCAGCTCGCGCACGAGCCGCGGTCCCGGCTCCTCCATGACCTCCTGGATGGCCTCCGGAATGGCCGGAAAGGCCACGCGCCGGTCGAGGAACGCGCTCACCGCCTCCTCGTTGGCAGCATTGAGGACGGTGGGCAACGCGCCTCCCCCGGCCAGGGCACGGTAGGCCAGGCGGAGGCAGGGGAAGCGATCGTGGTCCGGCACCTCGAAGTCGAGGTGGAGGCCGCCGCGGAAGTCGATGCCGGGGATGGCGGCCGGCCACTTCTCCGGGTACGAGAGCGCGTACTGGATGGGCATCCGCATGTCGGTGACGCCGAGCTGGGCCAGCACGGTGCCGTCCACGAACTCGACCATCGAGTGCACCACCGACTGCGGGTGCACGAGCACTTCGATGCGCTCGGCGGCCAGGCCGAAGAGCCAGCGCGCCTCGATGACCTCGAGCCCCTTGTTCATGAGGGTCGCGGAGTCGATCGTGATCTTGCGGCCCATGTTCCAGGTCGGGTGCTGCAGGGCCTCGCCGGGCGTGACGTCGCGGAAGCTTTCGCGCGGCCGGTTGCGGAAGGGCCCCCCGGACGCGGTGAGGACGAGGCGCCGCACCTCTTCCGGACGGCGGCCGTCGAGGCACTGGTGCAGCGCGCAGTGTTCGCTGTCGATGGGCAGGAGGCGGGCCCCGCGGGCCTTGGCCTGGGCGACCATCAGCTCCCCCGCCATGACCAGCGTCTCCTTGTTGGCGAGGGCCACGTCCTTGCCGGCTTCGAGGGCCCGATACGTCGGCACCAGTCCGACCGCGCCCACCGCCGCCGCCACCACCATCGACGTGTCGGCATGGGTGGCCACGGCCACCGCCCCCTCCGGCCCGACGCCCACGCGCCGGCCCGAGACGTCGGTCCGCTGGGCGAGCTGCGCGCGCGCCGACTCCGAAGCCACGGACACGACCCGCGGCCGGTAGCGGGCCACCTGCTCGGCCAGCCGATCGACGTTGCTGCCCGCGGCCAGGCCCACGACCTCGAAGCGGTCGGGGAACGCGTCCACGATGCGGAGGACGTTGCACCCGACGGAGCCGGTGGAACCGAGAATGGAAAGACCGCGCTTCACTCGACCTGACCCAGAAGAGACCCGGCTCAAACGCGAACGGCCCCGGAGCGGGGCCGTTTCACCGCGCGTAGAGAAGGTAATAGTACAGGACGGGCGCGCCCAGCAGCAAGCTGTCGAGGCGGTCGAGCATGCCCCCGTGTCCGGGGAAGAGCGCTCCCGAGTCCTTCACGCCCGCCCACCGCTTGAGCAGGCTCTCCGCGAGGTCGCCCGCGACCCCGGCCAGGGTGACCAGGACGGCCAGGACCACGGCGTGGGTCGGCGGGACCCATTGCAGGCCGAAGTGCCGGACGATCAGCGCCCCCACGATGCCGCCCGCGAGCCCCCCGGCCAGGCCTTCCCAGGTCTTGCCGGGGGAGATCCGCGGCGCCAGCTTGTGGCGGCCCACCGCGCTGCCCACGAAGAGGGCCACGGAGTCCGCCGTCATGATGGTCGTCAGCAGCAGCATCTCGACCCAGGGCCCGCCTCGTTCCGGGGGGACGAGGCGCAGCGCCGCCATGGTGCCGCCGAGGCCGCCCAGCCAGGCCGCCCCCAGCAAGGTGGCCGCGGCCGAGAGGACACTGCCCGGCACGTCGCCTCCTCGCGTGAGCATGGCGCAGAGGACGATCACCGCCGCGATGGGGACGAGGGCGGGAGGCACGAGGGCCGGGCGCACGGTCTGGAGGAAGAACGCCGTCGCCAGCACGTACCCGGTCACGCGCAGCGGGGCCACGCCCCGCGCGGCGAGGAGCGCATAGAACTCCCAGAGGCCGATGGTGGCCACGACGACGCAGACGGCCACGATCACCAGCGGCGGCCCCCAGAAGAGGGCCAGGGCGAGCAGGGGGATGCCGATGGCCGCGGTCGCGAGCCGGCGCGCGAGGTCGCCGCGCGTCACGCGGGAGTGATCCCGCCGTACCGCCTCTCGCGCTTCTGGTAGTCCGCGACGGCCTGGAGGAGGTGCCGTCTCCGGAAATCCGGCCACAGCACGTCCGTCACCCAGATCTCGGCATACGCGATCTGCCAGAGGAGGAAGTTGGAGATGCGCAGCTCGCCGCTGGTCCGGATGAGGAGGTCGGGATCGGGCTGCCCCGCCGTGTAGAGATGGGCCGCGAGGTCGTGCTCGTCGATGGTGGCCGGGTCGCGGCCGGTGCGGACGGTGTCCGCCACCAGCGCGCGCACGGCGTCCGTGATCTCGGCGCGCCCGCCGTAGTTCAGCGCGATGTTGAAGAGGAGCCCCGTGCGGTCCCGCGTCCGCTCGATCCCGCGCTGCAGCTCCTCCTGCACGTCGCGCGGCAGGTCGCCCATGCGCCCGATCACCTGGAAGCGGATGTTGTTCTTGAGCAGGGTGTCCAGCTCCATGCGCAGGTAGCGCTTGAGCAGCCCCATGAGGGTGGACACTTCCGTCTTGGGCCGCTTCCAGTTCTCGACCGAGAAGGCGTACAGGGTGAGGACCTGCAGGCCGAGCCGCGCGGAGGTCTCGACCACGTCGCGCACGGAGGCGATGCCCGCCCGGTGGCCCTCGACCCGCCGCTTGTGCCGCAGCTTCGCCCAGCGCCCGTTGCCGTCCATGATGATGGCCACGTGCCGGGGCAGGCGCGCGAAGTCGATCGAGCGCAGGAGCGACAACTCTTCGGAGCCGGAGGGAACGACGTCCAGGAGGTCTTGCAGTGACATCGGGGGAGTGGCCGAGGACCCTATCTTACTCCCGTCTCACGGCCGCGCCGGGCGCGCCGGACCATAGCGGACGCGCACGAGCGTGAGGCCCCTGGCCGCCGCGGGGGCCGGCCAGGCGCGCCGATCACGCGCCAGCAGGGCCTCGGCGAGGCGCCCGACCGTCCAGGCCCCGCGGCCCGCCTCGACGATTGCGCCCACCATGCTGCGCACCATCTTGCGCAGGAACCCGTCGGCTTCGACCTCGTAGACCCAGGTGCCGGCGCGGTCGTCCTCGCGCTTTACCTCGGAGCGCGTCACCGTCCGCACCGTCGTCTTGACCGATCCGCCCGAGGACGCGAGGGAAGCGAAGTCGTGGCGGCCGACAAGCAGCGCGGCCGCGGCCTGCGCCGCGCCCTCGTCGAGGGCCCAGGGCACGTGTCCCGCGAACCGCCGGCGGGTCGGGAGCTGGACGGGGCCCGTGTCGAGCGTGTACCGATAGAGCTTCCCCGTGGCCCGACGCCGTGCATGGAACTCGTCTTCACAGGCCGCGGCGTCGAGGATGCGCACGTCATCCGGCAAGACGGCGTTGAGGGCGCGGTGCAGGTCGGCCGGATCCCACGCGGAGGCGAGCGCGAACGAGGCCACCTGTCCCAGGGCGTGCACGCCGGCGTCGGTCCGGCCGGCGCCCGCCACCGCGATCCGCGCGCCGCCCGTCAACCTGGAGAGCGCGTCTTCGAGCGTCCCCTGGACGGTGCGCGCGCCGCCCGCACGCTGGGCCTGCCAGCCCGCGAAATCGGTCCCGTCGTAGGCGAGGGTCAGGCGGTAGGTCGGCATGCGCCTCGGGCCGGCCGCTCAGGCGCGCGAGCCCGGCTTTTCCGGCTTCGAGCCCTGCGCGCAGAGGGGACAGGCGTCGGCCGCATAGGTCGGGGCTTCCAGCTCCAGCAGGCTCTTGGTGGGCACGCCCAGGTCGAGGTCATGGCTGCGGTTCACCAGGCTGCCCGCGGCGAGCACGCGGCCCCCGCGGCTGCGTACGACGTCCATCACCTCGCGCGTGGATCCGCCCGTGGTGATGACGTCCTCCACCACCACCACGCCCTCCCCGGGCAGGATCGAGAAGCCGCGGCGGAGGGTCATGCGCCCGTCCTGCCGTTCCGTGAACAAGGCGCGGCAGCCCAGGCCGCGCGCGACCTCGTGGGCGACGATCACGCCGCCGAGGGCGGGCGCGACCACCGCGCCCGGAGGCTCGCGGAGCGCGGGGCCGAGAGCGCCCGCCAGCGCTCCCCCCAGGCGCGTCGCGGCCACGGGGTCCATGAGGACGCGCGCGCACTGGAGATAGCGCGGCGAGTGCAGGCCCGAGGTCAGCAGGAAGTGGCCCTCCAGGAGGGCGCCGGCCGCGCGGAAGAGTTCGAGGAGGTCCTGGCTCATCGGCCGATGACTTTAGCATGCGGCCCGGCCGGTATACTGCCGCGGTGACGCCGCTCTCCGCCGTCCTCATCACCTGCGACGAGGAGCGCAACCTCCCGCGCGCCCTGGAGAGCGTCAAGTTCTGCGACGAGGTGGTGGTCCTCGACGGCGGCTCGCGCGATCGGACGCGCGATCTGGCCGCCGCCGCCGGGGCGCGCGTGGAGACGAGCATCCCCTGGCCCGGGTTCGTGGAGCAGCGCAACCGCGCGGTGGCGGCGGCTTCCCACGATTGGGTCCTCGCCATCGACGCGGACGAGCGCGTCACGGCCGAGTTGCGCGACGAGATCCGCGCCGCGGCCGCCCGCGGCTTCGCGCACGCCGGATATCGCATCCCCCGCCTCGCCTTCTACCTCGGGCGCTGGATCCGGGGAACGGACTGGTGGCCCGACCCCCAGCTCCGTCTCTTCGACCGGCGGCGCGGGCGCTGGGAGGGCAACCTCATCCACGAGTCGGTGCGCGTGGACGGCAGCGTCGGCCGCCTGCGCGCGCGCATGGAGCACTTCAGCTACGACGACATCAGCGACCACCTCGCCACCATCGACCGCTACACCACGCTGTGGGCGGAGCAGGCGGCGCAGGAAGGCCGGCGCAGCGGGCCCCTGGATCCCGCCTTCGCCGCCTCGTGGGCCTTCTTCCGCAACTACGTCGTGCGCGGCGGCGTCCTGCTGGGCGAGGCCGGGCTCACGGTCTCCGCGCTCAACTCGTACTACACCTACGTGAAGCTGGCCAAGCTCCGCGAGCGGCTCGACGGCGCCGGCCCGCCCAGGACGTGAGGATCCTGCACGTCGACACCGCCCGCGGTTGGCGGGGCGGGCAGAACCAGGTGCTGCTCACGGCCAAAGGCATGGAGCGCCGGGGCCACGAGGTCATCGTGGCCTGCCGCACCGCCTCCGCGCTGCGCGACCGCGCGCGCGCCGCCGACCTCGACGTGCAGGAGGTCGCGTTCGGGGGCGACCTCGTGCCCGCCCCCGCCCTCGCCCTGCGCGCGCTCGTCCGCCGCTTCCGGCCGGACGTGGTCCACCTGCACGACCCGCATGCGGCGGCGGCGGCGCTGCTGATCGCGTCCTCCACCGCGCGGCTGGTGGCCTCGCGGCGCGTGGACTTCGCGCTGCGAGGGCCCCTCTCGCGCTGGAAGTACCGGCGGTGCCGGCGCGTCATCGCGGTCAGCCGGGCGGTGGCGCGCGTGCTGGAGGAGGGCGGCCTGTCCGCCGCCCACGTGCGCGTGGTGTACGAGGGGGTTCCCGACCGCGCCCCCACCGCGGGCGGAGAGGACGCGCTGCGCGCCCTGGGCGTGCCCGCGGGAGCGCCGGTGGTGGGCAACGTGGCCGCGCTCACCGCGCACAAGGACCACGCCACCCTGCTCATGGCGGCGACGCAGGTGATCGCGCGCGTCCCGGAGGTGCGATTCGTGATCGTCGGCCAGGGCGAGCTGGAGAGCCGGCTGCGTACGCGCGCCCATGAGCTCGGCCTCGACGGCCACGTCCTGTTCGCCGGATTTCGGCCCGACGTCGATCGCCTGATCCCCGCCTTCGACGTCTTCTGCCTGTCCTCGCACATGGAAGGGCTCGGCACCAGCCTCCTCGACGCGATGTGCTACGCGCGCGCCGTGGTCGGCACCGCGGCCGGTGGCATCCCGGAGGCCGTGGAGGACGGCGTGACCGGCCGCGTGGTCCGGCCGCGCCAGCCGGACGCGCTGGCCGAGGCCCTGACGGAGGTCCTGCTGGACCGCCCGCGCCGGGAGTCGATGGGGGCGGCCGGACGCGCGCGCTTTCTCGAGCGGTTCACGGCCGACCGCATGGTCGAAGCGACCCTCGCCGTATACGGGGAGGCCGCGTGAAGGGCGTGGCCATCTTGAACCCGCGCGCGGGACTGGCCGCGGCGCGGGCCCGCGCCGCGCTCGAGCGCAGCGCGCACTGGCGTGGATTGGAGGTGCGTCTCACGACGG
>WNGB01008620.1_pt1 | contig 17444 bp, 16 predicted proteins | sample 5400681 | NCBI WGS metagenome assembly WNGB01 (sample SAMN13153367, study PRJNA577476) | soil metagenome | isolation source: 115 cm soil or saprolite under grassland replicate 2 | place: USA:California | collected 2016-06-15 | reverse complement strand
CTAAAGCTCCTGGATCAAAGGAGGAGACGAGTACCGTGTCCTGCAACCCACTGCGGGCCACGAGCGCGGCGACTTTCTCAGCCGTACTCCTGGTGTGGTTGGTGTGCAGGACAGCCCGTTTGATTTCGATATTCAGGAGCACCTTCCCAGCAGCGAGACTGAGCACGTCCTCTAACGTTGGGAGGCGTTCACCCCGGAAAGCTTTGCCAAACCACGCCCCCGCGTCCAAGTGCTTGAGCTCACGCCAGGTGAGGCAGCGTACCCAGCCATGCCCGTCCGTCGTGCGATCCACGCGGGCATCATGCATCACCACTACGGTGCCGTCGCGACTGCACTGCACATCGCATTCGAGCATATCTGCCCCCAGTTCTATAGCGCGCCGAAAGGCAGCCAGCGTATTCTCGGGACATTCCCCGGAAGCGCCGCGATGAGCAATGACGAGCAGGGGACATGGGTGCTGGGGAGCTTGTAAAGATCGCACACTCTTCTCCGGTGGTGGCCAGGGTACTCCATCTGGTGTTTTAGACGTAGACGCTATACAATATGCGGCCAGATACAGGGCGCCGCAGAAGCCGCTGGCGCGAGCCACACCACGCTTCTGAGCGCAGGCGAGAATGCATACCAGATTTGAGCCTATGTCACAAGCCCATACTGTTTATTTCCGCAAGTTGCCCAGCGTTGATGAAGTGCTGCGCAGTCCTGAAGCACAACTCTTGATGACGCAGTCCTCACGGGCTGTGGTGACTGCAGCCGTGCGCGAGGTCTTGGCGACGACGCGCCAGGCTATCTTGCAAGCTGCAGACGAGGCCGTGCTCGACACGCTCCCGCTCCTACTGCCCGCGATCTTACAACAGGTCCAGGCGCGACTCCAGGAGCAACAGACGTACCATTTACGACGGCTGATCAATGCCACCGGGGTCATTGTGCATACCAACTTGGGCCGCTCGCTCCTGGCCCCACCGGCTGTGGCAAATCTGCAGGAAGTGGCGGAATCGTACAGCAATCTGGAATACGATCTGCAGCAGGGTGAGCGCGGCTCACGCTACTCCCACGTTGAAGCAGCGTTAAAAACCCTCACCGGTGCGGCAGCGGCGCTCGTGGTGAACAATAACGCCGCGGCGGTATTCCTGGCTTTGCAGGCCCTGGCGGCGGGGAAAGAAGTGATTGTCTCGCGGGGGCAGCTCATCGAGATTGGGGGGGAGTTCCGCATCCCCGACATTATGCGCAGCAGTGGCGCGACATTACGTGAGGTGGGAGCAACGAACAAAACGCACCTGCGGGACTATGCCCAGGCCATTTCTGAGCACACCGCTCTGCTGCTGCGGGTGCACACGAGCAACTATCGCATCGTCGGCTTCACCGCCGAAGTGTCAGCCCAGGAGTTGGTTGGGCTCGGCCACCAGCACCGGATTCCAGTCATGGAAGATCTCGGTAGTGGGACCCTGGTCGACCTGCGACCGTTTGGCCTGTACGATGAGCCCACGGTTCCGGAAGTGGTCGCGAGTGGGGTGGACATCGTGACTTTTAGCGGCGACAAACTCCTGGGCGGACCACAGGCCGGTATTCTAGTGGGCAAGGCCCCCTACATTGCCGCGGTGCGACGCCATCCACTCCACCGTGCTATGCGCGTCGACAAATTTACAGTGGCAGCCCTGGAAGCGACCTTACGCCTGTATGTTGACCCTGAGTTGGCCAGACGCACGATCCCCACGTTGACCATGCTCAGCATGTCGCCCCAAATGATCGCCACCCGCGTCCGGCGCCTGCGCCGCCGCCTACCCACAGCTGTCCAGGCGGCGTATCAGCTGCGGGTCATTGATGGCACTTCCGCAGTGGGTGGAGGAGCTCTTCCCCTGGCGCCACTGCCTACGAAACTTGTGGCACTGCGGCCAACGTTCTGTTCGGTGAGCGAACTCGAACGCCGTCTGCGCTGCCGTCATCCGGCCATTATCGGACGCATTGCCCAAGATCAGTATCTCCTGGACCTGAGGACGGTGCTCGAGCGCGAGCTCCCTGAAATCGCTACGGCTCTGCAACAACTGGTACCCCCGTCATGAAACAGATTGTGTTAGGCACTGCCGGTCACATTGACCACGGCAAGACCAGTCTCATCAAAGCCCTCACCAACATTGACACCGACCGTTTGAAGGAAGAAAAGGAGCGCGGCATCACCATCGACCTGGGCTTTGCGTTCCTCAACCTGACTGACGACATCCAGCTCGGCATCGTGGACGTGCCAGGGCATGAACGTTTTGTGAAGAACATGCTCGCCGGCGTTGGCGGCATTGATCTGGTGGTGCTGGTGATTGCTGCCGACGAAGGTGTGATGCCCCAGACGCGCGAACACCTGGCGATCTGCGAACTTCTACGTGTGCGCGAAGGGCTGGTGGCACTCACGAAAATCGACATGGTCGACCCTGACTGGCTTGAGCTGGTCCAGGAAGATACGGCAGAGTTTTTGCGCGGTACCTTTCTGGAAGGTAAGCCGATTGTGCCGGTGTCTTCCAAGACTGGCGAAGGGCTAGATACTTTACTCGAGGTGCTGCGTGCTCTGTGTCAGCCCCTGACGCCGCGCTCTACGACTGGTCCGGTGCGTCTGCCGATTGACCGCGTCTTTACTATGCGCGGCTTTGGGGTGGTGGTGACCGGCACGCTGTTTTCTGGCAGTTTGCACCTGGAAGATCGTGTGGAAGTGTTGCCGCAACGGGAGACGGCACGCGTGCGTGGGCTCCAGGTGCATAATCAGTCGGTGCCGGAAGCGGTGGCTGGGCAGCGTACGGCGGTCAATCTGCAAGGTCTCGAACGGACGGAACTCCAGCGTGGTGATGTCTTAGTCACCCCAGGACGTTTCCCGGTCACCTATATGCTCGACGTCACACTGACACTGCTTGCCGATGCCCCACGTCCGTTGAAGCATCGTGACCGCGTGCGGTTTCACATTGGCACGAGCGAGATTATGGGACGGGTGATCCTGCTCGACCGTGACGACCAGACAATTGCCGGAGGGGTGATCCTGGATACCTTACCGGCAAAGCATCGGCGCCGTCGACCGCAAGTGCTGGAGCAACTGACGACCTTACGGGACGGCAGCGCGGCGGACGTGCTGGCCGTGCACCTCGCCAACGCCGAGTACGCGGGTCTGCAATGGCCTGACTGTCTACGACGCAGCCCCCTCGACGAGGCGACATTGCGCTCGGTGGTGGAAAGCTTGCGTGCGCAAGGGATTGGCCTGGCCATTGACGATAGCCCGCCGTGGCTGCTCCACCGGGACCAATACGCGCGCGCCCGGGCGCAGATCGTGCAGCTGCTCGAGGAATTCCACCGCGCCAACCCTCTCAAACCTGCCATGTTCACGGAGGAACTCCGCAGTAAATTCCTCGGCATGGCCGAGAAAGTTTTTACGACACTCTTGCAGGATCTGGTGGCTGCTGGTGAGCTGGAAGTCAGTCGCGATAAGGTGAAGCTGGCGCGTCATACCGTGACACTCTCTCCGGCGCGGCAAGTGGCCATTGTGGCCCTTGAGTCGACCTTCCGCGAGGCGGCGTACCAGCCCCCCAGCGCTGACGAGGCTCTGGAAGCCCACAAACTCACCCAGGCAGACGACCGCGAGTTGCTTCAAGTGCTGGTTGACCAACAAAAGCTGGTGCGCCTCAAGGGCGATATCTTCTATCATCGGGACGTGTTTGCAGACATCGAACGCCAGCTGCGCACCTACCTCGAACAGCAGGGCGAAATCACCGCGGGGGAGTTTCGCGATCTCATGCAGATTTCCCGTAAGTATGCTATTCCGCTGCTCGAGCATTTCGATAACCAACGCCTGACCATGCGTATTGGCGATAAAAGGGTGCTGCGCAAGGTGGGGCCGTAGTACTGCGTACCGCTGTGAGTTGCACTATGCTTAGGTGCTCTTGTCCCCTTCCCCACAGTGGGGAGGAGAGTCTGCGTGCTTCACAGTTGCGGTAAGTGTAGGCTGTGGTGGACACTGAGGTGGCATGCTCATAGGTGCTGCCCCATGCTGTAAGGCATACCACTGCTCCGCAAAGCGACGCAGTTGAGCATCCACACGTGCATTGACCGCGTCCGGTGGATACCACACTTCGGCACAGCGCTGGCCGGCTGCCACGCCGGTAAGGATGGGCAGACCGTCGTCAATCGTGGCGACGGGATAGAGGTGGAATTGCCCAGCGGCAATGGCCGCTACCACGTCCTCTCGTAGCATTAAATCATCGACGTTTTGGTGAGGTAATATCACGCCCTGGGTCCCGGTCAATCCCTGCAGACGACAGGCATCAAAAAACCCTTCGATTTTTTCGTTGATCCCACTAATAGGCTGGAGCTGACCTTTTTGGTTGACCGAACCAGTCACGGCAATCCCTTGATCTACCGGCAAATGTGCGAGACTAGACACCAAAGCGTAGACTTCAGCGGCCGAGGCGCTGTCTCCAGCAATGCCATCGTAGGACTGCTCGACGCACAGGCTAGCACTGAGTACCAGGGGTTTGTCCTGGGCATAGGCGTGGCGCAAGTAGCCACTGAGGATAAGCACCCCCTTGTTGTAGGTCGCATCACCGAGGTCGACCTCCCGCTCGATGTTCACCACGCCCGTATCCCCCAGCGAGGTCTCTGCCGTGATGCGTATGGGGCAACCAAACGCATAGTCTTCTTCCAGCTCGTACACCGATAAGCCATTCACCTGTCCCACAATGGCGCCGTGCGTCATCATGAGCAGGATGCCTTCGTCAATCAGCTCATGGAGTTTTTCTTCGACCATATTCACGCGCTCGAAACGTTCGCGGAGCGCGCCCTCCACGGCAGCACGTGTCACCATTGGTTCTCCCGCCTTGCCGGCCCAGTAGTCTGCTTCGCGTACGATATCCGCCAGGGTGTCCAGGCGGGCACTAAGCTTGTTTTGGCGCCCAGCAAGGCGTACGCCCCACTCAATGAGGGTGGCGACCGCATAACGATCGCAGGGGCGGAGGTGCTCCATATAACAGATACGACTAATAAAGCTCGCATATTGCATGATTGTGTGCGGCTGACGCGGAATCGTCAGATCAAAATCCGCCTTGACTTTGAACAAGCGTTTGAAAGCCGCATCCTCATGCGCCAGAGCGTGATATAAGTCTTCGTCACCCAGCATGATCACCTTGACATCACACGGAATGGGCGCAGGTTTCAAGGTCGTGCTTGGGACCAGCGAGAGATGATCGAAGGTTTGGATTTCGAGTTGGCCATAGCGGAGCGTGCGTTTCAGCGTGGACCAGACCAGGGGTTCTGCCAGCGCATCGAGCGCGTCGAACACCAGGTAGCCACCCTGCGCCCGGTGGAAAGCCCCAGCGCGAATGCCCATGAAGTCGCTGCGCCACATGCCGCCGTATTCGAGCGCAGGCTCAATAGTACCAAAGAGATTTTTGTGCGTTGGCGACGTCTCAAAGATGACGGGTGCCCCGTGCGTGTCTGTATTGTCCACAATGATGTTGACTTGATATTCGTGGAAGGGATCCTCTTCGTACAGCGCTGGGAGTGCTGACGGCGATGTCTCTCTGTCAGACGCCGGGGTGGTACTGAGGAAGCGTTCGAAGTCCTCATTGAGCGCCTCTTCGATCTCCCGAAAATACTGCTGGACCTCGGGGTCAGTGAAAGGTGCTGCAGCGTGTGCTATGGCTTGCTGAATGAGCGGCCGCACGAGTGCACGTTCGAGCGTATGTACCGCCTCCTCCGCCTCCTGTTGTAGGCGTCGGACGGTGGCGAGCACCTTACTCAAGTCATGGCTAAGCGTGGTGTGCTGGGCCTGCAAGTGTCGATAGTGCTCGCTGGGGAAATGCCCGGCATCGAGACGTCGTGCGAGTTCTGCCAAAGGCGTGAGGCGACCTTCGAGCACTGGCGTCAGTTCTGGGACGAGCGTGCGATCGGCATCATGCCAGAGGAGGCCAAAATGCGGTGCCAGGCGCTTCTCAAATTGCTCCAGCAGGCGCTGCTCACGGTGTCGTGTCTGCTGCAGGAGTTGCTCTTTCCGCCGTTGGAAATTTTCGCCAGCGCACAGCGCCGGAATGTCCTGTTTGAGAGCGGAGAGGAGTCCCTCCATGGCCTTTTTTAACGCCTTGCCCTGGCCAGCCTGTAGGGTGAGCAGGCGTGGGCGCTCAGGATGTTTGAAGGCAAAGACATAGCATAAATCCGGCGGCGAGGTGGCACGCTCCTGGCACGTGGACAGCAGCTGCTGCACGGCAGTCAGCCTGCCGGTGCCGGGCATCCCGCACACGTAGATATTATAACCGGCCCTGGCGATTTCCACGCCCAGTGCCAGCGCCTTTTGGGCGCGCTCTTGGCCAATGATGCCCTCGAGAGGGGGAAGATCAGCAGTGGTGTTGAACGGCAAACTCTCTGGATCGCAACACCAGCGGAGTTTTTCCAGCGGCACTTCCGGGGAGGATAGCTTGTCCTGCATGCGGACTCCTCTTCCATGGCCTGGCAGGACGCCTAATGCACCTGCATACGATATACCAAATGGTGACGTGTTTCCGTGCCTCTGTCAATCTAGGGAGACCCTGGACATCCCCTGGCTTCATAGGCTTGCGCTACCTGGGGCTGGTCAGGTTGGGGCCTGAGCCATGCCCTACACGTCATTCATGGACGGGCGGCTGGGCGCTCCGTCAGGGTCACCTGCAGCTGCAGGCGCTTGCCCTGGCGAACGATGGTCAGCTTAATGGCCTGACCTGGTTGGGCCCGCAAGATGAGAGTCTGGAGATCCCGCAGTTGCATCACTGGGGTGTTGTCTAGGGCGACGATAATGTCCCCCCCCACCGACACGCGGCGCCCCTCGAAGAAAACCGTCTTGTCGTTGCCGCGCAGCCCTGCCTGATCCGCTGGGCTGCCGCGCTCCACCTTTTCTACCAGCACACCACGCTGGTTGGCAGGGAGACGCATCGCCTGGGCGACTTGCGGGGTGAGGGTCTGACCCACGATACCCAACCAGGGGCTTCCCACACCACCGCGGCCGGCCCGACTGCGTGGCGTTTCTGGCCTGGGACTCAGCGTCACCCTGAGGGTGTCTTCCTTGTCCTGGCGCAAGATGGTGAGCGCCACGGTCTGCCCTACCTCAGTGGCACGCGCTAGATAGGCCAGCAGATCGTCAAACGTCTTCACCGCACGGGTGTCAACGGTGACGACCACATCACCGCCAAGACGTACCAGTTCGCCCTCGAGGAGGATTTCGCGATTACTGCCACGCACCCCGGCTTGCTCCGCCGGGCTCCCAGTCATGACCTCGAGCACCAGGGCCCCGCGTTGGGTCGGCTTGAGCCCCATGGCACCGGCCAGGTCAGACGTCAACGACGTGCCGCTGATCCCCAGCCAGGGGTGCTTGTAGGTTTTGGTCGTGATCAAAACCGGTACGACCTTTTGGACAATGACGGCGGGGATGGCAAAGCCGACGCCGATCGACACTCCCAGGGGGGAAATAATGGCCGATGTCACCCCAATCACCAGACCACTGTCATTGACCAGGACCCCTCCTGAACTTCCAGGGTTGATGGGTGCATCCGTCTGAATGATATCTGGGATGGTGTATTCGACCTCTTGCGGGTCGTCGGAGTCTACCGGCAGGACTCGCCCTAAGGCACTGATGATACCGACAGTCATAGTACTCTGCAAGCCGAAAGGGTTACCAATCGTGACCACCAGTTGTCCCACTTTGGCCTGGGTCGAATCCCCGAGTTGCACCGGATGTAATAGCTCCGCAGCGACGTCTACCTTGACCACGGCCAGATCGCTTTCTGGATCGGTTCCCACAACTTTGGCAGAGACGATCGTATCATCATAAAAGGTCACACTAATGCGATCCACTCCCTCCACTACATGATTATTCGTCACAATGTGCCCCAGCGTATCCCATACAAAGCCCGACCCGGATCCCTGGCGGATAAACTCTTGGGGTCCCTGGGGAAAGGGATACCCAGGCACCTCCGGCACCACGGGGAAGACGACGGTTTGTCGCTGCACGGTGCGAATGTTGACGACGGATGGATTGACCTGCGCGTAAATCTGGCCCAGCGTACCCTCCACCGCCGCAAGGAGCCCAGCCGCAGCCATGCCTGATGTCCCCCGTTGGGTACCGGCTGCAGCCGCCTCTGTACTGCTCATCGCTTGTGCTGAGGGCGTCCGGCCACGACACCCTGGCAGGCATATGAGGGACAGCACGAGTAGGCGTGCCACCCAGAGAACGCGCACGGTCATCCCTTTGGTCTCCTTCCTCCTGCTCTTACGCTGTGTTCTCCCGCACCGCAAACCATCCTTCACTCTGGCTGCCGTGATCACGTACAATACCATACTCGCAGACCTGTTGTCCGCTTTGCTGGTGGCGTTTACGTTGCATGCTATAATGGCATCCACCCACGCGACCGCGCAGGCGTGGGGGCGCGTACGGTTGGTAACCATCTCTACGTCTAAGGGAGTGCTGCATGATGGAAAGCCCTACGACTAAGTCTCTACAGGACATCGAGGTGACAACCCTCAAAACATGGATGGAGCAGGAGGAAGCCATCCTGATCGATGTGCGAGAACCCCTGGAGTATGCCACCGAACACATTCCAGGCGCCAGGCTCCTCCCCCTCTCCACCTTTGACCCGACGCAGGTACCGCAGGAGGCTGGGAAGAAAGTGGTGCTGCACTGCGTTATGGGTATGCGTTCGGCACAGGCAGGGCAGAAGCTACTCGACGCCGGTTTTACGAGCATCTACAATTTCCGTGGAGGGGTACAAGCGTGGAAGGATGCCGGGTATACAACGGCACAGAGCCAACGGACACCTCTGAGCCTGCAGCGTCAGGTGCAAATGGTCTCGGGCTCTCTGGTCCTCCTGGGCACCGTGCTCGGCGCCGTGGCGTCGCCGTGGTTTCTGCTGCTCAGTGGCGTGGTGGGGGCTGGTCTGGTGTATGCGGGCCTGAGTGGCACCTGCGGTATGGCGATGCTGCTGGCACAATTGCCATACAATCAGCGCGGCTAAGGTGAGGATAATCACGGTGGTACGACGTAAGAAACGCCGCATCGCCGCAGTCATACTGCTGGTGGTCGCTTATCTGGTCATCTACAGAATGGCCGCCATGCGGGGGGGATCCTCCATGCTCTTACCAACACCCCAGGAACGGGTGCCATTCACGGTGGATTTTACATTGCCTGATGTCCTGGGAAAGGTGGTCCGACTGTCGGACTTGCGTGGCCAGCCCGTGTTGCTCAATCTCTGGGCGACCTGGTGCTACCCGTGCCGGGAAGAGATGCCGTCCATGAATGCCCTCTACAAAGACTATCACGCCAAGGGCTTGGCTATCGTTGCCATTGCTATGGATGAAGGGGGGAAACCTGTCGTGGCCCCGTTTATGCAAGCATACGGGCTCACCTTCCCAGTCCTGCTCGATCCGCAAAATATGCTCGGGACGCGGCTGCAGGTGCCTGGCATTCCTACAAGTTATCTGCTCGATAAATGGGGACGGATCATCGGCTTCGTGAAAGGCGCGCGCGATTGGAATACCCGCAAGATACGGCACCTTGTGGAGCAGCTCCTGGCTGAAGAAGGCGGAGGCACAACCCCATGAAACGCGTCGTGTTCAAGATTCAAGGGATGGACTGTGCCGAGGAAGTGGCCGCGCTCAAGAGAATAGTGGGGCCGGTGGTGGGGGGGGCAGACTACCTGAGTTGCGATATCCTGAACGGCACGATGACCGTGTGCTTCCCAGAGGGCATAACGAACGCAGACCCCATTGTGCAAGCGGTACGGAGGACCGGCATGCACGCGAGCCTCTGTCAGGACGCTGTGTCGCTGGCTGATGACCACGTCGAAGGGACGAGCTGGCAGCGTTGGAAACGCCCCAGCCTCTGCCTGCTGAGTGCCCTGTGTCTGCTCAGTGGGATGTTATGGCAGGCGCTCAGCCAGGGGGATTGGCTCACCGCCCTGCTAGGCGGTACAGTATCGGGGGCCACCACGCTCCCGTTCGCCAGTCGGCTGCTCTACCTGGGTGCTATTGCGAGCGGTGCCTGGGGCGTGGTGCCCAAGGCCCTCTATGCGGCCTACAGCTTACGGCCTGATATGCATGTGTTAATGCTGGTGGCAGTGGGTGGAGCTATGGCCCTCGGGGAGTGGTGCGAGGCTGCCACCGTGGCCTTTCTGTTTGCTCTGGCACTCCTGCTGGAATCCTGGAGCGTGGGGCGGGCGCGCCTGGCTATTAGGGCATTAATGGACCTGGCTCCGCCTACGGCCCGCTGCCTGCGCTCGGACGATGGAGGTGTCATCGAGCAACGGGTAGGAACTGTCCCCATCGGGACAGCCGTACTGATCCGGCCAGGGGAAAAAATCCCGTTAGATGGCACCGTGACACACGGTAGCACCATGGTGGATCAATCCCCCCTCACCGGTGAGGCGGTGCCAGTGCCTAAAACCGTTGGCGATGCAGTCTTCGCCGGCACCATCAACGGCGATGGCGCGTTCACGTTCCGGACCACCAAACCCGCATCGGATACGACCCTGGCGCACATCGTCCACTTGGTTGCTGAAGCAAAATCCCGACGTGCCCCCAGAGAGCAGTGGGTCGAGCGCTTTGCCCGCGTCTACACGCCAACCATGATGGTGTTGGCATGCCTGCTCGCCGCTCTCCCCCCGCTGCTTGGCGGTGGCGCCTGGAGTCCTTGGATCTACGACGCCTTAGTATTGCTGGTGATCGCCTGTCCCTGTGCCCTGGTTCTGTCCACGCCCGTGAGTGTCGTCGCCGGACTTACCGCTGCAGCCCGTGCCGGTGTCCTCATCAAAGGTGGTGCCTCGCTGGAAGCTCCAGCCCGTTTGCGCGCCATCGCCTTCGATAAGACCGGCACCCTGACCTACGGTCAACCCACCGTCCAAGAAGTCATTCCCCTTAATGGCCACACCGTCCGAGAGTTACTCACCTGTGCCGCAGCATTGGAGGCCCATAGCGCGCATCCCCTCGCCCGTGCTATTCTCCATAAGGCCGCGTCCCTGGGTCTGACCACGCCACCGGCGGAGCATTTCACGGCGCTACAAGGGCGCGGGGCAGAGGCCGTCATTCATGGCCGACGTTTCTGGATCGGCAGTCACCGTCTCATGGAAGACCTGGGCGTCGAAGATGCAGCTTTTCATGCCTTAGCCACGAGTCTAGAAGATGCCGGGCACTCGTTGGTAGCCATCAGCACGGAAGAGCATATTTGTGGCCTGATTAGCGTAGCGGATGGTATCCGAGCGATGACCGCCGAAGTTGTGCGGACGCTCAAGCGTCTCGGGATTGCTGCAGTGGTGATGCTCACGGGGGACAATCAGGGGACAGCCCAGGCCGTGGCCGCATCGATCGGCGTTGACCAGTTCCGCGCTGAGCTCCTGCCTGCGGATAAGGTCAAAGCCATTGAAGAACTCCGGCACACGTATGGGGATATCGCCATGGTGGGGGATGGGGTGAACGATGCCCCAGCCATGGCCGCCGCCACCCTGGGCATTGCTATGGGAGGCATCGGCACCGCGGCAGCCATGGAAACGGCGGATATCACCCTGATGTCGGATGACTTGACCAGGCTAGCCTGGCTAGTGAGCCATGCGCGGCGCACCCTCCGAGTGATCAAACAGAATATTTGCTGTGCCCTTGGACTGAAGCTAGTATTCATCATTCTAGCCGTTGCTGGTGCGGCCACACTGTGGATGGCCATTGCTGCCGACATGGGGGCATCGCTGCTGGTTATTTTCAATGGCTTACGCTTAACCAAACAATGAAAATCCTCATCACCTAGTGTCCGTGGCTTCGGTTGAAGTCATCCGCCCGCTATCCACGCCGTAAGAGGATGCGTGAGGCACAATTATTGCTGGTACAGACAATGGGACATCCGACATCCAATCTCTGTATGAAGGTCTAGACACATGATCCGTGTTGAGCACGACTGGTGGAAAACGCTCTTCGACGAGGTCTATCTGATGACTGACGCTCCCTTTGTGTGCAATCCAGCGCTTACCAAATGTGAAGTGGACGTCATCGAAGAAATCTTGCGCTTACAACCCTCCGCGCGCATTCTGGATGTGTGCGGCGGCCAGGGACGCCATGCGCTAGAGCTGGCACGGCGTGGCTATCAGCATTTGACCGTCCTGGATTATTCTGACTTTTTACTCGACCGGGGGCGTTGGGAAGCAGTAGCCTTAGGTTTGAACGTGGCGTTCTGTCAAGGGGATGCCCGGGCCATGGTTCTTCCAGCAGCCAGTTTTGACGTCGTCCTGTTGATGGCCAACTCCTTTGGCTATTTCGTTGATACAGCGGACGACTGCCGGGTGCTGGCAGAGGTGGCACGCGTCCTCACAGCGGACGGGCGTTTCCTCCTCGATCTCATTGACCGTGACGTGGCCTTGCGCCATTTTTGTCCGGAGTCCTGGCATGAAGCCACCGACGATATTGTCGTCTGTTGGAAACGTGAGTTGGTGCGCGACGTGATATGTGTGCGAGAACTGGTCTTATCCAAAGCTACTGGTCTGCTGCGGGATCGGACCTATGCTGAACGATTGTACAGCCCGGAGGCTATACGCCATCTCCTGACGGCAGTGGGGTTTCGCGACATTGTGATCCAGCAGGGGGCCTTTGTGTATGACCCTGATCATGACACAGACTATGGCCTGGCCACCAACCGTATGCTCGTCACGGCCGTGAAAGGATGACCATGGCAAGCCTGACAGGCTATCGCACCGTGCGAGGGAAGACGCTGTGTGGCACCCGCTGAAGTTTCTCATGCTCACCCTCGGCCTGTGGGCTTGCGGTTGTGCGCAGAGTATTCTCCCACAGACCATAATACAGACGACGAGCCTGCCAGCTCCCGATGGCTGGCATGATGGCTCGTATACGGGCGTCAGTGATCGGGTTGGGGACTTGCCAACCCCGCAGGTGGTCCGTGCAACGGTTGACGTCTCACAGGGAAGCATCGTGACGATTCGCATCCACCAGCCGCCTGGCTGGCGAGCTCCACAAGAACCGGAGTTACTCTTACGTCGGATGCTCGAGCAGCCAACGACGGAGTTGGCCACGCCACCACCCGTGGGGAATGAGTCAGACCAACTCATGCGCGCGCTTGACGATGCCATGAGCAAGGCGCGTCTCTCATCCCCTACAACGCAGTAGGCAGGAGTCGATTGCATGTATGCGCTCGAGGTTGACCATCTCTCGGTATACTTTGAGGGGGCAGAGCGTCCGACCGTCGAAGATGTCTCTTTTACCATAGAACCAGGCCAGATGGTCATGCTGATTGGCCCCAATGGTTCAGGCAAGACAACTCTCCTGCGTGCTATCCTTGGTCTGACTCCGTCCCGTGGCAACGTGAAAGTATACGGGCAACCCATCCGGGACGCCTATCCACTCATTGGCTATGTTCCGCAGCACTTACGCTTCGACCCTTCGCTGCCTCTCACGGGTCGTGAAATGCTCCATATGCTGCTGCGTGCCCTGCCCCGTAAAGCCCGGGGCGCGCCCTTCGAGTGGGCTGTCGACATTTTTCGCTTAGCGAGTTTCTTAGATCAGCCTGTCGGTACAGTCTCCGGTGGCCAACTCAAGCGCCTGATGCTCGCGCGGGCGATGCTGCTTCAGCCACGTCTGGTCCTCCTGGACGAACCTGAAGCGGGGGTGGACATCGGTGGTGAGCAGACGCTCTATCAGGTACTCGTACAGCAAGTCGAAGAACGTCAGGTGACCGCCTTGATTAGTTCGCACGAACTCAATATGGTGCTCCACGTTGCCACTCAGGTCATCTGCCTCAATCGCCGCCTGTTTGGCATCGGCCCCCCTACACAAATGTTGACTCCGGAAACCCTGTTCCAGCTCTATGGCCCCACCGCGGCACTCTATCCCCATCACCACGATCACGGAGAGCCAGCGTGACCATATCGTGTAGCTTAGAGGTTTTTCAAATTCATCGTCCCCAGTGTCTGTGGGAACAGCTCGAGCATTTTTTCCATGGTCCAGCCACCAGGACAGTACACTTCCCGAAGAGGGGCCGGATTTGAAATGAGCGCCAAGCGTTCGCCACCAATGGCAAACGTGTAGCCCGTGATGTCCTGAGCCAAATCCGATGCTAGATAGGCAACCATGGGGGCAACGTGCTTGGGGTCGCGAATTTGCGGGCGCGCGCCGCTCGCTCGCCGCAGGCCACGCTCAGCGCGCAGGGCGGCAGCCGCTTCAGGAACGGTTGCGGTCATGCGTGTGGCAGCCGAGGGCCAGATCGCGTTCGCCGTCACACCATACTTGGACAGGTCACGGGCGGCAGTGCGTATCAGGCCGAGGATACCCGCCTTGGCTGCTGCGTAGTTGGCCTGCCCTGAATTCCCAGCTGCAGAACCGGACGAAAACGCAATGATACGACCGCTCTTCTGCGCCCGCATGAGTGCCGCTGCCGGGCGGATGACACAGAATGCCCCCCGGAGGTGTACGTTCATTACCGCGTCCCATTCTTCAATGCTCATGTTGAACAGCATGCGGTCGCGTAGAATGCCAGCCACATGCACCACAATGTCAATCTTGCCAAAGGTATCCAGGGTCGTTTGGATAATGGCCTGGCCGCCTTCGGGTGTCGCCACGGATTCGTAGTTCGCAACCGCCCTGCCACCAGCGTCTTTGATCTCGGCGACAACGCTATCTGCTGCTGACTGTGTACCACCGGACCCATCGACAGATACGCCTAAGTCGTTGACCACCACTTTGGCACCTTCCTGGGCCAGGAGTTTGCTGACTTCCCGGCCAATACCGTTCCCCCCACCGGTGACCGCGGCTACTTTCCCTTCTAAAATCATCGTTGCTCCCTCCTGCGATGTGTCACGGTTAGGCCGTGACGTGTGCTGCGCACTTCCAGGGCAGCATAGGTCTAGGCCATAGATTTTATCGGTCATAGTGTACACTCAGTGTATGCTGAGTTCTCACCAGTTGAAAGACAGACCTGACGATTTTTTTGCAGCGACTGGCTGAACACGGGCAGAGTTGCCGCCGGGGCAGCTAGCGTTTCAGAGTGCCGACAGCACCGGGGCCCAATCCCCGCCAAGAACGCGGCGGCCGAGGCTCAGACGGCGTCCTCGACGCCTGCCACGCTGGAGGTGGCGACATGTGCGCAACAGGAGGGGATGACGACGCTGGTGCAGGATGGGGTGTTGAAGGTGCTCAAGGGGGTGACGGACATGATGCAAGTCAAAGCCGTCGCGAGTAAGTAAACAGGTCCGTTACCTACCGCATAGACGTGAGGGCCCTCCAGGCTTATCGACTCGATTTTGCAAAAGATAGCTTATATGTCTTGGTTTGCTTGGTCTGGCTTTTGCCCGAAGTTTTTTGAGACACTGTGAGGTCGATATACCCCAGCTTCACTGCCGTCGGGTCGGGATTTCCGAAGTCATCGACATCCACGGTCCATTGCACCTTGTAGCCTCCCGTAGGAGGAGGGAGGCCTATGTCGGAACAATTAGACCCCCCCGAGGGCTGAGCGATCACAGTGCAATATGTACTCCCTGCCGGTGGGGGATAAGATGACGTAAACTCCTCTGTACAGGGTCGTATGCCTTCAGGGGGATACAACGCGCAATAGGTCGTCCCTTGCCCCACAGCTACGGCGTTGTCCTGCAGAACCGGGGCTGTAAAGGGTAAGGCGAGCAGTTTTTCCATCTGCTCCTGGCCTAGAGTGGCCATTTGCGTAGTGCTATGTGCCCCTGTATTCAGCTTAATGGCTGTGATCTGCATGCTGCCTAAGCCGACCAAACCGCAAGAAAAAACAACCACCGCAGCCATGACTTCAGCGAGCGAAAAGCCGGATTCTGAGAGGCGGCGACGCGTGCCAAGACACCAAGATGCTTTGAGATGCGTGTGTATATGATGCGTGAACCAACCCATACATGTGCTCCTTTCTCCTGTCATGGGAGTGCACAAATTTCATCGAAATCGACTATCTTAGGCGGATTCCCGCGGTCTACCCCAAGATTTCTGAGGCGTACGAAAGAGGTGAGAGTCGCCTTATGATATTTTTTAAACAGTGAGTTACTCTTTGAGTCCGGATCCGTATAGTTCGGGTCAGAGGCTGTGGCTCTGGCTATAAGGGTAACCTGTACCGCTGTAATGTCAATGAGTGTGGCAGGGTTGGGCGTACAAGGTTTAGGGGGATCACTCTTCAGATCATCCTTCAGCAAGTAACAGAAGTTGAGACCGATGATATTGCTTGCCAGTGGCGCTGGGGGGCCGGCTGGCGCACCATCTTCGAAGACTTGTCTACGTAAGGCTTGGCGTGGACTGTTGAAAGAATAGGCAATATCTTCCCCTAGCCCTTGGTCGTTGGCACCTTTTGCATAAGGTTGCTGTGTACTGCCAAGGGTGCCATTGCAATTCATGTCGCGAGTAAAGCGCAGGCTGGCGCTGTTTGCTTGTACAATGCCTGCCCCAGCAAGTCCGCCGGGATCAAACCCGGCCTCACGGATTTCTTCACTCATAGCGTCCATACTCAATCGGGCATTTTGCCGTGCCTCTGTGAGCTGTTCTTGTTGCGTAGAGACCCGCTGTTGCTGGATAAAGGTCCTGTACATACCTGTCACCACGACTGAGCTGATAGCGAGGGCGACCATTAACTCCGTTAAAGTGAAGCCCCGTTGTGAGTGGGGACACATCGTTGTCCATCTCCCTTATAGTTATTTCTCTTTTCATCGGTCGTAGCTCCATTCTGTCGGCTGCAGGGTGCCTATAGACAAGTTGAATCCGCTGCAGGGGCACATATCCTGACCCGACCGACAGAGTCTACTTTAATCTTTTTGTCGGGCTGGGGTGGCTTGGAGGTTGGTATCGGCAGGCGGGTGAAAGCAATGTTTCCAGCACCTGCCCGTCCCTTGGAGTTAAAAGTAAAGCTGCTTTGAGAGGGTTCCACACTTACTCCCGTGGGGAGCGCTCTGACCGTGGCTTTAAATTGATTAAACACCGGACCTGGTGAGCTTGGAGGCGCTGCACACCAACCAGTCGAGGTAATATGCAAGCTCAAGAAGCCATGGGTAAGTTTGGGAAAGTCAGAGCTTGGACTGTAGAAGCATACCGTCATCCTCGTATTCTGGGCGATCGCTTTCATCCTGGCCAGTTGGAGTTCAGAGGCAATTTCTCTGATAGAGGAGGACATGTGAATGCTGGTCGACCAGCGTGCCAGACTTGGGGCAACGGCGACAGTCAGAGTCCCCATAATTGCGACTACGATCATGAGTTCAGTGATAGTAAACCCCCTTTGCTGCATCCGTGCATCCTCCTCCCTGGCACTGCTACTAAGATGTCAGTCCTCTTGCCAGAGCCCACGCTCTGCGAGGACTTCCTTGCATATCTTGAGGCACTCGATAGTCGTAGGGACTCCATCGTAGGTCATCATTTGACGACATATGAACATCTGCCTAGCCAATTCGGGGTCAATCTGGCGCCAGAGCTGA
>WNGB01006316.1_pt1 | contig 17449 bp, 16 predicted proteins | sample 5400681 | NCBI WGS metagenome assembly WNGB01 (sample SAMN13153367, study PRJNA577476) | soil metagenome | isolation source: 115 cm soil or saprolite under grassland replicate 2 | place: USA:California | collected 2016-06-15 | reverse complement strand
CCTCACCCTCTGGCGCATCAACCCGGCGCGCGTGGTGTTCTTGACTTTTCCGGTCATGTACTACGGTTACTACGGCGCGCAGCGGATCAACTTCCGCGGCAACCTGATCCCCGTCTACCCGTTCCTCGCGGTGGTGGCCGCCTACGCGCTGGTGGAGCTGATCGAGTGGCTCGCGCACACGCCTCTCGGCCGGAAGCGATTCGTCGTGCCCGCCCTGGCCGTCGTCGTGCTCCTGCTCGTCATCGTCCCGCCCTTGGTCACCGCCGTGCGCTTCGACATCCAGGCCACGCGGCCGGACACCGGGAGCTACGCCCGCGAGGTCATCGACCGGACGTTCCCGCCCGGCACGAAGTTCGCGGTGGAGAGGTTCACTCCAGTGCTCGATCCCAAGCGGTACCAGATCGTCCAGGAATCGCGGCTGGTCAACCGAAGCGTGCGCAGCTACCGCGATGAGGGCGTGCAGTACCTGATCGTGTCGTCGATGGCGTACGACAGGTACTCGCCGGAACACAATCAAACGAAAAGTTACGTCAAGCTGTTCGCACTGTGTCCGGTGGTGGCAACGTTCGCGCCCGCAACGAACCAGCGCATAGGGCCGACGATCAAGATCCTTCGCGTCCCTCCGCCTGGCAGTGGCGACGCGGAGCCGTAGACGGCGTTCGTAGATGGCTGACCGACCTGGCCACAACCTCTTTATCTGCTAAACCGGCCGATCGACACGGTTAACAGATGAGAGGTTCTGGCTTGGTCGGCTTGTCTCAGAATACATACGCCAGCGCGAATCCAATCTGCGCCACCATCATCATCCTGTACATGTGCATCCAGGACGGATGGTTCTCGGTGGTGGCCAGGTCCTCCGGACGGCGGACGAGCAGGTAGACGGTATAGATGCCGTAGAGGACGAGGGTGGGCCCGAGGATCATCAACAACAACGGGTTGCCCGTGAGAATGCCCCGCCACACGCCGATCGGAATCAATACGAAGGGCAATACGAAGAACGGCGCGATGATCCAGGCCGCCGCCTTCACTCCATACGCGATGGGCAGCGTGCGGCAGCCCCCCGCGCGGTCGCCCTCGATGTCCGCGAAATCCTTGGTGCTGGCCGCGCCCAGCAGGAAGAGGCCGAAGACGGCGCCGATGTACCAGGGCTCCAGGCCGAGGATGGTCTTGACCGTGGACCAGCCCGCCACCTTCAGCAGCACGCCGCGCGGGATCGCGATCGTGACGTTGGCCCAGATGCCGCGCCGCTTGGTCCAGATCGGCGGCGCGGAGTAGATCCAGCACATCCCGGTCGTGACCACCACGATCCAGAAGCACTCGTGGTGAGCCGCCCCCGCCGGGGCGGCCAGCCAGGCCAGCACCCAGGCCACGGCGCAGGTGACGATCGTGAACACCCAGGCCTCGCGCATCGTGAGGGCGCCGCTGGGCAGCGGCCGCGCCGGCTTGTTCACGCGGTCGATGTCGAGGTCGTAGATCTGGTTGACCGCGTTGTTGGCGGCATTCAGCACCGCGGCCATGAGGGCGCCGAAGACCACGGGCATGACGAGGGCCCCCGTGACCGGGACCTTGTGGTGGCCGGCGCCCCAGGCCGTCACCGCGCCGCTCACGACGCCCAGCGCGGGCGGCATCAGCGTGAACGGCCGCGCGAAGTCCAGGAAGGCGCGCGCCTTGCCGCGCGGCGCCGTGCCCGCGGCGACGGCCGCCCCCGTCATGCCGCGGCCCGCGCCATCAGGACCACCAGCGCGGCCCCGATCGCGGTGTTGACGGCGTTGAGGAGGTCGTTGTCCAGCCAGCCGCGCTCCTCGGCGACGGTGCCGAGCACGCTCTCGGCCAGGCTGCCCAGCAGGCCCGCGGTCGCCACCAGCGCGGCCGCGCCCGGCCCGTAGAGCCCGCCCGCCGCCCCCACCGCCGCGATGACGATGGCGCCGGCGAGGCCGGCCAGCGTGCCCTCCGCGCTGATGGCGCCTTCCGTCCCCGGCGGCGCCGGCCGCAGCGTCGTGATGAGGAACGTGCGCCGCCCGTAGGCCTTGCCCACTTCGGATGAGCAGGTGTCGGCACCGGCCGTCGCCACCGCCGCCGCGTAGGCGAGCGCGAACAGGTAGCGGTCGTCGGGCGCGGAGAAGCCGGCGAGCAGGGCCAGCGCCGCGGGCACCCCGCCGTTCGCCCAGGCGTTGCGCCATCCGCGCGCGCCGCCCTTCTCCTGGGCGATGCCCCGCTGCGCCTTCACGCGGTAGCCCAGCTTGGTGACGGCGGTGCCGACCACGAAGAACGCGATCATCACGGCCAGCCCGCTCAGGCCGAGGCCCGCGGTGATGACGGTCCCGATCACGATCGCGGAGAGCGCGCCCGCGACGTCGATCGACTTGAGGGCGTAGGCCAGGGCCGCGATGGCCACGTTGATGGCCAGACCCAGGCCCGCCCGCCGCGCCAGGGTCGGGTCGCCGAAGAAGATCGTGAGGTCTGCCCGCGCGACGAGCGCGATGGCGATCCCGCCCACCAGGGGCACGGTGAAGTTGTCGTCGAGGGTCGTGGGGACGGACTCCACCAGCGCGCACAGCAGGGTCACCGGGACGACCACGACGAGAATCCAGGGCGACGCGGCCGCGCTCAGCGGCATCTCGAGGGTCCACACGGACAGGAAGTCGGCGGCGAGGCCGCCGCAGAGGACGAACGCCGCCAGCCCGGCCCAGCCCTTGCGTGGATTCCAGGGCAACCGCGGTCCGCCGACGGCCTGGCCGATGATCGAGGCCATCCCGTCGCCGACGGCGAGCAGGCCCCACACTGCCGCCACCATCCACCGGTCTTCGCGCAGGAAGAGCACGAGGGCGAGCACGCTCAAGGGATAGATGAGGATGCCGAGGGGATAGCCGGCACCATGATCGTGCTCGCGCCACAGCGCGCGCCCGCCCAGGCGCGGCAGCACCAGCCAGTTGAAGAGGAACGCGCCCGCCGCCATCGCCGCCGCCTCCGGCCAGGTGAGATAGCGCAGGAGCAGGGCGAACGCTCCCACGCCCACGTGGACCAGCTTCCGTTTGAACTCGCCGGAGGTCAGGGGCACCTGTCTCAGGCGGCTGCGTCCGAACGCAGCCAGTCGAGGGTCCGCCGCAGCCCGTCGCGCAGCGGGGTCGTGCGATAGCCCAGGTCGTGCTGCGCCTTCGCGCTGGTGTAGGACCAGTGCTCGCGGAACACGCCGACCACCTCGTGCGTGAGCAGCGGCTCCATGCCCGTCAGCTCCGCCCAGGCGTAGAGCATCCAACCGAGGGCGCCCGCCGCGGCGTAGGGGATGTGCAGGCGGGGCGCGGGGAGGCCGGACGCCTCGGCGAGCAGACGGAAGAAGTCGTTCATCGACACGTTCTCGCCCGCGAGCAGGTAGCGCTCGCCCGCGCGCCCCTTCTCCAGCGCGTCCACGTGCCCGGCGGCGACGTCTTCGACGAAGGCGTAGGACCAGAGGCGATCGCCCGGGCCGATGATGCCCGGGAACCGGCCGCGCAGATGGTCCGCGATCATGTTCACCACGATGTTGCCCGCGGTGCGGTCGCCGGGACCGTAGACCACCCCGGGATAGAGCAGGACGACGTCGCGTCCGGCGGCCGCGGCCTCGCGCGCGACCACGTCCGCGTGCGCCTTCGTGCGCTCGTAGTCGTTGCGGAACGAGTGGCCGGGGTGGATCTGCGACTCGTCCGCGGCCTGGGCCCCGGTGGGACCGATGGCCATGAACGACGACGTGTAGACGAGGCGGACCCCCACCGCCTCCGACGCGGCCAGCGCGGCGCGCAGCCCTTCGACGTTCACGCGGTCGAAGACCTCGCGCTCCGGCACCCACATCTTCACGAGCGCCGCCATGTGCAGGATGGCCTGGCAGCCTTCGGCGGCGCGCCGCAGCGAGGCCGCGTCGCAGACGTCGCCGCGCACGATTTCGCCCGCGGGCAGGCCGGCGAGGTTGCTGCCCTCACGCGCGAGCAGGCGCACCTCGTGCCCACGCGCCACCAGCGCGCGGGCCACGTTCTTGCCCAGGAATCCCGTGCCTCCCGTGAGGAGGACCTTCATCGGGCGGGGCTCCCGGCGGAGATGCGCACACGCCAATCCTCCAGCAGGTCGCGCAGGGTGCGGTGGAGAGCGATGCGGGGCTCCCAGCCGGTGGCGGCCCTCAGCCGGGACGGGTCGCCGACGAGGACGGGGATGTCGGAAGGGCGGACGCGGCCGGGATCCTGGCGGATCTCGACGTCGACGCCGGCCAGGGCCACGAGCTGGCGCAGCACGTCCCCCAGGCGGACGCCGCGGCCGCTGCACACGTTGTAGACGGCGTCGAGACGGCCCGTCCCTCCGGGCGCCGCGGCCTCGAGCAGCGCCCAGTACGCGCGCACCACGTCGCGTACGTCCGTGAAATCGCGCACGGCCTCCAGGTTGCCGACGGAGAGGGAGGGCGGGCGGCGGCCCGCGGCCACCTCCGCGATCTGGCGCGCGAACGAGCTCTCGGCGAAGGCCTCGCCCCGCCCGGGGCCCGTGTGCGGAAAGGTGCGCGTGCGCAGCACCTGCGGGCCCTCCGGCGCCGCGTACTCGAGGGCGAGCAGCCCCTGCGCGACCTTGCTCACCCCGTAGGGCGAGACCGGCCGCAGCGGCGTGTCCTCCCGCACCGGGATCGACGCATCCTCCACGATGCCGTACTCGTCCGCGCTGCCCACCACGAGGACGCGCGGGCGGAGGCGCTCCGCGCGCACGGCGTCCATCAGGTGGACGACGCCCATGACGTTCGTGCGGAGGGTGGCGCCGGGATCGATCCAGGAGTGATGCACGCTGGACTGGCCGGCCAGATGGACGATGCGATCGGGGCGGGCGATGGCCACCGCCGCCGTCACGGCGGCCGTGTCGTCGAGGTCCCCCTCCAGGATGGTGGCCCGTCCCGGCCGAGGCCCGGGGGCCCCGCCGCGAGGACGCACGAGCGCGAACACCTCGACCTCGGGATGCTCGGTCCGCAGCAGCTCCAGGAGGTGGCCTCCCACGAAGCCGTGGGCGCCCGTGACCAGGACCCTCACCGGCGCATCGTCAGCGCTCGCCGTAGTGGCGCCGGTAGTGCTCGCGGTAGGCGGGGTCCGCCTCCTTGAGCGGCCGCCACCACGCCTCGTGCTCGCGGTACCACGCCACCGTCCGCGCCAGGCCATCCGCGAACGGAACCTGCGGCTCCCAGCCCACGGCGCGCAGCTTGCCGCAGTCCAGGCTGTAGCGGCGGTCGTGCCCGGGGCGATCCGGCACGCGCTTGATGAGGGTCTCCGGCTTGCCGACCAGGGACAGGATGCGCCGGGTGAGGTCGATGTTCGGCACCTCGTTGCCGCCACCGATGTTGTAGGTCTCCCCCGGGCGGCCGCGCTCGAGCAGGAAGTCCACGGCCCGGCAATGGTCGTCCACGTGCAGCCAGTCGCGCACGTTGAGGCCGTCGCCGTAGAGCGGCAGCGGGATGTCGTCGATGGCGTGGGTGACGAAGAGGGGAATGACCTTCTCCGGAAACTGGTAGGGCCCATAGTTGTTCGAGGCGCGCGTCACCACGACGGGCACTCCGTACGTCGCGAAGTAGGAGTAGGCGAGCCGGTCGCCTCCTGCCTTGCTCGCGGAGTAGGGGTTGCGGGGCATGAGCGCGTCCGTCTCCCGGGACGAGCCCTCCTCGACGCTGCCGTAGACCTCGTCCGTCGAGATCTGCACGAAGAGCTTGAGGGCGGGGGAGCGGCGGGCCGCCTCCAACAGGACGAAGGCGCCGTACATGTCCGTCTGGATGAAGCGGCCCCCATCGTAGAGGGACCGGTCCACGTGCGTCTCCGCCGCGAAGTTGACCACGTACGCGCACCCGGGGAGCACGCGCTCGACGACCAGGGGATCCGCGATGTCGCCCTGGACGAAGGAGAGGCCGCGATGCCCCTCGAGGTCGGCCAGGTTCTCGCGCCGGCCGGCGTAGGTCAGCTTGTCGAGGACGACGATCTCCCAGTCCGGGCGCGTCCGCGCCACGTGGTGCACGAAGTTGGATCCGATGAACCCCGCGCCGCCGGTGACGAGGATGCGGGTGCTCATCGTCCGGACAGGAAGCCGCGGTTGCTCGCGTTGGCCTCCTGACCCATGAAATTGCCGATGGACCCGATGTTGGCCAGCTCGATGGAGAAGCGGAACTGCTTGTTCTTCACGTTGTACTTGGAGTTGATCATCTCGGCCACGAACCCGCAGCATTGCACGTCGTAGCGCAGGCGGGCGGTGGACTGCACCATGTTCTTGTTGATCACGTCGTAGTCGGCGGACCCGGAGGCGGTCAGCTTGTTCGGCACGAGCTGGAGGCGCCCGGAGCCGCGCATGGTGTTCGTCGGCCGCGTCCGATTGAGGGTGATGCGGTAGGTGCCCCGGAACCAGCGCGCGTCCAGGCCGAAGCGGTTGTAGTTGACGCTGGTGGAGAGGCTGAGGCTGCGGATCTCCTTGAAGTTCACGTCGTACTCCAGGTCGAAGTTGTTGGAGACGCGCGGGGTGGGCCGGATGCGCAGGCGCGACTGCAGGGGCGAGCGGTGCGCGGGCTGGCCGTTCGTGCCGAAGACGGCCGAGGAGTAGTTGGGGTCGTAGATGTTGGCGCCGCTGGCGATGTCCACATAATAGGTCTGGCCGAGCCGCCAGTTGATGAACTCGTAGGGCTCGAGCTTGCCGGTGCGGCCCGGCCGCTTGGAGTAGATCTGCTGCACGAATCCGTAGCGGATCTCGTTGGTGCCGGGGAAGAAGTCCAGGTAGTCGAAGCGCGGGATGGAGTCGAACTGCTCGAACTTCGACCGATAGGTGTAGGTCACCTCGGGCGCGAACACGTGTTTGTAGCGCTCGGAGTAGAAGTTCCCGGGGGTGTTGAACACGCGCGAGAAGCTCGGCCCGCGCATCTCCAGGCTGCCCTCGACGTACCGGCGCTCGATCGACGTGGGGTCGAGCTCGCCCGTCTTCGTGTTGTACGTCGAGCCGTAGTGGGTGTAGCGCACCTGGACCTGGGGCGTGAGCTGCAGGAACGAGCGCGAGAAGGGGCGGGAGAGGCGCGGGTTGACGTCGAAGCGGTCGTACTTGTCGATGTGGTCCTGGTTCCCGACCTGTAAGGCCTCTCCGCGCGATTCGTACGAGAACACCAGGCCCGTCTTGCGGGACTTTTTCGGGTTCATGTTCACGGTCAGCGACGGGAAGTGCCGCCGGCGGTCGAAGGTGTTGGGGTCCGGGTTGTTCGGGTCGAAGAAGAACGTGTCCGTGGAATCGGCCTGGACCTGCACCGACGTGGGCCCGAAGCTGCGCTGGAGGGTGGCCGTCCAGTACCGGTTGCGCTGGGAGGCCAGGTCCAGGCTCTCCTGGAACTGCTCCTGGAACTGGACCGTGCTCGTCTCCTGGACGCGCAGGCTCGCCCGCACCTTGCCGGGCAGGGTCTGGATGGCGTCCCAGTTGAGGTCGTGTTCGGTGCCGCCGCCCGTGCGCCGGAAGATGTACGTGCGGAAGGTGCCGCGCGAGGGCGAGGGTCGGAGGTAGCGCAGCTCGTGGCCGAAGCCCCAGCCGAACTTCGAGTAATGGTCGGCATAGAAGGTCTGGTCGTAGCTGCGGCTCATGGCCCAGAAGAACCCGCCCCCGACGTTGAAGCCGCGGAAGCGATCCGGCCCGAAGTGCGGGAAGAGGATCCCGGTCGAGCGCTGGTCCTCCTGGATGGGATACACGAAGTACGGGATGTAGAAGGCGGGCACGTCCTTCACCTTGAAGAAGACGTTCTTCGCCTTCACCTTGTCGTCGAGCTCCAGGGTGGCGGAGCCGGCGGTGAAGCTCCAGCGCGGATTGGGCTGCATGCAGGAGGTGAACTTTCCGTTCTGGATCCGGTAGACGCTGGGGCCGATACGCTCGATGCGCTTGGCTTCGATGAGGACCCCGGGAGAGACGTAGCCGAACGCGTTCTCGAACGTGCCGCGGCTGGTGTCGAGCTGCATGTCGAGCTTCTCGCCCGAGAGGCGCTCCTCGCCGCGCATGAACACCACGTTGCCTTCCGCCACCACCCGCCGCGCCGTCGTGCCGTCGGGCTTCTGCATCTGGTAGATGTCGAGCTGGTCCGTCTGGATGCGCGTGTCTCCGAAGAGCAGATCGACGAACCCCCGGAACTGCATGTGCCCGTCGGCGAAACGCTCGGACTGCCCGGCCGTGACGCAGGTGGAGTCCGCGCTGCAGTTGCCAGCGGGCGACGGCACGGGCTCCGGGGCGGCCGGGGCCGCGCTGGGCGCGGGCGTGGGAGCCACGTTCTGGATCGGGGCGGGGGCGGCGGGAGCGGCGGGCGCCGGCGACGGGCTGGCCGGGGTCTCCGTCGCCTGCGCCGACGCGGCCTTCGCCATCAGGAGCGCGCCCAGCGCGACGGCGGCCACGGTCGGGCGCTCAGACCACATCCGCCGCCATTCCCATGACGTGGAACCCGCCGTCGACGTGAATCACCTCGCCCGTGATCCCGCGCGAGAGGCGCGAGACCAGGAAGAGGGCGGCGTCCCCCACCTCTTCCTGCTCGGTGTTCTTCCGCAGAGGCGCGTTCGCGCGGTGGTACTCGAGCATCTTGGAGATGCCGTGGACACCGGAGGCGGCGATGGTCTTGATCGGCCCCGCGGAGATCGCGTTCACGCGGATCCCCTTCGGCCCGAGGTCCGCGGCCAGGTATCGCACCGAGCACTCCAGGGCCGCCTTGGCCACGCCCATCACGTTGTAGTGTGGCACCACGCGCTCGCCCCCCATGTAGGTCAAGGTCACCACGCTGCCGCCGCGGCCCTCCATCAGGGGCGCCGCGCGCCGGACGAGCGCGGTGAGCGAATAGGACGAGATGTCCTGGGCCGTACGGTAGCCTTCGCGCGACGTGTTCAAGAACTCGCCGTCCAGCTCCTCCCGCAAGGCGTAGGCCACCGCGTGCACCACGAAATCCAGCCCTCCGAGCTCCTTCTTCACCGAGGCGGCCAGTGCCTCGAGGTCCTCGTCCTTGCTCACGTCGCAGGGCAGGATCACCGGGCGGTCGAGGCCGGCGGCCAGCTCGCGCACATTCTCTTCCAGGCGCTCGCCCTGGTAGGTCACGGCGAGGCGGGCGCCTTCGCGCGCGACCGACTGCGCGATGCCCCAGGCAAGGGACCTCTTGTTCGCGATCCCCAGGATGAGACCTGTCTTACCCTCGAGCAGCATCGCGCAGTTCTCCGAAAAAATGAGTCTATCCCAGCCACGCGAAGGGACGTATGCGGAGGCCCAACTGGCCGTCCCTGATGACAAACTGCCCGCAGGGCAAGCGCCCATTTTTCCGTTTGCTGTTGTTTGTCTGTTTCCTGCTACGCGACCAGCTCCTCGACCGTCCGTCCCCTCAGCGCCAGCAGCCGCCGCACGACTTCCCCCACCACGTTGTTGGGGGTCGAGGCGCCGGCGGTGAGGCCGATCCGCACCGCGCCCGCGGGCAGCCAGTCCGCGCTCGTGGTCTCGTCGTGGGCGCCGACGGGCCGGTGGCGCAGCGTGGCCGCGACGCAATCCGCCCCGTCGATGTGGTACGTCGGCAGGCGGGCCGCGCAGATGCGCGCGAGGGCCTGGGTGTTGCTGCTGTTGTAGCCGCCGATCACGACCATGAGGTCGAGCCCGCCTTCGTCCAGCATGCGCAGCACGGCATCCTGCCGGTCCTGGGTGGCGGAGCAGATCGTGTCCATGGCCCGGAACCGGCGCGCCGCCTCCGCCTCCCCGTGCCGGTCCAGCATGGCCCGGCGCAGCATCTCCTGGATCTCGAGGCTCTCGCTCATCAGCATCGTCGTCTGGTTGGCGAGACCGATGCGGCCGAGGTCGCGCTCGGGATCGAAGCCGGGACTGGCCGCATGAGCGAACTGCTGGCGAATCACGTCGGCACCGACCTCGCCGCGGATGAAGGCGCAGACCACGTCCGCTTCCTTCCGGTCCCGCACGCAGAGGTAGTGGCCTCCGGCATGGGTGAGGGCCTGGGAGGCGGTCGCCTTCGTCTCCTCGTGATAGTGCTTGCCATGGATGACGGCCGTGAACCCGTCGCGGGCGTAGATGTGGACGTTCTTCCAGACGTTGAGCACGCTGCCGCAGGTGGTGTCGACGAGCACGCAGCCGCGGTCCCGGAGCTCCGCCATCTCGGCCACGGTGACGCCGAACGCGGGCAGGATGACGACGTCGCCGGCCGTCACCTCCGCGTAGCGCGACGCCGCTTCCCCCTTCTCGGGCAGGATGCGGATCCCCATGTCCTCGATCCGGCGGTTCACGTCGGGGTTGTGGATGATCTCGCCGGAGAGGAAGATGCGGCGATCCGGGAATTGCTGCCGCGTCTCGTACGCGTACTCGACCGCCCGGTCCACGCCGTAGCAGAACCCGAATTCGCGGGCCAGCTTCAGGGTGACGTCGCCGGCGCGGGCCGAGTGGCCGAGGGCGCGCAGCCGGTCCACCACCGCGCTCGCGTAGCTGAGGGACAGGACGGGCCCGACCGCCGCCTTGAGGCCGAAGCCCTTCTGGAAGTACGTCTCGCTCACTTCAAGAGGATACGCGACCCCCGCCCCGCGGACCAACCAGGCCCGGTTTGACGGGCGGAAGGGAGGCGGCTACCCTGGGTGCGTCGATGCAGGCGGGTGGCCCTCCAATTGCCCCCTGCGAGCGACGGAGGCGGGGTTCCCGCCAGGGCACCAGCGCCGCGTGAGGTCGTCATGTTCGAGCGATCGTCAGTGAGGGTCAATCCGAGGACGCCGGTGCGGGTCGAGATCGGCCGCCCCGGAAAGCCGACCGCCCTCGGCGTCGTGGCAAACATCTCCGACCAGGGGGCCTGTGTCGTCACCGACAGCAGCTTCCCCATCGGCGAGAGCCTGGTCCTGCAGTTGGTATTCGCCCCCGACGTCCAGCCGTTCCAGGCCGCGGGCCGAGTCGTCTGGATGCGGAACGGGGGAGACGCGCCCGGCGCCCTGCGTTACGGCCTGCAGTGGGCGCACCGGACCGGACCCCAGCACAGCCGCTTGCGCGAGCTGATCGCCGAGAAGATCTAGGCCGGCCCCTTCGGCGAGCGGCGCATGCCGCCCAGCGTGGAGGGCCGCGTCGGGCGCCGCTGCGCCGCGCGCTCGGGCGCGGCCTGCATGGCCACGAACGCGCACATCTCGAGGAGCCGCGACCGCAGGCGCTGCCCGACGCGTTCGATGAGGTATTCCTGGCGCCGCCGCGCGTCCGCTTCCATGGCCACTTCGCGGCCCACGTCTTCGAAGGAGGTCGTGACCAGGGTGGGCCGTCGCGCCATGTAGCGGCCGTTGACGACCGTGAACAGGGTGTCCGCGGCCCAGTCCGTCATCTTCCGCGCCCCGAGGTCGTCCAGCACGAGCACGTCTGCGGTCAAGGCCGAGCGCAGGCCGCCCGACTCGCTCGTCCGGGAGGCCTTGTCGAAGGAGTGGACGATCTCGTCGAGCAACGCGCCGAAGGTGCAGAACCGCCCGCGGACGCCGTGGTTCGCGGCCAGCTCGGCCAGGATGGCCACCGCCAGGTGCGTCTTGCCCGTCCCGGCCGGGCCCCACAGCAGGAGGCCGAGGCCGTCGGCGCGTGCCGCCTCGTCCGCGAAGCGATGGCAGTAGGCGAGGGCGCGATCGTAGGCCGCGCTGAGGGCAGGAGTACGCGGCTCGAAGTTGCCGAGCGTGCAGTGACGATGGCCGCCCGGGATGCCCAGGGCGTGGAGGGGGTCGCGCTCTCGGGCGGAGGCGCCCGATCCGCGCCGGCACCCGCAACGCCGCGCGTATTCGCGGCTTCCGACCCGCTCGTGGGCGAACCCGGTCCCCTGGCAGCGAGGGCACTCGCGGCCCGGCGCGGACGGGGCCCCGTCGCTCACAGGAGGAGCCGCTGGTTCGAGGCCTGGAGGGCGACCTGGCGGCGGTCGGGCCCGTCGAGCCGCACCACCGTGCAGGCCTCGAGCAGGCGCGACCGCAGCCGGTGGCCGATCCGGTCCACCAGGTACTCGCGGCGGACGGTCGAGTCGGCATCCATGATCTCGCGCGCGCTGAGCTCGCGGTCGGGGTAGTTGGTGGTGATGAGGGTGGGGCGTCGCGCGAGGTAACGGCGGTTCAGGATGTAGAACAGCGTGTCGTTCATCCAGTCCGTCATCTTCCAGGCGCCCAGGTCGTCCAGGAGAAGGAGCTCGAGGTCGATGACGGGCTCGAGCAGCTCGTACTCGGTGATGGCGGTGGCGGGGTTGTAGGAGTTGCGGATCTCGCGCATCAGCTCGTGGTAGTCCCAGAACTGGCCGCGCACGCCGTGCGTCTCCGCCAGCTCGCGCAGCACGGCCACGGCCAGGTGCGTCTTGCCCGTGCCGTTGCCTCCGGTGAAAAGGAGGCCGAGGCCCTTGTCGTTGGCGTTGGCCGACCCGCGCTGGGCGTACGCGCTGCAGTAGCGCAGCACCATGGCCAGGGCGTCCCGCGTCAGGCGCGTGCTGCCTTCGCCGATCTCGAAGGTCGCGAACGTGCAGTGCTCGTAGCGCGGGGGGATGCGCAGGGCCTCGAGCCTCCGCTCGGAGGCGTCGGGGCCGACGACCTGCTGGCAGGCGCAGCGGTGGGCGACGTCGACGTCCTTGCCGTCCGGCCCCGGGACGGAGGCAATCTCGAACCCCGTCCCGCGGCAGCGCTCGCAATCGGTCATCGTCACCACGGTCCCCTCAGGCCACGTATTCGTCGAGGCCGGCCCTTAGCGGGCGGAACGCGAAGCCTAGATACTCGGCGGCCGGCCGGGTGTCGATCTCCACGGTCTGGGTGATGAAGTCGACCGCGCCCGGCGAGAGCATCGGGTTGGGCAGCAGCGCCAGGGGGCGAACGAGCAGCTTCATCAGGCCGGGCGGGTGATGCAGGAGCGGCCGGCGGCGGCCCAGCACCTCCTGCACCGTCCGGATCACGTCGTCCATGGTGAGCCGTTGCGGGCCGCCGATCTCCAGCACCGTGGCTTTCACGTCCTCACGACGCACGAGGTCCGTGATCGCGCGCGCGACGTCCTTCACGTAGGCCGGATAGACCGGCGTCCGGCCGTCCCCGATCACGGGCACAAAGGGCAGGTGGCGGCAGAACCAGATGAAACGGTTCATGCTGTGATCGCCCGGGCCGTAGATCCAGGACGGGCGCAGGATCCCGTATTCCATCCCGCTCTCGCGGATGGCCGCCTCCGCGAGGTCCTTGGCCTTCATCCACGGCTGGGGCAGACCCTTGCCCGCCCCCGCTCCCGAGACATAGACGAAACGCCGCACGCCGAGCTTCTTCGCCACTCCCACCGCAACCTGGGTGCCGTGCGCGTCCACCTCCATGTAGGTGCGGCCCTTGGAGGGATCCTCGACGGGGTGGTTCGGGAACTGGATCGCCTGCACGACGGTGTCCGCGCCGGTGAAGGCCTTGCCGAGGGACACGACGTCGCCCGCGAAAGCCTGGATCTTGCGCACGCGGCCGTCCCAGGGATCCGGGTGCTCCGGGTATCGGGTGGTGACGGCGACCTCGACCCCACGCTCCTCGAGGAGGCGGGACACGACTTCGCGCCCGATGAATCCGGTCCCGCCGGCCACGACCACGCGCATCAGCCCTCCCTCCGCGGGCGCCCGAGGAGGCGCGCGTTCATTCTGCCCTATCCTTGTGCCGTCATGCGCAAGGCGCTCGTAGTCGAGGACGACGGCGACATCGTCGAGCTGGTGTCTCTCTACCTCGCCAAGGACGGCTGGGACGTGGACTCCGTCGCCGACGGCAAGCGCGCGCTGGAGAGAGTGAGGCGCGGGGCCTACCAGCTCATCATCCTCGACATCCAGCTCCCGGGCATGGACGGCCTCGCCGTATGCGCCGCGCTCCGGCGCGACAAGGCCAGCGCCTCCATACCCCTGGTGATGCTGACCGCGCGCGGCGACGAGTCCGACCGCATCGTCGGCCTGGAGATGGGCGCGGACGACTACGTGGTGAAGCCCTTCAGCCCCAAGGAGCTGCTGGCGCGGGTGCGGGCCCTCTTCCGCCGCCTCGAGCGGAAGGACGAGAGGGACGACGTCACCTCCATCGGGGTGGTCGAGGTGGACCGCGCCCGGCACCTCGTGCGCTGCGCGGGCAAGCGCGTCCACCTCACGGCCAAGGAGTTCGCGCTGCTGATCGCGCTCATCGACGCGCGCGGGCGCGTCCTCTCCCGCCCGGTCCTGCTGCAGGACGTCTGGGGTTACTCGTACACGGAGGGCACGCGCACCGTCGACGTGCACGTGCGGCGGCTCCGCGAGAAAATGCCCGCGTTTGCCGGTTCCATCGTGACGGTGAAGTCGCTGGGCTACCGCATCCCGCGAGACGCCGAATGAGCCGCTTCGGCCTGCGCGAGCGGATCGCGGTGGGGGCGGTGGCCGCCTCCGCGGCCGCCCTCCTGGCCGTGCTCGTGCTCGTCGGGCCCGACCTGAGCCGGCGGACCGTCGAGCACACGCGGGACACGCTGTGGGCGGAGGCGCGCCTCATGGCGCGCGTGGTGGAGCGGCCGCTGGCCGAGGGCGCCTCTCCCGGCGAGATCGATGCCCTCGTCGACAGCACCGCGCGGGAGGTGAGCGCACGCGTGACCATCATCGCGCCCGACGGGCGGGTGCTGGCCGATTCGTCGCTCTCCGGTCCCGAGCTGGCGGCGGTGGAGAACCATGGCCACCGCCCGGAGGTCGTGGCGGCCCTGCGCGGCGGGACCGGCTCCGCCATTCGCCGGAGCGCGACCGTGGACGTGGACCTGCTCTACGCGGCCGTCCCCATCCGCCACGAGGGCCAGGTCATCGGCGTCGCGCGCGTGGCCCTCCCCCTCTACGGCATCGAGGAGCAGGCCCGCGAGGTCGCGCGCTCGGTCGCGCTGGCCCTGGCCCTGGCCTTCGCGGTGGCCGTCCTCCTCTCCATCGCGCTGTCCGCGCCGCTGGCCGGGCCCCTGCGCGAGATGATGCAGTCCGCGCACCGCTTCGCCGCGGGCGACCTCTCCGCGCGCACGCGCATCTCGCGCCAGGACGAGATCGGTGAGCTGGCGCGCATCCTCGACCGCTCCGCGGACCAGCTCCAGGCCCGCCTCAACGAGCTGGCCGGAGAGCGCGCGCGCACCGAGACCATCCTTTCCGCGATCGACAGCGGCCTGCTCGCCGTCGACCATCGCGGGACCGTCATCCTGGCCAACCACAGCCTGCGGCGCAGCCTCGACCTGCCCGACGCGCTGGGCCGCCACTACGTCGAGGTGATCCGCCATTCCGAGGTGGGGCGCGCGCTGGAAGCCGCGCTGCGCACGGGCCGGCCGCAGGCGCTGGAGGTCCGCATCCACCATCTGCGGCGCATCTACGCCCTGCAGGCCGGCCCCTTCCCCGGCCAGGAGGGGATGCCGCACGGCGCCGTGCTGACGTTCCAGGACGTGACCGAGCGCCGCCGGGTGGACGAGGTGCGGCGGGACTTCGTCGCCAACGCCTCCCACGAGCTACGCACCCCCCTGACGTCCATCCGCGGTTTCGTGGAGGCCCTGGAGGACGGCGGCCTGGAGGAGCCGCCCACCGCCCGGCGTTTCCTCGAGAAGATCCGGACGCACGCGGACCGCATGGCCGCGCTGGTGTCGGATCTGCTCGAGCTGTCGCGGCTGGAGTCGGGAGAGCGGCCGCCCACCTGGGAGCGCGTCCCTCCGGAAGAGGTCGTGGACGAGGTCGTGGGCGCCCTCGGCAGCCTGGCCGCGGCCAAGCAGATCGAGGTCACCACACAGGTGGAGGCGCCCGCATTCGAGACCGACCGCGACCGCCTCCGCGGGGTGCTGGAGAACCTCGTCGACAACGCGCTCAAGTACACGCCGGGCGGGGGGCACGTGTCCGTCACGGCCCGCGCCGACGAGGGGACGGTCGTCTTCGAGGTCGCCGACGACGGGCCGGGCATCGGGGCCGAGCACCTGCCGCGCGTGTTCGAGCGCTTCTATCGCGTGGACAAGGCGCGCAGCCGCGAGCTCGGAGGGACGGGGCTGGGCCTGGCGATCGTGAAGCACCTCGTCGAAAGCCTGGGCGGCACCGTCTCCGTGAGCAGCGAGCGCGGACAGGGCAGCCGGTTCAGCGTTCGCTTCCCGGTGGCGCGGAGAGAGGCGGCGAGGACGGCGTAGCGTGGAGCCGGCCGCCCTGCTGACATCGGGACCGATTCGATGGATCGCCGCCGACGAGGTGGAGGTGGCGGGGGGATTCGCGCGGACCAGATCGTCGACCAGCTGGCCGACCTACCGTGTCGTCCGAGACGGTGGACGTTGGGTCTGCCTGGGGCCGGTCGTGACCGGCGTTCCGCTGTAACGGTGAACGCGCGAGAGGCCCTCACCTTCGTCGAGCGCGAAGGCATCGTCCTCCAGTCCGCGCGCGGCCGCGTGCCCAACCTCGCCGAGTTCGTGGCCGGCGAGCGCATCCGCGGAAGCTGGTGGGGCCACGCGAAAGGAAAGGAGATCTTCCGCGCCGCCTCGCATGTCGCCGACAGCGGCGACGTGCTCGTCTGCCAATTGGTCGATGGCAAGGTCACGTTCGTTCATCGTCGCCTGTGGGCCGCGCTCGTCCGGCTCGGCCGCCGCCTGCCTGCGGACGGTCTCGCCCAGATCTCGGAAGAGCACACGGCGTCGGGTCGCCACGAGCGCCGGGTCACGCCCGACCTGGAAGGGGTCCCTCGCGACGTGGCCAGGGAGGCCGCGCGGCTGTCCGAAGCCGACGCGGAGAAGCAGCTCGCGCCGTGGTCCTGGCTTCTTTCCGCCTAACCGATCGGCGGTCCGGCCCGTCCCTCGCTATGGACCTGCTGGTAGATTTCCATGGCGCGGTACATGCTCGCGCGGAATTCGGGCGTCGCCGCGCTCACGTCGCGCCAGGACTGTCGCCCGTCGCGCGATGCCGTGCGTCCGAGGCGCTCCTCGGCGAAGCACCGCAGGGGCACGTGGGTCCACGGCACCTCGTTCCAGAGCACCACCTCGAGCGCGTCGTCGAATCGCGGCCGGCTCCCCGGCCCCGGCCGGCGAGGGCTCACGCGATACTGCGTGATCCGGAAGAGAAGGGGTCGCTGGGGATCCACGAACAGCGAATAGCGGACGTGCTCGGTGGCGGTCTCGTAGTCCCCGTTGATCCGTTCCCAGGTGGCGCGCAGGGTCGCGGAGGGCAGCCCGACGGGCAGCGTCTCGGACAGGGGACGCATCCCCCCGGAGCTCGCGCACCCAAGGGCGAGCAGCACACAGACCGCCAATGGCAACTTGCACAGCCCAACGCTGCCAGCAGCTGGCTCCCGCGTTGAGCGGCGGCGCTCCATCGTTTGCGCCGGCGCCGTCCGCTCCAACACGGCGGCCAGATTTCGCACGACTTATTGTCGCTTGCCCTCCCCGTCCTTGACGAATCGGTAACCGAGCCCCACCACGGTTTCGACGTGTCCACGGCCCAAACGCAGCTTGGCCCGCAACCTACGGACGTGAGCGTCGACACTCC